>Ga0255381_10001_pt1 | contig 27999 bp, 36 predicted proteins | sample ANMaggSSYBR01E10_FD_182108 | JGI IMG/M metagenome (GOLD analysis project Ga0255381, IMG submission 182108) | Sediment cell enrichment communities from methane seep in Santa Monica Basin, California, United Staets - ANME aggregate JGI... | ecosystem: Environmental > Aquatic > Marine > Cold seeps >...
ATCATTTACTGATAATGAAGCATCAACACAATTAATTGGTGATGGAGTATGGGAAAGCTCAGGCAATATAACATTTGACCAAACATATACTAATGGTCCGCCTACTGCTGCTGAAATAATATTATCAAGTAATGGTGGTGTATCTTGGGCTTCTAATCTAACTGTAACTACACCATTCTTAACTGTTGATTCTGCTGAAGATACTGATTATCCAAGTGCCAAAGATAAGTATATTACATTTACTTTAGATGCTGATAAGACCGCTGAGAATGATACATCTGCTTGTACTGTATATTTTAGAAATTACATCTATTGGGGTGAATCAACTACAGGGTCAAGTTTCTCTGAAGCTCATGTTGAAGCATTATCTGGAAATGCAATATCAAGTGATCAAACAAGATCCGTTAGTATTGATGCAGGAGCTAGTGAATACTTAGTATTTGCTTTCCCATCTTCATATACAAATTTACATGATGACGGATTTAGATTTGATAGCATCACTTGTGAATTCAATGCATATGAGACTGTCGAGATAACGAACAGTGCTGGATACACAGAAGATTATAAAGTATATGCATCTGCTTTGACAAATTTAGGAAACCACACTTTAATAACCAGTACAAGTGCAACCTTAATTGATCCCTTGTATTATGGAAAAACTTCTAAGACTGATACATACTTAGAAGCTGATGTTGAGGGATTAGCCACTAGTGAGATAACAAATGACAATACTCAAGTCTGGGATGCTGTAACAACCGGCGAGGGCGAATATATGTTATTTGCATTTCCTTTAAGATTAGGAACGCCATCATTCTGGGTTGGTGGTTTTGAAGGTGGATTTGAAGATTCTGAAACCGTATCAGTAACAAACGTAAATGGGTATACAGAAGATTATTACGTTTGGAGATCGACAAATTCAAATCTTGGTGAAACCGAAGTGGAGACTAAATAATGGCTATTGAATTAATATCAAAGATTGCTCCCAAAAATGACGGTTTTACAGGAATGGTCGATGCTGACCAAGTTCTAGGCGGTGGAGCTGCTGGAACATTACCGAATGCTTGTGTCGCTGCTGCAAACGTGACTCAACATGAAGCCCAAATTGATCATGATCAATTAACGAATTTTTCTTCCACTGAACATTTCACAATGCTAGATGAAGATAATTTTGCTTCTGATAGTAATACACAAGCCGCAACTCAACAGTCAATCAAAGCATATTGTACTGGCTTATCTTACTCTCTTGATGATGTTTGTGAGACGGGAGCTTCAACAGATGTAGCAATGACAGTTACTGCATCAGGTTCATTTTTTACAGGTCTTGGATCATACAGTAATCTTGATATGGTCAATAATGCAATTTGTAATATAGCAACTCCTGTAAGAGATTATGATGCATCTACTAAAAAATACGTTGACGATTTAGTTACTGCTAATATTCCGACTAGATGTATATCTATGACTGTTGAGGATCCTGTTGCTAGTGAATTTATAGTTATGGATCATTTTCCTATGGCGGTAACAATAACTAATTTACACGCTGCTGTAAGTGGTTCAGCTTCACCATCGGTTACAATTGATCCAAGGCATCATGCAAATATGACTAACGCTGGAAATGCATTGTTATCATCTCCAGCTGCAATTACAAATACTACGACTGGGGATTCTGTTTCACTATCTGGAGGAGATGCTACAATTCCTGCAAATTCATATTTCTGGTTAAAGACAACTGCTCAATCAGGAACTGTTGGTTTGCTTCACCTCAGATTTACATTTACAGAGGATTAAATGGCTACGTTAGAATACAGTATAACAGCATCTGCAGATGATTGTGATGAGACTACGCGAAATGGTTTGGATACAAGTTTTGTAACATTACGATTTGGAGAAGATTATTGGGGATATGGTTTAAGGTTCCTTAATGTTGCAATACCTCAAGGAACAACAATTACAGATGCATACCTTACATTCTATGGTAACTACGATGTACGTGAAGGTAGAATAGATATTAATACTTATGGAATAGATAAGGATGATTGCGCAGGCTTTACTAGTTTTAATTTACCTTCAAGTCAAGACAAGACAGATGCATCTACTTATAGAAGTTATCAAGGTACAACATCATGGCCGGGTGACTACGGTATAATTGATCATTCTTTAGATGTTACAGATCAAGTACAGGAAATAGTAGACCGTGGTGGATGGGAATCAGGAAATGATCTGGGCTTTATCGGAGAAATAACTCAAGCAGATGGCACTGGCGGTATTGACAGTTACGATAATGAAGTCGGTGCACCTCCCCCAAAATTAACTGTTGAAATTCCAGACGCAGGTTCAAGCAGACGAATTTTCATTATTAAATATTAAAAGGACAACTCTCATGGGAAATGGTGACAACGAACAAATTCAATTTACCAGAAGTGATTCTGACAGGCTAACTAGAGTTGAGAAAGATACAGGTTTTATTAAGAAGAAGATGGAAGATTGCTTAGAATTAAAACCACAAGTAACCAGAAACACAACTTGGATTAAAGCTCTCAGGTGGGGATTTTCTACTATTACGATATTCTTGCTTGGTACAATAATAAAATTATTAATGACATAATATTCGCAGTTGCGCTTTCTCTCATAGGTAGTCGGTTTATCCTCTCCGGCTACCTTTCTATTAAAGGAGTATTATGACACAGCATAAACTCAGTATAGCTTTATTTAAAGATTTACCCATTGATGTTATTGCGATTCTATATCCAGATATTAATACTCCAGAGCTTTGGGATGAATTCGAAAAACGACTAATAGCTTTACGAGAGAGAGAAGAAATTAGAGATAAAATAATGGCCTATCAACGTCAATATGATTTACCGCTACATCCTAACCAGTCTAAAGAAAAACTAATTACGCTAATTCGCATATATCAGAAGAAAAACGATATAGAAGAAGATGATTAAAATCAAATTTAAGCGAGCATAGCTTAAGTTTAACAAGCGATCTCAAATTATTCATGATATTATATACTAAAATGATAATGAGCTTTAAATCAAATTAGAGAGTAGCTTAGTTTTTAAAGTATCTCTTACGGTATTTTTTTACTAATTTCGGATTTAATTTGTTGATTATCACGATTTCTACTTCCAAAGTAAGTTCTTTTACTTTATTATGATGATCCTCACAAATAAATTTATCAAAAGCTTTCATATTGGATTCCCCTGAACTTAACTGCCTTTTCATTTCAAGTTTAACTTCACTCATTTTTGTACATCGTAATTCAGTAAGAGCTGCAATGGAATCTGATTCTTCATTATTAAAAGCGGGATTAGTACGTAAATATAAAGTGTTGAACTTATTCATTAGTGGTCGTAAATGATCATGGTATTCTCCCATTTTACTTAAGTCTTTAAATGGGAATTCCATAAAATAACTATATTTTGATGTGACTTCAATATGTAAGAGATAAAACTCGTTCAATAATTCAAATTCTCTGTTTATAAATTTTTCTGCAAACCACTTTTTTTCCTCTTGTTTAAATATAAATATATCAAGAAACTTTCCTAAAAGCACTGCCAAGATAGCACCAGCAAAAGGTAAAAGTATTACCCATAAAGGAGGGTTATAGGTTGCCGCTGTGATTGCTGATGTAGTATCCATATCGAAAAGATGTTACATTAGCACTACATTGTCAATCACAAAATAGATATTTACAGAAATAATATGTGAAAATATCTCTACATTTAGGTATATTTTATTATGAATAAGACTTGCACAAAATGTGGTAAAACTAAGCCTCTTGAAGATTTTCCAAAACATATAAACGGTAAATATGGTAAGGATTCTAAATGTAAAGAATGTAATGTCAAAAACTGGCAGAAGTATTACGAAAAGAATACTGACCATGCTAAAGATAAACGTAAGAAATGGAATCAAGAGAATTACCAAAAAAACAAAGAGCAAGTCTTAGAAGCAAAACGTAAGAGTAGAGAAAAGACTAAAAAAGCCAGAGCTGCCTATATGAAACAGTATAAGAAGGACAATCCTCATCTTCAAAGACAATACAATCAAACCCGTAGAGCTTCATTAAAACAAAGAATGCCTGCATGGTTAACAGATAAAGATAAACAACGAATTAAAGACTTCTATGCTAATTGTCCTGACGGAATGGAAGTCGATCACATCTATCCGCTTAATGGTAAGGAAGTTAGCGGATTTCACCATCCTGATAATCTTCAATATCTCCTCAAAAAAGAGAACCGCAAAAAATCTAATAAATTACCGAGTTAGCTGATTGCAAGTAAGCAAGCAAGCTTTGCCTTTGGGGTTCATTATTATTTTTGCACAATTTATTTTACGCAATTTATCTTGAGATAATCAATAACATATTTTATCTTATAATCATCAAATAGCGATGAAGTACAGAAACACATTCTGGTTTTCATTTGTGAAAGCTAGAATCAAACTTGTAAGTCGTTGTTATATAATGAATGAAGGGGATGTCCAGAAATGCATGCGACGGACCAGAAGGTTGCGGGTTCGACTCCTGCTGGGCGTATTTTTTATTTATATACTAACGAGTTAGCTAGAATCTGCACTTCATTATAATCTTAAAATACGTTCTGGTTTTTATGAGGTGTAATATGTTTGATTTAAAACGAGTGCAGAGGCTTTATGAATTACTCGATCAAATTGAGATGAGTAATAACTGGAAAAAGTATATTGATCACTTCTTATTTAACTGCAAGCTTAACAACCTGACCAAAAACAGTATCAATAACTATGCTGAGCGGCTTATTTACTTCATTAAGTACTTTGCTGATCAGGAAATTGATATTGAAGATATTACCAGATCACACATTCAACAGTATATCATATCATTAATAGGGAATTATTCTGATGCTACTGTAAACGGTCGGATTCAATGTATTCAGCGATTTTTCAATTTGCTTGAAGATGAAGAGTTTTGGACTAAGCCTAATCCTATGAAAAAAATCAAGAAAATACGAGCAGAGAAGAGGATAAAAGATGTTATCACTGAAGACCAAATCTCAAGAATTTTGACCTCAATATACAAAAAGGATTTCTATGGATATCGTAACTATGCAATGCTGCTGATATTATGGGATTCAATGATTAGAAGAAACGAAATGGTTACACTAAAAACAGAGAATGTAAACCTGAAGAGTGGCATTATCAAAGTATATGGCAAGGGTAGAAAAGAGAGAGAAATTGCAATAGGGTCAAAGATGATAAAAACACTTCACTTTTATTTGGTAAGATACAGGAATGATTTAGCAGGTAAATATGTCTTTTGTACTCGACTGGGTAATAAGCTAGATAAGAATAATGCCAGTCAGATAATAGTCAGATTAGGGACGAAGGTAGGAATTCATATAACACCACATTTAATAAGACATTCAGCTTGTACTTGGTTTATTCGGAATGGTGGCTCTTCTGCAATTGCTCAGAGAATAATGGGACATACATCACCGATAGTAACTGATGGGTATACACATTTGAATTCTGATGATATTGTTAAAGCTTATATGAGGTTTTCACCTGCTAATGCAATCAAAGCATAAATAAAGGCCGAGAAATTAATTCCGACCTTAATTGTAGCGAGGGTGTAAATTTTATGGTGCTGACCAAATTATTTTTTCTTGTTTGTCCCATATGCTAAAGGCAGGTACTGATGCACTTCCAATGTTTCCCAGTTTTGCATCCTCATAGTTTTCTAAATATACAATTCCGGAAGCTAATCTTACAATACCACCATCATCATACATTCGAAAAATAGATGAATGATCGTCAAAACTAATGTTCATTCTGTTTTTATCAGCCAGACCAAAAGATAATTCTGGAATTCTTGTATTGATATGAAATAAAGTATTTTGTTTATCATCAATCATACTAAAGCTAGCACCATTGCTATCAATGTCAAGGTTTATACATTTATCACTATTAGAGCTATTTAAACCAAAAAATGGATTCCCTAACGAGTCAGAAAGCATACCAATTAAGGCGTTACCAATAGTATCGTAAACAAAAAGGCAAGTTGATTTTTTAACTTTGCTGTCATGGCCAAAATAGACACGTGTATTACCTTTGTCATCCGACATTCTAATATTATTACACTCTATAGCTTCACAATATATTTTTTTTGAATATATCTCTTCAAAGAAATGCCTATCGACTTCTTCATCTTGTTGCGCTATTAGCTTTTCGTCAAATAATTGGTTTGAGATGAATCCCCCCAAAGAACTGAAGATGATAACAAGCAGTACTAGGAATGTGTATTGTTTCTTATTCATAACTCCCCCAATGAGTGTGGTTACAATTCTTATTATATAAATTTAGTAATTGCTGTCTTTTATGCAATCATATTATAAAAAAAGGCTGACTAATTAAAGCCAGCCTTTGTTGCGAGGGTGTTAATTTATTCGCAAGTCCATTTGCCCCGTTCTAATCTGACCAGTCCCTTGTCAGCTTTCCTTGCTATCTGAATGCAGTAATGTCTTACCTTTTGGAAAGGCCATTTAAGTTCGCGAGCCAATAAACCGATTGAAAAATCAGGATTTTCAATCATTGCAGCTTTAATAACCTTGATGCCCTCAAGATTCATTTCTCTCTGAACTTGAGTTTGTGTCTTCTTCTCAGGCTGGACAGGTTCAGGCTTCTTAACTACAGTCTTTTTTGCAACTGATTTCTTTGCAACTGATTTCTTAGTTGCGGTCTTCTTCTTGGAAAAGCCATTATCTTTGAGATATTTGGCGTGCTTCTTCTGGATGTCTTTGATCTTGTCGTCTACTTTTTTCTTCCTAGCCATCATTCCTCCTAGTTAATATTGAATTCTTTGTTTAACTCGGTGTAGATGCGAGTTGCGTTGTCTTTGGCAGAATCAGGATCAATATTATATACTTTGATCTTGAACTGCGCTTGTCCCTTGGCATTGCGTGTGATTTCAATGCTGGACAGGTTTTCTTCTGATCTGATTTCTTCGGCCATAAATCCTCCTATGCAGCAGGTCTTGGATTGATATTGAGTTGCTGACCGGTGACATCTTTTCTGGGATTGACACGAGTGGTCAGATACTGACCTTCTTCCTCAGAAATATGCTTCATTAAATCATTCAGCATCTTCTTTGAAAGCTTTTTGCACCAATCACGATAGCCATCAAGCTTTTGATCAGTGGTTTCAGAATCATCGATCTCAAGACCGAAATGATTCTCCATGTTGATCAAAGAGACAGCATTACGGCAACCAGTTTCATTGTAAGCAGCGCATCCTGCAAAATAGCCGTAAGGGCCTTTGCAGACAATCATATCGCTGCCACACTTTGAGCAATGCAAGCCATCGACTTTCTGTCCGACTCGCATCACATTCTTGGTTCCTGACATATAAACTCCTTCGTTTTGTGTGAACGTGTATTTCATTATCTACATATAATATCCGGCATACAAAAATAATGGCACTAGAAATATTGCGGGAAAACGAAAAAAGTTTATGAAAGACAACGATTTAGGGAGGTTATAAAAAACACCCCCGATAGGAAAGGAAACTATCGAGGATGGATCGTAAAAGAAAAGAAAGGAAATTAATTTACGATTTGAATTACGCTGGTATAATGTCTACAACATCACCATCAAATACTGAGATAACGCAATAGCTATCAAGAACTGCGGGTGATATTGGTAATAAGTTTTTCGGAGATATTTCTTCTTTTTTAATTTTTGGTTGCCCAAGAGCTTCCAGAAAAATGTTAATGTCCGCATAATCGGATATTTGTTGAGGTACCGCAGTGCTATTACTTATTTGATGATAAATGAAGGCACAATAATGATTTCCTGCAATTAACTGCGTATCAAAATGATAAACGAGTTTAAAAACCCATAAAACAAACCGTTTACCAAGTTTTGTTATAGGCATAATTTCTTGAATTTTGGCGATATACTCACCATCTGGATAACCATCACGACCTAGAGGCATAAAAACTCCTTTGTTAATCTTTAATATTTAGTGACTGGCATTATAGCGAACAGGATTTTTGGGGTAGCGGTTCCGAACGTTAAAATAAAAAATCCGTACCAATTGATGATCCGGATTTAAGGAAGGAGTATATTATGGGAGGAGTATATTATGAGAGAAGAAATTCGTCAGAAAGATATTTATCTCTTAATGCTTGTTTATCCACATCTAATGACCAAAACTCTATCTTGACTGGTAACATTTTATCACTATTTACCGCTAAGGTGGGTATAAAATTAGGGAGTACTCCCGATTGTAAATCTTCTAAAGAATCGCGAGATATAAAGATATTAGGTTTCAGAACCTCTGTCCTATCCATAAATAACTGTTGTAAATCTGATATAGCTGAGTCTGACTTTAACGGGCCACCAATATCGGAAACATCAGTTAAAATAAGGAATCCTGCATCTCTCGCAATCTCAACTTCCTCACGCATTTTATCATTACTGCCCTGACGTAATATTGCGGTTGCTAAATTATGGAGAGATAAAATATAATAGTCGTATTGATTTTTTGATAGTTGATATTCTAGAAGTGCTAAGATGTCAGCAAATCTACAGCCGCTATTTTGAATTACGAGATCCATACCATCATCATAAATTTTTGGAAGCCCGTTACAATAAGTAGCCAACTCTTTAGTACTGGACTTATTCCAGTTTACAAATGCTGAAGATGTACTTTTTTTAAAGTCTTCCATAACTTGATCGAATCTTTGTTGTTGAATCTCTTTACCTGCCTCCGTCTTCGGCTCAGAGCTGATTCGACCAGAGAAGGATTTCAATTTACTAACATAAAGGCCGTCTCTTTGTTTCTTGGCTTCTGTTGCCATTTCTTTGAATTTATGCCAACATTTACATTTAATAGGCCCTTCCGGAGTATTCCAAGTACCACCACGACAAGGTACATTTTTTCTGTCTCCTATGTCTCGGACTTCTTTACAAATATCCATTGTTACCGATGCGATTATATCACACTCTTCTCTAGTTAAATCTCGCATTGTTTCTCTCTTTCTTCTTGTTCTTTAAATTGTTTCCGATGACGTTCATAAGCGGCCTCTCGTTTATAGAGTTTTAATAAATTTGGCCTAGCCGCTTTAAAATTATTGTAAGCGATATCAGTAGTCATAAATCCGACGGTTAGAAACTTGAAAGGATTACTTGGGTTTTTAATGTAATTAAACATCCAATCAATATAATCTTTGAATAATTTATTGGTGGTAAAGATTGGATATTCTTTTCTAAAGGTGACCAATAATGTTAAAGCTATCTTAATCTGTTTTTCGTTTTTTAGACGCCGCGGATTTAATTGATCATCTTGTAATTTATTGAAATACTTTAGAAAATGAAGATTACTCCATTCAACTATCGGTGTAGATTTGATATTAAGTTGAGTAAACTCATTAATAAGCTCGGACAATTCATTTTTAAAGGGATTATTGATCTTATCTAAATTCTCCGCGTCTGTGCGAGCTTTTTCAATATCTCGTTTCTCTTCCCAAGCAACCCTTATATCAACGGCTTTCTTATAATCTACACTATAGCCCAAGTAAATTTCTTTTCCATTATTGCGTCCCCGAACATAGTAACCTACAATTTTTCCATCGCGGTTTCGAGGATATACACCAACACACCTTTCCTTCTTTACTTTTGGAATATTAATGATCATTAAGACGTTTCCTTTTTAAGCTCTCCCTATACATCTCAACACATACATCAACACCACGAGGAGCAGCTACTAAAAACTTATCTTTGGCTATACCCGGAACACGAATAATAGGGGCGTGGTTTCTTTTCTCATAAACTACAATCATGGTTACTTATCTCCTTCTTCATTTGGGTTTGGAATTTTATAGAGCTTGTTGTGAAGAATCTGTCGAATAGTAGACATAGCAACGTCATATTCAAGAGCGAAATCCGCTAGGCTAATATCTTCATCTAAATACCGCTGTCTAATTGTATTTGCTATTTCCATAGAGAGTTTAGCTTTTGGATAACGTGATTGAGTTTTTGCTTTCACTCTCATTGCATCTTCATAATTCATTTTAGTCACCTTTCTGACTAGTAGGTTCGTTCTGTCAATTTCAATTCATATATATAATAGAACATTTACCTCAGCTTTTGTAGAATCTGCTGAAAATAATTGAAAATAAATATATTTCTTTAACCACCGCCTTAGAAAATCAAAAGAAACCAATAATAGGAAGTAGTCGTGATTAGTGGTGGGAGTGGGAGTTTGCGGAATAAGAATAACCCCCTCTTTCTTTCTTTCCTTCTTCTTACTTCTTACTTCTACTTTTATAAGATAATAGATATAGAGAATAATCTGTGTGTATTCTTATTATGAAAACTCCCACCGATAAGTATTTTTATAATTTATTGAATAATAAGAAGTTAACCTATAATCAGACTATATAATTTGACCCCCCACTTTTACTTTCGACCTCCCACCCAAAAATCAATAGATTTACCTCAATATATAATGCAAAATAGTAATTGACCGAGATTAAAACTTGAAAGAAATTAATTATAAAAAGTCCGGGTTACTAATTCAGGTAAACCTGACCGATAAGAAATAGCTTTCCCGGTTATTGAATGTAGTTAATTATCAATAAATGAGGGATTATTGGTTTCTTTTGTATAAACAAACAGGATTTTTCTCGTATCTGTTCCGTTTTTTTAAGGTTTCCTGAAAAAAGTAGAGTTGGATAAACTATATTATATATGTAGATGTGACCAATACTAACATGAAGGAGAATTGAATGACTGAAGTTTGGAAAGAGATCAAAGGCTTTAATGGGTTTTATGAGGTATCTAATTTAGGTAGAGTAAGATCATATAGAGGTCGAAATACTAGACTAAGGGAACCCCACATATTAGTAGGTGGATATTATCGGCGTAGTTCTAATAACTTTTTACCATATAGATATGCCTTACTGTACAAAAACGGACAAAATATAAATAAAAAAATAAGCGCTTTGGTATTAGAGGCATTCATTGGTAAAAGGCCTAAAAATTATGAATCGTCTCATCTTAATGGTGATTGTTGTGATGATAGATTGACCAACTTAGCATGGGAAACAAGACAACAGAATATTAGTCGTAAAAACGGTTCATATATTATAGGTGGTCGTTATAATAAGAATATGATTAAACAGTGGGTTAGAACTAGAAGGCTCAAAGTACAGACATTATTAATTCAAGGTATTATATGATAAGTAGAGTAATGAAAGTATACCTCTTTCTTTTCTCATTTATATTTCCTTTCTGTTATTGGTCAGGAGAGGCGTGTAAAAGCGTCTCTCTATTATTTAAGGAGACCGTATGACAGAATGGACAAAAGAGAGACTAAGAGAATTTGATAAATGTTTTGCGCAGTGTCGTAACCAAAAAGAATATAATCATATGGCTGCTGGTAAACTAGCTGATAATAAACGATATGAAAGGGATTTAGAGGAATTCCGTAAAAATCATAATAAAAAAGAGGATAATTAAATGATTTCATTAAAAAGTAAGTTAGCATTCGCTACAAAATATAACATCACTATAGCTACCCTTGACGATATTATTAGTGGAAAACTTTGGCCGGGAACGGCTATTCAGATAAGAGTACGCCATAAAGAAAAGAGTGTACCGTGGATTGCTGAGTTTTATCATATTGATGAATCTACAGTTATTGATATTATCAATAATAAACTTTTTCCAGATGAGAATTATGATTTACGACTACCGACTGATGAAGAAATGAAAATATTTTTTGTTCCTGTACGAAAAGGTCATAAAGCTCCCGCTGATGAAGACTTTGTTGCTCTTAGTCAAAAAGTTCTAGAGAAAGTAATTAATCAAGGCTTTATAAAGAACTCAATAATAGACCATTATAAATCCACCGGAAGGTTATAAAGGATATAGCAATGTCTCAAGCAAAATTAACACTCGAACATAAAGCGTACATTTACCTTAGAATAGGTCAATTCGCTTCTATCGCTAAAGTAACCAAAGAACTCCTTGATGAAAAGATTGCAGAAAAAAACCATTTCGACCCTCTTCAAATCAGTATGCAGTCCGTCAATACGCACACCAAGACTAAGGCGGCACAAAAGAAAATCTCAAAAGTTAGAGATAATTACTTCGGTGATATGAATGATTATATAAAGGATCATAAGAAGTTACGATTAGCTAAATTAGACGAGATTATAGATAATCCCACTAATACTGCTCATGTAAAAATATTAGCCATTAAGCAAGCACAATCTGAATTAGAATCTGACCTCAACAGGGAAGCTTTATCTAAATCCGGTCAAACTACCGTCAACATCAATCAGAAGATGTTAGAATATTATGATAAGAAGTTAAAGGATGTTAATGGAGATTGAGGCTTTAAAAGCTTCACATACAAAGAAAGAACTTTGGTCAAAATATAAATCAATCATAATAGATGATGTAGCTAACCATCTACAAATTACCCTCGATTCAAAACAATCAGAAATAATCAACTCCTCAGAACCTTATAAGATAATCAAAGCAGCTAGACGATCCGGAAAATCATTCACAGCTGCCTTTATGTTGTATTGTAAGTTATGGTTTGGGGGGCTATTTGATTATCAGATGGATATGATTGTAGCTGCTCCACGTGGTGAAGATTCAATTAAGATATTCGAGTACATGCAAATCTTTCTTAAACAACTACCATTGTCTGACATGTTCCCTAGCCTCACAATAACGTATGACAACTGGAAAACCCCCACTGTCAAAAAGAAAGAATTAAAATTTAAAGATGGTAGTAAAGTTGCATCAGCTACTTGTGATAGTCCTTATATGGATGACATTAGAAAGCATGCCTTCGATTTTGTCATAGCAGAAGAATTCGGTAACATTAAATACAAAGCTGATTTCCTTAACACTGCATTACCCTCATTACAAGATCAAAATAAACTTAATGAGATGCTTGTTATTGGAACGCCTGACATCGGTATGGGTAGAGAATTCGACGACTTATTCAAAGCCGGCCAAGATGATAAAAATATTAAAATCAAATCATGGCATCTAAAACGAGAAGACAACACTCATCTAGATAAATCTTCCGGTCAAGATATTCTCACAATCATGTCAGAGGAAGGCAGACAAAGAGAGATAGAAGGGGAGAGTGTTCCTAGATTCGGTAGAATGTTTAATGATTTCACTTTCAAAGATGATGTAAAAGATACTCCTTATAATCCTGATTTGCCCTTGCTTATTGGTATTGATTTTGGATTCCGTAAGCCTGCTGTCATATATTTTCAAGTAGAAGAAGCAACGCCATTCCCAATGATATATGTGATCAATGAAGATGCACCAAAAGATACACTCATCGATGCATTAATAGGTCAAATCCGAACTACATTATCCTTATACGGTCGAATAATGCCCGTAGTAATTGGTTGTGATAAAGCTGGCGATCAAGCGAATACAAAAGTGTCATATACAGACTTTGGCAAATTGAAAGAACACTTTCATATGGCAAATTACACTTGTTCACCCGCATTAATTAATAAAGGAAATCAGGTTAATTTATTGCTGACTCTGACTAAAGCTCATCGCATTCAGATTGATCCTAAATGTGAAGCTCTTATAGGAAGCTTCTCACGTGCTACTTACTGGACAGATATTAAAGGTCAAATCATTCATGATGGCTGGAAGAAAGATAAAGGAATTGACGATCCTCTAGATGGCTTCATGTATGGAATGATCAATTACGGATTAACATCATGCTTAATATTAAACATTGAACCAGAAGAAGATGAATTATCGGATAATGTTTTATCACAGGCCGTAGAAGGATTTTTCAGCTAAAACTGTAGGAAAACTATGTATATTCCAAATCCAATTTATAACAATTTAAGTATAAGAGACTTTAACAGGACAGAGCTTTATGAGGCTTGTCATACCCTTGATTTAGAATATCGTGGTACGGGCACAACTGTTGATTCTACAAATATAGCAAACGTAGCAAAGGGAATTTCTCAGAAGCGTTTAGAAGCATTTGCTTTATATATCAATATTATCCAAAGCATAATTGACCGAGAAAATAAAACTTACATCAATCCACCTACAAGAAATTACACAACTAAATCAGGTAATAAGCTAAATAAGAAATTACAAGCCTACATAGATGCCTTGTTAGATCAAATGCGATTTGATTCATTCATGCAAAAATACGAACGATATGCATCTTTACTTGGCACTGTTTTAGTTCGACCCACAACTGATGAAAGAGATGGTCGAATGAGTTTGCTTGAGCTTACTCCTTCTAATGCGTCTCTTAAAGTAACCCCAGACAGCATAATTAGTAGCAAAGCGGCAGTAATAGAATATGAGACAGAAGATGAAGCTAATGATACTAAATATCAACATAAATGGGATTATGAAAATTACGCTGTGACCACTACAAATAAGAATGGTCAAGACTATACTGTAACAGAACCGCATGGATTTAAAGAGCACATAAATACAGCAGGTGGGTGTGTATATGCTATTCTTAATTTTCTACCGGACAATAATCGTTTCTGGGGAGCTTTTGACGGCACGCTATATTCTTTTGTCAAACAAAGAAGTTTGGTTCTTGCTAATACTTGTGCCCGTCTTCATCTAGCTGAATCTGAAAAGATGATCTTAAAAGGAATGTCCCCAACTGAAGCGGTCAAATATGTTAAAGAAAAAATAATCTTCCTTCCTAATGATAAAACTGATGTGCATGGTCAAAGAATAGAACAAGGTGCAGAGATTCTTCAATCATCTGGTGATGATGCTATGAATCTATTACAGACTTATCTATCGCTTTACTATCATTTAATGGATGTAAGAGGTCATGCACCTAAGAACTTTACACGTGGGGCAGATGCACAATCTGCTGAAGCGGTAAGGCTTGGTGGTGTTGATATGAGAGATAAGCATGCATCCAAGAAAGCAATTCTCAAGATATTTGAACAAGACTTATGGAAGCGCATTATCTGGGAAAATAATCGTCAACCAAATACAGTTAATATTCCAGAAGACACAACTCTTGTAGTTGACTGGAAACCTGATCCAATGAATTTCAATAGTGCATCCGATGAAGTAACACACTTCACAACAGGCATTAATCATAATGTTCATACTCCCATTGATTGGATACGGTCGGTTAATCCAGAGTTATCATTAGAAGAAGCAGAAGCAAAATTTGAACAAAATCGGATATTCAATCAAGAGAATACAATTGAAATGAAAGTAATTGAAAATAATGAATCTAACATAAACCAAGAAGGTAACGAAAATGACTGAACTCAATAACCAGCAAGAAGCTGAAAATACCGGATCAGAAGATACCGGAAAAGAACAAACACAAACTCCATCTCCTGACACAAAGACTATGTCAGAATCCGAAAAAGATATTTTAATCAATTCTCTTTTGGAATCTAAACGATCAGCAAATGCAGAAGCAAAAGAATATCGTTTGGAGTTGGATAAATATAAGGAAGTGGATAGGGCAAAGCAGGAAGAAGAAATGTCTGCATTAGAAATCGTCAAAGAGCGGGACAAAACAATTGCTAATATGACAGCAGAATCTTTACAAAACAAGCTCGATAGCAAAGCACGGACTAAGCTTATCGGTGCTGGCTTTGATGATAAATTTGTTAATGCGGCATTACCTAAAGACCTTACTGAAGAAAATCTTGACGATAAGGTAAAAGAGTTTACCAAAGAATTCAAAGATTATGTTCGTAAGCCTGAATCTCCTCAAGAAGAGAAGCCTGCACTAAATCCGTTTCAATCAGTACATCCTAAAATAAAGGATACTGATCCTAATGCTGGAACATCTGCTACTGAAAAGATGGCAGATTATATAATGAAAAAAACATAATCACAATAGTGATTAAAAAATAAGGAGGCCACATGGCCTTACCAACCAGAGCACAGATGGCTACATATCTTTCTCCTTTATCCGTAATTCCGGGTATTGGCGAAGAGTATGCTGACCAAGCTTTTATTATGCGTGCTATTGGAAATTTTAGAACTTATCAACCTGGACAAATGCGAGTTAATTGGACTGCTGGTGCGTCCGCTGAAACTCTCGGAACTGATGCTGGTCTCAGTCATACTACTGCTCCTGGAATAATTAGCGAAACTGTTACTCTTGACTTTAGTGCTTTAGTCGCTGCTGCTTCTGTCGATGTTGTTTCTGCTCAATTTGGCAATGGCAATGCTCTTGCTGATTCTATGCAAATGGCAGTCGGTGGATTGTATAGAGGCTGGGTCTCAGGTATCTGTGGTTCAGGTGCTGGAACAACCCACGCAATGTACGGTGCTGACACTATCGTAGCTGAGACTTTACCCGCTGAGTTAGGTATGCATTACTCAGGTTCTACTACTCCGTGTTTTACAACTTATAGTGATGCTAGTATGCTCGACACCGTTGATGCAATGAGAGTATTACTCCCATCTCAAGGTGAGAATATCTGTATTACAGATTCTACTGGCTTTAATAAGGTCAAACAAGCTATCAGAGCTGAAGGTGGAGGTATTAATGCCTTTGAATTAGGTGTAGCTGATTTTGGATTTAACACTCTGATGTATGATGGAATATTCTTCTTCCATTCAAATCAGTTGAGTTCTACTACTCAGGTCACAACCGAGAGAACTTTTAGCTCATTCTACTTCTTCAATAACGGACCGGAAGGAGTAAATATAGCCTTCCCGGCGGGTCAGCCTGCGTTCACTGTGGATGGGCCAATTAAGTCACGAACTGATGCGGCCTCGCAGTATAACATGTATATGTTTACGCAAATCATTCCTAAGACGCCAAGATCAGTTGCAAAACTGACAAGCTTTACGTCTTAATCGAATAGATAACGCTATAAGAGGGGGCTATTACAGCCCTCTCTTTATAAAGGATTAAATAATGGGTTTAAATAGTAATGCACTTATCAGTGTATATGAATACACACATTTTACAGGTGAGACAACTCCGCTAGAAGCTTCTCAATTAGCTAGATATGAACAACTGATTAATTTTGTCTCAAGTACAATTGACAACGAATTAGGCAGAACACTTATGTCTGGATCATTGGCATCAGAGATATTTGACGGTTGCGGTGATTATATTGAGTTCGTTCATGATGAGTATATTACTGCACAAGCCCCCATTGTTGCTACTCCTTCACCTGCTTTATACTACAGATCAGGCGGTGAATGGACAGCTTGTACAACTTATTGGGATTATAACGTTGCCGAAGGAACGGTTTACCGTACTGATGGTAATTACTTTAGTGTTGGTAAAAAGAATTGGAAAGTTGATTATGCTTATGGCTATACATCCGGTTCAATGGCTCCACAAGATATTAAACTAGCTGCTTGTATGATGGTCAAATTTATTGAAACAAGTTCTGATAATATTGGTAAAGCAAGTGAAACTATAGGTGGTCAAACATCAGCATACTCTAAGAAGTGGCCATCACAAGCTATGGACATTCTCTATGCTTATAAGAGGGATGTTTAATGGCTTTCCTTAAATACTATGTGCGACCCAAAAAGATCGGTAAGTTAGAGACTTTTGTTCAAAGAGCAGACCTTAATATTAAAGCTTGGTTAAAAGAGCTTTCAGAGGTTTGGAAAAAAGAAACTCAACAAAATCTATCTGGCTCTGTTACTGGTATATATCCGGCTCGTAGAACAGGTTATTTACACTCTAGAGTACTTCCCAAACAAGCAAAGATAACCAAAGGTGCAAGCGGTGGAGAGGCTTCTGTTCCTTATGTGGTAACATTAGAGGTCGATTGTGTTTATGCATCAATTCATGAAGTTGGTGGACAAGCAGGAAGAAATCGTTCTGTAACTATTCCTGCTAGACCATATGCGGAACCTGCTTTGAATAAAACAGTAAAGCAAATGGTTAAGCGATTCCGTGAATTCATATTTAAAGGTGTTAAATAATGTCAACACGACATAACATCAAAGCTGGTTTAATGACTTCCCTTGCTAGTATTACAACTGGTAATGGATATGATATAACTGTTAAAGAGATTACTGATAAGTCAGAAAGCTTAACAGATCTCAAACATTATAGCACCCCATTAATCACAGTCTTATTTTTAGGTGATGAAACGCAATTAGTCAATGATGGAAATAACTACCTTTACAGTTGGGATATAACATTAGCCGGTGTTGTTAATGGTCGTAATGAATCTGATTTACATGAGAATATCAGTAAATTGATTTCGTCATTAAAGAAATATATCCATGATACTACTCCAACTGGTGTGCATACTAATCTAACGGGTATTCAATTCCTTACAAGTAGATTATCCTTCTTAAATACTACTAATCAAGTTGCCGGATCAGATGTTGATGTAAGACTAATTTACTATGTATCTGGAGGTGATTTCTAATGGGTTATGTTTATGGAAGCTCTGATGTATTTGATGACACTAGAGATAGCCTTGTTAGCTTAATGAATACATTGACAACAACTATGTCAGGAAGCACAACGCCACATCTTGAGACAGTACAGGATTCTCATAATGCGGTTATCGCTTCATTTAATACAGCATCAGTTGATTTCATAGGATACGATTCTTTTCCATCGGGTTTAGATGCTGGAATAATAACTGAATATGATATGAGTTGGTCAGTCAGAGTTCATACAGGATATATTGGTTCTGCAATTGATACTCAAAAGATTACTCGTCTTATGGATTCTGTTAAGAATTATCTCAATACAAATAAGATGATTGCTCAATCATCTAATCATAGAATCATAGCGGTTACTGGAGGATCAATCGGCGAATTTACAGAAAGCTATACTGTAGGCGGAGAGCTTTATGTGAATGTTGTTAAACGAGAGTCACATGTTCAGGAGTAAATAATGAAAGTGCAACTAATAAAAAATTTCGATCACAGATGTATATCAATCCCTAATATGCCTAAACGAACGTTTAGAGCATTACAAAGAGGGGATAATATAGAAGTCTCTGACGCTTTGATGGACTGGCTTTGTCAGCATGAGTATGTCAGAGTAGTCAAAGAAAAAAAACCTATAATAATAATTAAGGAGACAGAATAATGGCTGTTCCATATTCAGGGAGAGATGCAGTAATTGTACATGTTCCCCAAACTTATTTTGGTACATCCCCTGCTTTGGATGCAGCTGGGACTATCAAAGGAACCACTGCAATTGACATTGATCCAAAACCTAATGTAAGAGAAGCCGGAATTGTTACCGGTCAACGTTGGAAAATAGCTGCGGATGTAAGGACTGATTTTACTGAATCAATGCCTACAATTAGTGAAAGCGGTACGGCATTTAAAGCTAATCTTGCCGAGTATTTCTATTCAGTTTTTCAACAAGTAACTGAAGCTGCAGGTACACCGTATAAGAAAACATTTACTTTCCACGACACTCAACCAGATTTCGCATCTGATGCCGGACACTATGAAACATTAATAATAGACAATCCCGAAGCATCAACAGATCAACTCTACAGAGATTGTATCTTATCAGAGCTTACTTTAAGTGTTGAACCTGGCGGAGAGTTAATGTTTGATGCCAATTATGTATCAAGAGATGCATCCGGCTCATATGCTTCAAGCTATACTGGCACAGTTACTCGTACAGCTACCAGCCCATTTACATTCAGTAATATTGTTCGAAGAACTGTTAATGTTAATGATGCTGGTGCCAGCTCGTTCACACCTATTGGTCAAATCTCTGTTGTAATTGGTCAAGAAGTCTTAACGCATGGTGTAGATGGTTCTGGTGATGGTAGATTTGAAACATTTATGATGCCGTATAAATACGCCAAGGGAAGCATGGTAATTGCTTTTGATTCCGTTTCAAGAGGATTAAGGACTGCTATGCAAGAAGACTATACAGTTGATTTCAATCTTGCATGGGGCGGAGGTACAGCAGGGGATACGGATGGTGATTTAGATTTCTCTGGGCCCACCAAGATTACTAGTTGGAAGCAAGAGCCTGACGAACAGTATAAAGTTAACGTTGAGTTTGAGTTTACTGCCGATGACGCAGCTGATGAACCTCTCGATGTTATCTTAGCTGATGCTGTTGACAAAACTTGGTAATCTTTCTCTCCATAGCGCAAATAACAAGGGGTTGAATCTCACTCAACCCCTACATTTTAAATGAGGATTTAATGTTAGAAAAAGACAAAACTTTCACCAAAAAAATTGGAAACAATACGTTTGTTTTAAAGCCTTTACATTATTCGGACAAGGCCCAATTAAGACTTATCAATAATAAGTTATATGCTCCCATTAGAGAGGAGCTTCTTAAATTTCACACTGATGCGGATTTAAGTACAGAAGAGAAGCAAGCATTAAGGGAGAAAATAGATAAGACTGATCTTGATATTGAATATTTTATTACTCCTGAAATTACCGCAAAAGTACAAGAAATATTCGCTAAATACATCGTAAGCGTAAATGAAAAACCTTTAGATAATTTCATTATGGATGATGTAACAGACGCCATTTTTTTACTGAGTGAAATGATAACACTTTCTTCTTTAAAAGAGGAAGAAGCAAAAAACTCCGAATGCTCGTCCAGTGCAGTGTAATGTTTGATGAAGATCAATGGCATTGTTCGGGCTTTCAGAAAAATACAAACGCTCAATTATCAATAGGGGATGAGACAATAGAAATGCAAGTTGATGCAAGTAATTGTTATGAGTTCTTTGATAAAGTTAATCGAGCCAATATTAATGTTGGTGGGTATGAACTTCCTGACTACTTAATTCTTCAAATGGCTGATATACCTCCTGCTGATTTATTTACCGAGGAATCAAAACACTGCTTAGAAACTTATAATCTCTGCAGTGGGCTAAATGCTAAGAATCCAGAAGAGCTAGATAAAGAATCAATATTTTGGATTGACATATGTAGCATAATTAAAACTGAAATGGATAAATGGATTCCTATAAAGCAGAAACAACTTGCTGATAGGCAAGCATCTCAAACCAAGAGACACTAAACAATGGCTAATGAAAAATTAATATTACAATTCCAAGCCAATGATCAGGCTACGAAGAAGGTTCAAGCTCTTCGCCATCAAGTAAATAAATTAGGTGGAGTTGATGCTGTTAAGACCGCTAAAGAAATGCGTAAGCTTAATAGTCAAGTGAAGCTTCTCAATGAACGTGGTAAAAAAGTCAATGGCATGTTCGGTAAACTGACTCAACGGTTTGCTGCAGGTGCAATAGCTGCTACTGCTGTGGTTGCTGCTACTTCTATGATTACTAGAGAATTGTTCAGCATTGTTAAGATTGGCATGGAATCAGAAAAGGTTTGGAATGATGTAACAGCTTCACTCGAACGTCATGGTCACGCAGTAAATGATACGATACCACGAGTAAAACAATTTGCTGATGAGATGCAAACACTTTCCGGCATATCTGATGAAGATGTTGGGACTGCATTTCAAAGATTACTCGATTCTAATATCGACTTAAATTCGTCATTCAGTCTTACACAAGCTGCTATGGATTTATCAGTAGCTAAGGGAATGGATTTAGTTGCTGCTGCTGATATGATTGGTAAATCAATTGATAGTGATACTAACGCTTTATCTCGTTATGGTATTGCAATTGATAAATCATTAACTAAGCAACAGCAAATGGCTCAATTACTAGGAGAGGTTAATGACCGCTTTGGCGGAGCCGCAGCTGCAAGGATGGACACAACTGCTGGTAAGTTAGCTTTATTAGGTGAGAGATATAACGACCTCAAAGAGGAATTATTTAAGCTCGGATCGCCCCTAATAATAGGAGTAATAGAAGCGTTAACCGTTGCACTTAAAGGCCTCAATATTGTCTTTGAAGCCCTCGGTGTCGTGCTCGATGCTGTAGGTGTGCTCGGTAAGGAATTTGCCGGTATAGTAGCTGATATGGAAAGCCCCATTTACATTTTAACGGGGACAACTTCAGAGCTCGTTATGCAGATGAATGACTTGAAAAGGTCAACCGGAGAGGGTAAAAGTGAGCTTGAATCATTTGTAGAAGTTCTGGAGAGTGGAACTTCTGCGGGTAGCAGAATTACTCAAGTATTATTGAATTTTAGTGGTGCAGGGGGAGAGTATGCTACTGTTCTTAAAGACATTAATAGCAGTACAAAAGAGGCAAACGCAACTTCGCTTACAGGTCCAGACTGGACGTCGTTCGTTGATGCATCCGACCAGATAAGTGACTCTATGGCCAAATTTGACGTGGTTAATAATGCATGGCTCGAGTCTTACCGGGCATTTCAACAGACAAAACAGGCTATAAAAGAGCGTGCATTCAGTATAGAGCTTGCAGGATTAAATAAGTTTGATGTACAGCGTAAAATAATCGCGCGAGCTTATGAAAATTTGGAACAAAAATTAAGGGAAAGTAAACTTGATAGTGAAGAATTAATACAGACTAAAATTGTGGGATTGCACCAGCTCAAAAATATCGAGTTGCAATACCTCCAGGAAGAAGAAAATGCTTACTTCCTTCTAAAGCAACAAGAAGCTGCTGAAGAAGCCGCCGCTGCCCATGAGGCTGCAGCAAGGCAAACTTTTGCAAAATGGAATTGGGCATTTTCAGCAGGAAGAAGTTTTGCTCATGATTTTGCTAATACTTTAATTAGTGGTAATAAATCAATTGTAGATAGTTTAAAGAATCTCGGAAAAAGCATTCTCCATTCATTTATAGATATTGGAATCGCCGCCCTTAAACAATACATCATTCAATTAATCATTGCCAAGAAAACACAAGACGCATTAAACATGGCGAATCCACTTAGTGCTGGGGGCGGTATTTTTGGTACTGCTGTTGGATTAGTTAAATCATTTCTACCTTTTGATGATCCTGTAAATGATGCGAATCTAAGACGTGAGAGTAGAAGAATTGCTAATTTCATGATTGCTGGGCTTGGTCAGGGATTCAGACAAGCGATGCCTCGTGTAGCTACTTCAAATACAAATAATGCTACATCTGTTATAAACAATAACACATTCCAAATCTTTGCAGGTGGTAATGTAGATAGCAATGCGCTATTACAAATGATCGAAGAGAGAGTTGATAATGGATTTTCGTTTATTGATGATAATCGTCGGAATATAAGAGGGTAGTTATGGCTACAACAAATTTCTATACAACTGAAGCACATGAAAATGCAGTAGTAATTTCGGTTACATCTGAAGCAGCTGCATTCCTTCCTAAAGAATGCTTATTAGATCAAAATCTTGATAAATCATGGGTGCCGTCAAGTACATCAAATCAAAATATAGACGTTGATTGTGGAAGTGCTGTAACAGTTGATGCTATGGGTTTGTGGATAAAAAATTACGATACAGATTTTTCTGGAATATCAATTTATCGTTATGGCTCAGCTAATAATGTAGATTGGGATTTACTTAATCCTACTCTTACTCCGACTAATGGAGTACCTCTTGTATATAGTGATTTAGGTAGTCAAGCAAGTTACAGATATTGGAGATTTCATATTGAAGGTATTCCATCGTTACCCTACGTAACTCAAGTCTTTCTATTGAGGAAACGATCACTTAGTCGAAATCATGTAAGAAATGGATCAGTAGATTATCCTAAGTTTGATAATACTGCAGTTATCACAACAGGTAACAGACAACATATCCATTACAATTATAAAAACTCAATTCAACATTTTGACAGAAAATATCACTTAGTTAATTCCACTGATCTTACTTGGGTTGATAATGTTATATCCGATTGTAGCGGTAGAAGAAATATCTTTATTTATAATGTAGATACTCCTTCTGCTGCATCTTATGTTTGTAGGATGGAAAATGATTATACAACATATAATGAGATCGCTGCCTATTACAGAGAAGTTACTCTTAAATTTAATTCTCTCCCATATATCGAAGCAGGGGAAACTATCTAATGTTAAATCTACCTACTGACTTTGGATATAATAGATTAAAATCAGGTGCTCCAAGTATATGCATTATTAAACTTACCGATGGTACTACTACATGGTATTTGGGTAATAACGATATGTTTATTACTGAGGGGCAAGTATTTAATGTATTGACAAAGCTTCCTACTTGGAGTCAAAAAATCAATCCACTTGAGTCTACTTTTACAAGGACTCCATGTAACATTACATTCTCTAATTCTAAACAATATAAAGTGAACGATAGTGGAGAATGGGTTAGATTATCAGATGAATTGACCTCTGGTATTGTTGGTCGTGATGTATCAATATATTATTCAAATAATCCTGCGGCTAACCAATTGTCAGATATGCTAAACGTTTACAATGGGATAGTAGAGGGATTTAATGGTTATGATAGTAAAGAATTAAAAATAACTCTCAATGACAAAGCAGGCATATTAGATAGAAAAGTATTAACCATATCTATACATGATACTCCTCCTGCTTATGAACCCCCTGAAGACAATAAATATAAATTATTACCCGTAGCATATGGTCGGTTTCAAAGAGGCAAAACTGTTGGAGATCCTTCTCATGGTTGTGCAAAAGCTATTAATGTTGGAATCAACTTAACATATGAAGATGAGACGGGTCCTAATGCTTATCGAAAGAAAACATATTATACTGTTGCAGGTCATCCTACTGTAAAAATTCGCGGTGTTTATATTGCAACAAGCGGAGAAGATTCTCTTCCTGGCGAAATACCTCCGTATGATCCTGTATCTGACACTAATGGATTTCTTGCGTTCAATACTTGGGGTGGAATTACAGTTGAGCCCCGTCATTCAGTTGTAAAGCTTGTTCCAGGTGAACATGATATCAATCCTTCATATCAAGAAGTATTCACATTGAATTCAGACAAGAGATGGCCATTTAATCAAACTACTGGTGGGAATGATGACAGGTCTTGGTTTGATGGTATCATGGCGGAGGCTGCTCATGATGGATTAATATATGGAGGAATAGCTGCTGTTTGTGGTTGGATACCTCAGCAAATTGCATATCCGTATTATTACCAAGCGTATCATCGAGCTTATATAGTATGGGAAATTAATGATGCTGCTAGATTCAAAACTATTTTTGAGAATACTGAAAGGAACCCAAAGTTATATGTAAGATATAAATGGTTTGGACATTTACTTGGTATTAACGGTATCGATCCATATCCACCAACTGATATGTCTAGATTACAAAGATCGTTTAGGTTAATTCATAGTGATCATAATAATAGACATGATGCTCATAACGCATGGACATCACTTCCGGGAAGTATAGTTTATCAGCCTTACAATAATGATGTACATAAAGAAAGAATTATGGGTGGGCTTACAATTGAGGATGTAAATAATCATGGCGGATTTACAAGATCAAGTGGGCCTGTATCTGAACCTGGTGGCGGTGAATATGCATTAGCATTAGTAACTGACTACAAATCTACAGGAATACCTATGTATCATGCTTCATTAGGAGAAGCAGAGCTTATAATAGCTGATCAAGCAATGGATGAACCTAAAATGTACGTTTGGGTTGATTGTGATGGACGTAGATATCCAACCGAACTGCAAGCATTACCATTTATAAATTTTAATTCAGGTGATTATATAGCTGATGGATCAATGATGATTGCAGACATGTTAAGAGTAGCCGCCGACTATGATGTAGAAACTGACATTAATTATATAAGATGCTTTATTCCGAGTTTTCCTATGCGACTAAATGTAACAGATAAAGATACATCACTTAAAGAGGCAATTAAACAACTTGCAGAACAAAGCTTAATAGTTCCCTTCTTTTCAGCTTATGGTAAATTTTCAATCGGTATCATAAGACCGCTTAATACAGAAAGTTGGTATTCTAATTTAACTACAATACATCGTGCAGACATTGTAGGAGACATTAAAATTGACCATACTGATCCTCATGATATAATCAATGTATTGAATATTGAATATAATTGGAGAGGTGAAGAAAATAAATTCGCAGAGAAAGTTACTTATGAAAATTCAACTTCAATAGATACATACGGAAGACGGGAATATGACCTACAATGGAAAAACATCGATCATGAATTAGGTGGTGTTACAATGGCTAATCCTGTCTGGATAATTTCTAATCATCTTATTGATCATAAGAATAATGGAACAACTGGATTATGGTCTGATGTCCATACCAGAATAAAATTTAAAACTGCTGGATGGCGTTGTGCTCATTATGAATTATGGGATGGATTTGAATTAGATGAGGTATCCTGTGATCCTTGGATGAAATGTTTTGGTGAAACGTGGGCAGGAAAAAGATTTACCATAACCAGCATAAAGCATACTACTGATGGCGCTGTCGAAATTGAAGCAATGCAATTATTTGATCTTCCACCTTTAAATACGATGGTGTAATTAATGGCATATACTAGAAGAATACCTCTTGTCCCTAAAACAGATTCAGTAATAGAGAGAGCTACATTTAGAGCAAAAATAAGTGGTAGTGGTGCTTTAGATGGATTATGGCTTCCAGATGATACTACGCCTACATCTGGTTCAATGGGTACAGGATATTCTAATTTATATTCAACTACTAATCTCTCTTATAATAATCCTACTGTATCGGGATCGTATTATACTAAGCCTTCAATTGGATTGCGACTAAACGATACTTATTACGTAAGATCGCTGCATCTATTCGACATAGATACAAGTGGTAGTGTTGGCAGAGGAACATATATATCAGGAAGTCATTCAGGTGTAGAAGTTTATCAGAGTGATAATGGTACTGCATGGACATTAATAGAAAGAATTAATCCAGTACAAAGATATATACATTCAGGTAGTTATTATTATCGGACGGATTTACTGCTTGGTGATGGAAGTTCTACTTATGGTGGATCATATATATCAGGAAGTTATTTCAAATGTAATTTCTTTAGTGGATCAATAATGAGTGAAGCGGGTAATTTCCTACAATATACTCATATGTTTTGCGGAGTTGATCCTGCTGGATATACCTCAATAACTTATTCAGGATCAAGAACACCCGTTACAATTGGAAATATTAATCCTGCTTACAGTACAGATGCTGGTGGGTATGTATCACAAACCAATAAGCTTGAGTTTTAAATATGCGAAAAACTAACCAAATATATGTTTACCCCCATAACGCACTTTATCGAAGCTTGCAGTTTAGTTGCGAGATTAAATTGGATGATAGTATTACTTCTGCAACTATTAACTGGGGCTTACCATTATATTCAGGTAGTGCATCATATTTTGATTCAATTGTAATTCCAACAGAACTAGCTTATAACGCCTATACAACTGTTAGCGGATCAATTGAATTATCAAGTTTAAATTTAGACGACGGTCAGGTTTATGATCTTCAAAGACAAATTACATATTCAGGAATGTCTGGCTCTTGTTATATTCGTAATGAAAATTTAGCTGCAGAACCTGATGGTAATATATATGTCAATTACGAGGGTGCTGCAGGAAATTATGGCGTAAAATTTCACGATGGAACCAGCCCAACAGATAAGGTTTTGAATTGGTATCAAGACAATAATAACTTCTACTTCAATGACCGCTTACAAGTAGGTGGTGATATATATGCTGACGAGGCTGTGATTGTAAATCATGCCAGAGCATCAAATGCATATATAAAATTCTATAAACCTGTTTCTGGATATGCGCAACTTGCTTATTATGGTGGTTCTGACTATTTCCTTTTTACTTCTCCACTGAGCATGAATAACGAAAAGATCACAACACTAGCAACCTGTACGGCATCTGGCGAAGCGGCTAATAAAGATTATTGTGATAGCTTATCTTATTCCCTTGATGATGTTTGCGAGACAGGCGCTACTACTGATGTAGCAATGTCGGTAACAGCTTCAGGATCATTTTTTACAGGAATAGGATTATATGGTAATCTTGATTTAGTCAATAACCAAATAGTCAATGTTACTGATCCGACTAATGATCAAGATGCAGCTACTAAAAAATATGTAGATGATAATGTAGGCGGTTCTACTCAT
>Ga0255381_10002_pt1 | contig 25713 bp, 18 predicted proteins | sample ANMaggSSYBR01E10_FD_182108 | JGI IMG/M metagenome (GOLD analysis project Ga0255381, IMG submission 182108) | Sediment cell enrichment communities from methane seep in Santa Monica Basin, California, United Staets - ANME aggregate JGI... | ecosystem: Environmental > Aquatic > Marine > Cold seeps >...
CAACGGATTCCAAATTCTTACTGAAGCGGGTTTATTACCTGGGGCATTAATGAGAAATAATAGTCTGTATTTTATCTGTAAGTACAGCTATCTTAGGGTAGAAAATAATCAAACTCCCTATACCAATTCTTGTAAAGGCGGACAGGTTTTAAAAATACCAATTGCTCATGGGGATGGTAATTATTATATTGATGACCATGGTTTGTCTGAACTTATTAAAAATAATCAGATTGTCCTTCGATATTGTGAAGAAGGTGGGGAAATTACTCCGGAGGCCAATCCTAACGGTGCTGTTTATAATATTGCTGGGGTATGTAATAAAGAAAGAAATGTATTGGGTATGATGCCTCACCCGGAGCAATTTAACTTCCATAATATCTACAGGACTTTTAACATCAGATATTCTTTTTAATTGACCATCTTCTACTAAACCTAAGTAATGTGTTTTTATTCCCATGCTTTCTAATTTTTCAAAAAAATAAGCAGCAGAAATACACAAAGATTTACCCTTATTAGTAATATGGTCTGGCATCTCTCCCCAATCAAAGACTGAATAACGGTCTGAGAAGACAAATCTTCCCCTGCCAGTTTTATTTTTTAATGGTTTTTCTATAACGGTTAAATCTTTTACACTTCCCATTTATTTACTCCTCTCAATTAATTCACCAATTCACCAATTAACCAATTCACCAATTAAGATAAAGATTAAGATAAATTTACCAATTTATCGATTGACCGATTAAATTTGTCGTTAGCATTAAATACAAGATATAAAATGGTTTTTAATTATTAGTTTTTGGTTTTTAGATAATGGCAATCATTTTTCAGTTAATAGTCACAAAGATGCGAGATAGAAAACTTGCAACTCGCAACTTGTAACACGAAACTTATTACTCATTACTTATCACCTACTACTGTATTTTAATATCTTTTATCTTCTGAGCCATAGCTTCTCTATAATCCTTAAGCCCTTCTCTAATTTTAGAATTTTCAATAGCTAATATATGTGCTGCCATTAGCCCGGCATTTTTGGCATTTCCTATTCCTACTGTAGCCACTGGAATGCCACCGGGCATTTGAACTATAGACAATAAGGAATCAAGTCCTCCCAAGGCTTTTGTCTCTATAGGTACTCCAATTACCGGCAACAATGTCTTGGAGGCTATCACTCCCGGTAGATGAGCTGCTCCCCCAGCCCCGGCAATTATAACCTTAAATCCTTTTCCTTCTACTTGTGCAACATATTTAAACAGTAAATCAGGAGTTCGATGAGCAGAAAGTACTTTCATTTCATTAGAAATACCTAATTCGTCTAACACTCCTGCTGCTTTTTCCATAGTTTCTCTATCTGATATACTTCCCATAATTATTGCTACTTTATCATCCATATTTTGCCTCCTTATATCTTTGATTTTTTAATTTTTCTTTAAATAACAAATAAAAAAACCCAGACAATAGAAATTCCATCAATCAGAGTGGAACCTCTCCGCCTGGGATTTTAACCCTCCGGTGTAGTATAAAATAAATATACTTTGCACCACTTGGTTCTAATCTTATCTAAGCGTAATATAATATTTACAAATATAAATCAACTTAGATAAGCGATTCCCTAAGGTGCACTTCCACTCGTAGCCTGTCGTGATTTACGGTCACCTGGTAGAAACACTCTTGCCATATTCAAGAGTTTATACGAGCTCCTATTATTTAATTTTGATATTTTTTTCTGACTAAAATATAACACCGAAATACATTAGTGTCAAATTATATGAGAAAAAAATCGATTAAAAAATTTCTATAGTGATAATTCTTCGCCTTACAAATCTTACACATATCCCTTTCTTTCGAGGATATAATGATCCCCTTACCTATACCTACTATTCAGAATAAAAACTTTATAGGCAGTATTACACAAGACTCAGCCAAACTTACCCCAATTTTATTCGCAGGAATAATTTAAAAAACTATTTTCTGTTAGTTTATATTCTAGTCAACATAACCTGGATTAAAATACCTGGTAGTTTTAAATATTGCTCTTTTGCCTCCTGATAAATTAAGTTTTTAATATACCTGTTTAAGCTCTTAACTATCACTGTTCCTACAGCATCGAGAGCTATTGCTCGAGGATATTCCCCCTGGGTAAAAATTCGGAAACTTTATTTTCTAAAGAACTCCCCTATGATAACTACTCCAAAGGCCAAATAATTTGTTCCCTTTAATAGATTAATTATCGAATTATAAAATTTAAAGAAAAACTATTTTTTGGATTTACTCTTCCACCTGAAAAAGAAATCTGTTTAATTTTAACGAGAGAATAAATCCTATTCTTATTGCACCCTCTTTATCAATAGAATTACCAAACGCTCCTACTAACAGTGCTTCTTGAGTATCTTCTGGGGAAATATTTACTTCCTTTAAAAGTATTTTTATACCGGTATATTACCGCTTTAGCTAATTAAATTTCTCTAATGTCTTTCTGGGTAAGAAAAATAGGATTCCCGCTTTCTGTTTCCTTGCTTTTTACTAAAAGAAATTTATTACTTTCTTTCTCTTTAATTATTCTTTTTTTAATCTCTTTATTTATCTCAGGTTGACAATCTTCTCTGTCTACAAGTTTACCACTTTTATTTATCAGCTTTAAATTATGCATCTCAGAAATTAAGCCAATTAATGGATTTATCAGTTATTTTTATCATCTTACTATTCTCCTGCTATCGTTAAACAATCAAAAGCAATAATTATCTACTCACGTGCAGCCTTCATAAAAGCTTCAATATTTTCTAAGGGAGTATTTAAGGGAATATCACAGCCCGAACTTAAAATAAAATTATTAGTATCTTTCATATTATCCTTTAAAGATCTTGTAGCTTCTACTACTTCATCAGGAGTAGATTGTAAAAATATTTTGACAGGATCTAAATTACCAATAAGCACAATTTCTTTCGGTATTATTTTCTTTAGTTTTTTAAAATTCATTACGCTATCTAAACTTAAACCCATAGCACCTGAATCCAGCATTAATTTTATAAGATGGCTTGTATTTCCACAAATATGCAATATTAATGGTCTATTATTTAGCTTAGAAACTAATTTTTTAAAAGGACTGAGAGAAAATTCTTTATACTTTTTTGATGAAAGTATAACTGCTAATGGTTCCAAGACCGCTATCGTATCTGCTCCAGCATCAAAAAGAGCATTAGCATATTCACTAATTACTTCTATAGAGAAATTCACAAACTCAGATACAAGATCAGGATTTAACATTACCTTAGTAGCTATATCATGAGCTCCCATAAGTTCACCAGCCATAGTAAAAGGCCCAATTACATAACCACCCTTTATTATAGAATACTTTCTCGCTATTCTTTCCATAACTTCTATAAAAACTTTCATTCTTCCGGTAACTCCATGCCAATTATCTCTAATAATTTTTAAGTCCTCCCCGTTCTTAACCGGATGTTTCGTCACTAAAGGGTGAGCATTTTCAGGAAATTCTAAATTTAAACCCAAGGCTTCTACTTCTACACTAAGGTCCATTATAGAAAAAATACCATCAGGACAAAATTTCTCTATCAACATAGAAAGGGTTTTATATTGTACTTTGGAATCAGTAAGATTCTCTTTTAAGGTAGTCTTTGAAAGAGTAGTTCCTGGTGCCCCGAGTAAAGGAATTACCAGATTTTTTTCTCTAATTACTTTATTAATATTCATAAATATAATAATACTCCTTAAAAATAGATCACAATACTTAGTTAAGAAAAACCTTAGCTTTATCTACAGCAGAAGAAGCATCAGGAGAGTATCCATCTGCCCCTATTTGATCAGCATAATTTTGAGTAACTGGTGCTCCTCCTACCATTATTTTTACCTTATCCCGTAACCCTTCAGCATCAAGAGCTTTTATTACTTCTACCATATTAACCATTGTAGTAGTTAAAAGAGCAGACATCCCTATTATATTAGGTTTATGTTCTTTTACGGCTTCCACAAATTTATCTGTAGAAATATCAGTCCCCAAATCTATAACTTCAAAACCTGCACCCTCTAACATCATTTCTACTAAATTTTTTCCTATATCATGTAAATCTCCCTGTACTGTACCCATTACTACTTTACCTATATTTTTTACTCCACTTTCAATCAATTTTGGCTTTAAAACGTCCATTCCCGCATGCATTGCTCGAGCAGCAATTAAGACTTCGGGAACATATACTTCATTTTTTTTAAATTGTTTTCCAATAATAGACATTCCGTGTATCAAGCCTTCCTCTAAAATATTTTTAGGAGTTACTCCTTCGTTTAAAGCTTGTTTAACAAGCTCACTTACTTTTTCTGCCTTTCCTCTTTGTAAAGCTTCTGAGACACCATTCAAATTTACCATAACACTACCTCCAATTTTTTTAGAAAGTCCAATTTAATTTTATAAAATAAACTACATTATAACTATATATATCATTGTACTATTAGGTAATATCTTGCTTTTTTAAAAAATAATATTATTTATTTAATTCTATTTGAATTTTAACTAAGAATATGAAAAAAATAAAAAATTGAGGAATAAAATAATTTTTTGTATGTAGCCAATATAAAACCAAGAAGCTTACAAGAGGTATGTTTAAATATAATATCGAAATAAATTAATTATCTTTTCATTCTTTTTCTATAATCAGAAGGTGAAATAGCTTCTGATTTTTTAAAAACTTTACAAAAATAACTTTGATCTGAACAACCAACTTCAAAAGCGATTTGAGTGGTATTCCATTGAGTATTTTCTAATAAGTATTTGGCTTCCTCAATGCGAACTTTAGTCAGATATTCCAATAGAGTAGATCCAGTTTCTTTTTTAAAAATATGACTTAGATAATAAGGACTTAAATAAATTGCTTTACTTATGTCTATTAATTTAATCTTCTTTTTATAATTTGCTCGAATAAATTCTCTTGTCTTTCTAATAATGTCTACATTTTTGATATTTCTATTTTCATAAACAGATTCAGTAAATCTATCTAAAACTTTTACAACCCAAATACACAACTCTTCAATTGACTTAATCTTTCCTAATTCTTGAATATATTCAAAATTTAATCCTAAAATCATTTCCAAATCAGCCGTACCCTCCACCGCAGCTCGAGAAAGCACCACTGCCAATTCCAGGATTCGAGCTCGAATTAATTCTATTTGACCGGCATTTTTAAACAATATTTTTCCTAAAATCTCATTTAATACTTCTTTTGCCCCTTCTTTGTCCCCCAATCTAACTCTCCTCAGTAATTCTCTCTCCGTTTCTAAAGGGTAAAGTGAACTAACAGAAATAAACGAATTTTCATTTTTCTCTTCTTTTCCAAGCAATGCTAATTCTTTTCTTTTTATCTTTTGAATCTCCTCAGAAATTCTTGCTTGTTGTATATATTTCTCCTGGCGTAGTTTAATATCTGTTAACTCCATTTTTGTTAAATAATTAGCCATAATATGGAGAATATCGGCAGCTGCTTTTACTTTTTTCTCAGAAACTATCTTAGTCCTCTTAAGAATTTCTTCTAACTGAGACTCTTCCAGTCCCAAATTTTTATCTACTTTTTTTATCTCTTTTAAAAAAGAAGAATCTGGCTTTCTCATCAATACTCCACCAGAAATAAAAGAACCTAACAATTCTCCTTCATATAAAAAAGGAGCAGTCCATTCAATAATACCGGTATGGCAGCGAAAAATATAAGGGAATCCATATTCGGTACTCTTTAACATGCCATTACTAAAAGACTTAAAACATCTTTTTTGTCCTTCTGAACTACTCTGAATTAATTTACAAAAATTACAAAAAAATCCATCAGAAGTTGTAGATAAAAATTTCTTGCCCTTTTTATCTACAAAAATCACCTTAAATCCAGTTGCTTTATAGTAAGAATCCAAAAGCCATTTAATAACGTCTTTTATTTTGGAAATTTTTTCTTGACTTATTTCTTTATTTTTATCATTAATATTAAACATAAATTCTCTCTCTTCCTCATAAAGTATTATTTATTATTTACTTTTCAATCTCTTTAACAATTTATCCAGAGGCAGGGTATTTACAATATCTTTTTCTTCCAACCATCCCCAACGAGCTACATCTACTTCTAAATTTATAAATTCTAATCCATAATCTTTTTGGCAATAACCTCATCAACTCCAGGGATATTATTTAGTCCTCCCTGGCGGTAAATTGTTTCTATATCAATAGGCAAATTCTCTAAAATCAAAGCAACCTTTTCATAAGCTCGAATCTTGAAAGTGTTCTCTCCTTTAATCTTTAATATCCTGGCAATCTGGTCAAACATTCGGGATAGTTCTAAATTTTTCAATTTACCCACTTCCCTTAATTTTAAAAAAACTTATTACTTTTTTCTTCTACATATAACCTCTACAATCATAAACTATTTTTTTAATTATAATACTGTTTATCTATATTCTACAAAACTCTTAAAATTCCTCTTTTTTATAATCTTAAATTTCTTATTTAGTCAAAACCCCACTCAAACCCTTATAAAATAAGGCTTTTTGGCCACATCTAAAATAGGCCATTTTAAGCCCTTTTAAACGCTTATTTTAAAAAATAGGAACAATCACTCCAGACCCCCTTAAAAAACGCTGCTACGACAATATTTCGCTAAAACCCTTATCTTGCAAGGCTTTCAGACTACTAAAAACCTCACTTTTAGCCTTTTTTTGCCTTATTTTCTCCATTTCTTAGAACCACTATCACCATCCTATATAATAAAAAACGCAGAAACCCTTATATCCTCTATGTTTTAAAGACTTAACATTTTTCTCCATAAAAACTGATAATGCTCTAATTCTATATAGATTTATCCTTTTTATTTATTCCCTGTCTTTCGTAATAACAGAAGAGTTAAAACTAACAATATTCACTTACAGATGTGTAAAAACTGTAAAAAAAGGCCTTCCTAAAAGCCTTACAAACAAAGGGTTCTAAGAAAAGAATGCGAGATTTTGCTTATAGGAGCAAATTTTGTCTTAACCTATACTTTACCCCTCAAAAATGGCACTTTTCCGACTAAAATTTCACTCTTCTAAAAACTGAAATTGGCTATTTATAAGGGTTACAGGGTTTCGGGAAGGTAGAAATAGGCCAAAAATGGGGGTCGTAAATGCCAATTTTTCGAAAATTGAGGCACGTTTAAAGGCACTCTACGTGCGTTAAAAGGGCATTCCTGAAGGGGGTCTGAAAGCCTTGTAAATAAAGGGTTTCAAGGGGGAGTAAATTCGCATTATATAAGTAAAAAATATTTAATTACAAATAATATAAGCTCCAATTCTAATTCTAAGAAAAGTTATGTTAATTGTTGAAACTTGATATAATTTTTTCTTTCCCATTAATCAAAAAGAAGAATATCTTTTCTTTGGCTGGATAGATTTTTTAATTCCTCACTAAAGCCTGACTTAGAAAATAAAGCAAAGTATTTTTGTTTTACATCAAAAAAATTATCGGCTTTTCTTTCCAAATCATATAACTCATTTATACCGGCTTTCTTATTTTTCCATTTACATTCACCAAAAATAAAAGATCGTTGATTATCATAAGCTACAATATCAATCTCTTCTTTATTGTTCCACCAACGCCCTATACTTTTGGCTTTAAAAGAAAGCACATTTTTTCTATTTAGATTTTTCAATCTTTGCAAACAAATATCCTCAAAAATAAACCCTGTAAAACTATTTAAAGAGGGTTTTATTTTTTCTTGCCAAACATAATTAAGGTCACCTTCCTCGAGATAACTCATATAGGGCAAAACATACCTAAACCAAAATCGGAAGAAGGGATCAGCAAGGAGATAAATACCTTTTCTTGACTTATGGGGTTTATCTTCGGTAATTGGGACTTCTCTTTTTACTATGCGTAATTCTCTTAAGACACTAAGGTATTTATTAACCTTATGTGGGTCGCTAATCCCGGTTTCCTGTACTATCTCGTTTAGCCGGGTCCTACCAAAGGCAATTGCTTTTAGAATAGAGAAATATATAGCCGGCTCACGCAATTCTTCTATTAATAAAAAACGAGGTTCACTAAAAAGAGAACCATTTTTGTTTAAAATTTCTTCTTTTACGTTTTGTTCTATGGTTTTATGGTCACTGAATCGTTGGAGATATGCGGGTGTACCGCCGAGTATACTATAGGCAAAAACTCTATCCTCTTCAGAATAGCGGGGGAAAAAGAACTTAAGATCTTTAAAAGATAGTGGATGTAAGGCCACTTGCCCAGTACGCCTGCCAAACAAAGGACTCTTGCTTCCCAGGACTTCCTTTTCCATAAAGCTCATATAAGAGCCACACAGAATAAGGAAAATATTACTTTCTTTTCCTTTTTCATCCCATATTTTCTGCAAGATAGAGGGGAGTGCCGGATTGCTAATACATAAATAGGGAAACTCATCGATAATAACCAGAGGCATTTTTGAGACTAAGTGGCCAAAAATATATCTTAATAAAGCTTCCCACGAACCAAAAGCTTGAGTTTGTAAAAACGATTCTCCGGTTAACTGAAATATCTTCTCACTAAACTGTTTTAGCTGTTCTTGCTCGGAAGAGAGATCTGAAGAAAAAAAGAGGTGTTTTTTATCTTTAGAAAATTGTCTAAGCAGTTCAGTCTTACCAATCCTTCTACGCCCATACATAATTATAAACCGGGCACCCTGTTCCTTCTGTAATTTTTCTAAGTAATTTAATTCCTCAATTCTATTGACAAACATAATACCCTCCAAATAGTATACTTTAAAGTATTATACTTATAAGTATACTATATATTATAAATAAGTCAATCGTTTTTCTTGCGATATTTAGCTATCGGCTTCAGAAGTGACATATTGCATATCCATTACCAAAAAAGGTTAATAATAACTACTTATAAACAGCCTATATATAAAAAAATGTGGTAAAATAGAGAGCGGGAAAACCTTATAACATAAGGGTTTCAAGGGTAGGCTTCGTATTTCGATTATACGGGCGAATTTTACCTCAACCTATACTTTTACCCTCGTAAAATGGGTGTTTTTTAGCCTATTTTCACTCCCCCAAAATCCAAAAATGGCTTCCTGTAAGGGTTACAGAGTTTCGGGGAGGTCAAAAAAGACTAAAAAAAACGTCGTGCCGATTTTTCGAAAATTAAAACGCGTTTAAAGGCACTCTACGTGCGTTAAAAGGGTATTCCTGAAGGGGGTCTGAAACCCTTGTAAACAAAGACTTTTAAAGGGGGGGGGTAAAGAGGAACAGAGAGCCATCCCCCGTTCTTACAGAAAAAAAGTTCCCTCCTGTTACCTTCATACAGGTTACAATATTAAATTTATTTAAAAGTTTATATATTATATATACTACACTTATTTTAAAAAATCCTTCTTTTTGAGAAAAGTTTTATTTAAACGAGGTTTATTCAACTCTGGAATTTTCTCTGGCCTTCCTCTTAGTTGCTTGCTAAAAAGTATAAAAAAATGGTAAAATTATTAAAATTTAAAGATATCTAATTATCTAAAATAATTATCAGTGGTTCTTTTCATTAATCTTTACTTCAATAATTAAAATAAAAGGGAGTAAAAAATTGATGTCTAAAAATATTAATCCACTTACTATAGAAGAAGTGGCAGAAGAATGTAAAAATTGTGAAAAATGTCCTTTGTATCTTTCCCGCACCAAGGTTGTTCCCGGGGAAGGAAATACAAAATCTAAAGTAATATTTATCGGAGAGGCACCGGGAGAAGATGAAGATCTTAAAGGTAAGCCCTTTGTGGGTAAAGCAGGACAACTTTTGACTAAAATCCTACAATCAGTTGATATAAAAAGAGAAGATATATTTATAACTAATATGTTAAAATGCCGGCCACCGGCTAATCGTAATCCTTCCAAAAGCGAGATAGAAACCTGCCTTCCTTATTTAGAAACCCAAATTGCTTTAATCAATCCTAAAATTATCGTTACACTGGGCAATGTCCCCACTCAATATCTTTTAGAAACCACTCAGGGAATAACCAAAATTCGAGGCCAGTGGTTTGATTGGATAGGCGAGATAAAAATATTTCCTATGTTTCATCCCAGCTATCTTTTAAGAAACGAAGCAACCTACCCAGGTAGCCCTAAAGACCTAACCTGGAAAGATATAATAACTCTTAAAAAAGCTATTGATGATTTAGGAAGTAATTAATCTCATATTATACTTCTAAAGTTTTGAAATGTTTTTTCAAAATACGGATAGCTCTTTCTGGGTCAAGCCTACCGTAAAGCCCACCCACAGTGGAGAGAATATAAGAAGCATCAAGTAATACTTTTTTGTTCGGTCTTAAAATTGTATATTCCTCCGGGTTAAAGAGTGCACCCTTAGCAATAGTCTTTATGTTTTCCCAAAGATAATCCTTATTTTCCTTACACTTATGGTAAATTGTTCCGCCTACTAAAACCAAAGTACAATCCTGGGTAAAGAAATTGATTCCTTCCTGTAGGAAATAGACATCTGTTTCTTTTACATGTCCTACATTATTTGCTGTAGCTATGGCTAAAGTTTCTTTAGCCAGAATGCTTCTTACAAAATTTTCTTCTTCTGTTCTAGGCATTATATGAGGATTATTATGGATCCACTTCAGGTATTTACTTAATTGTAAATGCCATTTTCCATCTTTTTTCTCAAAAAATTGATCAAGATTATCGCCATTGCCTTGAAAATCAGGATAGTTTTGATTAAAATTATCACTAATTTCCTTTTCTATCCTTCCACTTTTAAATTTCTCTAATTCCATTAAATTTTCCGCATTATAAGCTAATCCATATTTACCTTCTACCCTTCGGTAGGCTAAAGGATAATTAGGAGTTTTTAATATAGTCCGTTTTACTCTTTTCTTGGGATCATCCCAGGGGTAAAGATATAGTGGATTAGAACGCACATTAGAGAAAAAATCAGTAGTGCAGCCTCCTACATCCAGGGCTACGATATTTCCCAAACCTTTCTCTTTCCCATAACCCCGAGCCAACAGATTAATTCCTAAAAAGGCAGCTCGAGGGGTCGGAATAAATTTAGCACTCATATATTCTTCTACCACATCAAATCCTTTTCCTCGAATAACTACGGTTTGAAATAGTTCTCTAATTCCCTCATTTACTACCTCGATATTATATTTATTTACTTCAGGCATGATATTTCCAGTAGCTCTAACATCAATATTATAGTTATGAAAAGTATCTAGAATTTCTTCTGTTACATCTTCATTTCCTGCATAAATTATTGGGATTCCATACTTGGCATAGGTAGCTAATTTTGCAGATTCAGCTAAATTTTTTGCATTGTGTAGAACTGTTTCCGAATCTCCTCCATCGTTAACTCCCCCGCTTAAAAGAATAATTTCCGGGCAATCTTCTAAATATATTTTTCTGGCTTCATCAAAAGTTAATTTTCCACTATAACTATTTAGAAGCTTTGCCCCAGCCGTAAGGGCAGCCAGGTCAGCGGCAAAACCACTTTCTCTGGAAGTAGAAGCGATAGTTACCATTTTTAAACCGCCTTTAGCACTACTACAGGGTAATTTAACATCAAATTCATCCATTTTCTCCTTCAGAGGATCCCAATTTCCTGCTTTTTTACATTCGGGAAGACATCCTAATCCATTGGCTAATCCTTCGCGAATATCATTTATGGTGGTTGGAATGTAACGTAAATCAACTTCATCTTTACTGGTATTAAAAATAGCTACTTTGGTATAAGTGCTTCCAAAATCAACAGCCAAGACTTTTTTATTTTCAAAATCAGTAATGCCCAATTCTTCTCTGAAAGCTTGAGTAGAATCTTTTTCAATAACATCTTTTGAATCTGCTAATACTGACCAATCATCTGACTGGCTGATATTTTTATCAAAATACCAGGGGAATTTATTCCTTACTATATCAACTCGCTCGAATTCATCTTTGACTTCTTTTCCACAAAATGTATCAATTCTACAACACCCATCTACCATTTTAGTTCTACACATACCGGTTAATTCATAACGCTTATCAATTACCGTAACCTGGGGTGCCTGGAATAATCCTACTTGCAAAGCTAAATCCAGATTATCAGCACTAATCATATTACATTCACCGGAAGGATAATTTTTTCCATCGATAAGGTCTATTAACATAGTTTCATAATTCATTTCTTGCTCTTCAACTTTTTCTCTTTTCGCAGATATTTCTTTTGAAACAGTATATTTAGAGAAATTCTTAAAAGTTACTTTGCCTTCATATCCTCCCATTAAAGCTAAGTGAAAAATATTGTACATTGCACCTTTTTTTAATTCTTCTTTGCGGGAAGCTATTTTAGGAATATTCCAAATATCGGGAAGAGGTGCCCTATCATATTCTCTAAATGACTGTTTGGTAATATCACAGCTGGCAACAATATCTTCCGGTTTTGCATCATGATGTGCCTCACAATAACTAACTACATGCACAATATCCGGTTCCATAAACATCTGCCAATAGGTAGTCATGGCAAGATGGCTTTTAGCTTCATCCAAATTCGGTGGAAAACTGGTCAATCCTCCCCTGGTCTCTTTGACGATATTGTAATCAAAATGTCTGGTCAAAGGTTCAATTATCTCAAAAGCAGCTTTCATTTTTGCTAAATCGTTTAAAGGATCTATTTCCGGCGGTAAGTCAAACATTAATTGCATAACGTAATTTTTTAGACCCATCTTTAAAGCAACTATTCCGCATAGAATATGGTCAGTTACATACATATCATCTGAACATCTGCGCAGTTGCCATTGATGAGGATCATTTATTTCCAAAGGTTTATCAATTGATGCCCACCAACGCATAGTATTGAAATGTTCATTTATCCCATCTAAAATGGAAAGAGGCCCTCTGCCGTCTAAACGATTGTAGAAGAATATTGGAACCGCGGGAAATGGCATATGTAAGGTATCTTCAAAAATTTTTGCTGCTTCGACTAATTCATCTGTTCCGGAATAAATTCTGGTCATAGGCCAATTACCGCATTTGGTAGCGTCTTTGAGTGTTCTCAAATCCTCTCTACTCCGAATAGGAGCTCCACCCTCCCCATTGCGATATTTTTTAGGGTCTTCCTCTCCGCGGTCAAATTTTGGTAAGAAAGCCTGAGCAACCTGGTCAGGCGCTAAAGATATAATTTCCAAACACCCAGCCTCGCTTAAAGCTTTTACAGCATCTACTGTGGGTTTGATGGTCTCTGCTGCAGCTCCAATATGAGCCCGGATAATTGGCCGATTCTCTAATTCACGTACTTGTTTAATTCTTTCTAACAAATCGTCCGACCAGGAAGTTTTTTCTTTAGCAATCCGAATTCTATTACGAGCAAATTCATCCAATTCAGCCATAGTTACATAATCATCCACTATTAGAGCAAAGAAATTTTGAAATTTTTCTTTATCTGTATACTCTTTTGCAATCTTCTCTAAGTCAAAATGCCGGTCTTTTTTGGGAGAGAATTTATCTTCTAAAACAGGTTGACCAGTCATTACTCTTACCAAGTTAGCTGCCGGCCTCAAGCCTCCAAAACAATAGCGGATTCCACTTTTTTTCGGTTCAAGCCCATATTTGTATACTTTTTCTACCAATTCTATAATTATTTCATCAACATGCAGGTCTCCTAAGCGGTAGCAAAAAGATACTACTTCCGGTTTTGATTCTCTTATTTTATCTATAAGTTCATCAATGGAAACAGCGGGGCCTAATTTTATGGCAAGATAACCTATTCCCATGGTTTCCATCCATTCAGCAAATTTTTCTACCCCTAAAGTATGAACACAGGGGTCAATGGAACAATTTAAAACTCTTCTTTTTATCGGTTTTTCCATTATTTTCTCCTTTTACTATATAAAAAAAATTAACAAACTGTAATTTCTTCTAAATTATTAACACCGTAATTTTGAGGAATTCGAGTATCTTTTATATCCTTTCCTTCCAGATAACCTCTCTTTATATATTCTTTTCCTATCCATTTACTTGTAGTTAAAATCACTTCATCAATTATTGGCATATCTACTTTAGCCAATTGAGCAATTGCTTTAGTAATAACTAATCCATATGGTACATCTTCGGTCAAGTAACGTGCCTGGAAATCCGGTAAAAAATAATCGTTGTCTATTCTTTTCATGGGTGCATACAAACCTTTATAAGCACTATTAGTTACGAAACAACTTTGCAGAGTGCTTTTATCTGCAATTGATTCTTTATATGAATATATTAACCAATCTTTTAAACCTAAAACGTGGTTTAAATCAATACTTTTATCTATATTTTTAATTTCCTTGGTTAGTACCAGTATTTCATCACTCATCACTTTTAATGTTTCAGCAATCTCTTTAGTCACTCCCTGATAAAATAAAGGAATTTCTTCTTTTCGATATTTTAATTCCTCTTTGCCTTTGAAAAGGCCGTACATAATCCCCGGGTGAATAATCTGTCCTACGTTCGCCAGGGAAAGAGTCAACATGTTAGGCAAAGGTTCTATTTTTAAATCAAGCAATTTGGTTAAAAAAAATGCTAATTCAGAAGTTATTTTATGGAGAAAGACAGCCATTCCAACTGACCTTTTTTTACCTAAAATATCTACTTTGCTGGCATATTCTTTTGTCCGACAAGCCCAAGGAAGAGTCTGCATACCAAAAATTATTACTTTTTCTTTTTTATTATTCTTTAAAATTTTTAAAGCAGTATATTCAAAACCACTTCGAGCCGGAATTGCTCCTATTATTACTTCTTCTTTTAAAAAGGGTGCTATTTGTAATAGAGTTAGTTCGTGGGCAAAGGCCGGCAGCGGTATAAGTATCAAATCTGCTTCCTTGCATACATCTTTGGCAAATTTGCTAACCTTGTCCGGCCGACCATATATTTTTTTATCTCCTACTGTTGCAGTTATAAATCTTCTTTCCTCGATTAATTTATTAAACCGTACAGCTTCATCCCCAAAGGGGATAAAAAGATTGAGTTTTCCGGAAAAATTGCTTCGGATAATTGGAATCATGGCATGGGCAGCATTGCCCCCTCCACAGACAGTAATTGTTTTAATTTCCATTACAGGCCTCTTTCTATTTCATAAAATATCTTTATCGAGTTGAAACATTTTATCTATAAATTACGTTTTGAAGTATATTTCAATATTTTCTTCAACAATAATATTTATTCTTCTTATTAAATTTATATTATAGTTTTTTCGAACTCTGGTATTCCCGAGATTTCTCTATAAAAACTTTGAATATCTTAATAAATACAGGATAATCATTAAACATTTCTTCCGGGTGAAATTGCAATCCTAAAACAAAACGGTAAACAGGACTTTCAATGGCTTCAGCTATTTTGTTTTTTGCCCAGGCTGATATTTTAAAATTTTCACCCGGTTCTATGCAAAATTGATTATGAAAGCTATTTACCTTTACTTCGGAAACTCCTAATATTTTTTGTAATTGACTACCTTCTTTTAAACTGATTGTATGAGTAGGGATATTTCCCTTTTCCTTTTGTCGATGCGAAACTTCTCCTGTATTCATTTCATCTAAAAATTTATAATTTAATTTTCCTCCGACTGTCTCACAAATCATCTGCATCCCCCGACACATTCCCAGTAAAGGCATATCCCTTTTTAGAGAAGCCTTTATAAGGAAACTATCTGCAATATATCGATTCTTGTTTTGTCTTCGTAAAGTCCTTGGTCTTCCTTCTACCTCAATCCGGTCACCCTTATCAGAGTCTCCACTACCTCCGGACATTACTAACCCATCGATATTATTTAAAATTTTTTCTGACAAGCTTTCGTTAATAAATTCAGGAATGATAAAAGGTATTCCTCCACATTTGATAATAGGCTCTATATAATGCCTTCCTATACGATAATAGGGGTTTTCGTCTGTATTTTTTTTACCTAAATTACAAAAACAACTAATGCCAATTATTGGATCCATTAATATTTACCTCTTTTTTGAAATAAGAATTTTACTTTCTTCTCAAAAATTTACCGGGTAATGAGGAGGTTAACTTTCCGCCTTCAACAACTAATTTGCCATTTACCAACACTTCTTTTATTCCTAATGGAAAACGTTGAGGATTTACAAAAGTAGCATTGTCAATAATTGAATGAGGATTAAATATTACTATATCAGCAAAAGCTCCTTCGGTAATTTGACCTCTATCTTTTAATCCAATTTTAGATGCTGGCATAAAAGTCATTTTACGAATAGCCTCAGCCAATGATATAACTTTCTCTTCTCGTACATATTTCCCTAAAATCCTGGGAAAAGTTCCATAATAACGAGGATGGTAATGTATTTTGGAAAATTTGCCGAATGGAGATACTGCTCTCCCATCTGAACCGATCATAACCAGGGAGTCTTTTAGAATCGTTTTAACATCTTCTTCTTTCATGCAAAAAACAATTAATTTTACATATCCCTCTTTTTCAATTAATAAATCTATTATGAGTTCTTCCGGTTCTATCTTTCTTATTATCGATAATTCATGCATGCTTTTTCCTACAATAACTTCATTATTTTTTGTCTTTGTATTGGCAATAATTACCCCTTCCCATCCCATGCTTTTTTCCGGTCCTTCAGGGTTATTTTTTATAAAACGTACTATTTCTTTTCTGTTTTCTCTTTTCAATAAATAATTTCTCCAATAGTTAATTCCTTTATAAACCATATTTTTAGGTAAAAAATCTAAAATACTTGACCCCCAAGCAGTATAAGGATATTGATCAGCATTTATTTCAATGCCTTTTTTTCGTTCTTGGTGAATTCGATTTAATATTTCTGATGCTTTTCCCCATCCTTCTTTAAAAGCAGCTTTAAGATGGGCAATCTCCAAATTAACACCACTAATTTGAGCCACCTTAATAGCTTCTTCCAAAGAAGTAAAAATTCTCTTGCCATGTTCATTTCGCATATGAGTTGAATAAATTCCATTAAATCTTTTCACTATTTTACAGGCTTTGGCAATTTCTTCGACATCGCAATATGAGCAAGGAGGATATTCCAAAGCGGTGGAAATCCCCCAAATACCGGCTTCCATTTCTTTTTCAATCTGATATAGTATTCTTTTATGCTGTTCGGGCAATAGTGTATTAGGTGTATTTGAAAAACCTGAATAAGCAATCCGCAATGTTCCATATCCTAATAAAGGTGCTAAATTAACTGAGATACCTTTTTTTTCAATTTCTTCATAAAATTCATATAAATTTTTCCAATGCCACTGTAATTTCTCTTCCTTGCTTAAAGTAATAGTGTTGTTAAAATAATCCATCAAGTCATTAAAATAATTTCCATTAGTAGGAGCAGGGGAAAATCCACACATTCCAACTACTTCTGTAGTAATTCCTTGCATTACTTTACTTTCTGCTTTTGGATTATCATTAATCGAAAAATCAGTGTGAGAATGCATATCAATAAATCCGGGGGATATGGCTAAGCCAATAGCATCAATCAATTTAGATGCCGGGGGTTCATCGGAAGTAATGGTTTCAATTCGATCACCTTTTATTCCAATATTCCTCTTATAAGGTAATCTCCCTAAACCATTATAAATTTTTCCATTTTTAATTAATATATCTAACATATTAGACTTTACCTAATAGATTTTATCTAATATAGTTTTCCTAATTTTTAGAATAATACATCAAATATACAAAAAATACAATCCCTTAATTTTATTTTTCTTGAATTTTTTTAAAATGATGACAGGCAACATAATGGTTAGTCGTTACTTCAGCTACTTCTGGTTCTTTTTCTTGACAGATTTTACTGGCAAATTTACATCTGGTGTGGAAGACACATCCCGGAGGTAGGTTGATCGGACTGGGTACATCGCCTTCTAAGGGAACAATGGTTAATCGTTTATCCGGGTCGGGAACAAAAATACTGGAAATTAATGCTTTAGTATACGGATGAAGGGGTTGTTGAAAAAGGTCCTCACAGGAAGCTCTTTCCACTATTTTCCCCAAATACATAACCATTACTTTTTTACAAAAATAGTTAATAACCGATAGGTCATGTGAAATAAAAAGATAGGTTAGATCAAATTTATGTTGAATATCCTGTAATAAATTTAGAATCTGTGATTGAACGGATACATCCAATGCTGAAGTGGGTTCGTCCAAAATAATTAATTCCGGATTCAGGGCAATCGCCCTGGCAATAACCACCCGTTGTTTTTGACCACCAGACAGTTCATAGGGATAATAATCGGAATGTTCGGGTTTAAGGCCAACAAGCTGTAATAAACGAAATATCTCCTCTTTTACATTTACATTCTCTATTTTTTGAATAAAAAATATTTCACTCAAGCTCTCGAAAACAGTAAATCGGGGGTCAAAAGCAGAATAAGGATCCTGAAAAACCATTTGCATTTTTTTACGTATCTTCCGCATTTCACCTCTGGAAAATAAAAATATATTTTGACCTTGAAATATAACTTCCCCACCGGTCGGTTCAATTAAGTTTAATATAAGTCGAGCAACGGTTGATTTTCCACATCCGGATTCTCCAACAATTCCGACAGTATCTCCTTTTTTCAGATTGAAAGATATATTATTTACAGCCTTCACTTCTCCAATTTTACGTCTTACAACCCCTCCTATAATCGGAAAAAACTTGGTTAAATTTTTTACTTTTAAAATTGTATCACTCATTCTTGTTCTCCATCACTATTTTTAAAATATCGAAAACATGCAACAAAATGCTCATCATCTATTTCAATTAATCCGGGTAGTTGAGATATACATTTTTTCATTGTATGCTGACATCTTGGATAAAATCTACATCCTGTAGGAAAGTTCCGAGGATGTGGGACAGAGCCGGGAATAGCATTAAGTTTTTTTTGTTTCCGGTCCATTTTGGGAATACATTTTAGCAAACCTTCAGTATAAGGATGTTTAGGTAAATGGAATATTTTTTTAACCGGACCTTTTTCTACAATATTTCCTGCATACATAATTGCAACCGAATCACACATTTGAGCAACTACACCTAAATCGTGAGTAATTAATAAAAAAGCACTTTGGACATGTTTTATTAATTTAGTAAATAAATCAATAATTTGTGCCTGTATGGTTACATCCAGAGCGGTCGTCGGCTCATCAGCGATAACTAAAGCAGGATCACAGGATAATGCAATAGCAATAATAATTCTTTGCTTCATCCCTCCGGAGAGTTCATAGGGATATTGGTAAAACACTTTTTCAGGGAGAGGAATTCCCATCAATCGTATTAACTCAACGGTTTCCTTTTTGGCTTCGTTATAGTGCAATTTTTTATGAACCTGAATGGCTTCAATTATTTGATCACCAACTCGATACACCGGATCTAAAGAGGTCATAGGATCTTGGGAAATCAAGGATATTTTAGCTCCTCTAATTTTTTGCATTTCTTCTTCCGATTTACTCAATAAATCTTCATTGTCAAAAATAATACTTCCATTAATAATTTCTCCTCCGGAATATGAAATCAATTTGATTACACTTTTTGCCGTAATTGATTTTCCACATCCAGTTTCTCCAACCAGGCCTAAAACTTCCCCCTTTTCTAATCGAAAATTAATTCCATTAAGAGGCTCGACTGGTCCGTCAAGTGAGTAAAATTTTAATTTTAAACCATTTACTTCAAGTAATGACATAAATTAATTACTCCTTCATTTTTATATCCATAATATCCCTTAAGCCGTCCCCTAATAGATTAAATCCCAATACGGTGATAATAGTAGCAATTCCCGGGAATATAGCTGACCAGGGTGCAATAAACAAATAAGTTCTTCCATTGCTTAACATTGAACCCCAGCTAGGTGTTGGAGGCTGGGCTCCCATGCCTAGAAAACTCAAAGTTGCCTCTAAAACAATGGCACTTCCCATACCCAAAGTAGCAGCAACTACCACAGGAATAATCGCATTAGGTAAAAGATGCTTCCAAAGTATAGTGGAATCATTGGCTCCCAATGATCGAGTGACCTCGATATAAAGCTCATTTTTTAAGGAAAGTATTTGTCCTCTGATTAAACGGGCATACTGCACCCAGTAAGATAAAGCAATAGCAATGATTACACTATTTAGACTGGCCCCGATAATAGCGACAATGATCAATGAAAGAAGGATTGTGGGAAAAGCCCACATCACATCCATAAGCACAACCAACATTTGATCAAGGAATCCCCCATAATAGGCCGATATTGAACCGATAATTATTCCAATTAGTAGCGAGATTCCAGTGGAAACAATTGCTACTTTCAAAGATATACGCGCTCCATAAACGATTCGGCTAAAAATACATCGTCCAAATTCATCAGTACCAAACCAAAAATTAGACGAAGGTGATTGATTTTTCAAGGGAAGATTTTGTTCCCGGTAAGATTGAGGGGCAATAAAATTAGCAAAAATTCCGGTAAAAATTAAGATCGATATAATTACCAGACCGATAATGGCCATTTTATTTTTTTTAAATTTTGAAATCATTATTCTACTTTTATTGCGGGGTATATATTGTTTTTCTTCGTTTGATTTCAATTTCTTTTTACTTCTCCTTATCTTTTGTATCAATACCTTCTGAGTAATACTTCAAAATAAATTAATTAATTATAGCGAATTTGTGGATCAGCATAAGCATAAAGAATGTCTGCAATTAAATTTCCAACCATAACTGCAAAAATTAAAAGGAGTAAAGCTCCCTGAATGACTGGATAATCTCGTCGAAAAAGTGAATTGGCCAAAAGCCTTCCTAAGCCAGGTCGATTAAATACAATCTCCGTCGTCACCGCTCCCCCTATAATCCAACCTAAACGTAAACCTAATAAAGTAATAATTGGAATTAAAGCATTTCGAAAAATATGTTTAATGATAACCTGGGTATTGGAGATTCCTTTAGCACGTACAATAGCAATATAATCTTTTTGGGCAACCTCCAACATACTGGCCCTAGTGATTCTTGCTATTAAACCTGCACCAGCCAAACCTAAAGTAAAAGCCGGGAGAACTAAACTCTTAAGGTCTCCATATCCGCTAATAGGGAACCAACCCAGATTAACGGAAAATATAAGCATCAACATAAGGCCCAACCAAAATGTGGGGACAGAAACCCCCAATAAGGCAATTACCATACCTATATAATCCACAATTGTATTTTGTTTTATCGCCGACACCGCTCCCAAAAAGACTCCTAAAATAAAACAAATTAATAAGGATGCTGCACCTAAAACAATTGTGTTGGGCATTTTTAATAATAAAAGTTCGGAAACACTTCGTTGTTCTGTAATAGAAACACCCAGGTTTCCTTTGAATACATTAGTTAGCCAAATAATATACTGCTGATAAATTGGTTTATCCAAACCATATTCTTTAATTAATTGTTCTCTTGCTTCTATAGGTGAACCGGGATGAAGTAAATTATCCACAGGATTTCCGGGAACAAGGTGAAGAATTAAAAATATAACCATTGAACAAAGGATAAAGACGGGAATCATCATAATAAATCGGCGAATAATATAATTAGTCAAACAAAGCTGCCCCCAATTCTATAAATTTCTGATTAGTCAATAATATATTCATAAATTAATTTTTTTGAAATAAAATTTTGTTTATGCTGGAGGCATAAAGATATTTTTATACCTCCAGCATAAACTACGCTGTTAAAACAAGTATTTTTTTAATACTTACTTTACATCTACATCTAACAAGTATGCCGGTGTTTCAATCTTTTCCGGCATAATAATATTACTTCTTATCGCTACATTTACCGGGGGCAGATAGATAGGAGCCCAGGGGAACTGTTTTAATAAATATATGTGATAATCTATGAAATATTCGACTCTTTCTTCCCAGGTACCTGCTTCGGTCATTGCTTTATCCATTAATTCATCTGCTTTTTCATCATCCAACATAGCAACATTCGGATAGCCCATTCTCTTGGAATTAAAATACCATTCCAGAATATCGGCATTAGCCCATCCATATAATCTAATTAATAGTTCCTGCTCGCCTTTTTTTAGTTTATCTTTGAAAGTAACGGAATCATACTGGGTAATCTTTGCGTCAATTCCTAATTTTCGCAGCTGTTCTTGAGCAACCTCTGCAACTCTTCGGAATACAGAAACATTTTCTACCCATAAATTAGTAACAAATTTATCTCCGCCTTTTTCCAGTATTCCATCACCATCGGTATCTTTCCATCCAGCTTCGGCCATGAGCTCTTTTGCTTTATCTAAATTATAACGAATTTTATATTCTTCAGGAACTTTTGATTCTTCTAACTGATCAATTAAGTAAGTATGAGTCACTTTGCCTACGTTCATAAATACATGTTCCAAAATCTCTTCCTGATTAATGGCCAGACAAATGGCTTCTCTAACCTTAATATCAGTGTAAGGTTCTTTTTGAGTATTCATAGCTAAATAATAAAGTCTGGCACTGGGGATTTCTACAACACCAATATTTTTATCCTCTTTAATTTTTTCCAAGAAGATGGCAGGAACACCCTCTGCTATATCGACACCGCCACTTGTTAGTTCCATGAACACGGTAGCCTCTTCTTTCATCTCCCGAATGACTAACTTATCAATTTTTGCAGGACCCTTATTTTCAGATAATTCGGTGCCCCAGTTATAAGCAGGATTCTTTTTAAGAATTACCCGATCATCCATAATCCATTCATCCAATATAAAGGCTCCAGTTCCTACAGCATATTTAATTCCGAAATCCTCACCATATTTTTCTATAGCTTCCTTGCTGGGGATGGTCATGTAGGTAGAAGATAAATTGAAGAGTAAATTTGGATCAGGATATTCCATATGGAAAGTTACAGTGTAAGGGTCTTCAATGCTGACCGATTTAATTGACTGAACCATGTAATCACTTGGGCTTTCTCTCATCTCTTCAATAAACCATTCAACTACATCGGCATTGAATTCCGAGCCATCATGAAATTTAATTCCCTTTTTAAGCTTAAACGTCCAGGTCATGGCATCATTGCTCATTTCCCATGAAGAAGCCAGGGAAGGATAATACTTCTCATCAATACTCTTCTCAACCAGGCCTTCGTAAATAACGTTAATTGCGAGTGTTCCCCATTTTATTTCAAGAGGATTCAAGGTAGTTACACCTTTGGCGGCAGGATCAACAACCACTACCAGTTCTTTTTCTGATGCCGCAAGGGAAAATGTTCCGGTCAATGCCACCAGAAATACAATTAATAATAAATAGATAGTTAACTTTTTCATTTTTATTTTTCCTCCTATTAATTTTTTTAATTCTAATTGAAATACTTACTTTATTTGCAAATTACCAATCTTTTGTTTCACATCACCTCCAATTTTCCATCATTTTTACTGAGTACAACTGCCTAGATGATAATTTTATATAAAATATCTAAATGTGACGGGATATTTATTATTAAAAATTTTCAAACTATTAAATAGGTATATAGGGGCTATAAAGAGGTTGTAAGAGGTCTTTCTTACCATTCTCTATAGGAAAATTTAGATAATTTAATAATAGCTAAGTTTCATTAGGTTTTCTTATTATATACCAGGGTTTTACTGGTTTGGCCATTTTCATTCTGAAAATTTGTTTAGCATGGGGGGCAACTTCTATCTCTTCCCCCTCTTCATCCCACATTTTCTCGATTTTCTGTGTGAAAAAATCATCATCCGGACCAAATATTTCAATCTCATCTCCTACAAAAATCCTATTTTTCTGTTCTATGGTGGCTATCTGATTATCTGCGTCATATTCAAGTACCAATCCGACAAAATCGTAAGTCTTGATATAAGCACTGCTATCATATCTTTGTTCCTCGCCGTCTGGTTTAGCAAAATAAAATCCGGTAGTAAAATATCTATGACTCACTTTTTTTATCTCATCTAACCATTTTTTATCACAAAAATATTCCTTCGGTTTTGAAAAATAACTATCAATAAGCTGCCGATAAGCCTTGACCACGGTAGCAACATAATACGAACTCTTCATTCTCCCTTCAATCTTGAAAACCGAAATTCCTGCTTCTATCAATGAAGGAAGGTGCTCTATCATGCATAAGTCTTTGGAATTAAAAAAATAAGCCCCCTTCTCATCCTCATATACCGGGAAATATTCCCCCGGCCTTGTCTCTTCCATAAGATAATATCTCCATCTGCAGGAATGGGCACAATCTCCCCTATTGGCATCCCGACTTACCATATAATTACTTAACAGGCATCTGCCTGAATAAGAGATACACATAGCTCCATGTACAAATGTTTCAATTTTCATATCAGGAGGAGATTTTTTTATTATTTCTATTATCTCCTCCAGGGATAATTCTCGAGCTAAAATAATTCTGCTAACCCCTTGTTCGTACCAGAAATTTACTGCTGCATAATTAGTAGTATTAGCCTGGGTGCTTAAATGAACTTCCATCTCCGGGATAATTTTCTTAACTATTTTAAGCACCCCCGGATCTGAAATTATAACTGCATCTAAATCCAGCTCCTTTAATTTAGCTATGTACTCGGGTAATCCTACCAGGTCTTCATTGTGAGGTATTATATTAAGGGTCAGATAAATCCTTTTCTCTCTATCATGCGCGAATTTTATCCCTTCTGCCAATTGCTTTAGAGTAAAGTTTTTTGCTCCCGCTCTTAATCCAAAATTTTCGCCGCCTAAATATACTGCATCAGCCCCATAAATAATCGCAATCTTTAATTTTTCCAAATTACCAGCCGGGGCTAATAACTCCGGTCTTTTCATCCCTTGTCTCCTCTTAATTGAAGCAATTTTAGTATTTATTTGTCATTTTACTTTTAAATTTTAGAAAATATACTATAATGATAACACAATTTTAATCAATTAACCTAATAGATTGGGGAGGACAGGAAAATGAAGGTAAAAAACCTTTTAAATAATTTAGATAAAATTGCCCCTTTTTTCTTACAGGAAAGTTTTGATAACAGCGGTATTCAATTTGCCGACCTTGACGCCCCTGTAACAAAAATTTTACTATCCTTAGATGTAACTCAAGGTGCCTTGGATGAAGCTTTAAAAAATAAGGCAAATTTAATTATTGCCCATCATCCTCTTTTGTTCTCTCCTTTAAAGCAAATTACCAAACAGAAAAATCCCCTGTTTTTTAAAATTATCACCAATAAAATAAATCTTTTGGCTATGCATACCAATTACGACCTGGCTGAAAATGGAATAAATGATTACGTAGCCAATTTATTAGGGATAAAGAAAATTTCTCCTCTGCAGAGCAGTTCAGAAAAGGTTTTTAAATTTGCAGTATATGTCCCTGTAAAACATGCTGATAAGGTAAGCCGGGCAATCTTTAAGGTGGGAGCGGGAAAAATCGGCAAGTACACTGAAACGTCTTTTAATATTGGCGGAAAAGGGACTTTTAAACCGATGGAAGGGACTAATCCTTTCATTGGGAAAATAGGAGAAAGAGAAAATGTTGAGGAGATAAAAATTGAAACTGTAGTAGCAGAAAGAACTTTAGATTCAGTTGTACAGGCAATGAAAGACAATCATCCTTATGAAGAGCCGGCTTACGATATATACGAGCTTAAAACAAAACCATCTTATGGAATAGGTATATTCGGAGAGATAGATAAGGAAGTAGAAATTTCTAAATTCTCCCTGAAGGTAAAAAGTAGGCTTCAAGCTCACTATCTAAGACTTATTCAATCTAATAACCGAAAAATAAGAAAGGTAGCTCTTTGTAC
>Ga0255381_10003_pt2 | contig 23979 bp, 24 predicted proteins | sample ANMaggSSYBR01E10_FD_182108 | JGI IMG/M metagenome (GOLD analysis project Ga0255381, IMG submission 182108) | Sediment cell enrichment communities from methane seep in Santa Monica Basin, California, United Staets - ANME aggregate JGI... | ecosystem: Environmental > Aquatic > Marine > Cold seeps >...
CGGGTATTTCCCAATCCACTAACCGGCGAGAAAAAAATTCTTCGCCATTGTTCTACCTCCTTGTTATCTTTAAAAACCCCTCGTTGGCCCATTAGACAAATTTTGCTGGTCCTGCAGGATTACCACGTCGACGCCTGCGCGGTTGAATGGGCTATCCGGTTGGCACACGCCAGCAAAGCTTCCCTTACCATCCTCCCGGTGATCCCAGCTGTCCCTGTACTGTATGCCAACATGCAGCATGACCTTAGCAAACTATTAAGCTCGGACTGCCAATTGGGCTCTCATCTTCACCAGGTTGCCCGCCGGTTAGTGGATTGGGAAATACCCGGGACTATAAAACTACGTGATGAGTCTCCAGAGTGGCAAATCCGTTGGGAAGTCGACGAAGGAGATAACGATCTAATCATCATCGGAGCAGATTTTCAAAACAGGTGCCGGGGTTCGGTGATGAAAGATCTCGTTCTGCCCCTATTAAACTGGGTTCATATCCCTGTGCTCATTTCTCAAGCCTATCCAAGGGGAAGATAGTTCCATGAAGAAACACAACCTGACTCGAAACTTGCTATTAATCATCCTCCTGTCTACTGTACTTACAGGATGCTCTCCTCCAAAAACAGGAGGGGATCAAAATGGGCCTTTAGAGGGAACTATCACCATCTCTGGGGCGTGGGCTCTTTATCCTCTGGTAATTCGCTGGGGAGAGGAATTTCAAAAAATCCATCCAGCTGTCCGTTTCGATATCTCGGCCGGCGGCGCTGGTAAAGGGATGGCCGATACCTTAGCAAATGCCGTTGATATTGGCATGGTCTCGCGGGAAATATATCCCCAAGAAACGGAGCAAGGCGCTTTTTGGGTCTCTGTTGCTAAAGACGCAGTATTCCTGACTGTAAACGACCAAAACCCTATCTGGGGGGATCTTCAATCCACCGGCATAACCAGGGAAAAGATAATCGGAATCTATCTCACAGGGAAGATTACTAACTGGGGAGAGGTTGCAGGGAATACCGAAATAACCGCTCCCATCCACATTTTCACCCGGTCTGACGCCTGTGGAGCAGCAGCGACCTGGGCCAAGTTCTTGGGACAATACCAGGAAGACTTACAGGGTGTTGGCGTTTATGGTGATCCGGGTGTCCTTGAGTCAATTATCAAGGATCCGCTGGGAATTGGATTCAATAACCTCAGTTACGCATATGATTTCGAGACTGGTAATCCTGTAACCGGGATCCACATCGTACCTTTAGATATCAACAATAATGGAGAAGTTGATCCAGAAGAAATCATCGATATCAAAGAACAGGCGCTGGAGGCAGTCAGCGCAGGTTATTACCCTTCCCCGCCAGCTCGTGATCTCAATCTGGTCACAAAAGGATCACCCCAGAGTCTTGTCAGGGAATTTATTTCCTGGGTCCTTTCGGAAGGGCAGGTCTATGTTAGAGAAGCAGGGTTTATTCCCATTTCCCAGGACAAACTTGAGAAAGAAATCCTGAAGCTTAATGAATAACACAAATAGATTATGAATGAAAAATCGAAGTTTCTAAAAAACAGAGAAATACTTTCACCGCATCGCGTTAAATCATTTTTTAAGTTAAGCCGTGATCGAAAAGATCTTGCCGCCCATAAGACCATGCGTGCCCTGGCTATCAGTGCGAGCTTCCTTGTCCCTGTTTTTATCCTGGTTCTTTATCTTCGAGCCAGACCAATCCTCGCCACACACAATATTTCAACCTTACTATTTTCAACAACCTGGCGTCCAAATCAAGGTAGCTTCGGATTTTTTCCTTTCATCATGGGAACACTCTGGGTAACGATGGTGGCAATGATAATCTCCGTGCCTCTTTCCTTACTGACCGCAATCTATTTAGCTGAATACACACGCCCAAAAATCCGGGCATTCGTCATGCCCCTGATCGATTTACTGGCCGGCATCCCCTCAGTTGTATACGGAATCTGGGGCGTCCTGACAGTAGTACCCTTCATTCAAAAAGTCGTTATGCCATCCGCGGACCGTTGGCTGGGTTTTTCACCACTCTTTCAAACCAGCAATCCAACTGGATACGGGGTATTGGCCGGAGGGATTGTCCTGGCAGTGATGGTCTTTCCAATCATCATCGCGGTTTCAGAAGAGGTCATCCGCACTGTACCCCTGGGTTTGAGGGAGGCTTCCTGGTCAGTAGGCGCATCGCGATGGCAGACCATTAGACGTATCGTTCTTCGGCGGGCATTCCCGGGAGTCCTAGCCGCTGTTATGCTTGGATTCTCCCGCGCTTTCGGGGAAACTATGGCTGTCCTGATGGTTGTGGGCAATGTCGTTCAAATTCCTCATTCGATCTTCGATGCCGCCTATCCACTGACAGCGTTGATAGCCAACAACTACGGCGAAATGATGTCAATACCACTCTATGATGCAGCCTTACTCGGCGCTGCCCTGATCCTATTATTGGTTGTCTTAACCTTTAACATCGGGCCTCGTTTGGTCCTGGCACGAATAAGTTATTCATAACCAGAAAATACCATGCTTATAAAACAAAGATTAGAGGAATCCTTTTTCAAAATCCTTATGGTTATCTCAACCTTCTTCGTGTTGGGCAGCTTGCTCCTGATCTTAGGAACTGTTCTCTGGCGAGGACTGCCAGCCTTAGACCTGGCAATGTTAACTCAAACCCCACAAGGTGGATACTACCTGGGCAAAGAAGGCGGTATCCTCAACGCTATCCTCGGTTCATTATGTCTCGCGGGAGGAGCAACCATAGTTGCAGTCATCCTCAGTCTGCCCATCGCCTTTTACCTCCAGCTCTACTCGGTACCCCACTTCACCAAAGATTGGATTCGTCTCTCCCTGGACATCTTATGGGGAACCCCCAGCATTGTCTATGGTGCTATTGGTTTTACATTGATGATTTACCTAGGAATGCGCGCTTCTTTATTGGGAGGGATTATCGTCTTGTCTCTCCTGGAATTACCTATCATGGTACGTGGAATGGAGGAAGCGGTCAGCATGGTTCCCAAAGCGCTGCTGGAGTCCTCTTATTCTCTGGGAGCTACACGCTTCGAGACAGCGTTTAAGGTAGTTGTACGACAGACATTGCCGGGCCTGGTAACAGCCATTTTATTGGCTTTTGGCCGAGGAATCGGGGACGCTGCCTCTGTTCTTTTCACGGCCGGTTACACAGACAATCTCCCTACCTCTCTCCTGAGACCCGTCGCTTCTCTTCCGCTGGCTGTGTTCTTCCAGCTGGGCACCCCGTTCCCAGCTGTCCAGGATCGGGCTTACGCGGCCGCGTTAGTACTGATAGTGCTTGTCTTGGGATTGAGCATAACGTCGAGATTACTTTCCTCGCGTTTTACAAAAAACATCATCCGGTAGGAAAAAGAAACTATGAGCCAAGCTTTACCTCTTAACACTCACTCATCACCCCATCTGCGGATCCAGGATCTAAACGTCTGGTACGAAACCAATCATGCTCTGCGGGGGATCTATGCAGAAATTCCCACTTTCGGTATCACTGCCATCATTGGTCCTTCAGGGTGCGGGAAAACAACCTTATTACGAAGCCTGAATCGGCTTCTTGAGGAAGGAGAAGGAATCCAGGTCAAAGGACAAGTGTGGTTAAACGGAGTGGATATCTATGACCACGTTATGGATCTAAACGAGTTGCGTACTCGAGTGGGATTGTTGGCTCCCAAACCGTATCCACTTCCCTTGTCGATCTACGAAAACGTGGCGTATGGCCGCCGGATCCACGGCTTAGATGTGCTGGATAAAGGGAATGGACGCAACCTGGACCGCAAGGTGGAACATTATTTAAGAACTGCCGGTTTGTGGGAAGAAGTCAAAGACCGTCTCAAGGCGCCAGCTTCGGCGCTCTCCACCGGACAGCAGCAACGATTGTGTTTGGCTCGGGCCCTGGCTGTGGAGCCGGAGATCTTGTTATGTGATGAACCAACTTCAGCGCTGGATCCAATCTCCGCACAAGGGATAGAAGAACAGCTAATCACTTTAAAGGAAAATACTACCATCGTAATCGTCACCCATCTGCTTCGCCAAGCCAGCCGCATGGCAGATTATGTGATCTTTCTCTGGATGGGTGAGTTGGTTGAGTGCGGCCCAGCTAAGGAATTTTTTGAAAATCCAAAGGACTCGCGAACACAGGCTTATTTGATGGGCAAGATTGGATAGGTATACCATGTCAATAATACAAATTCAGATAGTACTCAAATCACATTGGAGGAAAATCGGGGCTGGGCTTCTCGGCTTCCTGTTCATTGCTTCAACAGCCTATTATGGATGGCTAGTATATGGAATCGATGGCAACTCCCCAGTCCAATTGATAGTTTATGCCTTCAGCACCCAAGAAGAAGTTTTTACCCAGGGCATTTTCCCCGCCTTCGAGCAGTCCTGGGAATCGACCACCGATACGGATTTAATAATCAAAGGTGTGTTTGGCCCATCTGGCACGCTTGCCGGACAAATAAGCCTGGGAGCTCCTGCAGATGTGGCAATTTTCAGCAACGAAAATCACATCAACTGGTTAAAAATTGGTCACCTGATAGAAGATGACGTTCAACCCCTGTTCTTCGGGACTTCTCCAGTCGTGATCGTCACCCGGCCGGGCAATCCAGCCGGGATCGAGGATTTTTCTGATCTCAGTCAGCCAGATCTAATTTTGCTTCATGCAGACCCAATCAGTTCGGGAGCTGGAGAATGGAGTTTAATTGCCGTGTATGGCAGCATTTACCTGGAAACAGAGGATGGGTCCACTTCCCTGAAGCAATTGCAGGAAATCTGGCATAACGTTAATCTGATGGCTCCTTCCGCCAGGGCTACTCTCACACTGTTCGAATTGGGTGCCGGAGATGCGCTGATTACTTATGAACAAGATGCGATGTTAGCTCAGGATCGCGGAGTTGCCCTGGATGTTGTAATTCCTTCTCCCACCATTCTTACCCAACCAGCGGCTGTAGCCATTAATAAAAATATCACCCGCTCGGAACGGGATGCAGCGCAAGCCTTCCTGGATTTCCTCTCCAGCGCTCAAGGCCAAACGATCTTTGCCCACTACCACCTGCGGCCGGCTTCACTCGAAGGATCGGGTCAATTCCCCCAGATCAATACTTTCACCACTAAGGATTTGGGTGGTTGGGCCATCGTCTATTCTCAATTGCTTAAACCATATTGGGAGAAGGAAATATTACCAGCACTTTCACTGGATGAAGAATCTACAATTATTAATTGGGAATAAAGAAATGCAAAAAACCTCTGATCCTGACCTGAACAACAATCTACCTCAACCTCCTCCAAATCCCCTACCACTGAGTGGAGTGGAAGGGTCATTGTCGATACCGGAATCTCACACCTTAGTTGAAACAAAAAAGGCCTGGTGGTCTAAAGTTCGCATCGATAAAATCGGCTTATTTATCATCAGCATTTACCTGTTCATCCTGGCCATCATGCTTCTAAAAGACGGGGCACGTGTGTTGACTCCGCTGATCCAGGGCACCTTCCAGGTCACTAATGCCGCCAATAGTCTCGGGTTCGGCTGGTTATTTGCCTACATTATCATGAGCGGCTCTCCAGTCGCGGCCGCAGCCCTGGCATTTTTCGACAGCGGTGTGGTCAGTAAATTAGGTGCCTTTGCGATGATTACTGGCAGCCGATTAGGCGCCAGCTTCATCGTGCTCTTGATCGGTTTCCTGTACGTGCTTCGGGGCCGCAATCGGGCAACCAGCCTGAGTATGGGATTGTTGTCCTTGAGTATCACAGGGTCAACATATATACCGGCATTCTTCCTGGGAGTCTTCTTCCTCCAAACTGGACAACTTGACAGAATTCAATTCAACCGTGGCGCCTTACTTCATTCTACAACCGATCTCCTGGTTGGCCCGATAACAGATTTCATCTCAGGGGTTTTTCCTCAGTGGGTCGTTTTCTTTATTGGATTAGGGATTATCTACTTCAGTTTTAGTCTCTTCGATAAGTGTCTTCCTCAAATGGCAATCAAAGAAAGCCAGGTGGGATGGGCTTCACGCCTTGTATACCGCCCGGTTGTAATGTTTTTATTTGGAGCTCTCATCACCTTAATCTCGATGTCTGTCAGCGTCTCGTTAAGCATCCTCGTTCCTCTAAGCAACCGCGGTTTCATACGCCGCGAAAACGTGTTACCCTATATTATGGGTGCAAATATCACCACCTTCATTGACACCTTGCTAGCTGCTGTCTTGCTTGGCAATCCCCCTGCCTTTACAATTGTTTTTGTTGAGATGCTAACCATCACCCTGGTCTCGATGATCATTCTATTCTTCTTTTATCCGCGCTATCAAAGGATAATCCTAAATTTCGTAGCCTGGGTTACCGAGAATAATCGGAATCTGGCAGTCTTTCTGTTTATCATATTTTTAATACCTATCCTACTGGTCTTGGTCTAAACTACGAGGCGAATTTTCCATGCGTACTTTGATTATCATTAATAATTCCCCCCATGATGAGGGAGTGCTCCAATACAGTGCTCAAATCATCGCTAAATCCAACCTGGATTCAACCATCATGATGGTTATCCCTAAAAAACAGGGCGAGGCACTCCAAAATGCGGAAATCATCCTCGCTCAAGCCCAAGATCGATTGGGAACAAACAAACTGCAAAAGAAAGTCCGGATCGGCAATTCGGTAAAAGAGATCCTCAAAGAAACGAAATCAGGAGAATATGAATTATTAATACTTGGATGCTTGTCTTCTCCAAGGTCCGATTGTCTTTCCCCGGGGTCAAGTTTTACCCAGATTGTAGAGGGAGTTCCTTGTTCTACTCTTATTGTCAGGGAGAAGGCACCCCGAGTTAAGCGTTTATTGCTCTGCGATAGTGGATCTGAATCCGCTCAATCAACCAGGGATTTTACATCGCGATTGGTAAATCTAATTGAAGGAGAGGAGCAAATCACGATTCTACACGTCATGTCCCAAATTAGCGCAGGGCCCGGAATCCGGGGAGAACAATTACGATCAAATGCTGACGTATTAATTGACACCCAGTCACCTGAAGGTGAACTCCTTGAACGGGATATTGAGGAACTCAAACAGACCGGAGTTTACACCGACCCAAAAATCCGTCATGGATTAGTTGTGGATGAAATCCTGGAAGAAGCCAGGAATGGTGAGTATGATCTGGTCATCATCGGTGCCCATATTCCTATTGGCTGGCGTAACTTTTTACTGGATAATATAGCCCGAAAGATCGTAACTCAAATTGACCGATCAATTTTGATCGTCAAACCAAAAATTGATCTCTGATCTATTTGGTCATTTCCCAGGGTTTATTCAGGAACAGACTATCTGTTTTTCACTGTTGATGTCAGGTTGATAACAAAACAGCGGAGAAAAAAGCTCCAGGTCTAGAAAGCTATTCTAAACTTAAGACTTGACGAAGAAAGCTGCAAAAATTGCACAATAATTTTTTCGTTATCCCCCAGCTGGCATTAACTATCAAATCAATCAATTGTAAATTCGTTTTGTTACCTTTTAAGCAAATCTAACGCCTAAGTCTTGTCTGAATCAATCATCAATCCATACCCTAAACCAGGTACTGTTATCAGATATTTCGGATTTGAGGAATCGTTTTCAATTTTGCTTCGTAATCGATGTATCATCTGTCTCAACATATCGTGATCTCCCCCCATTGGTCCCCAGACATGCCCGATTATTATTTCCTTTGTCATCACATGTCCAGCATTGATTAGTAAATATTGGAATAATCGATCTTCAAGCGGAGCAAGAGTGACTGGGGTTTGATTATCGATCGTGACCTCTCTTCTTGAACCCTCATAGGTCAATTCCCCTATTTGGCGCAGGGAAAGATCGGTGCGATGACCCGCTCTTCTTAATACCGCATTTACCCGGGCGATAAGCTGCCTGGGGCTGAATGGTTTAACAATATAATCATCAGCACCAATTTTTAAACCTTTGACGATGTCATCTTCTTCATCTCTCACCGTCAATAAAATAATTGGCACATCCGACTCCTGGCGAATTTTTTTACATACCTGGAATCCATCCAGTTTTGGCATGTTGACATCCAGGACAATAATATCAGGAGTTTCCCTGGACCACTGCTGAAGCGCTGATTCCCCATCATAGGAAAAAACAATATCAAATCCTTCTCTCCGCAATGTAAAAGCTACCACATCAGCAAGAACTCGATCATCATCAACAATCAGCGCTTTCATTTCTCAATCGCCTTCCTCGTAAAGGGGAAGAGTCAAGGAAAAAACTGCCCCCCCTTGAGACTGATTCTCTACTTGAACTTCTCCACCGTGAGCTTTAATGATTTCTTTTACCACCGAGAGTCCCAGCCCTGCGCCTACATCCGAATAGCTTTCAGCTGAGTCTAACCTCACAAAACGCTGAAATATAAAATTCCTCTGATTAACAGGGATTCCAGGACCCTGGTCAATGACTTTCACTTTAACCCATTTACCCTTTATTTCTACTTTGATTGTGATTCTCCCCTGATCGGGTCCATATTTGATCGCGTTCGACAAAAGGTTAACCAAGACCTGGACGATTCTACGTTGATCCGCTCTGACGATAAGTTTTTCTGCTGGAAGATCCACATTCAAAGACTGGTTATATTTTTTCATTAATGGCTGCATTGTAGAAACGGCTGAGGCAATGATTTTCCCCAGATCGGCCCGGCGGGGAGAGACTTTAAATTGTCCCGCTTCAATGCTTGCGCTTTCGAGAAGGTTATCTACAAAAGTCTGCAAATTGACGATCCCCAAGTGGAGTGAGGACAATAATTCCTGGAGCTCTTCCCCCGAAAGATCTTGGGATGTGTCGTGGAGAAGTTCAATGGATGCCAAAAGGGCAGATAGAGGTGTCTTAAATTCATGGGCAATATTAGAGATAAAGATACCCAATAATCTGTGTATCGCATATTCATCACTAATATCGCGAAAAACCAGCGCCACCTGGTCATCACCCATTTCTACCGGGGTTAATTCCGCACCGGTTACTGCCAAGGTCGCATTTTTCCCCTCCGCTAAAACAACATCGATATTCTGGCGTTGTCCTGGTTTGGGTATGACCTGGCTAAATGTCAAACTCGACTCCGGCAGCAGGAAGACTAAATCACAATCACGATTCAGGATATCCCGGCTCTCCCAGCCCGTGATCTTTTCTGCCCCCGGGCTAAAAAAGGTAACCAAATTCGTTGAATCCAGGGTTATGATCCCTTCAACAATTGAAGCCAACAGGTGTTCGACCCATTTTTTTTCCAGGCGCAAATGGGTCATTATTTCTAGCAAATCTCTCCGGGCATTCTCCAAGGCATTGGCCACCTGTGAAATTTCCCAAACCGAAGTATTGACCTCAACTACCTCCGAAAGATTATCCTGACTAAAATCGTCTGCAATGTCAGCAAGCTGGACCAGGGGGCTACTAATTTGTCTGGCAATAAGAACTCCGATCAACGACACAACTACAGCAATGGCAGCTATGCTTAATAATAATATTCTGAGCAGTTTAATCTGGGTATTCTGAATATCTGAAATGCTCAACATGATTTCAGCTCGGGCAAAATCGCTTCCCGCAAGCCGAAACTGGGTGGATATATAGGGAGTTCCATTGCTATTAAAACTGTAACCTTTCTCAATCTCCTGGATGAGTGCAGCGACATTCTCCAGGTCACTTCTGACAAGGGGGATTTCTTCTGGTGAAAGACTGTTTGCTATCAGGTTATTGCCAACCCAAACAATATAGTCTAAACCTGTTTTCTCCTTCATGTCCATCAAGAATTCACCATCAATCCTGATCCCAACGATCACATCCTTTTTCCCACCCGGAATTGGATTTGCAGATGAAAGCCACAATTGGGTAACCTCGCCTTGGAAGACTGCATGAAAACCAGGAGAGAGGAAATCGTGGCAGAGAGTTTCCCGGGGAAGAAGAAACGTCGATGTTACTGTATCTTGCTCAGAATCACAGATAGCAATTAGATCAAGCAATGTGCCGTTTTGTAAGGTTTTTAGATAATCAAGTAAGTCATCCTGATTACCATTGACAAACAGTTCTTGAATTGTCGGACGCTGGGCTGTGAGCAAAGCTAAATTATCAATCTGGTTTTGCTGCGCCTGATAAAGAGCCTGGGTGGTTTTTTCTCCTTGATTAATTTGCGTCCATGCTTGCTGATTCAGCTGAGACCGAATCACCCATACAGCCGGGAAACCAACTGCTGTCGCGATAATCACCACTACAGCGATTAAGGTTAACATTATTTGAAATTGGAACCGTCCCAACCACTTGTTATTCTTCATTTCAATATCATTTTACACCATCCTTTGCCCACCAGCTTTTGATTAAGATTCGACTTATCAACCCCGCCAAGGGAATACATCTTCTCTCATTTCTAGATGAGAATAAGGAGAAATCCTTGCAATCTGGCATCCTGTCCATGATTGCTATATTAATAAAACCAACTCAGTTGGTACAATTTAGATTAATATGAACCCGATCAATCTCCGTGATAAAAAGCTGTTAGCTGAATATTTCCGAAAGGATCCCTTCCTCCATCTATACAGCCTGGGAGACCTGGATGATTTTTTCTGGTCAAAAACTACCTGTTATGGAGTCCTCACTGGTAAATCCGTGGACAATGTTGTCCTGGTATACCATGGTGGAGCTATGCCTGTTCTGTTGGCGTTGTCACAACCTGGACAGCTGGAAAAGAAGTATATCAACCAACTCATTCAACTGCTGCCTGATCAATTTTATGCTCATCTCAGTCCCGGTCTAGAAGAGTCGTTTTCAAGTATATTTGCGATCTCTGATTATGGCGGTCACTATAAGATGGGACTCCAAAATCAATCCCTGATCGAAAAGGTTAATATAGAGAACACCTATCAGCTCACAGAAATTGACCTGGAAGAAATCCAATCACTTTATCAATTAAGCTACCCAGGCAACGCATTTGACTCGCGGATGTTGTTGACCCGGCAATTTGTTGGCTACCGAAGGGACGGCAGACTGCTTAGCATCGGGGGCGTACATGTTTATTCTCCTGCCTTCCGGGTAGCAGCCCTGGGAAACATAACAACCCTTCCTGAATTCAGAAATCAGGGACTGGGGAGAGCAGTAACAGCTAAACTTTGTTTATCTTTTCAGAAGAATGTTGACCTTATCGGGCTTAATGTCAAGCAGGATAATTTGCCAGCTTTAAGCCTGTACCGGTCCCTTGGATTCGAAATTTCAGCTGAATATGGGGAATTTTTACTGAAAAAGCGGCCTTAAACCCCGAAAATCCCCTTAAATAAGGGAAAAAACAGAACTTTTTAAGGTAAAGGGGTTACAATAAGAGAGAAGAACGATCATCTTCCTCTTCGACAGAATCAAAGCAGAATCAATGATCCTTTCAATGAATAGTAAGATGATTATTTAACCCGGGGTGTTCACACCCCGTCACAATAACTGTTGGGCGGTTTATTACGTATCAAAGATAAAGGAGATATCATGGCTTTCACTTTTACAAATTCCAAAGGCAAGACTTATATCTTGCATGGAAATACCAGGGTACTGAAAAGCGGAAAAGAATCAACACTCTACTACTTTGCAAAAGAAGAAAAACCAGGGAAAGCTCTCGACAGCGTTCCTGCAGGGTATGTGGTTTCTGAAAGCAAAAATGGATTGCCCGTACTGAAGAAGGGATAATAAAGTAAAAAAGCAAGCTGAAACACTCTGATCTAGAAGAAACAAAAGCCTTGTCAGTATTCTACGCAGAAAGTATCCGCCCAACAACGGTGATCTGTTCTTTCCCGCCAATGAAATTTCTGACAAGGTTTATTTTTTTTAAGCAGCCCGCCATAATACTGCTTATTCCCCCACAGTAATATACATTTTTATATCTTCATAGGTCGCTGGTCCAATGCCGGGGACTTTCTGGATCTCCTCGATCCTGGTGAATGTGTGCTCTTCCCGGTAAGAAATGATTTTTTCAGCTGTGACTGGACCGATTCCCGGCAAGGTTACCAGTATTTCCAAAGACGCCTGGTTAATATTGATCAGAGAGATCATTTCCCCGGACTCTGACAAACCAACAGTTCTTTCACCATTTTCTGTGCCGGAATTGATTTCAGCGCTCTGATAAGGGACATAAATATGACTCCCGTCTTCCAGCAATGCAGCCAGGTTAATAGAACCCGGTCTAGCATTTTCTGTAAATCCCCCGGCTGCTTCCACTGCGTCCTCAACCCGGCTGTGAACTGGCAAAGAAAAAACGCCCGGAAATTGGACCGCGCCATCTACATTCACCACTACAGGAGCTGATGTGGGCGGGGGGCGCAGCAAAATAGCCCTTCCGGACTTTGGTTTAGAGACCAGCAATATCAGCCCGGCACATAACAAACCGAACAGAGCCCCGATTAAGAGATCCCACCATTTATTAAACATGTTCGCAATTGGTAAACCTTGTTATTTCCCCACTTCCAAACTTAACCCGAGACGCTGTTCTTCCGGATCCAGGTGAATAATCTCCACCATGATTTTTTGATTCTCTTCCAGCACATCCCAGGGTGATACCTGATCTCCATTTTCCCCCAATTCAGAAACATGGATCAAACCATCCACGCCTTCCTCTAATTGAACAAAGGCTCCATAAGAAACGATGTTTTTCACTACTGCCTCTACAATTTGTCCCTGATGATATCGTTCAGCAATTGTGTCCCAAGGATTGGGGCACATCTTCTTTAGACTGAGAGCCACCTTATTTTCATCCCGGTCAATATTTAAAATATAGACTTCAAGATTATCTCCTACGGCGACCACATCCGAAGGATGGTCCACTCTACCCCAGGAAAGTTCTGAGATATGGATCAATCCTTCCATACCGCCCAGATCCACAAAAGCGCCAAAGTCAGTCAGTGTAGTCACAATCCCGGGAATGCAGGTGCCTTCTTCAATAGCATCCAGAAGTTTTAACCTTGTACCAGGCTCTGCCTGCGCTGCGCGTTCCGACATCACTACCCGACAGCGATCTCTATCATATTCAATTATTTTCAGAGAAACCGATTGATGCAGGTATTCCTTCTTTTTGTATCCTTCCAGCAGGTGAGAGGAAGGAACAAACCCATTGATTTTTTCCCCCTTAACTAACAGACCTCCCTGGTTACAGCCGACAACCTTCAGCTGAAGGATTTCATCCCGCTGATACAATTCTTTGATATAGGCCCAATCATTTTCTGGTTGGGATAAATTGACCGGGGCCAAAATACAGGTTTCAGAGGTATGGGGGGGGTCTTCTTGAAACTCTTTACCTGCAAACCCATCATCTACTTCAGATAAAGCAGCTTTCCACCATGCGTCTCCTAATTGGGGAGGTTCGCCTGGCCCCTTTGGTGAATGTTCCTTTTGAACCATTATTAATCCTCGTCAAACTTATGCGAGCAAAATTCATTGTAACATTTTTTTCGCATTTTCTGAAGAAGATTCTTTGTTTTCTTCACGGGCTTGTTTCTCCATTTCCAGAATCGTTTTTGCTACAATCTCAATAGCAACCTTCTGTTTGCGGTAAAGATTTGCCTCAGACATTGCCAGGCGTTTGGATACATCCCTGACTTTCTGTCCTTTCAGAAACTTCATCTCCAAAATATTGTACAAAACCCAATCCAGGGTAAATCGCCTGGTTCCTTCCGGGCGAATCTTGTCAATTGCCTCTCTTAATATTGACCGAATAGCCTTTACGGAAATCCCGTCATGTTCCTCAAGTGCGTTTTGCACAACTTCAAGCTGCAGCAGCGGGCTTTCCGAAAGATGCGGTCCCCCCCAGTAATCTGAAAGCGCATCCCTAACCCATCCAGTCAAGGTACCCTCATCCAGGGTGGAGTCATTAATCGCAGTAGTGAGCACTCTGGCTCCATCAAACCGGGAAGCTGCTCTTAAATTCTGGATCCGGTTCATCTGAGGAGTTAAATCTTCGATAGAAGTAAAAATTTGCTGTTGGAAATTTCTATCTTCCAGCGCTTGATAAGCCCGTTGAATTAATATTTGGAAAGCTTCTTTCTGATCTCCATGGAACTCCTCCTCGGGGATATCCACTCCCACCAATCCCAACAAATCATCCGGTTCAGCTTCACTGAATACAGGAATGATCCAATACTCTCCCCAGGAGAACAGTTCAAACTGTCCTATTTTATCCTCAGTGGTGGCAACTGCAAGAATATTTTGGGATAAGTCCTCTTCGTCAAATCCTACCGGACCTCCTACCGAAACCAGAAAATCCACCCCACTTTTATTAAAAGAAGCTGTAAATGCTTTCTGGACCTGGAGGCGGTCACATATCGCCGCCAGCACTGATTCAAGTAACTGTTTTAAATCATCTGACGTAAACAATCTCGCTTCCAGGTTCTGGACCATGGCCAGATTGTTTTTTTCTTCACCAAAAAGAAACCAGCGCTCCCACATTGGCGAAAACATAGTGATTATATATTGCATGAGTAAAAAAGTTCCTGCCATGACAACGGGAGCAAAAACCGCGAGCGGTTCTCCTATCCTCCTGGACAGAGTAGTTAATGCCAGAACCGTGCTGACGGTGATGGGTCCCCTCATCACCCATTTAATCAGTCGCCTTTTTACGACTCGATCGGGCCAGGGAACACCAAAAAAAGCGACAGCATAAGCCATGATAATGATTAAACCTGATACTAATATATTGCTAGCAACAGCTACTAACCAGAACACATAGGGGTGAACGGAGGCAAACGCTGATCCAAACAGCAGATAGGGGAAAGATCCCAGAGCAGGCGCTAGGGCACCTACAATCAAGTATCCCATCCTTCTACGGCCGGATCGGGTTCTAGTCCTGTGATACGCTCGCTGAAAATTAATCCAGGCCCAGATCATACTCAGTATGTAAAAAGCAGAAAACACCCAGGTCAGGTTTGTCCTTTCCAGGTGCGGAGCAACCACGTTTTCCGTGACCAAGGGCCCTACCAGTAAATAATAAGGAATTGTAAGTAGAAATATTCCAGAAATTACAAAGGTCACTTTAACCAGTTTTGTACGCCGTCCACGGGACGGCCGGCCTGTTGTGGCCAACACTGCATCTGACAGCAATACGTAAGCTGAGGGCAGAAAGATGATGCCAATCCATTGGATTTGGTACCAACGCTCAACCCAGGCAAGGTTGATGACTACACCCGCGACTGACTCCCCTACAAAAACAATCACTACACAAGCCATGATAAAGGCGGATGAGCGGGCAACTTTATCCTTTAGATTAAAAGTTAAAGCATAAAGAAGCAAAGAAAAAGCGGTTATTGAGATACCAGCTTCCAGCAGCTGATTAAGCGTCTGTAAAACACTCAGAAGGTTCATATATAGGAGGAAAAGAAAATAGCTATCTCCTGATCGCGATAATATTGATCATTGTAACCCGAAAATTCAAAGCCTAATTTATATGCAAATTGAATGGCAGGGTAATTTTTAGGCTGCATTTCCAGTGTCAGGCGATGAATGCCTTTTTTCCCACACCAATCCTGGGCAGTTAAAACCAACGCGCTGGCAATCCCGTTTCGTCTGTAAATCCGATCCACTGCCAGATCCTCTACCCAGGCACCGGCCGGGGCAAGCCCCAACCTGACACTGATGTATCCTCGAACTATCCCGCCTTCTTCAGCCAATAGCAAAAGATCCCGCCTGGTCCAATCATCTATCATTCTGCGGGGAATACGCGGGTAATTAACGTGCACCTCACGAGGCAGGCGGACTTCCCGGAATGATACCTGGGTCTGTATATCTGTAAGATCCAGTGTCATTTGCCAGACATGTCCGGTAGCATAATTATGATCCAAGGAGATCATTTTCGGTATATCAGTAGATATTGCGGGACGGATATCAATTTTAGCCATAAATCCTTCCGGGGTTATTCACTGGGAGGTTCAACGTACAAATACACAGCACAAGGTTCCCGTTGAATACCTTGATTATCAATCACAATCAGGCGCAAATAATAATTGCCGGATTCCAATTGAGTTGTATCCCAAAATCCCAACTCCTCATTGTCTTTGGGGGAATCTCCTGCCTGGATTGTTAACCAGGAATCTTTGCCTGATCTGGAAATCTCAAATTTGTAGAAACCAAAATCGGCGATGTTCACCGTACCTTCCACTTCAACGATACCCTGAACAGTGGAATCGTTTTCTGGGAAAGTAATCATGACTTCACCTGGAATACATCCAGTCTGGATAATCTCAGTCCCTGGCAGCGGTGCTTCCTGAACCTCAGTAGAAGATGTAACTGTCTCTGCGGCCAGGGTTATGGTCGGTGTAGCCAATAAATCGAGTGTGGCAGTCGGTAAGGGTTCCACCCCTGGTATGGCTGGTATGATAAAAGAGACCATTCCGAATTCAGCAGTAGCCAGGAAAAGTAAAACTACCAACAGCGCTGCCGAGCGGTTTAATCTCGCCTGGGCGCTCTCCTTTTCTAATCCGAAAGCCGCAGCCCGCAATTCTTCCCAAGCGCCATAAAATTTACGGAGTTGCCATACTGTAAATATCCCCAATATTATATAGATCAAATACTCAAGTTCTTTCAGGTAACGCAAAAATTCATTCATTAAAAATTTATGCTAATGGTTCAAAGTCTGGTAAAAATTCATAGATTAATTGTAAATTAAAGGAAACAAAGCGCCCCATTACCTGCCGGGGGCTGGATTTATAACGCTCTCAGGATTCCCCGGATTAGTTTCATCATTTTCGGTGCCAGTAATTTCCCGGTCTCAATCACTTCCTCATGGGTAGTCTCTGCTTCCCCGTACAAACTGGATTGATTTGTGATTCCTGAGATTCCCAGCACTCGCTGACCTCCATGATTGGCTACAATCACTTCCGGAACTGTTGACATTCCTACCGCATCAGCGCCAGCGTTAAGCAGGAACCTCAAATCCGCAGGGGTTTCAAAAGTTGGACCTGCCAAACAAATATAGACGCCCTCATAAAGGGTTATTTCCAATTCTTTTGCTACTTTCCGGGCTGTCTCAATCAATTTCCGATCATAAGCCTGGCTCATATCAGGAAAGCGGGTACCGAATTCTTCCAGGTTTGGACCCCGTAGGGGATTTGGGCCTGCCATGCCCAGCAAGTTTAAATGATCAGTGATTAACATCGGATTCCCGGGATTAAAATCCTGATTTATCCCGCCTGCAGCATTGGTAACTACCACGATTTCAATCCCCAAGCGCTGCATAACCCTGATAGGCAGCGTGACCTGGCTCATTTCATAACCCTCATAATAATGAATTCTGCCATTCATAACCAGGACGTCTTTTCCTTCCAGTTTTCCAATAACCAGTTCCCCGGCATGCCCTTCTACTGTTGATAAAGGCCAGCCCGGAAGCTCATGATAAGGAATAATCGTGGGATCTTGAATGGATTCTGATAAGGGACCGAGGCCTGACCCCAGGATTAATCCAATTGCAGGCTGAACAGATATTCTGCCCCGAATCTCATCTGCAATCCGGTCCATATCTTCAATTGTATATTTGGTCTTCATTGCAATACTTTCCTTTCTTCTGCCTTCAAAGAGATTCCTTTAATTATAACATCAGCTAAGTTTCCATCCTGACAGGTCCTATTGCTGGGGTGATGTTGAAAACTACAAATCGGTTAACGACTCAGGATAATACGTCTTTATAAGCCTGGATAACCTTCTCAATATCCTGATCGTTGATCCAGATATGCACCACCATTCTGAACTGCCTCTCACCTGTAACACCAACCAGGACTCCCTTATCCTTCAATTTTAATGCTGTTTCCTCTGCATTCAGGAGCAACTCCCTGGCAAGGTTGATATACACCATATTGGTTGGCGGTTTCTCGTGTTCGAGTGTCAGCCCTTCAATACCCCCCAACCCCTGGGCAAGGTCTGCTGCCCGCTGATGGTCCTGAATCAGAAGAGACAGATTTTTTTCCAGGGCATACAATCCTGCCGCGGCAATCATGCCTGCCTGCCGCATACCTCCCCCTAACATCTTGCGTGTTTTTCGAGTCCGTTTAATGAATGCTGCCTCACCGCACAACACTGATCCCACTGGAGCTCCCAAACCTTTACTAAGACAGAACATAACGGAATCTGCTGGTTCAACAAGTTCAGCAGGATTCACATTGAGAGCAACGGCGGCGTTAAAAATTCTCGCCCCGTCTAAATGAAACTTTAATTGATGCTCTTTAGCAATCTCTCCCACTTGCCGGGTATATTCCCCAGTCAGGGCAACACCGCCGCAGCGGTTATGGGTATTTTCAAGGGTAATTAACCTGGTAGGTGGGTCATGAATACCATCCATTCGTATGGCTTTCCGAATATCTTCCAACCCTAAAGTGCCATCTTGTTGATTGGGAAGGATGTGTGCCTGAATGCCTCCCAAGGCGGCTATACCTCCCACCTCATATAAAAATGTGTGGGCTTTGTCACCGAGAATGATTTCACTTCCACGCTCGCAATGAGTCAGCATGGCTGCCAGATTTCCCATGGTGCCAGAAGGAATAAATAATCCGGCTTCTTTACCCAGCAGCCGGGCAGATTCTTCCTCTAGTAAATTTACTGAGGGATCTTCTCCATAAACATCATCTCCAACCGCCGCTTTAGCAATCACTTCGCGCATCTCAGGGGATGGCTTGGTTACTGTATCTGAACGAAGGTCAATCATTAAATAGGCTCCTTACGTATTGGTTCGCAATAAATTCAAGACCTCAAACAATTCATTTGCCAGAGGCGCTTCAAAGGTTCTTTTTTCCTCATCTCCTGGAATTAGAATCGAGAGCCGGAAAGCATGCAAGAATTGCCGCTGGATTTTTATACTTGGATTTTTCCTTCCATAAACGGTATCCCCTACAACCGGACAACCAAGAAATGCCATATGAACCCTGATTTGATGGGTCCTTCCGGTGAGGATAGAAACTTTTATATACGTGTGTTCTGGAAATACTTCCTGGGTAAAGTACTCACTGATGGCTTCTTTCCCATCACGATCCAGTGCTGGAGCCATACGCTGACGGAATTTCGAATCCCTTCCGATTGCTACTTCTACTCTGCCCTGGGGAGTAGGAGGTCGGCCGTCTACCAGTGCCAGGTACTGTTTATCTACACTGCGAGCCTGGAATTGACCTTGCAGAAACTGGTGCGCCCGATCATTCTTTGCGAGCATGATAACACCCGATGTGTTCTGATCCAGGCGATGAACCAAACCCGGTCTTTTTATCCCACCAACCCCTTCAATCTCCGGGGCATACCCCAGAACAGCCTGGACCAGCGTTCCTGACGCGTGACCAAGGGCCGGATGTACAACCATTCCAGCAGGTTTGTTAATAACGATCAAATCATCATTTTCAAATAATATATCAAGGGGAATGTCCTCTCCGATAAGCAAGGTTTCCTTCGCAGGAGGTATGGTAACTTCCACCTCCGCGCCCGGATTCAACAACTCCGCTTTTTTATATATTGGAAATCCATCTACAGACACTCCACCCTCGGTGATCATCTTTTGGATATAAGATCGGGAATATTCTTCCAGGTGTTCCGCTAGAAATTTATCGAGTCGAAGTTCTCTTTCAGTTTGATTATGAAGAATAATTGTCTCTTCACTCATCCTTTGTTTTTCTCTCCTCTATCCACAACCTACCATCAGTACTACAACCCCCATTGTTATGCATGAGTCCGCCACATTAAATACAGCAAACTTTCCTATCGAGATAAAATCCGTGACAAACCCGCGATACAACCTATCTATCAAATTCCCCGCTGCTCCTGCCATCTGCAGGCTCAAGGCGAGCCGGAAATAATAATCTTCGACCGGGATCTGAGGAAAATAAAATAAGATCATGGCGATAATAAAAAATGCTAGTACTAAAAAGACCCCATTCATTCCCTGAAAAATTCCAAACGCGGCACCAGTATTATGCCAGTTAACAATCCGAACATAGGGCGCTAACCATTCTACAGGCATCCATACTTCATTAAATGATAAGTTCGCTCGGACCAGGGATTTTGTCCATTGATCCAGGATAACTATCGAAAATGCTATGGGCAGCAAAAAAGCATACGCTTTGAGATATTTTTTCAATATATCCTCCATTCCAAAATAATTACCCCATTTTACCGTACAAATTCAACAGTACCCATTATTATTCCATGCGCCGCGCCTGTGTCGTTACAATAGGCCCCGGGGGAAATTGGCTTCAGATGAGGAAAAACATTGATCTGTCGGGAAAGTACATGCTATAATCTTCGAAGGTGAAACTAAAATGAATGAGCCAGTTCTTGTCCTAAACGGCAATTATGCTCCTATCAATATTTGCACAACACGGCGGGCGATGGGATTAATCCTGATCGGCAAGGCCAACCTGGTGATGGACGGGCGCGGTATAGTACGAACGGTCTCCAAAACATTCCCCAAACCTTCAATCATCCGCTTACACCACGTAATAAAACGTCCCAGGCTCTGTGTAAAATTATCCAAACGAGAAATTTTTAGGCGGGATCAGTTTAGATGTCAATACTGCGGTCAGCTTGCCAAGAACCTTACCGTGGATCATGTTCTTCCTCAGCACCTGGGTGGAAAATCCAATTGGTCAAATCTGGTTACCGCTTGTGCTGCCTGTAATCATCAGAAAGGGGGGTATACCTTGAAGCATTCCGGTTTAAAATTGCGGAAAAAACCCCAACAACCACCAGGGTCTGCTGTCTATCTTTTCCGGAAATATCTAAACATATACCAGGAATGGGAGCCCTATATCCAGGGCTGGTAATCAGAATCTTTTCATTTTACAAAATCAATTTCCATAAAATCTTCAGCCAGGATTACCTCTCCAGGGAAGGTTCTTTTTGCTTCCGCAGTGATCGATCCGGCTGTTTTTTCGCCGTAAATTGAATAATGAATCAGGTAAAGCTTGCCAACCTTGGCCTGGGATGCAATCTCTCCAGCTTGAGCATGCGTGGAATGTCCTTCGTGAGGACCTCCAGCTTCATGAATTAATATGTCCGCTCCGGCTGCCAGATGAATAATATTGGGGTGGGGATTCGTGTCACTGGAATATGCAGCGCAAAACTGGTCCTTTGTGCTTTCAATCCGTAATCCAATAGTGGGTATCAGGTGATCCCCGGGAGATGAGTGAATCCTGAAATCTTGATTCTCCAATACCAATGTCAATTCTTCCTCAGGTAGTGTGTGAAAAGAGACCGGGTACATGTTCTGCCAATCATCCAAATCAAATAAGTCCAACATTTTTTCTGCTCTAGAAATTGTATGCTGAGATCCATAAATCCTGAACTCTTTTTTTCTTCCCAGAAGCCACATGTCCATCAAAAGGTTTGGTAGTCCTGAGACATGATCCGCATGGAAATGAGTAATGATCAAATCACTCAGGTCCTCAAAATGAATTCCTACCTTCTTTAACCTGAGGATTGGATTTGACGCACAATCCACCAGGATGGATGACTGCCCCCCCTGGATAACCAGGTAAGAGTTTTCATGCCCTTCAAAGGCAACAGCGCTGGCTGTACCCAGGAATATTAGCTTGGCCATATAGATCTCCTTGTAATAACAGCCGAATTAGTTTCATCGACTGAAAATGTTCAGGGCAACTTGGGGTGTAATATACACCTCAAAAAATGCAGCTGCCAGCAGCAGTGGAAAAACAACAAACAACATAATACGTGCCCAATCGGCAAGAGTCCTTACCCAGGCTTCTCCAATCGAATGTTCCTCGTTCGGAGTGACCAGTATCAATCCCAGGCGAATTATCAAAGCCCCGGCAAGAATGATTGCTGGAACTTCAAAGATCCCATGGGGAATCACAAAACCAAGCAGGAATTTCCAGGGAGACAATCCAGTTTGACCTGCAACAGCAGTGAAATAACCAATAATACTGAACGGGAAAACGAGGGCGACAATTCCTAACGCACCAAAGGAAAAAATTCCCATTAAACTAGCCAAGGTTATAGCCCGCAAGTTATGAAATAATATCGTACTTGCACCCTGAATTGAGAAGAACCGGATGGGACCGATTTCTTCTATCCCGGTAACCAGTCCTTCTTCAAGATTCTCCCAATCCAGCAGGTCCGCCGGGATCGAAAAGACCTCTGCCTGGGTGCTGCCGATCAGGGCGCCACCAAGAGTAAATATAAGTGCGAGCAGAATGGACCATTTCAGTGATTTCAGCGTACCCCAGACATTCATACGCCACCATGCCCGGAACGGACCCGGCACACCAATAAATGCAGACTTAAACACCCGCCAGGCCCACTGCAGGTTTAAAGTATCCAGTTCTCTGCCCAATAACTCTTCCCGGTTAAAGTGAGCAATCCCGGTTCGAATCAATAACCCGGCTACAAGCGCTTGCCCAAGAATTGCGTACCAGAGAACATGATATCTCGCCCAGAACATGATCATGCTCTCGCCTACCAGAAGCAGCGCCATGGGAATGATAATAAATGACGCCAGGAGATTTGCAGCCCGGACAGAAGTCGTTTGAGATGAAATGACTACTGCGCCGCTAACCATCACCAGGGATTGAACCGTGGCCAGAGCAACCACCTGGATTAACAGGGTCGTGTCAGGTACCCATCCTACCTGCCGGTATACCCCGACCAGGTAAACACCGATAGCCAAATAACTGGCAATTAGTGGGGGGAACATTACAGCCATCAACTTTCCCAGGTAAAGTTGGACATCCGACAATGGACTACTGAGCAGTGGTTCAATGCTTCTCCTCTCTTTTTCCCCCACAAAACTTTCCAAAGCAATTACCAGAGAAACCGAGATCGGGAAAAAACCCACCACCATCAGCAAAAACGGTATCAGGCGGTCAGCAATGATCGGGGCACCATATTTTGCAACAAAATCAACCGATTGCTGAGCGGTAAAATTCATCAATCCGGGAAAAAAGACCGTCAGAATAATGATAGGGGCAATGATTCTCCAATCACGGAATTGATCTCGAACTTCACGCCGGGTGATAATCAGCGCTTTTTGAAGATTAATCCACATGGTTAATCTCCGCTATTGACACCTGGTTAACTGCCTAAAGATATACAGATTCCAGGCTGTGCTTGATCTCTTCCACTCGAACGACTGCGAATCCTGCCGATACTAGATTTTGAATCAGGAGAGGATTAATTTCTTTCGGATCAGTTACCTGATAATGGAACCAATCTGTTCCTTTTTTAGTAATTTCTACTCCTGAAGGAAGCGGCAGGTTACAGCTGTCCAGGTTCTTGGCCAATTGAATATGATATTCCCCCGGGCCTAACAGCTGCTGCTTTAATTCCTCGTAGGTTCCGCTAACAATAATCTTTCCAGAACGGATGATAGCAATTTTATCCGCCAATTCTTCAGCCTCAGCAAGATTGTGAGTACAAACAATAATTGCCCGGTCTTCTGATCGAAGTGATTGAATCGCATTTCGAACCAACCGGGCACTGGCAGGATCCATTGCTGAAGTTGGTTCATCCAATAATAAAACCGGCGGGGAATGAAGCAGCGACCGGGCCAGGGACAATTTCTGTCTCATCCCTTTAGAATACTGTCCTATCCTGCGATCAACAGCATCCAATAAATCAAACTTATCCAGCAAAAAATGAATCCGCCCTTCCCGTTCTTTTGCGGGCATACCATAAAGCTGACCGAAAAAGTCCAGGTATTCCAGAATATACATCCTGTCATACAAGCCGTGATCCTCGGTTAATACGCCAACAGCCGATCGCACCTTTCCGGCATCAGAAATCACATCATACCCTGCTACGTGTGCAGTTCCACTGCTGGGACGGAGTACGGTAGTCAGCATTCGGACAGTAGTAGTTTTCCCTGCCCCATTTGGACCCAGAAGTGCCAGGACTTCACCTGCTTTTACCTGGAGGTTTACCTGGTTTACTGCTTTTACGTCTTTAAAATTCTTGCTGAGATTCTTGGTAATGATCATTGAATTAAAGGCTCACCGGGTTTTCTCTTT
>Ga0255381_10004_pt1 | contig 23865 bp, 24 predicted proteins | sample ANMaggSSYBR01E10_FD_182108 | JGI IMG/M metagenome (GOLD analysis project Ga0255381, IMG submission 182108) | Sediment cell enrichment communities from methane seep in Santa Monica Basin, California, United Staets - ANME aggregate JGI... | ecosystem: Environmental > Aquatic > Marine > Cold seeps >...
TGCCCGGACTGAGATCATCCCCAGATTTACCGGACCGAATTCAGACGAATCGCCAGAACCGCCAGAAGATGGGATATTCTGAACAGTGTTCTGGGTCCAGAGATTGTTATTCCGACCCCAATATCCGCCGCTGAAATAGGACCAGGTGTTTTCGTTGATGCTCAGCACGCAGCCTGCCTCAGCTCCTGCTGCCTCTGCCAGGTCGCTGGCTTTTTCGCCAGCGGCGATAACAGCCAGTTCCCGGGCTTGATCCCGGTATTTGCGCAGGTCGCTGAGATAAAACTCTACATTAACCACCTGGTTAGCCCCGGCGTTGAGGGCGGTGATGAGCACATCATTCACTTTAATGATATCGCGCAGGGTGACTGCCACCATGTTGTAAATTCGGTAACCTTCTATTGTTAGGGAATCATAATCATCGTATAGCGGACTGATCACATAGCGGTCGGTTACTATGTCTTTTTCCTCTATACCGAGTTTCTTAATGGACTGGATCACCCGGTAGACAGTGGCGCTGTTAACTGCTTCTGTCAATTGTGGAGTCCTTCCATTGGACTGAACCCCTAGCTGGATCAGAACCCGGTCCGGGGTGACATTTACCACAGCTGTCCCGCTGACATGAACCGACCGGCTGCTGTCACAGGTAGTGGTTGCCTCTGCGGGAGCTTGAATTCCTTCGGCGGCCATAACATCATTATTGGGCAGGCCCATAGTTGCCAGGATAGAAACCAGGACACAAACCAGGATTGTGTTGAGTACGATAGAAAGCGTTTTCATGGGAAATTCCTCCAGGTAAAAAGTTAATTTCTCCTATGATAACGATTCACCTGGTCAGGAGTGTGTCAGAACTCAGTCAGTTAGGTGGTAGTTTTTCCTGGCAGGCAGCCGGAAAGAGATCCTGGTTCCTTGCCCTTCCTGGCTCTCAGCTTGAATGTTCCCCCCTTGAGCCAGAATTAAAGATCGGGCGATAGCCAGTCCCAAGCCAGATCCGCCGCTGCCCCGGTCCCGGGAGGCTTCCACGCGGTAAAAGCGCTCAAAGATAAACGGCAAATGTTTGGCAGGTATTCCGGCGCCAGTATCAGTCACTGTGCAGGATATTTCTTCACCCAGACGTTCAAGGGTAATTGAAACCACTGAACCCCGCGGCGCGTGGCGGATGGCGTTATCTAGCAGGTTGTCCACTACCTGGGCCAGGCGGTCGGCATCACCAATAACCCAGACCCCGGAATTGCTCCCGGAATCTATGCGGAGCACTTCCAACGTTATCTCCCGGACGGAAGCAAGCGGCTTTAGGAATTTTTTACGGGCCCGGACCAGCTTGTCCAAATCCAGGGGTTGAAGATCAAGTTTCAGGCCGCGGGCGTCTGCCCGGGTTAAAACCAATAAATCATTCACCAGGCGGATCATGCGATTGGTTTCTTTACCCATGGAATCAAGCAGACGCCCGCGGCCGGATAGATCGTCCAACGCGCCGTCTTCCAGTGTTTCCACGGTGCCTTTGATAACCGTCAGCGGGGTGCGCAGCTCGTGGGTAACATCAGCAATAAAAGTGCTTTTAGCCTGGTCGCTTTGGCGGAGATTATCAGTCATCTGGTTAAACGTTTGCCCTAGATTCTGAAGTTCGCTGATGCTGCTCCCGGCAGGAACCTGTTGAGTCAGATCTCCGGAGGACACCGCCGCTGCAGCTTGATCAAGATCTTCCAGGGGGCGGGCTATGCCGCGAGCCAGGAAAATTCCTGCAATACTGGCTAGAACTCCAGCAGCCAGCACTGCCCCAGCCAGTTGATAAATCAGTTTCTCTGGAAGCCCGCTGGGTGGAAGTGGTGTAGATAAATAAACCAGGCTGATGACTTTGCCGTTCTCTCCAAAAACTGGCGCGGCAGCGTACAATACCCGTCGATCCCCGGAAGACGCGACCTCCCGCACAGCAGTATCGGGTTGACCTGCCAGGGCGGACTGAATTTCGGGGCGCATGACCAGTTCTTCAGCTGGCACATATCCGGCGTCCTCTGAAGGTGGGACCTGTACAGGTTCGTCGCCGGCCGGTAAGGGAACGCCAATTACCACCGCGCCTCCTTCGTCCAGCAAGCGGGTGTGAATTCCTGGATTCACGTTGGTGGTTTGAGAATAAAATTCGGGGGAATCAAGGGGAATAGCAGTACCCCCTATCGCGGCTGCAGTCAGTTTAGCTTGAGCGAGAAGATTTTCCCGCTGGGTAGCGAGATACAACCCTTCCACAGCCAACCAGGCCAGGGTTCCGGCGAGAACCATTCCGATCAACAGTACCAGAAAATAACTTAAGGAAAGGCGAAATCTAATGGGTGTGCGCATGGAATTACTTTTTTAACCGGTAGCCAATGCCCCGGACTGTTTCAATTAATTCAGACCCGGGGAGATAAACCCGGATTTTCCCCCGCAAACGTTTGACTGCGCTATCGACTGCGCGCGTTCCCCCCACAAAATCGTAGCCCCAGGCCTGACTCAATAATTGTTCGCGGGATAGTACCCGTCCTGCGTTCAGAACCAGGTACTGCATCAGGTCAAATTCCAACCTGGTAAGGTTGAGGAGGTTATCCCCGATATAGACAGTGCGGGTATCTTCGTTCAAGTGAAGTCCAGATGGTCCGGTCAGGATGGCAGATTCGTCAACTACGCCGCTTGAGGATTTGTTTCTCCGCAGCACTGCCTTAATGCGGGCCAGCAGCTCCCGCATGCTGAAAGGTTTGCAAAGATAATCGTCAGCGCCCAATTCCAGGCCGATAACCCGATCAGTCTCTTCTCCCCGGGCAGTGATCATAATGATTGGTACATCACTGGTTTTGCGCAGCTCCCGGCAGACATCCAGCCCGTCTACTTTTGGCAGCATCAGGTCCAGCAGGATCAAGTCGGGCGCTGATTCATGTGCTATTTGCAGCGCAGTTTCCCCGTCATGAGCGGTCAGCACTTCGTAGTGGGCTTTTTGAAGGTTGTACCCGATCAGATCGGTCACCGCGGTTTCGTCGTCTACTACCAGGACCCGGATGGACATAACTTCAGCATAACATAGTTTTATGTCAGTTTTGTGTCAGAAAAACAGTAAACAGTATTCAAATATTACTCGTGTATCACAACTCTCCGAGCCCCCTTTCACCCAGTCTCCTCGTCTCCCTCTCACTAAGTCACAAAGTCTCTCCCCCTCATCTCCCCATCCCTCCTCTCTTCGTCTCTCCCTCCCTGAGTCACAAAGTCACTTTCCTTCTCTCCCAGTCAAAATTAAATCGGGCTATACTTATATCAAGGAGTCTATATGGAGAGACAAAAACTTCTCAATTTGATAACTTTAATCATGGTTATTATTACTATTGTTTTGTTGGCTGGCTCTTACCTGGCGCTGCATGATATCTTTCGGGATTATGTCAGCCCCAGGGCATTACAGGAGCAAACCAACTTTGAGCTTGGAACGCTTCCCGAGTGGACCGAATGCGTTCTTGAGTGGCGTTTTTTAGAGATAGGGTTTTGGCTCATTTTGCTGTTCCAGATCATATTTTTGTCCCAATTCATATGGTATGCTAAAAAATATACTGAATAAACTCTGGATTGAGCCGCTTACAGTGAAGGGAGAATAGATTCTTAACATGCCAACTATTCAGGTGAATGATATTGACCTCTATTATGAGATATTTGGCGAGGGCGAGACCTTGCTGCTTGTCCATGGATTGGGATCCAGCAGCCGTGATTGGGAACTGCAGATCGATTTTTTTTCCCAAAACTACCAGGTGATCACCGTTGACGTGAGGGGTCATGGCAAATCGGGTAAACCTCCCGGACCTTACAGCATTCCCCTTTTTGCTGAAGATACGGCAAAATTGCTTCAGGCGTTGGGGGTCAGCCCTGTCCACATCCTGGGCATTTCCTTAGGGGGTATGATTGCTTTTCAGCTGGGAATCAGCTATCCCGAAATGGTAAAGAGCCTGATAATTGTGAACAGCACCCCGGAGTTGATTCCCCGCACACTAAGAGATCAGCTGCAAATCTGGCAGCGGTTATTGATTGTGAGAGTGATGGGTTTGCGGAAGATGGGAGAGATGCTGGGAAATCGGTTTCTGCCTTTACCAGAACATGCAGAATTGCGAGAAATCTTTATTGAGCGCTGGGCAGAAAATGACAAGCCGGCCTACCTGGAAGCAATGAAAGGGGTTATTGGCTGGAGTGTAGTAGATCTGCTGGGGGAGATCCGCTGTCCAACTTATGTTATCGGAGCGGACGGCGATTATTTTCCAACGGAGGAAAAGGAGATCTATGTGCGGCGTATCCCGGGCGCGGAATTGAAGGTGATAGAAGATGCCCGGCATGCGCTTCCGGCGGAAAAATCAGGTGAGTTTAACGCGGTTGTAAAAGCGTTTCTTTCTAGACAAGACGAGCGTTTACTTCAGTAGAGTATTTTTGGAATTGTTTTTCGCAGAGGGCCACAAAGAGCATTAAGGAGAGGAGGATTCTTATCACCTTGCGCACATTCTTCAGCTTGTTCCTGATTGCCCATGCCCTGGCCCATGCAGGTTTGGCAGCTGCCCCAATTCCCGGAGACCCCGATCCAAAACCGGGCGCATTTTTCACTGAGGTCACCAGGTCCTGGCTATTCCAGAAGTTTGATTTAGATCCTGGTTTTGTACGCCTGGTTGGCATAATTCTGGTTGCTCTTTCAACCCTGGGTTTTATGTTCAGTGGTTTGGGGGCTCTGGGTGTTCCCGGATTGAGCGAGATCTGGCAGGTAGCAGCAGGGCTTGCAGCGGCATTTTCCTTGATCTTGTTGATTCTGTTCTGGCATCCCTGGATTATCTTTGGTGTTTTAATTGATATCGGGATCGGGATTTTATCCCTGGGAGGTAAATGGCCTGAATAGTTAGCTAATGTTGGTTACTGGCTCGAGATACTCTGTTTAGTACAGCAAATAATACTGAATTCCCCTACTTTGGAAATTGCTGTTGACAGGAGTATTTTTTTGTTTTATGATACAGAGATAGGACGTCCAACCTCTGCTAATTGCTATCTGATAGCATAAACAATATTTAGTCTCTGGTGGGTATGGCGATCATAACTGACACGCGCTTAAATCAAGTAAAAGTGTATATGCTCAAATACATTTCCCAAAATCAGCTTAAGCGGAATGATCAGCTGCCGTCTGAAGCGGCGATTGCAAAAAAGCTGGGCGTCAGCCGCAATACACTTCGTGAGGCATATGTATCGCTGGAAAATGAAGGGGTTATCCTTCGGCGGCACGGCATCGGCACCTTTGTAGCCCACACTCCCCGTATCCAGGATTCACTTAACGAATTTTCTCCTTTTGCCCAGATCATCCAGGACGTTGGTTATAAACCCAATTTTCAAACCCTGTCGATGGTCATTGAAACGGCGTCAACAGATGTTTGTGATGTTTTTAGTATTCCTGCCACAGAGAAATTGCGCTGCATTAAACGTATTGTCCTGGCGGATAAACAACCGGTAATTTATGTTGATGATTACATTGCGCCAGCAATTGACTCGTCTGTTAAAAGCTGGGATGGGTTTGACGGCAATTTGGTGCAGTTGTTGTCTGATTCGATTGAAACCCCGCTGCATCAAATCCAGTCATTTATCAGGGCGGCTGCCCTCAGCCCGCGGATTTCAGAATATTTGGAGCTCCCGGAAGGATCACCGGTACTCAGTGTCCGATCGACAATTTTTACCAATGACAATCAGCCAGTAACTTACAGTAAGATGTATTTTAACTCCGACATTATTGAATTAAACATTGTGCGCTTAATACGGACAAAAACCACCAATTATTAATCTAGAAAGGAGAAGAAGATGAAGAAACAAAAGCTGTATATTTTGCTTGTAGTGCTCCTGGTCACCGGCTTGCTAGCTACAGCCTGTGGAACCACGGCCACTGTCGAACCAGTGGTCGAAGAAGAAGTAGCTCCTACAGAAGAAGAAGCAGTCCCTGCCGAGGAGGAAGAGGTAGTTGAAGAACCTGTGATCGAGCCGGTTACCTTCCAGGTATTCTACCCTGTGGCTGTGGATGCCCCCATTGCTGCTATATTAAATGGCTACATTGAGGCTTTCCAGGCAGAGTATCCCCATATTACCGTTGAACCGGTTTTCTCTGGCGGATATGGTGATGTCCAAACTGCTATCCAGACCACCATTGACGGCGGCGGTGAACCTCCCGCTCTGGGTGTCATGCTGGCTACCGCTCTCTACGACCTGATCAATGCCGATTACATCGCACCCCTGGATGGGTATATCGGCAGTATGGAAGGCGGTGATGCTTACATAGCTGATTTCCTGCCCGCGTTCCTGGCGAACTCCTACTACGATGATCAACTCTGGAGCATTCCTTTCCAGCGCAGCGCAGTGGTGATGTACTACAATGCCGATATGTTTGCTGACGCCGGTTTGGAACTGCCCACAAATGGAGAGAGTTGGGGCGAAGCTGCCCAGGCACTCACTGTCCAGGAAGGGGATGCAACCAATTGGGGATTGCAATTCCCCTCCGGTTGGCCCTACTGGCTCTTCCAGCCCCTGGCGATTGGCGGCGGACAAAACATCCTCGAAGATGACTGCACCGTTGTCTTTGATGACCCCGCAGTAATTGGCGCTATTAATTTCTACATTGACCTGTCCGCCAAATACCACGCAATGCCCGCCGGCGTTCAGGCAGTTTGGGCTACCGCCACCACTGATTTTGCCAGCGGCATGACAGCCATGATCGTTCACTCGTCCGGCAGCATGACAGGGCTTCTGGCCCAGGCTGACTTCGAGGTTGGCGTAATGGCTTTACCCGGCAAAGAAGACGGGACTTACTCCAGTGTTCCAGGCGGTGGAAACTTCTACATTATGAAAGGTGCACCACAGGAACAGCAGGATGCAGCCTGGAAGTTTGTAGAATTTATCTCGCAGCCGGAATATGTTGCAGATTACAGCATCAACACTGGTTACATTGCCAATCGAGCCAGTGCTTTTGATACTGAAGCGATGCTGGCCTATACCGCTGAAACGCCTCAAGCTTTAGCTGCTCGCGACGCGCTGCAATATGCTGGCGCTGAATTAGCGACCCAGAATCTTGGGCAGGTCCGCGGCATTTTCCACGACTACCTCCAGCGTGCCTACAATGGAGAGATGAGTGCCGCCGACGCAATGGCTGCAGCTCAAGTCGAAGCTGATGCCGCTCTAGTAGATTTCTGCCCCTAAGCGATGCCGATGAACAAATGATTTATAATGGGGTGACCAGATGTGTTTTGGTCACCCCATTTTCTTGTGAGGACCTGTTTTGAGCGCTCAAACCACTCGAAAACAATTTAAACCATTACCCTATATCCTGATCTTACCGACCGCGGCATTTGTCGCTTTGTTCACTGCCTGGCCTGTGCTGTTATCGATTTACCAGAGCTTTTTCCGCCAGCGCATGAACATCGCCCGTTTTCGTGAGCCGACTTATATCGGGTTGGATAACTATATTGAACTGTTTACTGACCCCTACTTCATTCAGGTAATTAAGAATACCCTAACCTACGTTTTGGGCACGGTGCCGATCAGCATTATGCTGGGATTTCTATTTGCTTTGCTGGTCAACCGCAAGGTACGCGGCATCGGGTTATTCCGCCTGGCATTTTTTCATCCCATGGTATTACCCATGGTCAGCGCGGCGACCGTTTGGTTATTTTTATTCACTCCGGATTACGGCCTTTTTAATACCGCACTCCGTTTCCTGGGTTACAGCGGTCCGGAAAATTGGACCGGTAATCCCAACCTGGCATTATTATCAGTAGTAATTGTCGCTGTCTGGAAAAATTCCGGATATTATATGGTTTTTTACCTGGCGGGCCTTCAAAACCTGCCAGTTGATGTTTATGAAGCAGCTGCCCTGGATGGCGCAAATGGCTGGCAAACCCTGTGGAAAATAACCTTCCCCCTGCTGCGCCGGACAACGGTATTTATTGCTATTGTGGCCTTTATTGATTCCTTCCGCACGGTGGATCACATATTTGTGCTGACCAGTGGAGGGCCCAGTCGCTCCAGTACTGTGCTGTTATTTGAGCTCTGGTTGGAACGATTCGAATTTCAGGACATCGGTATCTCAGCAGCCATTACGGTTATTTTTGTAATTGTTCTGCTGGCATTTACAATAACCAATTTCATCACCTCAGAGCGCAAGGAGGTCTGAGTTGAATAAGAACCAGCGAACCCCGCAAAAGATATTTAGCCAGATCGGCAGCTGGATTACCAATATATTGGCGACCTTTCTGGCCTTGTTATGGTCTGTACCCGTAATCTGGGCTCTGGTAGCTTCCTTCAGACCAGCCAATGACCCGATGAGCCGGGGAGACGTGTGGTTCAGCACCCATCTCACAGTTGAAAATTATACCCGGGCCTGGTCGTTGGCTCCCTTTGGTCAATATTATATAAATACTATCATTGTCGTTTTGATGATTTTAGCGGTGCAGTTGATCACTATAGTGCTGGCTGGATTTGCTTTTGCCAATTACGAATTCTTCGGCAAAGGCTGGATATTCTTTTTTGTACTGCTGCAAATGATGATCCCAACTTCAGCATTGTTAGCCCCCAATTTCTCGACTATACGTGTGATGGGCATATTTGACACCCGATTAGCAATTGCTATTCCCTATTTCGGTTCTGCCTTTGGCACGTTCCTGATGAGGCAGGCATTTATAAGTGTGCCGCATGACCTGGTGGATGCAGGTGTAATTGACGGCTGTTCCTGGTGGCAGCTTATCCTTCATGTTTACTTGCCCCCTTCAATCCCGTCATTGATTGCCTTCGGCCTCTCTTCGGCTACCTGGCACTGGAACGAATTCCTCTGGCCTTTGATTATCACCATCAGTGAAAAAAGCAGGCCGCTGACTGCCGGGTTGGTGAGGTTTACCCAGCTGGGCGAAATCGGCGCCCAGTGGTCGCTGCTCACAGCGGCAACCCTGATGGTGGCTGCGCCGCTCTTTATCACTTTTTTTGATCTTTCAGCGCAGATTTATCCAGAGTTTTGTGCATTCTGGTTTGAAGTAATCCCCCTCCCCTCTATTTTTCAGTTAATGAACCGCACCAGCGTTTTAGTGTTTAAGAAACCGATCTCCTAAGAGAATGTCATCGTCCATTGTTGAATTTCCATGACGCAGATGGACCCCCGGATGATCGCGGTGGTTTATACCAGTAGAGATATTTACAATCCCTGCCAGATTGAATCTGGGATATTATATAACCAGAAGTAAATCAAGGGAAATTATGGGAATTGGCAGCAATAATGAGACAGTCGTCCTATTCGGCGCTTCTGGAAGCATGGGTTATGAAGCTTTTAAGGAGCTCTGGAAAAGAAGGGCATTTTACGACATTATTCTACTGCTGCTGCCAACCAGGGCAGACAAAAAGCTGTTCAGAAAATACGAAAAAGAAGCCGGTATTCAGCCGATCAAAGGCAAGGGAGTTTCTGCAGGCAGCGGCTTAAAAATTGTCTGGGGAGATGCCACCAAATATCAGGACGTTGAAGAAGCTGTACGCGGCGCGGATTGGGTTCTAAATGCCATGGCGCTGATTTCACCCCTGGCAGATTATTATCCCGAAGCCGCCAGGTGTGTCAATATTGACGGCATAAACAACATTCTCAAAGCCATAAAAGCCCAGCCGAAGGGAACAGAACATATCAAGTACATTCATACCGGCACAGTGGCCGAAACGGGTGATCGGCTGCCGCCAATCCACTGCGGCCGGGTGGGAGATCCCCTCAAGCCATCCATTTATGATTATTACGCAGTGACAAAAATTGCTGGAGAGAGAGCTGTCCTGGAATCTGATCTTAAATATTGGGCTTCTTTACGAATGACATTTATTATGCCGGTTGACAGCAAGGATTATTTCAGCCTCTGGGATCCGATTATGTTCCATCAACCGATAAACACTTGTATGGAAAATACAACCAGCAGGGATGCGGGATTTGGCCTGGTGAACTGTCTTGATATTCCAGAAGATTCTGATTTCTGGCGGCGGGCTTACAATATGGGCGGCGGACCCGATATGAGGTGTTCCGCTTATGGATTCATGACCAAGGCGCTCAAATTGGGTGGTATTTCTACCGTAGAAGCCGTTATGGAAAGAAAGTGGTTTGGCCTGCGTAATTTTCACATGCAGTACTATGAGGACAGCTGCCTGACCAACAGTTATTTAAACTATTGGCGCGATTCGCTGGATGACTGGTTGGATACAGTGCAGAAAGACATGGCTTTTGGTGTAAAGATGATTGCCTTTTTAGCCCGGAAATTCCCCTTCTTTCAAAAAATTATTGAGAAAATCACCTACAACCGCATGCGGGCAATGGTCGAAAACCACAAAAACGGAACCGGGTATTGGTTTACAAATCACAACGCACAGCGAATAACAGCTTTTTATAAGGACACTCTTACTTATCAATCCATTCCCGATTGGGGCGCAGACGTTCCCCCTCTGATCCCGAACGATGATGGTATTCGATTGGACCATGGCTACGACGAAGAGAAAGAAAAACTAGAGCTGGATGATTTACAAAAAGCAGCAGCTTTCAGAGGAGGGGAGTGCCTTTCCCAAACCTGGAATGGTGATCTGTACCAGGCACTGTCATGGGAATGTGCCTCGGGTCATAAATTTCTTGGAAAGCCATATTCCATTCTCAAAGCTGGTCACTGGTGTCCTGATTGTGTGCCCCCACCCTGGGATTTTGACCAGCAGGCAAAACTCAACCCATTTTTTGCGCAGGTATGGTACCCCAATCACGACCTGGAGGAAAACAATTATTACCCGGAGGATTGCCTGGACGATATTGCCGGTGCTGATCAGAGCGGTTCTGGAAACTAACCCCTGTTCCACTTGTTAATCATATATAATGGCGCATAACCAACCAATAGTCGACTGATTTGAGACTTAAAGGACTAATCCAAATGAAAAAAATCCCTTGGCCCCCAAACTTTGATCTTTCCCACTCCGGTCTGGTGTGTAGGGACGTACGATCAAGAAGGCAATCCTAACGTAATGACTATTGCCTGGGGCGGTATTTGCTGTTCCAAACCACCCTGCGTGACTATATCTCTCCGTAAAGCCACCCATACCTATGGAAGCATTCTGGATAGAGGAGCCTACACCCTCAGCGTCCCATCTGAAAAATATATTCAAGAGGCGGACTATTTTGGCATTGCTTCTGGTCGGGATGTTAATAAATTTCAAGAGACCAAACTTACTCCGGTCAAATCTGATCTGGTTGATGCGCCCTATGTTGGGGAATTTCCTATGGTTCTGGAGTGCAGACTTATTCATCATTATGAGATCGGATTGCACACTCAATTTATCGGTGAAATAGTGGATCTAAAGGTTGATGAGAGCGCTATAGGGGAGGACAATAAACCGGATATCTTAAAAATAGCACCTGTTGTTTATGCCACCAAGGCTCAGCAATACCATAGGATTGGGGATCAGATTGGGAAAGCCTTTGAGATTGGAAGGAAAATTAAATGAAGGCGGAATATCAGGATATTTTTGTGATCAAGGGAAAGGGGATTGCTGGTGATTATAAATCTATCACCCTGCCCTTCACACATGTTTCTTCCAGGGCGATAATTCTGAGAAAGAAAGATGGGGCAATTTTAGGTGCCCTTCACCGCCCTGATGGGAGCTATGCATTACCAGGCGGTGCCATTGATGATGGAGAAAGTGCCGAAGACGCCGTGCAGCGGGAGCTCGAAGAAGAGGGAATTCATCTGATTGGCAGTGATGAAGGTTGGAGTGAACGCCTGGGTGTTGATTATTACGGCGGATATAACGAGTTATGTTTGTGGTATATATATCTCGTGGACGATGCAGAGACACAAGAAAACGAAGAAATTCTGGAATGGAAATGGATCCGGCAGGACGAGGATCTCTGGTATCCCTATATGCGGGAAAAAATCCTCCTGAATTTACTGCAGCATGTTCCTGATCTTGTAAACATTGATCCAGATTAAATTGAGGCTATTGGATAGGGATTGTAAATATAAATTCATTCCTGATCCGCTGTTCTAGCCCTCGTCTGTCAAAGCCTCCAACGGCATTTCATAATCAACCAGGCTATAGTGCCAAGGAGATATTAATGAGTCCTCAAAAGATAACAGTCGTCACAGATAGTTCCGCCTCTTTGCCCGCTGAAATCACAACTCAGTTGGGGATTTGTGTGATTCCCCTCTGGCTGATTTGGGACAATGATTGCTACCGTGATGGGGTTGACATTCAACCTGGTGAGTTCTATCAGCGTTTAAAAAACTCAACCACTCTTCCTTCCTCAACCCAGCCATCGGTAGAAGAGTTTAAAGTGTTTTTCCAGGAATGTGCTAAAGACAGCGATGCCATTGTTAGCGTACTCGCTTCCTCAAGGATCAGCGGTACTGTTGACAGTGCTTTAGCTGCCAAAGAATTCGTTCCAGATTGTTCCATTCATGTTGTTGATTCTGGTTTCAGCGCTATGGGACAGGGACTAATTGCCATGGCGGCTGCCCGGGCTGCCGCTGAAGGCAGACCGGTGGACCAGGTTGTAGCAGCTGCGGAAAAAATGCGCGAAATGGTCAATCTTCTATTTGTGGTTGATACGTTGGAATATCTTCACAAAGGGGGTCGTATTGGCGGCGCGAAACGGCTGCTGGGGACAGCCCTGAATATAAAACCGATCCTTCATTTTGAGAACGGACTGATAGAACCCCTTACTCAATCCAGGACCAAGAAAAAAGCCGTGGATGCAATGCTGAGAATTGCTGATGAAAGATTAGGGGGCAGAAAAATGGCGGAGGCGGCAATTGTCCATGTTGATTGTATTGAGGAGGGAAATTCGCTTATTGATCTGGTCAGGAACCGATTTAACCCGTTGAGCATACATATTTCAGACGTAAGCCCGGTGGTAGGCACACATGTCGGTCCCGGAGGTCTTGGACTCGCTTTTTATCCGGATGATTAAGAATTACCTGGAAGACTTCCTGGGACTGATTTTTGGAAAGGATAATTGTCTGATCTGGGCGGCCTGTCAATATTCTTTCATCTTGGATTTAACGAGAAATTAATTACAACAAGAATAACCATTTAGTTTGGTATAATCGCTGTGGTCATACGGGTATAAAAATTCCAAAAATCCCATGCAGCTACCAAGCTTGAATTTTATGATTGATATCCGACCTTACAGGACGGACGATGAATTAGAGGTCATCCATCTCTGGAAAAAGGTATTTCCTGAAACACCACTCCACAATGACCCCCTCAGAGATATTCAAAGCAAGTTGAAGATCCAACCCGGATTGTTTTTGGTTGCAGTAAAGGATCATCTCCTGGTGGGAACAGCGATGGCGGGATATGATGGACACCGCGGCTGGATTTATTACCTTGCCGTTGATCCGGCTTTCCGCAGAAATGGCATTGGCACGGCATTAATGAAGGAAGCGGAAGGTTTATTGGCTCAGAAGTCCTGCCCAAAGTTAAATTTGCAGATCCGGGCAGATAATTCTGACCTTAAAGCCTTTTACGAAAAATTGGGTTATTCAGTAGAAGAGCGGATCAGCATGGGAAAGAAGCTTTAAACTATTTTTCAAACAAGGAGTATAGAATGCAAATTGTAACTGATAGCGGAACCGATGTAGGGTTAACCCCTGAACAAGCGACCGAATTGAACATTCACATTGTACCGTTGGTTGTTACCTTGGACGGAAAATCGTATCGGGAAGGCGTGGATATCAAACCCGAAGATTTTTACCCAATATTGATTGAATCAGGGAACTTGCCAATTACCTCCCAGCCTTCAGCAGGAGAATTTGCGGACCTGTATCGCAGTCTGGCTGCCAAGGATCCGGACATTCTTTCCATCCATATGACCTCGGGATTAAGCGGCACCTACAACTCAGCTCTGGCAGGGGCGGAAATGGTTCCAGAGGCAAACGTAACCCATATTGATACCAAGACTTTATCCGCAGCAGCAGGTTGGGTGGTTAAGTCAGCAGCCCGAGCAGTAAAAGCAGGTTGGGCTAAGGATAAAGTTATGGATTTGACACAGCGGATTGGGGATGCCTGCGACAGTATATATACGCTTGATGAGTTAAAGTATTTGATCCACGGTGGACGCATCAGCCACATGAAAGGGATCATTGCCTCGTTGATCAATATCAAACCTATGATAGGCGTGGAGAAGGTTAACGGGACTTACGAGCAGCTAGGGCAGGTTCGGACATTTAAAGGAGCGTTAAAAGGATTGGTCAAGGTGATGGGGCGAAAGCATAAACCTGGCAGTGAGCTGCGAGTCCAGGTGCTGCATTCCAATAATCCTGAAGGAGCTTCTCTTCTGCGAGAGCAGGTCGACAAGATATATAAATGCAACTGGCTTCCTACGGGGCCAATGTCTTTGGTCTTGGGAGCCCATACCGGCCCAAGCATGGTTGGCGTTGGTTATGGATTGGAAAAAGCATTTGCGGATATTCCTTAATTCTATTTCTAGAGAGATAGGGAAAAATATTTCTCTCTGGATAATATTGTAGGGTTACAGGATAGATACTGGCTGCTAGGAAAGAATATTCATTACAATTAAATGACCCTGGAGGTTTTGCTCCAGGGTCATTTTGTTTTGCCTCCAGTGCCTGAGCGCTATTTCAACTTGTTTAATTCATAGTGATTGAAATCTGAAAGCTGTATAATAATAAAAGGAAATCAGTGCTGAATATTAAGATAATTCCCATCACTATTTAGTCCTATGATTGAAGAGATCACAGCCAAGACCATTCTTAATCACGTGAAGCAGCCAGACCCCTGGTTCGGATTAAAGTACAATATGAATCTCTACCGGGGTTGTCAGCACCAGTGCATTTACTGCGATTCCCGCTCGGATTGCTACCAGATAGAGGATTTCGCAAAAATCCAGGTTAAAGTCAATGCGCTGGATTTATTGGAGGATGTTTTACCCCGCAAGAGGATGCGAGGAACAATAGGGTTCGGTTCCATGAACGACCCCTATATGCCCGTGGAACGCGAGTATCAATTGACAGGGAAGGCATTGGAAATTATCTCCAATAATAAATTCCCGGTGCATATTTTAACCAAATCTGATCTTGTCCTCAGAGACATTGACCTTCTTAAAGATATCAGCAGGATATATGCCGCAATTAGTTTTACGATCACAACGGCTGACGACGATTTGGCTCGAAAACTTGAACCGGGCGCACCCCTCCCTTCCGCCCGTTTCCGGGCCATGGGCAAACTGGCGGAGGCAGGAATTCTCACTGGGGTTACTATGATGCCAATGCTGCCATTTTTAGAAGACAGCAAGCAGAATATTTTACAGATTGTCTCCTGGGCCCAAAATAGCGGCGCTACATATATCATTCCCTCTTTTGGTGTTTCCCTCCGGCCGGGTTCACGAGAATATTATTATCATAAGCTGGATCAGCTTTTCCCGGGACTAAAGGAGAAGTATATTAATAAGTATGGCGACCAATATCAGTGCAGCGTTCCCCGTTGGCGGGAATTGAATAAAGCCTTTCAGGAGGAAATCAACCGAACAGGAATTAAAAACAGAATTCCAGTTTTTGAACCAGAGAAAAGAACTGAAAACACAAACCAAATACCGCTTTTTGAATGAAACTCACCAAAAGCTGAACCGGCCTGAAAAAGTATAGATCAGGACAGGAGATAAAAATAATGCCCCAATCAACTCAATTTCCCCCGGGAAAGACTGCCATGTTAGTGATAGATGTCCAGCGGGCTCTTTTTACCCGGCCGAAGCCAATTTACAAAGCTAATCAACTTATAGAAGCAATTAATTTAATCGTTGATCGATCCCACTTATTCGGAGTTAAGGTTATCTATGTTCAACACGCCAACCAATCTTTCTTGAAAGAGGGAACAGAAGGGTGGCAATTCCACCCCGGGCTCACTCGCGGAGAAGGGGATACGCAAATTCAAAAGAAGCAGGGAAATGCCTTCCTGGATACACAACTCCAGAGCGAACTGGAAGTACGGGGAATTCAAAATCTCCTGATCACAGGATTAGTCACCCGAGGATGTATCAAGGCAACCTGCCTTGGCGGTCTTGAGCTGGGATACCGGGTTTTCCTGGTAGAAGATGGACACAGCAACTATAATCAGGAGGCTGCCGCAGTCATTGAAAAATGTCAAAATGAGCTTGAACTTGCTGGTGTGGAAATCGTTTCTGTGGATGGAATTGTATTTGCTTGAGGGTCTGTGGTTAGGGGGAAATGTTACTGCGTCAATATTCCGGTTTTAGAGCGCCTGTTTATCCAGGCAGGTTTTCAGAAAGTTACCACTCTGCGAGAGAAATTTTTCCAGCCCCTGTTTGTAGCTGAAAAATAGTCTTATCACCAGGGGGTCAGCGGTTGCTCCATTTCTGAATATTTCCCTAAAAAATCCCCCTTAGACAAGGAAAAATAGCTAGAAAAGAAAGTTTTTGACTATTTATACCTGGATGAAATTCAATAATAGGGAAAGTAGTTGATATATTATCCAAAATACGGGTCATCGGAGGACTTCCAGGCCTGTAAAAAGTTGCAAGTTACACGCAAGGAGAGGGTGACTGGCGATAACAAACCTGTTAGGCTCCCCTATATCTTTTTCCTGTATGATGCAGGTAGTTCCTTCCCCTTTTATTCGGGGATACTGATAAATTGATGTATTTAACCTGCTGAACATGAAAATATTTTCTATTCCGGATTTTAAAGATCAAGAGAAACAGCGCCGAGCCAATATTCTGGTTGCTACGCAGTTAGCTTCGGGCGTCATGATCGTGGTGATCGTAATCGGTTCTTATATAATGGTGCCGGAGCACCCAGAAGTTCTGCTGCAGGGAATGGTTGGGACAGCTGCGATGTTTTTTTCATACATTCTTCTCAGAAAGGGGAAACTGGAAGCAGCTGGTTGGATGATCGCAATCCTGGGGTGGTTAATATTGACACTTGACCTGGTACTCATATCCGGCATCCGGGGAGTGAATGTCCTTGGGCAAGTTTTAATTGTGATGTTTGCTGGATTGGCGATAAGTGGAAAGTCAGCTTTTATAATTACGGTTATCAGCGCTGGAATTAACCTCATTGTTCTCCAGCTGGAACTAAATGGTATCCTGGTTCAACCCGCTCCCTTACAAGCTAACCTTACGCGTTGGCTTATTCAAACAGTCTATGCATTCCTGGCAGCTGTTTATATTTGGAGAGCTGATACTGGCATCAAGGACGCTATATTTAAGTCCCAGACCACTGCTGATCGTTACCGGGCCTTGTTTGAACGCACCAATGACGGAGTGGTAATCATTGATCTGAATTGGATTGTATTGTCGGCCAACACCCAGGCAGTTGAGCTGTTAGGTTATTCAGAAACAGAGATTGTGGGACTGAATTCACTTGAACTTGGAGCCCCTGATAATCTTGGAGAAATGGATCACCGCAGGGAACAGATATTAGAGGGAGAAAAACTGACTACATTTGAAGAGGTATTGGTACGAAAAGATGGCAGCCAGGTACCGGTGGAGTTGAATATGGCGTTGGTTTATGCTGTCAACGGGGATCCGTGCCATGTGCAGTGTATCATACGGGATATCACCGAACGAAAAAACTATCAACTTCAACTGGAACAGCAGGCATTATATGATCCGCTTACAAATCTGCCCAACCGAACTTTGTTTGAAGATCGTTATCAGAAGATACATTCCGAAATCGACCAAAGTCTGGTGGCGGTTCTTTTTGTTGATTTGGATAATTTCAAATGTGTAAATGATGAGTATGGTCATGCGGTGGGGGATCAAGTGCTGCAGGAACTCAGCCGCCGTATGCAGGGAACCTTGCGAGAAAGCGACACTGTGGCCAGGATGGGGGGAGATGAATTCGTGATTATTCTTGATAGTATTCGAAATAAGATGGATGTTAGCAAAATCACCGAAAAACTGCTTAACAACATTTATCTGCCGATCCAGCTTGGAGAGCACAGTATTCAGATCACCGCCAGCGTTGGAATAAGCATAGCTGAGAAAAGAAATCTTCCTGATCTTGACTTGTTGAAAAATTCCGATGCTGCCATGTACCAGGCAAAAGACAGCGGCAAGAATAATTTCAAATTCTTTGATTCAGAAGAGTTGTCTGACAGCTAAAACTTAAGTTCCTTTATTACCCAGATACTCAAATCAATATCATGTAGATGAGCAAATTGCTGATTTGTGTTCTGTTGGCTCTTAATCTCCATATATAAGATCAGGAAAAAATTTGACTGGGAATCCGCTGAGAAAACAGCCTGATTCTAGTTATAATCCAGGCAAGGATAGCTGAAGGAATAAGGTTTAATCCGGGAAGATTATTATTGGGAGCTGCTGCACTCCTGGAGCAAAAATGGCTGAACAAGTTCTCCTTCAAATCAAGAATCTAACAAAATCATACGGGGATATTCGGGCTGTGAGAGACCTGAGCCTGGACATTTTCTCTGGTGAGGTGCTTGGTTTGTTGGGTCCCAATGGTGCCGGGAAGACCACAACTATAAAACTAATGTCCGGTTTCCTAAGGCCAGACAGTGGAGAGGTGATATTGCGGGGGAAGCCGCTCGTTGCCGAGGATGTTAAGACCCGAGGACGGATCGGCATCTGTCCTCAGGAGAATGTGCTGTGGACCAAATTGACTCCTGCGGAACAGCTGATATTTCTGGGAAATATGTACGGGATGGATTCGTCCCTGATCCAGCAGCGCAGCCAGATACTCCTTGATGCCCTGGGTTTAATCGGCTCCGCGGACAGATTGGCAGGAACACTTTCCGGGGGTATGCAGCGGCGCCTAAACATTGCCCTGGCGTTGATCCATGACCCCGAGATAGTTATCCTGGATGAACCTGAGGCAGGTTTGGATCCCCAGAGCCGGATCAGCATCAGGAAATACATTAAATCGCTGGCCAATGAAAAAACAATTATCCTGACTACGCATAACATGGACGAAGCGGAGAGGTTGGCAGACCGGGTGGCAATCATAGACCAGGGAAAGCTTATGGTTCTGGATACACCGGAAGCCCTGAAACAGACTGTCGGCGAAGGCGACGTGCTTGAAATTACATTATTAAATCAGGAAGTGCCAAGTGAACCCGACTTGTCTTTCCTGGAGGGCCGGGCTCAGATTTTGATTGTGGGCAATGTGCTCCAGATCAGGGCGCTGGATCTGGTCAATCTACTCCAGAGTATTCTTACCCATCTGAACGACTCCGGGATCCAAACCGGAGATATCCGGCTGCGAAAGAATACCCTTGAAGATGTCTTTATAAAGCTAACCGGAAGGAGGTTGAGGGAATGAAAATCCTGAAGATCTTCTGGAAAAGCTTGAAAGAACAAGCCCGGGATCCAGTCACGCTGGGATTGAGCTTGATCATAGGACCTTTTTTTGTGTTGCTCTATTGGTTGATGATACCCAGCGGATCGACCACTTATGATGTATTGGTCCAAAACTTGGATACGGGACCTCAAGGAAAAGAAGCCATTACCTTGCTGGAAGCATTGGCCTACCCCAGCGGGGACCCTCTATTGGATGTGATGTCCGTAAGCGATCAGGCGCGCGCTGAGGATTTACTTAAGGACAGGGACGCAGAAGTCCTATTAATCATTCCTGTGAATTTTTCTACCAAACTCGAAGCTGCTTCCCGGGGAGAGATACAAAATCCTGCTGAAGTCACGCTTGTGGGAGACCTGACAAATCCATATTATGCAGTCGGCGCGGTGATGGCCGGCACAGTAATTGATGAATTTGTCCAGGTCCAGACTGGAGAGATCCGGTCAGTTCAATTTGTGGAAATAGCATTGGGGGCGTCCGAAGGCAGATCTGAATTCGACCTGTATATTCCGGGTATCCTGATTATCTCTGTGGTGATGCTGGTATTTATTATCTCGATGACTATCACTTATGAGGTTGAAGCCGGAACCCTGACACGTTTGCAAATGACCTCAATGAAGGCATCCGAGCTGCTTATTGGCATTAGCTTGCCAACGATTCTTCTGGGTGTTGTTTCCCTTTTGTTGACCCTGTTCGTTGCGATTATGTTGGGTTTTAGCAGCCAGGGTTCGATTTGGGCAGCCGTGTTAATTGGAGGAATTACAGCAGTGGCGGTAGTTGGTATTGGTCTGATTGTGGCCGCATTTTCAAAATCAGTCAGCCAGGCCTTTATTGTCGCAAATTTTCCCCTGATCTTTTTTATGTTTTTTTCGGGAGCAGTTTATCCGATCCCGCGGATTATTTTATTTCAGGTTGGGGGCTTAAATATCAGTCTCTATGATTTGCTGCCGCCCACACATGCTGTTATGGCTTTAAATAAAATCCTTACCCTGGGGGCAGGATTAGCAGATGTGTTGTATGAAATCAGCTCTTTGCTGGTTCTTTCTCTTGTCTATTACCTTATTGGGATCTGGATCTTTCAGCGCCGACACCTTCGTATGCGGTGAAGAAATCTTAGTGAATAATACTCTTGGATCATCTTTGGAGAAATAATCTCGTACCTCCGCTTTTTCCTGTCCCAATAATCCCAATTGCTGTGAAAAATTGTCAGAATGACCAAGTAAACTGCTAAACACGTCGGACAGATTTTCCGGGGCCTGAAGTAAAATAAGAGTATCTGACAAATTGACGGAGAAGCTTTGGTGAACCTAAACTACCATATTGATTCTAGGAAATACACACTGCAGCAGTTAAAAACAAACCTGCTGTCCCGGGAGATGATTCCCAGTCGGAAGGCTTTAAAGGAAGACCTTGAAAGAAGATTCGAAATTCTGGAAAAAATGGGGATATTAAATTTGCAGGATTTGATTAATGCACTGAAGAATAACAAAACGATAGAAAGTTTTTCTGCTTCATCTGGCATTTCTATTGATTACCTGACCCTGCTACGGAGGGAAGCTAACAGCTACCTTCCCAATCCAGTTCCGCTAAATAAATTTCCGGGTGTTTCTCCACAGGATCTAAACCGTTTAAAGGAAAAAGGGATTAAGAACTCCCGCCATCTTTTTGAACAGGCAGGACTCGATCAAGACCGGAAGGAGCTGGCAAAACATTCTGGTGTTCCTCTTGAAAAATTAAATGAATTAGCAGGATTATCAGACTTGGTCCGGGCCTACGGGGTGGGTCCGGTTTTTGCCAGGATTCTTTATGACACCGGGATACATTCCATCCGGAGGTTGATCGGGTATTCTCCGGAAGAGATCATTCAGCTATATGAGGAAAAATTCAATCAAAAAGCGGATTTCAGTTTGCGGGATATGCACTTTTGCCTGGAGATTGCCCGGATATTGGATCTCTAAGGGAATTTTAATCTGGGAAAAGTGGCTGTCCGAGAAAAAATTTAAGGGTTTCTGATTTCAGTTGAGGAGTAAAACATGGCCTATGATGAGGGGCTTGCTCAACGGGTCCGGGAAATATTATCCGAGAATCTGGGCTACGAGGAAAAGAAAATGTTTGGCGGGATTGGATTTTTGCTCCAGGGGAACATGGCGTGCGGAGTAATCAGGGAAGATTTGATCGTACGGGCCGGAGAGGAAAATTACACCGAGGCTCTTTTGCAGCCTGATGTAGAACTGTTTGAAATGACTGGTAGAGCGATGACAGGCTGGGTTGTTGTCAAAGAACCAGGGTACAGAAAAGACAGTCACCTGAGAGATTGGGTTGACCAGGGAGCTAGTTATTCGCTGACACTGCCCCCAAAATGAGCAATAATCTATGACAGATCATAAAACGGTTTATCAACAGGAAGCGAATCTGTACCAGCGCCTGATTGGCCGGGAAGACTATCTGGGCAATCTGCTTCCGGAACTTAAAAAAATCACACCACTAAAGGGAAAAGACGTAGTTGATCTGGGCTCTGGCACCGGGCGTCTGGCGTATTTGCTGGCCCCGCATGTCAAATCAGTTCACGCTTTGGACTTGTTTCCTCACATGTTAGGAGTGGCGGCTGAAAGACTGCAAAATCAACAGTTGGGAAACTGGCAAGTGACTGCAGGAGATCACCGCCGGATACCATTGCCGGACAAAGCTGCTGACCTGGTGGTCTCCGGCTGGAGTATCTGTTACCTGGTGGTCTGGGAGGGGGAAGAATGGAAAAGAGAAGTGGAGAGTGCGCTGTTGGAAATGAAGCGTTTGCTGCGCAGCGGGGGAACAATAATCATTATCGAAACCCTGGGTACTGGCAATATGGAGCCAATGGAAAAGGGTGATTTGAAACCATATTTTTCTTTCCTGGAATCCCGGGGCTTTCAACGTTCCTGGGTCCGAACTGATTACCGTTTCGATAGCCAGGAAGAAGCATTGGAATTAGTGGAGTTTTTTTTCGGAGAGGAGATGATAAGCGAGATTGGAAATGGAAACAAGCCAGTCCTCCCGGAATGCACTGGACTCTGGTGGTTAAAACTATAATAGTCAAGTAGTACTTTCAACTGAAGAGCTGCCCCATGAGTAATGCTTTCCGAAAATTAAACGCCAAGCCGCTGCGGCGCTACCGGATTTACCAGCACGAATTGTAAATATTTGGAAGCATAACACTGCTTCGTTAGTGAAACAGGAAAGAAGTGATCTATGGAAAATCAACCGGTGACAGGGACCACTATTGAGAGACGGAGACTAATTGCCCTTGGCGAAAGTTTGCTGGTGACCCTGATCTGGTCCTCAACTTTTGTGATTGTAAAAATCGGTTTGGAAACTTTGGGTCCGCTTACTATTGCAGGGCTGCGATACTTCCTGGGGGCTATTGTGCTGCTGCCCTTTCTTATCAAAAGGCAGTCGTTAAAAACCCCGATTTCTAAAGAACTCTGGCTGCGCTTGATTTTAATAGGTGTTAGCGCCTACACGATTGGCAACGGCGCCCTGTTCTGGGGTTTGAAGTATGTGCCGGCTACGACCGGATCATTCTTGATGAGTCTGATTCCGCTCTTAGTGCTTGCCGGGGGAGCTCTTCTACTGAGAGAGATTCCTACCAGGTGGCAAATATTCGGTGTTTTCTTATCCTTGTTTGGCAGCGTCTTGTTTTTTTCTTCCGGAATGAGTCCCGGTGAACCCAAAGGCATTGTAATTGTTGGTGTCGGCTTGATAGGCTTTTTAGCATTTAGTTTACTGGGGCGGGGAATTGCCCGGGATGGAAAACTGGACACGCTGACATTAACAGCCCTCCCACTCGCGATTGGAGGAATACTCAGTATGCTGCTGGCGCTTATTGTGGAAGGTATTCCTCAATTTACACCGAAATCAATAATGATAGTTCTCTTTTTGGCAGTGGTGAATACAAGCTTGGGATATCTGCTGTATAATCATTCGCTCCGGGAGTTAACGGCGCTGGAGATGAACATGGTCTTGAATCTCTCGCCGATTTTCACGGCATTATTAAGCTGGGTTCTTCTTGGGGAAACCCTGAGCATGATTCAAATTCTTGGCATGATGGTCGTTATAGCGGGTGTGATCTTTGTGCAGCGGTTTAAAGATCAAGGTCATTTAAACGCCTGACAAATATTTGCAGTAATCCAAATTAATGAACTTTACTCTGCTTTCTGCCCTGGTTTTCCTAATAATATTTATCTCTACGCTGATTCGGTCAACCTTTGGCTTCGGCAATGCCTTGATTGCCATGCCGCTGCTGGTTTTAATCCTGGGTACCAAAACAGCTGCACCTCTTGTTGCGTTGGTCGGTATCGTAATTGCCCTGGTGATGCTGCTTCGGGAGTGGCAGGAAGTGGATTTTAAAGCCGCTTTGTACTTAATCCTTTCTACGCTGGCTGGCATACCATTGGGATTGTTCTTCTTAAAATCTACCCCGGAAAGCATCGTCAAGATGATCCTGGGGTTAGTTTTAATTGGATTTGGTTTATAC
>Ga0255381_10005_pt2 | contig 23226 bp, 16 predicted proteins | sample ANMaggSSYBR01E10_FD_182108 | JGI IMG/M metagenome (GOLD analysis project Ga0255381, IMG submission 182108) | Sediment cell enrichment communities from methane seep in Santa Monica Basin, California, United Staets - ANME aggregate JGI... | ecosystem: Environmental > Aquatic > Marine > Cold seeps >...
GAACAGTGAAACTCTCTGTAGAGCTATGATCTGTAGCTTCAAATTTATAGTTTTCGGAGCGAATGATTTTTGTACTCATAAAAAACTGCTATTTTGCACTTTCAATTCTTTGAACGAATAATTTACACGGCTTTTTAATCCAATTAAGAGTCCAAACAGCCTTTTTATTTAAATGTTTGACATATGATACGATATTTCTTATTCAGTTTAATTCTAGTCAGTCTAGGTGTAAGTCTTAATTCTTGTAAGTCTGAGTCGAAAAAAGATAAAAACGCTAGCTCGCAAAAAACAAAGAGAAACAAATCAAAAAAAACTTGTAGCGCCGAAGATTATACCGCTATCTTTCCTAAAGATTTAGATGCCCTAGAAAACTATAAATTTGAAGCTACAGATCATAGCTCTACAGAGAGTTTCACTGTTCGCAATGCTTTTCCAATAGCAGTTAATGTAGAAATTATCCAAGTGGGATGTAAAAAACTGACCCAAGAGTTGCGTTTTGAGATTATGGATAAAATTCCTCCCCAAATTCCCCCTAAAGAATGCAGCCTAATTGTTATGGGTATTTTCAATTATTTTGCAAATCTCCATCCCGACCTAATGACTTTTGCTGCCTTTGTCCAAGTTATGGAAACCAAGATCAATGAATTTGAGTACAATAGCCCAATTCTTCTACAAGATGGCTTCACTATGCAAATTGACAAAATGCACAATCTAGAATCCACACTAATTACAGTAGTAATAAAAAAAGAAGACGAATGAATTATAGTGAGACGCTGAATTATATCTTTGAAAAGCTCCCTATGTATCAAAGAGAGGGTAAATCTGCTTTCAAGAAAGATCTTACAAATATTATTGCTCTTTGCCAGCACTTGAAACAACCTCAAGAAAGCTTCAAAAGTATACATATTGCAGGTACAAATGGAAAAGGATCTACAACACACATACTCGCTGCAATTTTACAAGAAGCTGGCTTAAAAGTAGGAGTTTACACTTCTCCTCATTACAAAGATTTCCGAGAACGTATAAAAATCAATGGGGTTTTCATTCCAGAGCAAGCTGTCATTGATTTTGTATCAGATCTACAAGATTTCATTGAGAACCAGCAACCCTCTTTTTTTGAAATTACAGTAGCAATGGCTTTCGATTATTTTAGAAAAGAAAAAGTAGATATTGCCATTGTGGAAACTGGTTTGGGTGGACGTCTAGACTCTACAAACATCATTTCTCCCGACTTGTCTATAATTACGAATATAGGACTTGACCATGTAGAGATGTTGGGGGATAACTTGGCTAAAATTGCTTTTGAAAAAGCCGGAATAATCAAAGCAAAAACAGCTGTAATTATTGGAGAAAAACAGGAGGAAACCAGCCCAGTCTTTGAGCAAAAAGCGAAAGACTTAAAAGCAGAAATCTACTATGCGGAAGAATATTGCAACTTAAAACTCCTAAATCAAGATTTAGAATTCGATTATTTTCAACTGAATACTGATTTATGGAAAATTAAAACAGTTATAACAGACCTAAAAGGACCTTTTCAACACAAAAACCTCCAGACTGCTCTTGCCGCAGCTGGTTTTCTAAAAAAACTAGCTTACCCTATCAAAAATCAACATATCATTGACGCTTGCCAAAATATTCGGCAACTAACCAAGATGATCGGTCGATGGGAGCTTATTCAAGAAAACAACCCACTTATTATTGCAGATTCTGCTCACAATGCAGAAGGCCTAAGCTATGTATTGAAAGCCTTCAAACAAATGTCATACAACAAACTGCACATCATTTTGGGCATGGTTAATGATAAAAATCCTCAAAAAATATTATCCCTATTACCTAAAGATGCAACTTATTACTTTGCCAAAGCAAAGATTAACAGAGGCTTAGATGCTGGGAACCTAAAAATCCATGCAGAAAGCTACCAACTTAAAGGAAATGCCTACTTATCCGTTACAGATGCATTGCAGGCTGCAAGAACTAATGCTAAAGAGGAAGATATAATCTTTGTAGGAGGCAGTATTTTTGTCGTTGCTGAAATAATATAATCACAGAAAAACAACCTATTCGGCAATCACTTATAGGCAACCTCTGTTCAACACAAAATAAAAGTTAATACTGTTTTACAATATTTTCTTTGGGGGCCTTCCCTTCGGGTCGCAGTATTCCAGGCTCCTTTTTCAGTCGGCCCTACAGCTATTTCTTAGCTGTAGGGCGCTGTCCCTTCGGGCCAGCCCCTCCATGTTGCTAGGCCAACTTGCAAGCGACCAAAAAATAGATGATACTCCTAAAGTAAGTATACGTATAAAAAAGTTGAAAGTCAGTAGAAAAACATCAACTTTATATGCAATATTGATAATTGAAAATGCTATGATTGTCCTCAAAATACCGCAGCTAAAAAGTAATGAATACTCAAACAACTAAAAATTACGCATAATAGAGATTTCGAAGAAACTAATTTTGTTTATCCTTCAATAACTTCTCTCCATTTATTATCTTAGAGTTTAGATTTATTAGGCGAAATCCAGCCCTATATCGATTGAAAACTACCCACCCAATAACTCAATCAATCGGTCTTAGAGTGTCATTCTGTTTGAAGTTGTTAAAAAACTATCCTTCAGATGAAATTTTGTTTTTTCTACGCTAAATTTCATTAAAAATTCAAGGCTAGAAACTGAACTCATTTAAAAACGTATTCTTAAAATCCTGATGAAGCTGAGGTTTTTCATTTTTCGCCTCTGGGCAAAATCTAGAGCAGTTTTTTTCAATCCTAGCTATGGCTTTCACTAGCTGGAGCCCTTCGGGCTTCCAAAAATGCTTCCTTTTCGAAAAAATCAGACTCCACAGCATAAACTATACAAAGTTTTTAAATGAGTTCATTGTTTTCAAATAACTTCTTTTAATAAATATCAATAATTTAATTATGGTTAGTCGTTTAACTTTATTTATTATGGCGCTAATATATTGTGCTTCGCCTGTCGTTGGGCAACAGCACAATCACAATATTAGCCAAGCTCCATGCGGTACAGGCATAAATGATCAAGAATTGATCAAAGATCGCCTGATGGAAAACCGCCGCAACAAATCCGATTTATTCACAGAGTACGAAACATTTAAACAAACAAGAACATCTGGAGACAGTATTTTTTGGGTTCCCGTAGTTTTTCACATGGCCTCAAGGGCAGACGGTAGTGGTCAGCACAAAGATGATTGGGTATTAGAACAAATGTGCTTTTTTAACGAAAACTTTGCCGATCAGAACATGAAGTTTTATCTTTTAGATATTAACCGATTTGCTAGTGATCAAATTTATGTAAATAGTAATAATGCAGATTATGTGCGTTCTATTCACCGAGTTGGTGCTGCTATGAATATTTATGTAGGTGGTCCTACACAACCTTCTAGTGGATATGGAGCTTATTATGCACCTAATTTTGACTGGATTTTCACCTGGAATGACATTTATGATTGGGGACTTTCTCATGAGGTGGGGCACTTTCTCACGCTTCCGCATACCTTCAATGGTTGGGAAGGTACAGATTATGTAACCGCTTCCTCTGGCTTGGGTTATGCCCCTGAAATGGGGACCAATGGTAAACCTATTGAAACCGTTAATCGTGGAGATTCTTTAGAAAATTGCCAGTATGCTGCTGACGGATTTTGTGACACCCCGCCGGACTACTCTTCTGGAGGAGGTGGCTGTACAGGGACTATTAGCTGGAATGATCCAAACAATAATCAATTTAACCTAGACCCAAGTATTCGTTACAATTACATGAGCTACTTCTTCTGTACACCTAAGGTATTTTCTAATGATCAGAAAGAAGCAATTATGCTGGACAATATCTCCAGAGGTTACCACTACAACCCTGTGCCTTATCCTGTTGATATGACTGAAGGAGATGCCCCTACCCTAGTTTGGCCATCGAATAATTCACTTGCACCTTACACCAATAATGCTGTTCACTTTCAGTGGGATGCAGTGGATAGTGCTGGTTTATATATGATTAGTGTTAACAGAACCTTCAATGGCACTGTAGTTTCTAATACTTATAAAAAAGTCGTCTACAGCAATGAGGCATGGCTAGTACTTGAGCCAAATCAAGAATTCAATTGGTCTGTAGAGGCATTTACTCGTTCTGACCTTTGCTCTAATCCGATCAATATTTCATCAGAAAATACTTTTAGCACTGCAGACTGGACCGTCAATACGGAGATTACTCAATTACCAATTGAATCTTCTCGGATATTTCCCAACCCTACAGCAGCCGCAAATGAGGTGTTATTAGAAATCAATGTTTCGAGCTCAACCAATGCGCAGCTTTCTATCTACAATAGCTTAGGGCAGCAAATTTTATCTGCACAACCATTGACTTTGCAAATAGGTAAGAACCTAGAGCAAATCAATATCGAAGCCTTGTCGCCCGGAATCTATATTGTACATATCGAAACTACAACTGAACGTATTAGCCACAAGCTGATTGTTAGCGAATAATAATCGATTACTAATTATAATTTTAGCGGCTGAAGTTTTGAGAATTTGATTATCTGTTATTTCTAATTGAGAATAGATCTAGGCTCTTTTTAATAAATATCTGATTGTTGAAAATCTTTACAGACTGCTGCTACAATAGTTCTAATTTTTGAAAGAGCTAGGGGATAAACCCCTAGCTCTTTTTTTATAATAATAGTCCATAAAGTTTTTATCTTTTCAAAAACTTAATTTAGTACAGGAAGCTTTTGAGTTCCTATCAAAAAATGCGATGCTTTCACTCCAACCTAGTTCAGTCTACTCACTTAACTGAAAATGGTATAAAACTTCCGAGTTTTTTATTCCTAAAAGAGTTTTCAAACAACTCCAACATAAAATATTCATATTTACAGAGTATTTCTGCAACAATGTTGCATAACTGGAAAAATATGTCTATTTTACATTCTAGTAAGACAGAATGATATTCTTTCTAAACTTAACGTTCGGAAAAGACCTATTCTCAATTTACTGATGAAGTAAGTTTCTTAGACATTGACCTGCTTATAATTATTTTCCAATGGTTTGTTATGTAGAATTCATTTAAATTTATTTTTAAATAGTACTTCATTTCCTTCTAGGCTAGTTTTCTTTCGTTTTCGCACAATAGCTAAAAGTATTAAAACTAGCGCATCTGGATCAAAAGTTAGAATAATAATATAAGTGGCTCCCTAATAGCCAAAGATAGTTTCTAAAGCTTCGCTCTTAAAAAATCAAGCTTCACAGTATAAGTTGCACTAGATTTAAACTCTAGTACTAAATGACCACTGAACTAATTTAAATTAATATTTTTTCAGATATGAGATAGCTTTTTTTACTATGAAGCTGTTTGAAAACTGTTTTTAGTCTTGAAGTTTTAGGCCTTTTTGCTCTAATGAAGTAAGATTTAGCGTAAAAAAAATCATCTGAAGGATAGTTTTAAACAACTTCTATCCAAAGCAATTTATGCAGAACATAGCAGTACTAAGTTCAAGAAAATTGCCGCGAAATAGGGAGAAAAGATAATCATATATAATTAAAGATTAAATTTAAGTGCGTTCACTACAGTAAGTAGCTAGTCACAACTATTTTGTATTTAAATTAACCTACATCTTTGCAGAGAAGGGCTCTGTTTTTTTGCCACAGGCAAAAGCCAGTGTAGTTCGCTTCGCTCATGTTTTTCGCCTTGTTCAGCATCAAAAACCCTGATTAACTATTACAAAAACAATTATGTCTACCTACTTATCATACATTCTATTTTTTAAACTAATCTTTGAGTTATGATCCGTCGCTTGACTTTATTTTCAGTTGCCTCAATAACATTCATTTTGTTATTTCTAGGCTTTCAACAATTACACAGTGTTCACGAAGGTGAAACTTGGCACAGCCATAATGATGGAGATTCTTGGCACAAACATACCGAGGGTCATCATTCCCATGCTCATAATCATCATTCACATGCAGATGGGAAGCATTCACATGCACATGGGAAGCATTCACATGCACATGATGGCAACCCTAAAACGAATTCAGACCATGAAATTCTTTGGCATAGCCACAAGAACCAACATCTCATAAAAGAACGGATGCTGGAGAATCGAAGAAATCGTACTACACTAAAATCTGAGCTAGAGAATTTCAAATCAAGAAACTCTAGTGATGGCACATTTTGGGTACCTGTTGTTTTTCATATGGCATCAAGGTCAGATGGAACAGGACAGCATAAAGATGATTGGGTTTTAGAGCAAATCTGCTACCTCAATCAGAACTTTGGGGTTCCAAATATCAAATTTTATCTAAAAAGTATAAACCGCTTTAATAGCATTCAACTGTACGAAGATAATAATAATGCAGATTTTGTACGTTCAATTCATCGTGTTGCTGAAGCTGTAAATATTTACGTAGGTGGTCCGGCTGTTGCGGGAACAGATTATGGTGCATTCTATTCACCTGGCTTCGATTGGATTTTCACTTGGAATGACATCTACAACTGGGGAATTTCTCACGAGATGGGACACTTATTTTCTCTTCCTCACACCTTTTATGGATGGGAGGATACAGATTATGTGACAGCATCTGCGGGTTCAGGAAAAGCTCCTGAAATTGGATCAAATGGACTTCCTGTGGAAAAAGTAGCTCGTGGAGTTGCGGGAGAGAATTGTCAGTATGCAGCAGATGGATTCTGTGATACTCCTCCTGATTATTCTTCTTCTGGAGGAGGCTGTAGTAGCACTGCAACATGGTTTGATCCTGATAGTGTTCAGTTTAGCCTTGATCAAATTAACATCGTAAACTATATGAGTTACTTTTTTTGTACTCCGAAGGTTTTTACGGCAGAACAAAAAGAAGCAATAGAATTAGATGCTACCTCAAGAGGTTTCCACTTCAACGCTGCACCTAGCCCTCTAGAAACAACCGATGGTGATGCCCCTAGCCTAGTATGGCCATCAAATAATTCTTTGGCTCCATACACTAACAACGCAGTACACTTTCAGTGGGATGCAGTAAGTAGTGCTGGAATGTATCTTGTTACGGTTAATCGAACATTTAATGGTACTGTAATTGAAGATATTTATCAAAAAATTGTTTACAGCAATGAAGCATGGTTAGTACTTGAGCCAAATCAAGAGTTTAATTGGTCAGTACAAGCCTTAACCCGTTATGATGCTTGTCCAAATGGTCAGAATACTTCTAGCTCTAATACCTTCAGAACATCAGACTGGACTGTAGATAACTCTACTATTCAGAGTCCTATCGAATATTCAAGCGTCTTTCCTAACCCTACTAAAGCTAACAAAGAAGTCTTTATTGAAATAAGTGTAGGGCTTCCTACGGAGGCTCAGATTTCTGTATCTAATAGTTTGGGACAGAATGTATTATCTACACAGACTTCCAACTTACAGGTAGGAAAAAATATTGAGCAGATTAACATTGAAACGCTTAGTGCTGGTATGTATATTATTAGTATCGAAACGGCAACAGAACGTATTAGCCACAAATTAGTCGTTCAAGAATAATCAGTCCTTTTCAAGTAGTTTATAAAACTTTAAAAGCCTTGACTCAAAAAGAGTCAAGGCTTTTTTTTGTATTTCGAAAGGAATAACTACTTTTGCAGAAATTCATTTATCCATTCAAAAACTTAGAGATAATGGCTAGTAACAGAACGTTAACGATGATTAAGCCTGATGCAGTAAAAGCAGGTCATATTGGAGGAATTCTAAACCAAATCAATGAAGCGGGTTTCCGTATCGTTGCAATGAAAATGACTCAATTGAGCAAAAATGGTGCTGAGCGCTTTTATGCTGTACACCAAGAGCGTCCATTCTTTGGCGAATTAGTTGAATTTATGACTTCAGGTCCTATCGTAGCGGCTATTTTAGAAAAAGATAATGCTGTTGAAGATTTCCGTACTTTAATCGGTGCTACAAATCCAGCGGAAGCTGCCGAAGGTACAATTCGTGCAAAATACGCAACGAGTATTGGCGAAAATGCTGTTCATGGTTCTGATTCTGATGAAAATGCTAAGATTGAAGGTGACTTTCACTTTGCTGGTCTAGAGCAATTCTAATTGCCCTAACAGCTCGATCTAAAATTATATTAAAGCTACATTCTCTACACAAGAGTTGTGGCTTTTTTTAATTGAGACACAGTACTGCATCGCAGCACAGTTGGCTTCGCTTAATTTTTCTCAATTCAAGAGAAAATCTTAAATCTTACTTGACTATCTGAGAAAATTTCAATAGAATTTAGCATAAAAAAGAACGAAATTTCATCTGAAAGGTAGTTTTTTAACAACTTTTCAGACACCATTTATAATTTAAATTGGTTCAATTGATCCAATCAGGGCATAAAAAGACCCAAAGATTTAGTAAGATCTTTGGGTCTATAATGAGTTTATAACAAGTACTCTGTCGCAAAAGACATCGCTTTAACCTTTGTGTAAGCTGTTGATTCTAAAATTTCAGATCAAGCCCTAACATAAAGTTGATACCTGCTTGCGGATAAAGACCAATCCTATTGTAGTAAGCCCCTTCCGACTGGTTCACATAGGGATCATCTGGACGAGGGTCATATGAAGGTGAATTGAAACGATACACCCATGCATTACTGACAAATTTTTCATTTAAGAAGTTGCGCAGCATAAAGTTTAAGCCAACCTCTTGTAAGCCCCAGTTTTTCAACTGATAGCGGAGGCGCAGATCATTTACCCAATAAGCATCTAAAGCACGAGTATCATTGGTTGTATTGTCAATGTACTGCTTGCCAACATATTTGCTGATCCAAGCTACATTTAATATCATTGAGCTTCCCTTTTCAGAAGCACCAATTTTTTTATTCAAAATATCATAATCTAACTCAGAAAAAGCAATTAAGTTAGGAGAAAAGGCAATATCTGTATTTGTGTGGGTAATTGCTTCTTGTCCCCAAGTGTCCCAATTATCAACATATTCTGTAAACTCAAGGATCTTATTCTGACTAATTGTAGTATTGGCATTCCAATGCAAGCCTTTAACAGGCTCCCAGCCAAACATCAACTCTAGCCCTGCACGATAACTCTGCGGAACATTCTCACGAATAGAAGCCCCTACATCATTGATTTGACCATTTAGTACCAACTGATTTTGGTAATACATGAAATAGCCATTGGCCGCCGCATATATGTTAGACTTCTTAAACTCGTAACCTAATTCTAAATCATAAAGCGTTTCTGCTAAAGGACGACTGTCGGGAGTTGACTCTGTGAAATCATTACGATTAGGCTCCCGATTACCCATTGCAATAGATCCATATACACGATGTGCAGAAGAGGGAATAAAAGTAAGTCCCAACTTAGGATTAAAAAAATGAAGCTCTGCAGATTGATCTACATTCTCCAAGTCATTATTAAAGCCTAAAAACTCATAAGATACATACCGATATTGTAAATCAGCATAAAGGCCAAGATTATTCGTTAATTGATAGTTTAACTTATAATATATATTCCCATCCCACTTTTCACCATCATTTTGATAGTATTGATGACGAATTTCACTGTCTCCAGCATTTCTAGCCCAAACTACCTCACCAAAGTGGTCTCCAAGGTAACGGTTCAAGCCACCACCTAAGGTCATTTTGTAACGCTTTTGTTGGTAGTGCAAACCGAATACAAAACCATAGAAGTCATTATCTAGCCATCTTCTGCGAATAAGATCCGAAGTACTAACATTAGAATCTGCAGCAACGATCCCATAATCAGCTAGATCATCTCCATTCCTGTATTGCTCATAAAAGCCAGCACCTTTGGTATAGTGCAAGCTAAAGTTGGAGGTTATATTTTTGGCAATTTGCTGATTCCAATGCAACTGAGCATGCGTCTGACGATAGTTATCTACTTCATTTTCATAAGTGTATGGATTCCAAGTACGATTCGTATCAATGTAATTTACAGGAAGCCCTCCCCATGACTGATAAGTAATCTCATGTCCAGAGAATAAGTTTGCTCTAACTAAGGTCTTCTCATCCATATAAGCACCTGATAGATAATAAGAACGTAGCTGAGAACTAGCGCGATCAACATAACCATCTGAAGTAATTTGAGACAAACGCCCCTCAAAAGACCAATGATTATTGATTAAGCCAGAACCAAGCTGCAAATTATGTCGACGAGAGTTGAAAGATCCAATTCCGTTAGATAGTACTGCATAAGGTTTAGTCTTTAAGGTGTTGGTTTGCAAATTGATTGTTGCCCCAAAAGCAGACCCACCATTAGAACTAGCACCAAGACCACGTTGGATTTGGATGTTATCAACAGAAGTTGCGAAATCAGGCATATTTACCCAAAAAACTCCTTGAGACTCAGAATCATTCAATGGCACCCCATTGATCGTAACATTGATACGCGTAGGATCACTCCCCCGGATTCGGATACCTGTATATCCGATACCAGCACCAGCATCAGAAGTGACCACTACAGAAGGCGTTTGATCAAGTAAGAAAGGAAGATCCTGTCCAAGATTATTCTTCTCGATTGCATCTTTATCCAAGTTACTAAAAGCCATAGGATCTTCAAGCCCAACACGAGTACCTTCTACCGTAAACTCGTCCATCATCAAACTTTGACGATCCAAGCTAAGTTCACCAAGATCAATCATTTCTTTACTAGCGTCAATTTCTATTTCTAAGCGTTCGTAAGATATAAAAGAAATTGCGAGGCGGTACTTTTGATCACTTTTGAGTTCTAGACTAAACCGTCCCTCAGCGTTTGTAATCGTTCCAAGGTAAGTCTCCATGATTTGGATATTAGCCCCTACTAAGGCTTCACCATCTGCATTTTTCACAGTCCCCTCCAATGTAGTTTGTGCGAAAAGATTTTGAGTAAGGCATAGTAATGCCAGGCTCCATAAAAATTTTTGAAACATGATAGTAATAATTAACGGGTTGAGTGATTGCTGTTTGGGACAACAATCAACAAATAAATTTGATAAACTTAACCCTGCTGAAAGCTTGATATTGCATCATTTTCAGCATCTCTCCCTTCTCAGCATTACCTGAGCAGGTTCAATGAGTGTGATCTCAGCCTGAATAGCAAAATATTGCTTAGGCACCCCAAAATGAGATTTGTTTGAAGGGAATTCTATCCCTCATTTTACAATTCGTGCACAAAGGTAAAAAATGATTTGAATAAATATCCAAAATGAAAGTAAATTTCACTCAAATAGGAGTTTATTATTAGAGAAGTAGTTTTTGAAGCAGTTCAAAATAACTTTCTTAAATTTTACATTAAAATAATAAATTTGCACACAGTCTTATAGAAGTTGTTTAAAAACTATCCTTCAGATAAAATTTAGCCCTTTTTAGCCTTTTATTTGCATCAAAATTTTCTTAAGTAGCGTATTCTTATGCAGCTCTTGCTGCATCCTAGCGCAGTAAAATTTCACTTTAATAGAAGAAAAAATGACTTAAATTTTAAAACTAAAAACACTTTTTAAACAACTTCATATTCTAAAAACAGACTCGCTTTTAAATACGAAAGATAGATTTGACTTTCTCCCAGATGGATTTTTTCTCTTGAGACCTCTTGGTTTCAAATATAATCTTTTCTCGTTCTTGAAGAATAGGGAATTCCTCTCCAGTTAAGTGCTTTACAGCAATTCTGGCTTGATCGTAGATTTCGATCTCTTTGGCTACTCTTATAATTGTTTTTCCAATTGCATGTCGTTGTCCATTGCTAATGGATATGGGATATCCTTGGGCGAAATCTTTCAAAATAGCGTTGTAAATAGTAAGTACTTTCTTTTTCTCATCAAAGACTAAGTAGGCCTCTGCTAGTTGTAGCATATCATTTCCTATAGCCGTTTTATCTATTTCGTAATCTAATAAATTACTAAGTCGAGCTTTTATTTTAGCAAGCTGTAGCTTTTCAACTAGCTCTGCTCTTTTGTTGAGGAAATTGATTAGTAGCTGTAGTTTTCCCCAGATTTGATAGTAATCGTAATAATCAGGATCATCCTCAAAGTTCAGATCAATCCTTTGTTTCATTGCTATGATGCGGTCTTCGATGAGATCTATCACTTTCTTGAAAAGTATCCAAAGGGCTTTGCTAAAAAGCTGAAAACTTTCTGGATGTATTGTTGATTGAGCAAGTAAAAAGTAGCTATCTAGTCCTCGATTAAACTCTGCTATAAAATTAGAAGGATGGACAATAATGCTTTCTTCAGAACTTAGATTCAGCTGAATGGCATCTAATAAGATCTTGACTGCAGCTGAATGATTAGCTTCCTCCCTAAATAGTTTTGGAATTGGATCAAAGTTATTCTTGATGATATATTGTCGAATGCTATCCATAGAACTCATTTAAAATGGTATAAAAAGTTTAGCCTTTGGAGCAGTTGTTTGAAAACTGTGGTTCGGCAGCTTGCTATAAAGTCTACTACTTATTAAGGTTTAATTTCAAACCAAAGTTCCTTTGAGGGGAAACGCTTCATTTGTGCCCTATAACGTCCTTTGGACAAGGCTGGGCTAAATATATTGAGGGTATAAATGATTTGATATTTTTCTCCTCTGCCCAATATCTTTTGATCCTCTAAGCGATTTTTAGGAGTTGGAGGCGGCACCGTATTTAGCTCCTTTCCATCTTTATCGAAAAAATTAAGTGCAAGAATAGGGTTTTCGATTTGGTCTTTATCACCTAGACTAAGCTCCTGTTCTCCCTTATTGATAAATTCTACACTAAGCTTGATGGGCTTCTTTTCGGTATATAAGCTATCTATAAGCTCAAATTTGATGATTAAGTCTTTTTGATCGGCCTGCTTTAGATCTTTCTTTTTTGCTGGCATGTTGCAGCCTGCGATAAAGATACATAGCATTCCATACAGAATAATTTTCATAATTGCTAGAGGGGGTTGTAGGACTCCTTAGAGTATGTTTAAAATTTTAGATACTTTGTAACATACATTCTTAAATAATTTCTATGCATATCTTTTTGCGACGTTTTTTATTTATAAAACCGTACACAAATTTAAATTCAATGAATTTTGCTGAATCCTAAAGGATACAGCTTGCGTAGCTTGATAAGGTAATTTTGCAAGTAGATAGAAATTCAAACGTACTCTTAAATAAGCTAGTTCTATTTCACTGAAGCCGATAGAGTATTGCTCTAGCTACAAAATTTCTATTTTATTTTGACCCATTTTCCTGTGACAAGATCAAATAGCTCTCCATTGTGGAAGTCTGAATCTGGAAGAAAATCCAGATAAGATTTCTCCCATGAGGATCGTTCCAATTCATAAGATGAGGCAAAAAAGGAAGCAATTTTTTCGCTCATATATTCAGGCAGCTCTTTTCTAAAAATGACATGATCCATCGCCATTATGGGATAATTTTCATCTTCTAATTTGAACCAATCATCTATATCAACAGTTAATAGACGCTCTACAGCTCGTTCAAGATTTATAAAAGGGCTATCTAATACGTTTAGGCCGAGAATATCTCTTCCCCCTCTAAAATCCCAATATCCTGGAGGGTCTGCACTTTTTTTACAAAAGATTTGAATGGACCCTGTCCAATAATCAAGATCCGAGATATAATATAAAATAGTATCATATTCAGAAAGTGCCTTCTCTTTTCCTACTTTTTGATACATCTTTTGCAGCTCAGGTTTTAAAAACATAAAAAAAGCATCCAAATCCTTTTCAAATTGATTAAATAAATTCGGATGATCTCCTCTCAAGTCGATAAGGCTAGTATATTTTTTTATATTGAAATTTGAGTTTGTATAAAACGTCAATGATTGAACCAAAGGAGTGCCATTTTTTCATTGTCTATACCAACAATAGCGGGACTTATACGTTTATTTTCATAAAGGCAGACTTTTGTTTGTTCAATCGTTTTATTGATATAAAATCGTGCATTCTCCTGAAATAACTGATGGAGAAACTTATGTTGAAGTTCTAGATGTTTGTTAAAAACAATGTTATTGAGCTCATCATTTTCGTTGATACTACTTGTTTCATACCATCTTTTAAGGAGTTGTGCTGCTTCCAATTGTTTTTCTTTAGTTTCCTTTTTCAGCCCCTCAACACCACCTTCAAAACCAAACCAACTAAGGTATTCATCTCTTTCTTGTTTTCCTTCTTGGATTTCAATATTTTGGTAATACCAACAGGCTTTGATGATTTCTTTTGCAATGAGATGATGCTCTGTTGTAGAGGGCAACCATTGATCTTTCAAGAGTTGAAAATGACCGCACCAACTTTCGGGGCTGTGGTACATACTAATCTCCTCGATCAAGTCTTCAATAATTTGCAGATCTGTTGCCATCGCTTTATGCTTCGGCTCCTTTTTAAGAATTTTACAGTAGATTGATCGGTATTGTTCGTATCGATATTGGTTTATTCCTAAGTCCATCATTTTGTTATTGGATAAAGTCCATTAATAAAGGTCTATTAACATAAGGTCTATTAAAACTCAAATTATCTTTTAGTAAGTGGGCCTAACTTTTTTTTAGATCTCCACTTTCTATGTAGACAGAAAATTGAGGGCCTCTTTCTTCTGCCTCCCATTTTAGAGCAAGTGCTTGTTTTATCCAATTTGAAATATCAGACGGGGTTACAGGAATAATATTTTGTGTATTCCAATCTTTTGGATGCGCTCTGTCTGTATGGATAATTAAAGTAGTTCCTGGATTTGCAGCATGTTCTACCGCAACATGAATTTTTCCTTTGCCATAATCTGTTTGTGAATAGGTTGCTTTTCTCCGGATAAGCCATCTGTATTTAACGCCTTCTACTATTATTGTTCTAGATCCTTTTTTGGGAATTGCCATTTTACTTTAAAGCATGTTTTAATTTCTATATATTTTGAATGCCTTTATATATTATTCATTTTTAACAAGAATAATATAGTGGTAGTGTTTCCTTCGTACTGAATACTTCTCATAAAGAGGATTCATATCATAGAGTGTAAAGTACTCTTTTGCCTGCCTTCGCATATGTTTAAATATAGCTTTTTTTTGGTGGCGACTACTCTTCGCATATACTACTCCTATGGATAATACTTTATTGTGAAAAGGTGACTTTTTCTTATGGATCAACTGTGCAGCAAGCATTTGTCCTTGAAAGACACCTTCTATCAAAATCTGTTTTCTTGCGTGTTGCGCACCATAATTAACAAAATATTTACCAAATTGACCAAATACTTGATCTGCTCTCATAAAGTTCTCATACTTGAATGATTCTGAACTAGGTCCGTTGTAACTATATGACGCTAGAATACTTTCGAGATAGTAAAGATTTTCTCCTAACTTTTCTTGATAGAATTTAGGGAACTGTTCTAGATGTTCTTTTAGTTCTTTACGAAGGCTTTTCCATACTTTTAAGGGATAAATGTACCTTATCGTTCCAGAATAGGCTCCTACTTTTCTTTCCTGTGGAATCTCTTTCAATTTTTCAAGGATCCACTTAAAATCATTTCGAAGATCAGCTTGATCAAAAATCTCAATCAGTGCTTTGATATTATCACAAAAGTAGTCTAGATCAATACCGATCATACGTAGTTTTTGACTGGGCTCTAATCCTTGATTAAACTCGTATAAATCCAAAAGATATTCTTTCTCAAGTGCAAAAGGATTTATAATTTTCTCTAAGCATCTTTGTTCTCCTGTTTCTAGATATTGATTAACGAAAAAGGCTGTTGCTGGACCTATTTCCTGTACAATATTTCGGACCTTTGCATTTTTATACAGGTATTTTATAAATTCAATTTTCAGACATGGATTTTCAGATGCATAATGTACTTCTCCTAAGAAAAAGACTTCATTATTCTTGAGTAGATGTTCAGATAGTACTAGCACAGTATCCAATCCCTGACAATCTGAAGTTAGATCCCCTTTATTATAGTCTATTAAGCCAATAGCTTGAAGAGGAAGTCCAATAACAAAAAAAAAGAGAATAAGGCTCAATATAGTTTTCATAAGATGATTTTTAAAAATAGTCTGTTAAACTGTTATTCTTGTTCCAAAATAAACCCGATTCCATTCTCCCCCCTAAGCCATTAGCTAAGAGCATGTTTAAAATTTTAGATACTTAGCATTCAATGATCTATCCAAAAATTGAAGAATAATTATTGAAATTACTTAAATTTTTCAATGGATTGAGCCGTTTTTGAAAGAGCCTAGCCATAGCTAAGCGACTGAAAAAAGGTGATAAGGCATTGAAAAAGAAGGTAATTTTGCAAGTAGATAGAAATTTAAACATGCTCTAACAGTAAATCACACAAAACAGTTAATGAAGTTGTTTAAAAACTGTTTTTAGTCTTGAAATTTTAGGTATTTTTTGCTCTAATGAAGCAAAATTGACAAAGATAGCCATAGCTATCTGAGGAAATTTTAATGAAATTTAGCGTAAAAAAGAACAAAATTTCATCTGAAGGATAGTTTTTAAACAACTTCAATTTAACTAAATCATCGATGATCAATCATCCGCATAACTTTCATCGATTATGAATCTAAAACGTCAGCAAGCCAACAATTTTAACATGATGATCATCTTTTCCGAAGAGATATAAACACCCTCTCTAAATGAGTTCTATAGCGAAAAATTAAGAGGAGTAAAATAGATAAAATGATTAAGCCTGGCTCACTCATGCTTGTCGTCTCTTCTCCTAAGTCAAGTGCTTTATTGGCTGATAAAACCTGTTTTTGCTTCTTTTTCAACATTGCCTTCTGCGCTTCATTCTCTACCACTAAATATGATGTCACAGGAGACATAACTCTTGAGATGAAACTGTATTTAACTAAGTTTAACCATTCTTTATCCGAGCTTTCAGGATGTAAATTTTGTGATAACCATTTGGCTTGCATATTCAGTGCAGAATTCCAATCTCTTTCTTCTATTTCTGTTTCTTCAATTTCAAAAAGATCTTTCTTCAAAAGAATCGAGGGCTGATTATTGTCTGCTAAGTAGACTGATGAGTTGTCAGCTAACTTATACTCCAAGACTCTTTCACAAAATCGGCATCTAGGCTTTGCTCTTGTAATTTCTTCCATAGGATTATTCATTAAAGAATGCTCCTTCAAATTTCCATTTCCATCAAGATTGAAAAATATATCACTTTCTGGAAACGTAAAGCTAAGATCTGAAAAATCGCGATCTAAAACTGCATGCTGAATACTATCAGTGACAACAACAATTACAGGATAGCTTTCAGATTTGTCTTTATGGGCATGAAATAAGATTTTACGAATTGCTCTATCCAGATAAAAACCACCTTCAAAATCTTGCTTTTCGTACAATTGTTTCCAATCATCCTTAAGTGTCATCGTATGTACAAAGCTATTAACAAAGCTTATTTTTGCATTTGCTAACAGAGATGGTTCATCTTCCACAAGTTGTTCAATTCTTTTAATAAAGGCTCCCCTATTAGCATTTTGGCGAATTGAAACATCAACTAAAAAATGAAAATAGGGCTCTCGTTTAACCGATTTTAAGGACTCTTTATCTTTGGCTGAAATATAAACCGCATGCGCTGTTTCAGTTTTTTTGTAAGTCGTTTCTTCAGCATTTCCCAGCTCAACTATATTACTGTCAATATTCAGCCTTATAGGTTCTTTGTGCAAGAATTGAATTCCTGTTTTTCTTATTTCAGCTTTAGCAAATGGGAATACCTTGAACGCTACTTTATTCGATTTTAAATAGTATAAAATTCCAGGATCTCGGTTCTCATTTCGGATTTGTGAAAATATCCATTTTGCAGCCTTTTTCTCTGCTAAAATTCCTGCTTCTTTTCTATCCCCTACATATAAATAATAATCACTAATCCAGCAGCCCTCTGGCAGGTCAATTTCTGTTTTATACTCTGCGAATCCGTTATTTTCATTTTCATTCGTCAATTCTAAATCAATCCAACTTTTCCAAGCATTTTGAGCTTTGTCATAAACACTTCTCGTTTCAATATTACTTATTTGTACATCATCATTTTGTCTAACCGGAGACCTTCGATTAAAAGGAGTCTTTCCAAAAAATATTTTTTCAATTCTATCAATTTTTGAATCTGATAAGCTCAGGTTATCCATAACCAAGTAATTGAAATAAGAAGACAGATAAGGCGTTTCACTTCCAAAAACCCTCCCTCTACTACTTTTGTAACTCTTTATAACATCAAGTGTCTTGCGAACTGATTTTTTGTCTACATCATACTCTAGCGAGTAATCGGGACTATATAAATAGGTAAGTGTTTCATTTAAAACCTTTTTATCATTTAAATAGGTGATTGTAATAGATGCCGGAATTATAAAAAAACTCAATAAAGAAATCCCTATAATAAGTTTGTTAGAAAATAGCTTTTTTAGAAAGTTAAAATCCTTTGAAAGTTGATTAACATGAAGCAGGAAAAGCAATAAAGGGGTAAGCATCAAAAAACCTGTCCCCATCGCTATAACCGCAATAAGTGACAGTGGTAAAAAAGGAAGAAAAACGAGGAAAAAATAAAAGGTATAAGCAAAGCATGTACATCTACCAACAAATAAGACTAGTCTATACAATTTATGCTCAAGATTAGGGAGACAAATTAGGATACCATTCACTATTGCAAGGAGATAGAACCAGCTATTATTGAAATCTCCAAAAATTCCTACTCCCCCTACACCAAAGCTATTAAATAAACTGCCATTATTTACGCCTAGTCCTATCAAAGGCAATATTATAGCAATAGGCACTTTCCAAAAAATTTGATACGCTTTCCAGACCTCTAGTTTTTTTGTTGTAAGTATAAAAACTCCACGTATTAAAAAAAAGAGAAAAACTAAAGTCAGAGCGATCACCAAAATCAGCATTGAATGAATACCAAAGTCTTTTTCAAACGGCTGCCATAAAGGGAGTATAATTTGAATAAATAAATAAGCTGAAATGGGTATAGCTACTGCAATTAAAAAATTAACCCAAGCTTTATATTCTTTATTTTCTTCTGTAAAGTGCGCCACTAAAATGAGAAGAGCATACACCAGAGTTGGCATAAGGAAAGTACCCACATATAAAAAAAAACTACTCGAAACCATCCACTGAGGTATAGAAGAAGGTATTATTTCATCTAAATAGAAGAGATACAGGTAGATAAATGCGATATAGGAAGGCAATGCTATAGTTGCAAATAGTATAGAAACACGCTCCTTTTTTATGCTTAAATAAATTGCATACACAAAAGTGACTAGCCCCAGAGTTCCTAAGGATAGCCCAAAGACCTTCCAAAGCTGAATACTATCCTCTTCCAATAAGGTTTTTATAATATTGAATTGCCCAAAAAAGAGAGAAAAAAGTAGGACTAAAGGCAGCGTGTTTATAATAAAAAGCCATTTGGGGTTAAGCAGGTTTCGCATGGTCTTGTTTTTGAGTCAACAATTTTTCAATTGAACTCATTTAAAAACTATGTTGATTTTCGTTCGGAAAAGATTATGGTTATTGGCGAAGCACTTTTTGAGTTTCGTAGCAATAGCTACGGAAGGAAAAAATGCTGATGTCCAATGTTCATAAGACTTTCCGATAAGATTTTAAGATACGTTTTTAAATGAGTTCATTATGATATATGCTAGTATAAGGAATGTTAGGTTAGTAATTATCCCAACCCCCTCATGTATTATTCGCTGATTATTAAATAGGCTTTTCGTTTGTTGCTGTACCACAATAGACACAAAGATTCGTGATGTATTAACAAATAAGGTAAATAAATAAGCAACAATCAAGGAAATCGGAATTGATAGGCTTTTACTTAGAGGCCTTTCAAAATGTTTTACAGTCAAATAGGTAAACAGTAGGAAGCTCAAAATCCAAAAATTGAAACCTGAGCAGGATTTATCTATAATAATATTTAGGTCCTCATGAAAAAATCCATGATCTGATAAATACACAGAAGTTGAATTTGTCAAAAGCCCAACTACTACATTAGTGGGTTGTATAAGAAAAAGTAATTCATCATTCCCTGCCAATGTGAAGACGAATTTGAGAACGATGAAGAGTCCAACAGCAGTGAGAAGATATGGTAAATTTTTATTTATTGGCATATTCTCTGTCTATATTTTTCAATTTTAGAGTCGATCTTTGACGGGTTCTAAGTACTCCTGTAGCCGACTTTCAGTAACAGATAGCAAGATAAGAAGTTAAGGATTTAATTTTATAGAAATTTACTTTGGTGTTGAATAAATTTTTGATTTTTAGGCCCTGCAGCAAGCTTCCGGTAGCTATGCTTCATAGCTCCTTTTTCAGTCGGCTCTCCTTTCCTTTGCTTCACTTAAGAAGAGGAGATCTAGCTGCTAGGGCAGCTACTATTGCGCAGTGCTACGCCCTATCTTAGTACAGCGTCCGTTAAATAGTTATTACAAGCCTGTTCTCAGAATCCAAGCTCTGATAAGCGGGCTAGGGCTTTTGTCCGTGGCCATTTAGTCCATTTTCTCTCTGTCTTGCTCTTTATTTCTATGAGCTTACATTCACAGCTTTCCAAGCTAAGTCTTTGAGAAATTGAGCTTTTAAAAAGCGACCTATCTTTAGTTCTAGTCTATGTGATCATATTTTCGTATAAAATAACTGTTGAATTTATTTTTATTAGTCTTATTCAGAACTTCGTTTTGTGAAGTTAATATTTCCTTTGTCTTTGAAAGTATTCTTGTCGATAGAGTAATTCCGCATTACACAGCCCCATCCTTCCCCAGCAACAGGTTGTGGGCTCATGATCATTTCCATATTACTCAGCACATAAGGCTTATCTGAACCAAGATAGAACTCATAAGTGTGGCTAATGTTGAATTGCACCTTTGGAGTGCCTGAATACCGAATCCTTCTATAAACTTTTTTGCCACTCTCTGACTCTAAATAAATATACAATGTGTCTAGAGCCACTAAAGCTTCTTTTTCTACAATCATCACAGTATCAATTTCATTGAATTCAAATCCTGAAAAATAAATTGGGTTTGTATCAAAATAGACTTGTCCTTCACATTTTTTCTTAAAATCTGTCCTTTCTTTATCTGTCCATTTGGAATTCTCACAGCTGCACAATAACAGCACTATTAGAAAAATATTTACTTTCATATTTAATCCTATTTTTATAAACTACTTTTTCAGTCTTTTTCACAGTCTTTTTCACAATCTTTTTCACAGTCTTTTTCACAGATTGAACTCATTTAAAAACTATGTTGATATTCGCCCGGGAGAGATTATGGTTCTTGGAGGAGCAGTTTTCGAGTTTCGTAGCCATAGCTACGGAAGGAGAAAATGCTGATGTCTAATGTTCATAAGACTTCCCAATAAGATTTTAAGATATGTTTTTAAATGAGTTCACTTTATACACTCTTATCCCCAAAATTGATAGGCTCGCAGGCTAATGTCACTAAATAACTACCGATATACTTCTGACGGTTAATTCCCTAGAAAACTTTCACGGACTATTTTCTTATCTAAAGATCAAGAAAATCTATTGAACTAGCAATTTTATCAATGCTTTTTAGGTAAGATCTGTATAAAGTTAGTTCCTTTACTAAGGAGCTTATCTATAATCGGTCTAGCCCAACGCTTTAGCGGGCTGCGGCAGGGATAGCAGTGATATACACGAGCATAGAAGCTACAGCATAGCGTGCAGCAGGAAGGCTCCCCTTAAAAGGAGACCACTGCAAACGGACTAAGCTGCAGCTGAGAAGCTAGTGGATACAAACGGATAGCCCGTTGGCCGCCCTAATAAAAACGGGTTAAGCAGAGAGCAAAAGTATAATCTTATTCTAAACGGATGAAAAACGGAGCAGCTGCTCTTGTAAATAACCGAAGAAGAGGAACTATTTTTTGTTTTTCCTCCAGTAGTAGTAAGCTAAAATGAATATGATACTCAGCCCAATAGCTAGTAACATCATGCTTCGATTTTTGTAGTTCTTTTCTTTTTTTGTATTCTGAGCATCTTCTGTAGGGCTAATATTTAGGGCCTGACTATCTCTTTGTATTTCAAGCACTAGTTGGCGTTCAAATAGACTATCAATAAATTGTTTGCTTTGGTCGGCAATAGAACTACTGCTGTAAATTTTGATGGGACGATAATCTAATAAAGAGCCAATTATAGTATCATTGAGATATTTTTTTGTCATAGCACTAATGTCTCTTACTCCTCTGATATGGGGAACTCGCATCCTTGGCTCTTCGTAATATTTTTTTGCAAATAACTTCTCTACATTTTCGAAGTTTTTAATCCATTTGATTTCATCGGCTCTAATTTGCGCATAGAATTTTTCACCTTTGTTGAGTTCTTCAGCCAATAACTCTTCTAATTTTACAAGGTTGAGTTGTTCTTGTTCTTTATTAGCATACTGAACCGATAATAAAAATACAATTCTTTTTCGATAGGTTTCGATTGACTTTTTATCATTTATTTGATAAGAGGCCTGTAGGTAGGCACGACTAGCTAAATGACGTGCTGCGACTCGATTTCCGGTATTGAATAACAGATCTCCTAATACTTCTAATAGGACTGGAGAGTCATGGTTTGCAAATTTCATCATCCCCATAACACCTATAATTGCTTTTGACAATTCCTCTTCGGGCAAGCTGTTAACTGCTTTGTGCTCAGCATTAAACTTTTTCAGCAAGAAGCCATAAAAGTTTTGTTCATTGACTTGGTTAAAATAGCTTTGAGGAAATTCGTAAAAGCTTGCATCGATAGGAAAAGTAATTTTTCCATTATTGGACTTTGATAATAAGTATTCTATTAAATATTTCTGATAAATTTCTCTTCCAAAATGAGCGTTCGGATTTATCTTTAGTGCTTTGTCGATGTAGAGTAATGCACTATCTAGTTTTTCTGCAAATATGTAAAAGGTCCCAATATTTGAATAGGTAGTGTATAAAGATGGTTGAATGGCCTCTTTTTGTAACATCAAAGAAATAGCCTTTTCATGTTCACCAATCTTAGAATGAGCCACTGCTAAGTCATCATATAAACTTAGACTATCAGGATGTTCTTGCAACAGTAATGAGCGTTGTTTTATTCTCCAATAATAAAATTCTGGAGAGTGTCTCAAAAACTTTCCTGCGATCAATTCTAAAACAGAAGGAAATTTTCGTTGTTCCATCTCAATGGTATCATAGTCCCATAAACAGGCATTGAGAGGAAGGCTTGATGCCAGAAGGAATAGTAATACCATTAAATGCAGTGCTAATGTTAAACGATATTGAGCATGAAAGACTTTAAAAATAAAATATACACCATTTGTAATGAACTCA
>Ga0255381_10006_pt1 | contig 22705 bp, 21 predicted proteins | sample ANMaggSSYBR01E10_FD_182108 | JGI IMG/M metagenome (GOLD analysis project Ga0255381, IMG submission 182108) | Sediment cell enrichment communities from methane seep in Santa Monica Basin, California, United Staets - ANME aggregate JGI... | ecosystem: Environmental > Aquatic > Marine > Cold seeps >...
TGATTATGTCTCCTGGGTTGTTTCTGCCCTGGGACAAAAAGCAATCCAGTCAAGCCTGAAAGTATACCGGTATATACCAGCGGGGGAAGAGCGACAGATTGTTCTGGACTATCTGAACTTAAGAAACCAGATCAACCAATCGCAGGACATTTTAATTAGTGTTTTGTCTGATCCTCAATTAGAAAACAGGGATCAGGCTTCTGCTGAGATCAAAGCAGAGCTGAATGAAATGCGGTCCCGGCGGGAAGATGCAGCTCCATTTGTAGAACAGATTATTCAGGGTCAGATGAATCACGCACTGGTAAATTTAGGGATGTCAGCGGGAGGACAGTTGATCCCGCCAGTCCTCTACCGGTCTGAACCCGATTCGTACGCCCTGATTGTCTCTCCCCGGGATGAGATCCTGCAGGCAGCCAACATGATGCTGATCCGCAACCTCACCCTGGACCAAATCATCCACCTGGAAGAAACTATTGAAAGGGAATTAAATCTGTCGGCACTGGTGGTGGGTATTGGCGGTGTGGGGTTATATCCTTCCATGGTTATCGAGACTGGCAATCTGGATTGGCTAATTCATGTCATCGGCCATGAATGGACCCACAATTTCCTCACTATCCGTCCTCTGGGAGCTAATTATTTCACCAGCTCGGAACTGACTACGATCAATGAAACTATCGCGGATCTTTCGGCGGACGAAATTCAAAGGGAAACCTTCTTGCTCTACTACCCGGAATTTTTACCAGCGGAATCTATCGTAGAGGAATCTGAAGAAACTCCGCCCCCCGATCCCCCGGATCCAATTCCTGCAGGAGTTGTTTTTGATTTTCGGGCGGAGATGCATATTACCCGGTTGGAAGTTGATCGCCTCCTTGCAGAAGGAGAAATAAATAAAGCGGAAGCCTATATGGAAAACCGCAGGCTTTTTTTTCTGGAAAACGGTTATTTGATCAGGAAATTAAACCAGGCCTATTTTGCTTTTCACGGTTCTTATGCTGCTGCCCCCGGCGGTGCGGCGGATGCGGAAGGAGTAGATTTGGGCAGCCAATTGCGGGAGCTGAAGGCAAACGCATCATCCTATGCAGCATTTATGCATGAGGTGGCCTGGAAATGGCGGCTGGATCAATTCCAGAGACTTTTCGAGGAAAATTACTGAATAAATGATGATTTTAAGAATGATATAAGAAATGAAAATATGTCATCTGGGGGCAATATTATTGGTACAATGTTGGAATAGTTTATCAGAGGAGATTTTGTGAAAATTAAAAAATATTTCTTATTAGTGATGATCCTGGTGTTATTAACGGCGGCTTGTACCTCGGCTACTGAACCAGAAGCAGCCGTACCGACGCCGACAGAGTTGATTGAAACCATCGAAACAGAGGTGGTTGCAGTAGATCCAACCTGTCAGCCAAACCTTCCCCCGCCGCAGCCAAACGCCCAGGATTTGGCAAATTATTCACCTGATCCGGATAATGATTGGATCATAGGCCCGGAAGATGCCCGGATCACGATTGTTGAATATGCTGATTTTCAATGTCCGTTCTGCTCAGAAGCTTCCAACATTTTAAAAGACATCCAGGAGAAGTATCCCGAGGATGTGCGGATTGTCTACAGGCATTTTCCACTTGTGAGCATTCATGACAAAGCCACTTTGGCTGCCCAGGCCACAGAAGCAGCCGGTCTGCAGGGAGCAGATGCGTTTTGGTCTATGCATGACATGCTGTATGATACCCAGACAGCCTGGTCTATGTTCACTGTAGAAGAATTTGGCAGCTGGCTGGTGGATCAAGCCGCAATATTGGAATTGGATTCTGAGCAATTTGAGCTTGACTTGTTCAGCGAAACGATTGTGAATGAGGCGGAAGCCGCCTGGACTGATGGCCAGGAAATGGGTCTTCAGGGCACCCCTGCAATAAAAATCAACAGTCTGTACGATGCCCAGGCAGACCCTAAAATGTTAACTGCAATTGTGGAAATGATTAAACTTGAGGATCAGCAATTTTCTGAATGTCCTCCAATGACAGTGGATGCAGAAATCACTTATCAGGCAACTATTGAAACTGAAGGTGGAGATATCGTGATTGAACTGTTCCCGGCTGCCGCTCCTTTGGCTGTGAACAGCTTCATGTATCTGGCAGAAAATGATTGGTTTGACGGGGTTATGTTCCACCGCGTTATACCCGGTTTCGTCGCCCAAACAGGCGATCCTTCTGGTACTGGTTATGGTAACCCGGGATATGCTTTCAGCAATGAGGTTACCGAGGACCTGGTATTTGACCGGGCTGGATTAGTTGCCATGGCGAATTCTGGACCGGAGACCAATGGCAGCCAATTCTTCATTACTTATGACGCAGCGCCCAATTTGAACGGGGGCTATACAATATTCGGTGAAGTAATTGAAGGAATGGATGTAGTAGATGGATTAACTCCCCGGGATCCTCAGCAGGCTGGGGATATTCCTCTTGGAGATTTGATTATAAATATCACAATTGATGAAAAATAAGCTTTACGCAAGCTGGGGCCTGATGACTCGGAACGAGACTAATTGATGAATCAGGTCCCTCAACGAAAGAAGTTTGATTGGCTGACAGCAGGCCAGTTTGGTTTTAGCCTGCTCGCCAGCCTGCTGCTGACAGGATCGTCCCTGGCGGGAATATTGGCGGTGTCCCTGAGCGGTTCACTCCCCGGGATGGCTGTTACTGAGAATCAACTGGGATCCGCATTATTATTTACTGCCGGACTGGGTTTTGCGGGATTCTTAATGATCCCTTCAATTTATTATTCCGGCCGGCGTTTTTTTGGAAAACCTCCCCGCACGAGTAAAATCTGGCAGAAATCTGGTTGGCTCATCTTTTCAGTGCCGATTCTCATTTACCTGGGCTATCTTTCCCAGGCTAATTCTTCCTGGGGTAATTTCATTCTCCCTTTTATCCATATTCTTACCAATGGGGCAGCTATCTTCTGGTTGTTAAACCGGGTGAAGAGAAAATTGCCGGGAGAAAGCGCCCAGCGATTTTGGGGTGTATTTGGCAGCGGACTCACCTTTGCTCCACTGATTTCTCTTGTTGTTGAAATCCTGATTCTTGTTCTTCTGGGAGGATTATGGTGGATGCTGTTACAGAATCAACCCGACCAGAAGCAGGAGTTCCTCAATCTTATCAATCGTTTGCAGCAATCTTCGGTTACCCCTACCATCCTGGAAAATTCAATTAGCAGATTATTGGAAAGCCCTGGAGTTGTAGGTGTCATTTTTGTTTACATAGCAGTGATAATCCCACTGGTCGAGGAGTTGATTAAACCGATCGCGATTTGGTTTCTGTTGGGCCGAAACCTGAGTCCAAGAGAGGGATTTTTGCTTGGGGCGGTTGCTGGTGCCGGATATGCACTGTTCGAGAACTTGACCATTGCAGCTGACGCCGGTATCTGGACATTTGTGGTTATTTCCAGGCTCGGAACTGCAGCAATTCACATCCTGACCACCGCGCTGGTAGGATGGGGGCTTGCCTCCGCCAGTACGGAAAAACGGTATGGCCGATTATTGATGTCCTTAATTGCCTCTGTTTCGCTGCATGGAGTTTGGAATGGGTTAAATATTCTAACAGCGCTGGCTGAAATTTCCTCTATCCAGCCCACTCTGGGATCATTTGGCACTTACTTTGCCAGTTATGCGCCCGTGGGTTTGGTGATTTTAGCCTTGGGAGCTTTGCTGGGTTTGTTCTGGGCAAATTCTCGTTTTCAACGTGCTATAATGTCGCAGGTGAATCAAGACTAGTGAGGTGTAATGGAAGTAATTAAGTTCTTAATAGATTTTGTGCTGCATATGGATGTATATCTAAATGACATCATCGCCAATTACGGAGTCTGGACATACGGCATTTTGTTCTTTATCGTTTTTTTAGAAACGGGGTTTGTGATCACTCCCTTTCTCCCGGGAGATTCTTTGCTGTTTGCGGCAGGCACCTTTGCTGCGCTGGGTTCACTGAATCCGATTTACTTGTTTCTGTTGTTAAGTGTTGCGGCTGTGATCGGCGACACCGTTAATTATTCCATCGGCCATTATATTGGTCCTAAAGCCTTTAGCGGGGAAATTAAATTTCTAAAAAAGGATCATTTAGACAAGACCCAGGAATTTTACGATAAGCATGGTGGAAAAACTATCATCCTGGCCCGCTTTATTCCCATCATCCGCACCTTTGCTCCCTTTGTGGCGGGTATTGGAACGATGAAATACAGCAAATTCATTCTCTACAATGTAGTTGGCGGCATCTCCTGGGTGGCGATTTTCATCTCACTGGGATACTTCTTTGGGAATATCCCCGTTGTTGCCAAGAATTTCGAGCTGGTGATCTTTGCGATTATCTTCATCTCCTTCATCCCGCCGGTTTTGGAATTCTTTAAAGCCCGCAAGGAAATGAAAGAAAAAAAGGCAGAAGCTTAGAGATCAATAGTTCTTGATAATACGAAAACCGCCCGGATGGGCGGTTTTTTTATTCCCAAAGTTATCAGCTCCCTCGATGACCCATCAGGAAACGATTTAATCAAAAACCATGGAACACTTCTGCTCCTTAAGCGATTCTCTTAACACTCATTTAATTATATAAAAAAGGGTCAAATAATTGCCATAGACTGGTTATTATTTGTTTTTCACAACCCGTTTACGATATTAAGATGATTGACGCGCGTCACTTTCAAACTTTCTCAGTGCTTAGGCACTAAGCTTACCCAACATTCGTCAAATCCACCTCCTCAGGAAGAGGAAAGTGGGAGACCCACATCAGGAATTGACAGTGGTACATCCACGGTGATGATAGTGCCCTCGCCGGGCTCTGATTTTACAATCAATGCTCCATCTAGCATACGGGCACGTTCTTGCATCCCGAGGAGACCCAATCTGCCGGTGGAGATAAGATCATCCATGTGTGCAGGTACATCAAATCCAAGGCCATTATCCTCAACTGTCACTTGCAGGATATTCGGGAGAAACTTAACCTGCACCAAGGCTTGCGAAGCTCCCGAGTGCCGCCTGGCATTATTCAACGCCTCCTGGACAATGCGGAATAAAATGAGCTCTTCGTCTGGTGTCAAGCACTGCACTTTACCAAATACACGAAACTCTGCTTTGATATTATCCTCTGCCATTCCATCTGTTAAGTCTTCGAGTGCGGCCATCAACCCTAAATGATCGAGCAAGGAAGGGCGCAGGTCTTGAATGAAGCGGCGTAAATCACTCACTGCTGTGCCGATCATCTCTTGTAATGGGGTTATTCCCTCTAAGACCTTGTCTGGCGACAAACCAGAATCTATGGTTAGACTTTCTATCCGGTGAGAGAGTGCAATCAACATTTGAACTGGATCATCATGCAATTCACGGGCGATACGTTTGCGTTCGCCCTCCTGTGCCCTGGTAATCAATCCGGCATAGAAGCGCATACGCTCATAGAGATGGGCATTCTCTATCGCGATGCCTGCCTGACGTCCAATACCGCTGAGAAGGGCTACTTCTCTGTCTGAGAACTGTTTGTCTTGCTGCTTGTTCATAAGGGTCAACGCGCCAAAAATATGCTTCCCTTTAATAATAGGCACTGCTACCAAATTGGCCAAACCCGCTTCGATGAAGCTTGGGAGAGCTGAGGGATAGGATTGGTAATCGCGTACGATAACCGATTGTCCAGTCTTTATCACTTCGCCTGCCACACCTTCTCCCTTTGAGAAAGTTACCTTGGACAATCTCTGAGGCAGATTGTGGAGATATGGATAATGGATACTCTCGCCTTCTGGATCGATTAGCGCTATTACCCCACCATCAGCGACTGTTAGTTCCTCAGCGATCTGAAGCACCTTTGTAAGGATTCGATCTAGCTCCAACTCCGAAGTAATTTGTTCTGCCACCTTGTTCAGCTGCTGCAGGATTTGTATTTGGCGCGAATCATCCTCCTGGCGCAATGATTTTTCTTCTTCCAGGGAACTGATGATGTGGATAATATAAAAACCGATGAATATCACTGCTGCGGTTTCAATCAAAGAATCGATAGGATATAAAGATATCCAGATAACTCGTGGCAGCATAATTAATACAGTTATGGCCAGAGCAATTAAACCGCCTCTTCGATTGAATGAACGCGTGCTAATAACAATGGGAAACAAGAATAAAATTCGATCTACTACATGACGGCTAACAAATGCATTAACCGAAGGCGGCAGCAGATATGCTCGGAAGTGATGTAAGACTGTAATCGTGACCATCAGGGCCGCGATGATCCAGAAGGAAGGAGTAAATAGCACTCTTTTCCAACCCGGATTTAAGGGATGTTCACGTGGGGTTTCTGGGTGGGACAAAGAAGATTTCATCCAAAAGTATCCCTGGTTGTTTCTCAGATCGTGTCTTCCAGTTTGAGCCAGCCTTTACGCAAGGCGTGAAGTACTGCTTCTGTCCGTGACCCAACTTTTAGTTTCCCAAAAATATTACTGAGATGCACTTGAACAGTGCGGATGCTAATAACGAGGTTCTGGGCAATTTCCCGGTTGGTCATTCCCTTGCTTGCCAACTTGAGTACATCCATTTCACGCTCTGTGAGCGGGTCTGGCTCCTCGCTCTCTTTGGCACGCACTCTGCTTGTGTGTTTGGCGAAGTAATTGATCACTTTGCGGGCAACAATTGGGTGGAGAACCAACTCGCCAGCGTACACAGCTCTGATAGTCTGAATTAACTCACTTGTACTTGCGTCTTTTAGCAGGTATCCAGCAGCTCCTGCTTCTAATAATGCAAATATATATTGATCGTTGTCGTATGCAGTAAGTACTAAAACTGAGATGGCAGGATTTGATGCTTTTATTCTCTTTGTAGCCTCAATGCCATTGATTTTGGGTAATTCAATATCCATGATGACTATATCAGGACAAAGCTCAGAAACCAGGTTTATTGCTTCTTCTCCGTCCCCTGCTTCGGCCACGACTTGAAAATCAGGTTGCCGGTTGAGCATATCCTTCGTGCCTTCACGCACCAGCACATGGTCTTCAACAAGCACAATTCTGATCTTATCCATAGAGGCCTATCCCCAAGACACTGATTGTTAAGATTATAGCCTTCTGACAAAATAGAATCAAGCGGCGACCTATTTATCTAAGCATAAATACTTACTATTCTTTATCAAAGATAAGCTTTCTCCCCGATGTGAGTAGGTGTTTCCTTTTGTATACTTAAAGCAAAGATAGCAGAAGAGTTATTCAGAAAACGGTTTTAGGCAGTTTGGAAGGAGCATGAAAATGGTTTTAGAACATGTGCAAAACAAAAATAAAATTTTCCATTGGGTGCTCAATGACCAAAACAGCGAACCTGAAGAGATTCTCCGTGTCTTGAGGCGAGCAGCTGTGGACAATGATTTTATTGCCCAACTCACTGATCAAGGAAGTCTGGCGCTTCAAGGATATGATCTATCTCAACAAGCAAAAGCTGCCCTCGTTAGCGGTGATTTGCGCTGGGTTGAAGCCCGTGTCGGCAAGTTAACTGCGCGATTGCGCACCTGGATCGACCGTCGCCTGCAGCAGGAAATTTGGTAACTTTGCATGGAAGAGTATTAAAAAGCAATCTTGGACAAATAACAAAGAGATATTTAATTAAGGATAAAAGGACCTGGAATGAGCATGAGCAATCCAAATGAAGTGCTGTTTCATTTTATTCAGCTGGGATTAACTTATTCGGTATGTTTTGTGGTGTGGATTATGCTTTTGATTGGCCTGGGTCAATACCTCCGCGATATTTATAACCAGATTCGCCCTGCCCGGAAAAGTATCCGGCGGCTGTTTCCAAGTCATCAGGCCAGCCATTGATATGAATCACCTCTCAGCAAGATCACCTTCAGGTTGAAAGGAGGCCTGATCGTTTTTGCCTGGTTAAATCTTGCCAAACCTTGACTATGTCAAATCAAGTTACCATCGATGCTTTTACCCCTCCCGAAATTGCAGAGCACATGGAAAATATTGGCGTAAAAAAAGCCAATCTTGATTTCTGGAGCATGATTACATTGGCAATCCTGGCTGGGTCATTTATTGGCTTCGGGGCAGAGCTCTTCACGCTTACCGTTACTCATAGTGGGTTGGGTTATGGATTAAATAAACTTGTCGGGGGTTTTGTATTCAGCCTGGGGTTAATCCTGGTTGTTATCGCCGGTGCCGAGCTTTTTACAGGCAATAATATGATCATTATGGCCTGGGTAAGCCGCAAGCTTACACTGGGGCAAGTGATGCGCAACTGGACCATTGTCTATTTTGGGAATTTTCTTGGGTCGCTAGGCCTGGTGTTGTTGATGTATTTTTCCAGACAATGGACTTTCGCCGATTTTCATATCGGTGCAACGGCCTTAAATATCGCGAATGCCAAAGTGAACCTCTCTTTCACTGAGGGAATTGTACGGGGTATTTTGTGCAATATACTGGTTTGCCTGGCTATCTGGCTGTGTGCAAGCGGACGAAGTGTCATTGACAAGATCTTAGCGATCATATTCCCCATAACTGCATTTGTAGCCTCAGGTTTCGAGCACAGCATCGCCAATATGTACTTCATTCCCATGGGTATTCTTCTAAGAGGAGAGCCAAATGTCCTGGCAGCAGCGGGCCTGACGGCCAGTGACTTGGTTAATCTCAATTTTCATGGTTTTGTACTAAGTCTTATTTCTGTTACTACCGGCAATATTTTTGGGGGAGGGTTTATGGTTGCTGTTGTTTATTGGTTTATTTACCGCCGTCCAGAGAATTTCAAGGCGCGATTTAAAAATGGCCAAATTGCCAACATCTTCCTGGAGCTTTTCCAGTTTAACCGCAGCAACAAAGCAGGAAAGAGCGAACAACGCTAAACTTTTTTGTTCAAATGCTGGATTTCTAACTGTTTCAGATCAGGAACAGATCCCAGATAAAAATTTACAGCTTCCTTCTGCTTCATGAGCAGAAGCGCCAAGGTTGTTTTTCTGCATTAACGCGGTCCCAACAGAACAGTATTTGGTGATCGATTTATTGCAGTGGTGAGGCTGGATTGGTATTATTCATAACATTCTCGCTGGAAAATATAATGGGGATTCAAGCAGTTACAATTTATTAGGACCATACTATTTTAATTCTAGCAATCTCTACAAATTTGACAAAGTTCAAATTGAGCGCAACGGATGAACTCACCTGCCGCCGGGTCTTATCTTTCCGGTCCTCCGTCCCCAGTCACCCGTCTTAACCGGCTGTCGGGTGGAGCGGGGGTTAAGTTTTGTTCCCCTCCACACTGTGATGACTACTTTTTCTCGGGCACTTCCTTTATTCTATTCAAGAACTAGCTAATGCTTCAATGATTTCCGAGCAGCCGCCATCGCGCAAATAAGCGGCATGATCGTCGATACTCTCAAACATCCTCCCAACGATTTCGCAACAATCGAATTCGCAGTCCGTGTTTTTCACAAATTTATCAATTACAGCCGAGTATACAGGGTTGTTAAAATAACCAATCTTACTTGCTACTTCCTCGTAGCTGTTCATGGCCGTAAGCCATAACGCTGCTCCCAAGGCTCCACAAGCGCCGCCGCTTAAGCTGATACCGCCCGCAAACCCAGACGCCATTACCACATGCATCTCGGTTGCACCCATCTTCCTGGCTAGCACAGCCGCACAACTTACCGGTTGAAAGGACGCTTCGACAGGTTCTTCTGGAAGAGCGGATTCTATTGTGCTGAATGCATCCTGGGCGTATCCGGCGGCCAAACGGAAGCAGGCTCCTGGTCCTATCTTCCCGCCTTTTACAAAATACTTTAGTATCGGCATGAACCCTTTCATTTCCTGAAAGTTTACCTCAGTAATTTCAGTGCAGTTTATTTCATTTTTGGTGCGAGCCTTAAAGGTTTCCATCAGCTTTTCTGAAACCATGATTGCCGTAGCTTCAGCCTGTGGTCCTGAGCCAAAATGTCGGTACACCTCAGCACCCGCAGCAAGCGACGCGCCCCAAAGCAAACCGCACTGGAAACCGTGATTCATAATGCCGCCCGCAAGAAGTGCCGAAGCCTCCTCCTCAAGTTTCATTGGGTTATCGAAAGAGCCATCAACGACGCTCATAATTGTTTCTGATCAAGTCCCTTCCCTCAAAAATGTCCCCACTGTTCCTATAGAAGATATCTTTCTTTTTGCTATGGCCATCATGTCTCCTTTCCTCGGGCGTGTCCATCTTGATTCGGTCATTTTCAGAGTAGCATACGACAATACATCTTGCAGGGTTGCAAAACCTAACGGATGAGCTTTGCGAAGCATCTACCCTTTGGGTAAAGGGCACCCGCCGCTGGGTCTTATCTTTCCGGTCCTCCGTCCCCGATCACCCATCTTAACCGGCTGTCGGGTGGAACCCGGTTGGGTAGAGCGGGGTTTAGGTTTCATTCAATTTTACAGGGTTATTAATTTGCTTACGTTTATTATGGTATTTGTTGAACCAACGAAATACTTCAAATAAAATGAGAAAAAGAATCATTGGTCCAAAGTCGCCGTTTTCACCGAGAAGCGGGACGTTTAAACCACCATGAATTAAACCAACGAGGATAACATTGCGGGTGCGTAAAAAGACAAAACCAAGCAATATGCCAGTAATGAACAACATTATCACATCTTGCAAATACTCGTAGGAAACAAGGTTCATTCCTCTGGAAAAGGTTCTTTGAGGAATATGGAATATAGCAAATAGGAAGCTGCTAGAAATCAAACCAACAATATTTGCCCAAAACCTGCTTTTTGGAGAGAATACTTTGATTACCTTAGTAAGAATGTACCCCCTGATCAACAGTTCTTCCGCTAGGCCTACAAAAAACCATTGTTGAATGATTGCCAGAAGAGATGCTTTAAGATTATCGCCAAGTGGGTATATAAAAACATAATTAAAATTGATTGCAATAGCTGAAAAGATTATCCAACCGATAAAGAGAAGCCATACTGCTTGTAGCAGGTGTTTAGTTGTCCATCCTATCTCTTCTAAAGATACAGTGTCATTTCGGATTGCCCAAAATGCAATTGTGAATAATATGAGGCTGCCAACGATAGTGAACAGGTAGTTATAAATATCGTTTTGTGGGAAAAAAGATTTAAGCCAAAATAGCACTAGAGGAAGTAAAAAAGCAGCTACGATGGTAGCGAACAAAACAATATTATTGGGACGTTTTATCGTGGTTTCCATTTTACCTATTTACAAGACAAACTATGACGAAACCAAAAGGATGAGCTTTGCGAAGCATCTACCCTTTGAGTAAAGGGTACCCGCCCGGCTTAGTAAATAGTAAATAGAACCAATCTCAGCATTAACGCTGTCATTAATCTGATTTTTAAACTGCTTACTACTTACAAAACTACTGCTTACCGCACCGAAGGTGCCGGGTCAGGTGGAGCGGGGGTTAGCTGAAATCCGTTGGGCCTTGCGCTGAGCTGTTCCACTTGAGCGCATAAATTTGAGCTTTTACAACAGTACCGTCCACGAGTTCCACCGATGCGACAACGCGCTCATAGCCATCGCCCTCGAACTCATCAAGCCGGGCCCAATGTGCAGATAGCTCTTCGGAGCTGAAAATGAACCCATGGACTTCACCACCATGTTCATCCAAGACAATGCCAGGATATCCGACCGCAGCCCCCCAGCCTTCCTGGAGCAGCGTACCCCTAACGGTAGCGGGCTCCCATGTACCAGGAACCTCCGCCAGCACATGCTCGTTAGGCCGGCCGGGCGCGAGTGTTCCGTAAACGAATAGTCGATTTGTCATAGATCTCTCAAAGGCAGCTAACGGATGAGCTTCGCGAAGTCCTTCGATTTCTCTCAGTTTCACTCAGGACAGGCATCCTGAGCACTACCCTTCGGGTAAAGGGCACCCGCCTAAGATAACTTGATTATACTCGCGCCGCAGGTTCACAAAGGTCGAGTGGAACTTGTGCAACTCCCTGTAAAGGATGGACTCTTCGGCACGACCTTCGGTCGCAAGGCAGGCTTTTCCCTTAATTATTCAGGAGATTGCTTCGCTGTGCTCGCAAGGACAGTAAATGCTTTCCAGCCAAACTTCGATTCGAACTCAATTTATTCGCCCTGCTCAGAAAGCCTGGTGTGTTAATCCTAATAACCTGCTTACTATCCCCACTACTTACTTTTCTTCCCCCAGACAAACGACCACCGCTGCCGCCATATCCTTCGTGTGAGTCAGACTGACGGACCAACTGGTGAAACCCTGAGCGTCAGCTATCCGAGCCGCTTTCCCGGAAAGGCGCATAGTTGGTTTTCCCGAGGGTTCATTAATCACTTCTATTTCCTTCCAGGAAACCGGTCCAATGCCGGTGCCCAGAGCTTTGGAACAGGCTTCTTTGGCGGCAAAGCGGGCTGCCAGCTCAGCAGTGATGACTCGGGAACTAACCTGCCTGGATTGAAATTTTTTCAAACGTTCAAGTTCAGCTCCAGAAAATATCTTTTCCAGGAAATGATCGCCATGACGCTCAAGCGCTTTTTGGATCCGTTTTATTTCAATTAAATCAATACCCGAGGAGAGGAGCATATTTAAGGTCCCGCGGTTGAAATGGCCAATTTGCCCGGATCCAGGTACTTCCGGGAGGCTTCAAGGATACTTTCTGGAGTAATTCCAGAGACAAATTCCTCGTACTGTTGAAAATAATCCAGCCCCAATTGATTGCGTTCAATGGTCAACAGCGCACCCGCCACGCCAGTGTTGGATTCCAGGGACAGGGGCAATTTGCCAATGTAGCTGGATTGAACATCCTCTAGTTCTTCTGTAGTAACCGGATCTGCGACAAACTTTTTTATCTCTTCAGTTATTAAATGCAGAGCCTGTTCTATATTTTGGGGGTCTACACCGGCTGACACAATCCAGGGCCCGGGACCGATGCCGCTGCTGAGGGAGCTGTACGCGTAATAGGCCAGTCCGGCTTTATTGCGGACTGATTTTCCGATGCGGCCCATCATTCCAAACTGGCCCAGGATACTGTTTCCCATCAGCGCTGGATAAAACTCCTCCGCTTTTCTGGGAGGACCGACTACGCCGAGGATAATGTCCGCCTGGCTTTTCTCCTCGATCACGTGATGGCTGCGGACGGTTTTTTCTAAGGGATCTGCGCCTGGTACCAGAAAAACTTCCGGCTGGTTGGAATTTACCCAGTCCCCGAACTTGTCTTTCGCCAATTGAAGAGCTTGATCGGGGTCCACTGCGCCGGAAACTGCGATCACCATTTCTTTTGGCCCGTAATGTGCCTGATGGAAATTCGCCAGGTCTTCAGTTTTAATGGCAGCGACCGTCTCAATAAAGCCGTCACTCGGATTTCCGTAGGGGTGCCCGGCATAAGCAATTTTATCGAAACCCATTCCAGCCATTTCATTTGTATCCTGCGCCCTTAAGTTCAGCCCGGTCAGTAATTGGGATCGGACCCGTTCGATATGGGATGGAGGGAATATGGGTTCTTTTAAGACATCAGCAAGAATCTCTAACAAGGCTGGTAGATCATCTGCGAGGGATTTCCCGCCGAATCCGGCAGTGTGAGCTCCGCAACTGACCCCAAGGCTGGCGCCCATAGATTCAAGGTTTTCATAAATTTGCTGAAAGTCTTGTTTTTTTGTACCCCGCATCAACGTTGAAGCTGTAAAATCTGCTAAACCAAGCTTTTCCAGGGGGTCATAAAGGCTTCCAGCTTGCAGATAGCCAGCAATTGAAACCGAGAGTGTGTTGAAATTGGGGCGGACAAGCAGGGTGATTCCGTTGTCCAGCTGGGTTCGGGTGATATCGTGTGGACCAGGCAGAGATTCGGGATTGAAGGAGGTGTGATTTTGGGTTTTCATTGTTTGTTATTTCCCTTGTTCTGCGGGTAATAAAATCCCACCAACCTGTTTTGCGGTATTAGATAGGTTTGGGCTGCCCGCTGGACATCCTCCGGCGTAACCGCTTCCAGATTTTCCAGATAATCCGTTACCCATTCATAGCTGGCAAACATCTCTGAAAAACCCAGCCAAAATGCCTGATTGGTGATGCTCTCTCCTCCATAGGCGAACAATGCCCTGGTTTGTTTTGCTGCCCGCAGGATCTCTTCCTGGCGAGGCGGTTTATCCTGAAGGCGCTGGATTTCCTCGTCGAGCACCTTTATTGCTGCGTCAGGTGTTGAGGAAGGATGAACGATAAAATTGAGGCTGTACAAAAATGGATCAATTGTAGCCGGTAACCCGCCGTGAATATTCACAACGACTTCCTCTTCCTCCACCATTTTTGAATATAATCTTGAGGTTTTGTTTGATATTCCTCCTCCACCGAAAATGTTTAACCCCTGCGGCCCGGAGAGTATACTGTCCAGGATCAACAGCGAAAAAAAATCCGGATCACTGGCAGGCGGTGTGTGGTAAACCACATCGCCGATGATAGTCTCTCCTGGTCCTTCTACCTTTAACCGGTGTTCTCCCCGCTGGGGCGGTTCAGGTCTATTTACCCTGGGAGGTTCATCATTCGCGGGGATATGCTCATAGAGATCTTTTATTCGCTTCAGCATATCGTCTTTATCAAAGTCTCCAGCCATGGTGATCACGGCATTGTTGGGAGAGTAATATGTTTGGTAGTGTTGCAAGAGATCATCACGCTGGATGGATTTCAAATCTGCCAGATCGCCAATGATCTCATGGTGGTAGGAATGAACCCGGAAAGCAGCGCTTTTGACAGCCTCACCGAGCCGGAACCCGGGACTATTTTCCCTTCCCTGTCTTTCTGAAATCACCACAGTGCGCTCGGATTCCACTTCCTCCGGATCGTAGTTGCTGTTAATCATCCGGTCGGCTTCAAGTTCCATGGCCAGGTCTATCTTATCAGCAGGCATGGTCTCGAAAAATGTTGTCCAATCCAGGTAGGTGAATGCGTTCCACACACCGCCAGTTCGGGAAATAGCTTTTTCCAATTCATCGGCAGGAAAACGGGCAGTTCCCTTAAACTGAAGATGTTCGACCCAATGGGAAATCCCTGTTCGCCCCGGGATTTCATCCCGGGATCCAACCCGGTACCAAATCCAGCTGCTGATAAGAGGAGCGGTGTGGATTTCCTTGAGTTTGATTTGCAAACCGTTGGCTAGAGTAATGGTTTCAATCGGTTTTAACATTTTCATAAGGCGGGCCTGCTGTTATTGGGTGAGAGAGGCAATTAATAAATCCAGCGCCAGGGTAAAATCCAGCTGACCGCTCTTCATGGCTTGGTCCACATCGGATAATTGGTGATAAATAATTTTTAATCTGGGCAGAGTAAATTGGTTTACTTTGGGAATTATCTTTTTAATCGGATAGGGATGAGAACCCATTTTTTTTGCGATAGTATTATGATCCTGGCTTGGATCTTCATCCAGCAGCTCCCGAACCTGGATCATCAGCCGGAATTGGCGGACAATCATACCAAAGAGGGAAAGAGGTTCACTGTCTTCCAGCAGCCGGCGCAGCATGAACATGGCTGTTTTCCCGTCCCCGTTTCCAATAGCATCGACCATCTCAAAAATATCTCCCTGGCGCACATCTGCAGTCAGGGTTCGGACGTCGGCTTCGGATACTGGCCGGGAAAAATCCACATATGTAAGAAGTTTTTCAATTTCTTTTTTTGCCAGTCGGGGATCTTCATCAATATAACTAGCCAGCAGCTGGGCTGCCTCATTGTGGAATTTGCCGCCAGCCTCTTTTGCCTGATCTTGAATCCAGCGAGTCATTGCGCCGCCTGTCGGCAGGGAAAATATCCGAATCCAGCAGCGGTCTTTGTGTTTCTGCATCCAACGGATCAGCCATTGCCCACTTTTTGGTATTTCATTCTCGATCAGAATCAAAGCAGTCGTAGAGGGAACAGATTCAAGAAGATTCAAAAATTTTTCCTGATTGGCTTTACCTTTTGTTAATTTTAGAGGATTGTTTAATACCACCATTCTACGTTTAGCGAGAAACGGCATCGCATGGGTTTCTGATTTAATTCCATCAAGTTTTTGTGTATTTCCATCCAGCGTTGTGATGTCCATGGCGGCCTCGGAGGAATCACCCATTTTAGGTTTCAGCTGCTCGTTCAGGAAGCTGCGAATGGCGAATTCATCATTGCCGTGAAGTAGGTAAATTGTAGGCGAAGAGGTGCTCATTTTTAATCCTGGGTTTTGATCCTGTGGGCAGGAAAGCCGTTTAATGTATGTTTGGTTATTGATACAATTTTCAAGGAACCCGGGTCGCCGCTGGTAGTTAGCTTTTTTTGCAGGATGGGGCCCAATGGCTTTGAAATAATTAACGCCAATACACTCAGGGCGGTTATTACGGGAATCCGCTCAAATTTATCCCGTGTTCGCTCCCCGACACCCAATAGCCCTACAGCTCCAGCCAGGCCGGCTGCAAAACCGGAAACTAGCAGATTAGTCCCGCAGTTTTGATGAATTGCCAGATTGCTCTGCCCGGATTTTAATTTTTCCAGAGCGTCGGAAATAGTTTGGCTCAGTTCACCGGTCTGGAGCTCACCCAGAATCCAGAAACCGCCCGCGTCTGAATGCCCGGCTAAGGGCTTCCCGGGATGGGTTTTGGCCAATAAATTCAGTGTGGCATGTTCCAGGCCGTGATTGCGGCGCGTACGTGAAATTAGAGAGCTCATAAGATTGGCCTAATAATGGGTGGGTAAATAGGATAAAATTTCTAATCCCCAACCCGAAATTTATTATATTCTGATTCAAAATGGAGAGATAAATTTACCAAATAGCCCGGATAATTTATCCGATCAGTAGGATTTCTATTTTACTAGAGAACCATGATAAATACTACTGGAGGTGATGGTAAAGATACAGTTCTGAGAAAGCTGATATCGATGCTTAAAACTTCCCATGCTATAATTGCCTAGCTGTACAAATCTGCAGAAGAGTAGAAAACAAGTTTATGAAAACTTTAATTACAGGAGTGGCTGGTTTTTTAGGATCAGCACTGGCTCAAAAATTAATTAAGAATGGACATGAAGTGCTGGGGCTGGACGACCTGTCTACCGGAAAGGAAGAGGCGATTCCCTCCCAGGTACAATTTGAGCTGGGAGATATGCTGGATCGGCCAAAGCTGTGGACCTTGCTCCAGGGAGTAGAATGTGTCTTCCATCTTGCTGCCCGGGTCGCAGTCCAGGAATCAATCCTTTATCCCAGGGAATATAACAGTACCAATGTCGGCGGAACGGTTAGTGTGATGGAAGCCATGCGCGATGTGGGTGTGAAGCGAGTGGTATTTACTTCCTCAGGTGCGGTATATGGCGCCCAGGAAGAACAGCCCCTCCACGAAGATATGCGTCCTGCGCCGGATTCGCCATACGCTGTTTCAAAACTCTCAGCTGAATACTATGTCAAGACAATTGGTAAATTATGGGGTATAGAAACCGTTACCCTGCGGGTTTTTAATGCCTTTGGCCCCGGTCAACATACACCGGCAGATCATCCGCCGGTGATTGCGAACTTCCTCAAACAAGCGGTCCAGGATGGCACCATGGTCATTCACAACGGCGGGACCCAAACCAGAGATTTTGTATACCTGGATGATGTGGTGGAAGCCCTGATTATAGCCAGCAGCGCTTCGAAAGTTGACGGCAAGACTATAAATATCGGCAGCGGCAAAGAAGTCAGCATCGTTGATCTGGCACAAAGGGTGGTTGATTTAACCGGTGTGAAAACAGAGTCGATCTTTAATCCCAAATCCAAGGGTGGAGTAAGCAGGATGAGGGCCGATATCACGAGGGCTGCGGACCTGTTGGGTTATCAGCCAAAGCATACCCTTTCTGAGGGATTGAAGCTAACCCTGGAACGGGATCCCCGCTATCAAGTTTCGGATTGATAGGCCCCCTTTGGTAAATTGTTAAAATTTTCCTCATTGGAGTCACCCGGGCAGGGCGAATCGTGCTTTTAGTCCCGGTATTTGAGTTTTTTCTAATTGAAAGAAATTTATTAGCTTATCCTCATTTTGAGGTCAATATTGTACAATAACCCTATGGCTGACAGGTTAGCGGCTTCTTTTTATACCCGGGACACAGTGCAGGTAGCCCAGGAACTGATTGGCAAACGGCTGGTACGATTGGATGGAAACCAACGGATTGCAGGCGTGATCACCGAAACTGAAGCCTACCGGGGAGAGGATGATTTAGCCTGCCACTGCCGCTCTGGACAAACACCGCGGACAGTAATCATGTATGGGCCTCCCGGCAAAGCATATGTTTATTTTGTCTATGGTATGCACTGGTTGTTGAATATTGTGACTGAAGAAGAAGGATATCCCGGCGCCGTGTTGATCCGGGCAATTCACCCAGAAGAAGGATTGGACCTGATCGCCAAGCGTAGAAACGGAAAACCTAAAAAACAATGGGTAGACGGGCCAGCCAAACTTTGCCAGGCGCTTGGGATAGATGGCGGGTTCAACGGGGTGGATACTTGCAGCAATGATGCCCATATTTTTATTGAGACTGGAATAGAGATACCTTCAGTTTTGATTCAAAAAACACCGCGGATTGGGCTGGATAAAGTCCCCGAACCCTGGCAGAGCAAACCCTGGAGATTTATCTTAACTGACCCAAACTTGATCCTCCGGGAAGGTAAAGAATAATTAAGAATAACTGGAGAGTATATGTTTAAGAGACGCGAAGAGCCCACCCCGAAACTTGATGTTGTTCCAGCCCAGATCCGAGTAACCTCCATCCTCGGAGAAAGCACCAGCTGGAAAGGTGAATTGACCGGGAAAGGCGGTATTCGGATTGAAGGTTTGTTTGAAGGATCAATTGATCTGGAGGGTTTAATCATTGTGGACCAGAAGGGACGTGTAGAAAGTGATCTGATCAAGGCTGATACAGTGATAATTGGTGGTTCTGTTCGCAGTGATATCCAGGCCAAACGGGTTGAAATACGCAGTACTGGACGGGTCTGGGGGAATGTAACTACCGTTCTCTTTTCCACAGAAGAAGGCGCCTATCTGCGGGGAGAAATTCAGATGGAAGAAGATGTATCGGAAGAAGACAAGTCCGGACCCGTTGAGTCCGACCCCGTTAAGGATAAACAGAAAAAGGTTAAGCCAGAATTAACACCCAAAAAGACCAAAGAATAAGAGGATTAACTTGAAATACTCCTGGCTTCTTGGATTAATCTTGATTTTGGCGCTGACTGCCTGTGGAAGTGGTGTGCCCACCAACCAGGTAGTACCTTCAATATCTTCAAGCCCTGATTCCAGCACTCTGGAAATTTCCCCGGATCCTTCCGATAACACACCTGATCTTGTGCAAACCATTGAACTTGGCAGTCCTACTGCTGCAGCAGAGAAAATTCCCTGCCTGGATGAGGTTGGTTTGATTCAGTCGTTTTCTATCCCCGTTTCAAGAACCCAGGATGAAATGTCTGGCAGGATTTATACTCCGCCTTGTTATGGCGCAGATCTGGATCAGAGTTACCCCACATTGTATTTACTCCACGGAGCAACAGAGAATTATCGTCAATGGGAAGAACTTGGCATTGATAAATTGGCAGACACCCTTATCTCCCATGACGATTTTCCTCCCTTAATTATCATTATGCCCAGAGAAGACAGCTGGATTCCCCTTCACGAGAATCAATTTGGAGATCATTTAGTTAAGGACCTGATCCCCTGGGTGGATGCGCATTATCGAACTCTGGCGGATAGGGAGTACCGGGCAATCGGCGGTCTGTCCCGCGGTGGTAACTGGGCGGTTCGGATCGGTTTAATGCATTGGGCCTTGTTTGAAGCAGTTGGAGCACATAGCGCGCCCTTGTTTTATGGCGATTTAGATCGAGTTCCCAACTGGATTGAGGCGATTCCTGAATCAAAAATCCCCCGCCTTTATCTCGATATAGGGCAGGACGACACTAATCAGGAGGATGCCGCAGCCTTTGAAAATCTATTGGTAGAATTGAGCATTCCCCATTCCTGGCATCAATTTCCCGGGATGCACGTAGAATCCTACTGGCATGCGCACCTGGATAAGTATCTGTTATGGTACAGTTCAGGGTGGGGAGCAGAATAATGCTTGAGTTCTGGCTATGTTCCCCTCTGGAAATATGATAAAGATAGATACTAAAACAATATTAGGCATAAAGAGGAAATTAAAATGAAAACCCCTTCATTTGAAGTATTTATGACCCTGGACTGGGAAGGTATCCAGCCCTTGTATCAGCAGCTGGAGGATATTGAGCTGACTGAAGAATCTCTGGATTTATGGATGGAGGGTTGGTCTGATTTGAGGAAATTGGTGGATGAACGATATGCCCGCCTGGTGCTGGCAACTCACCTGGATACTGCTGATGAGGAAAAAGAGAAGCGTTTCCACGATTTTCTGGAGCATATCTACCCATTCGCGCAGGCTGCAGACCAGTGTTTAAAGGAGAAACTTCTGGGGAGTGAATTGAAGCCAAAGGGAATGGAGTTAGTGTTAAAGAAAATGCAGGCGGAAGCAGATCTGTTCTGCGAGGATAACCTGCCTTTGATGACGGAAGAGAGTAAATTTGGCACTCAATACAGTAAAATCCTCGGTGCACAAACCATTCAGTGGCAGAAGGAGGAACTGACCTTGGTGCAGGTTAAATCCGCCCTTTTAACCACAGACAGGGCGGTCCGGAAAGAACTCTGGGAGCTCTTGTCCCAACGTCAGCTTGAGGACAGGGAAGCTATTAACGAACTCTGGAAGAAGTTCTTGGCAGTTCGGGGAAAATTGGCGTCCAATGCGGATTTTCCGGATTATCGGGCTTTCCGCTGGCAGCAGCAGCTCCGACTGGATTACAGTCCTAAGGAAAGCCGGCAATTTATTGACGCAGTGAAGGAAGTAGTTGTCCCGGCAGCGACGCGTGTTTACGACCGATATCAATCCCGGCTGGGTATAGATCAAGTTCGCCCCTGGGATTTGATGAACAATCAAACTACCTTCAGCCTGCCCGCCATCCAGGCTTTTAAAACTGAGGAGGAGTTCACCTCCCGGGTGGGGAATATACTTGATTGTCTGGATCCAGTATTGGGCGGATATTTTAAATTCATGCGGGAAAATGATTTGATGGATTTGACGAATCGAAAAGGGAAAGGGCCGGGTGGTTTTTGCACCTCATTCGCTACTCTGGGTGTGCCGTTTATTTTTATGAATGCGGTTGGTCAAGGATCCGATTTGCGGGTGCTTTTCCATGAAAGCGGTCATGCCTTCCATGTCTTTGAGCGGGTTAATCTACCTTATCATCACCAATGGCGGTCAGGATTGGAGTTTGCGGAAGTCGCTTCAACAGCCATGGAGTTATTGGCTGAGCCCTATCTTTCGGAAGCCCAGGGAGGATTTATGTCCACCGAGGATGCAGCCCGTACCCGGTTATTAAACCTGGAAGAGAAGCTGCTTTTCTGGCCGTATATGTCAGTTGTGGTTGATTTCCAACACTGGGTTTATGAGAATCATAGCCTGGCCAACAACCCGGATGCCTGTGATGGCAAATGGTCGGAATTGATTGACTACTATATGCCCGGCATTAACTGGGAAGGATATGAAGATGTGAAGATGACCGGATGGCATCGAAAACTCCATATCCATAAAGCGCCTTTTTATTATATTGAATATGGCTTGGCTTCATTAGGCGCATTTCAAATTTGGGAGAATGCCCAGAAAGACCGGGGAAAAGCGCTTCAGGATTATCGACAGTCTTTGGCATTGGGTGGTACTGCGACTCTTCCTGAGTTGTACAATGCTGCAGGTGCGAACCTGTCGTTTGATTCAGATACCCTGGGTTTGGCTGTCCAGTTAATTGAAAAAACCATGGCTGAACTAGAAGCACAGCTGGCTTGAATATCTGGGTGTATTGTTTGTCATTACTCGAGGGGGATACTCTCCGTTATAATAAGTTTTCAAATTAGTGAATAAGAAAAGGGGAAACAATGGACAAAATATTAAAAGTTGTCATTCCTATGGCCGGCTATGGAAAGCGGCTCCGACCTCATACTTGGAGTCGGCCAAAACAGCTGATTAGCATGGCTGGTAAAACCGTCATCGAGCATGTGCTGGATACATTCTCTACCCTTCCCGAAGACATAAAGATTGAATTTGTCTTTATTGTCGGCTATCTAGGGGAAACAATTCAGGCCTTTATGGGAGCAGAGTATCCGGATCTTACTGTGCATTATGTGATCCAGGAAGAAATGCGTGGCCAATCCCATGCCATTTACCTTGCCCGGGACCATATCAACGGCCCGATGATCATGGTTTTTGCGGACACATTGATTGAGACCAACCTCGCTTTCCTAGAGCAGGAAAAATCAGATATTGTCGCCTGGGTTAAGCCGGTACCGGATCCCCGGAGATTTGGTGTTGCCGAGGTAGGCAAGGATCAGCAAGTTACACGTTTAATTGAAAAACCAGAAGCCATGGATAATAACCTGGCACTGGTTGGTTTCTATTATTTCAAAAAAGGCCAGGATTTAATCCAGGCCATTGAAAAACAGATGGACCAAAAAGTCCAGCTCAAAGGAGAGTTTTTCCTGGCGGACGCAATAAACATTATGCTTGATGGGGGTAGCTGTAACATGCGTATCCAGAAAGTCAACATTTGGCTGGATGCCGGCACATTTGAAGCTGTGTTGAGCACCAACCGTTACTTACTGGATCACGGGCATGATAATTCTGAAAAAGCCGGAGGACGTATGGGAGTTAATATCATTCCTCCTGTTTATATTCAT
>Ga0255381_10007_pt1 | contig 21014 bp, 17 predicted proteins | sample ANMaggSSYBR01E10_FD_182108 | JGI IMG/M metagenome (GOLD analysis project Ga0255381, IMG submission 182108) | Sediment cell enrichment communities from methane seep in Santa Monica Basin, California, United Staets - ANME aggregate JGI... | ecosystem: Environmental > Aquatic > Marine > Cold seeps >...
GGAATTACAATTCAGATAACAGGTATGGACAACCTGATGACAGTCTTGATCTCTATGCTGATATTTTTGTAGGAAGACTTCCTGTTAGTAGTTCAAGTGAATTGAGCAATTGTGTTTATAAAATCTATACCTATGAAACAAATCCTCCTTCTGGTTCCTGGCAAACAACAAGTATTCTTGCCGGAGCTATCTTATTTCCTTCTTACAACTATACAGGGGAAGCCTGCTGTGAATCAATTGCAACGAGATTGCCTGCCACCTGGCATAATATAAAATTATATGAAGCATGCCCTCATGGTCCTGCGCCCTTAGGCACAATTGACAGTTTAAATAATGGCGCTGCCTGGACTCAGTGGTGCGGGCATGGAAACAGATGGGGTGTATGGTGGGGATCATCATACAGTGTTAAAATGTTATACTATGAGGATATACTACTGTTGACAAATGGAGGTAAGCTTGCAGTTCATACTTCAATTGCCTGTAGTCCGGGAGCGTTTCATCTCGGTGATTGTGCAGTAAAACCTCTTATGAATCTGAATAACGGTGGAGGTATTGTCTGTACATTCAATACAAGTTATGGATGGGAAGGTTATCTTGCACAGGGTGAAATGGGTCCGAGTGAATTTATGGACATTTGGTTTGCTGAAGCAGTTTTTGATAGCTCTATTGTTCCCCTTGGACCTGCTTTTTATGCAGCTAAAGCAAGAAGAGTACCATTCTGGGACCATAATTTCTATGGTGGATATGACAGGAATCTTTCAACAATTATAGTTCTAACATACTTTGGTGATCCTGCATTGAATTTTATAGGTTCGGGTTCTTCCGTTGAAGAAGAAATAAATGAAATTATATTCGATCCAAATATAAAATTATCTGTATGTAATTTCAGACTTAATATATCATTGAGCGGACAGGCGGAAGTTGAAGTTTTCGATATTTCCGGCAGAAAAACTTTAGAGAGAATATTTACCGATAATTTGGATGAAGATATCAGTTATCTTCCTTCAGGTCATTATTTCTGTATTATTTCAACTGAGGGTAGGTATTTTTCAAAAAGTTTTAAATTAATTAAATGATATGAAATATTCAAAATTATTTAATAATGTTTGTGTAAAAATAATTATTTTTAGCACAACAATTTTTATTTTTTTCATTAGTTGCAATATTAACTTCAAACCAATTGCCTTCGGTCCAAGAGATGTTATCAATGTAGTAACTGATTCCTCTGTTTGGAATTCATATAGATCATCCCTTGAAGAAATACTCTGGGATACAAGATATTATCCATCTTTTGAACATGTGTTTGATTTGGAATTTACACCTTCAGAAAATTTTTGGGAGAAGAGAACAGATTTCTGGAGAAGACACAATATATTGATTATTTCAACTGATGACACTGCATCTTCAACATACAATATTGTAAAAAATCATATTAGTGATGGATTTGGTATTTATATCTTCAAAGATCTCTGGGCAAGTCCGCAGATTGTAGTGATGTTGATTGTTGAAGAAAACAAGTTTGATGATTTTTTAAAAGAAAACAGCACTGAAATATTCAATACATTCTTTGATGATGTTTCAGAAAGATTATTCTATATTCTTTATAAAGACGGAGATCAATATCAGGAAATTATCTATGATCTTTTTAAAGCAGATTATAATTTCAGTATAAAATTTCCTCACTATTATGTTATTTCCGGCAGAAGCGGTACAGAAGACAGTGGTTATGTAATTGGGGTTCAGCATATGAGAAGTGGAACTCATAATGCAATCAGCAGGTATATATCAGTTATTTGGAAAACAGATCCTGATTTTTTACCATCTTTTGATAATATCACTAAATGGAGAGATAGTTTTGCATCAACTTATTTTGAAGGAGATAAATTAATTCTAAAAGATAGTATATCAGATAGTCTGGGTTTAAAATTTGAAGGTCTTTGGCAAAATCCTGAACAAGGTGCCGGTGGTCCCTGGCAGGGATGGATAATTATTCATAATGATATAGTATACCTTGTTGAAACACATGTGTTTTCTCCAGGTAACAAAAAAAGTTTTTACCTTGAAGAGCTCAGGCTTATAGCTGGAACTTTTCAAATATTAGAATAGGAGGTTTCATGCCTGAAGGAAAAGCAAGCCCTGAAACATTGAAACTTCAAAAAAAATATGATAATGAGCCAAATTCAAGAGTATTTGTAAGACTTGCTGATAGTTATTTGAAAGATAATCTTGAGATTGTGGCTTTAGAAATTGCATTAGCAGGTGTCGAAAAACATCCAAAATATATCCAGGGACTCATTGTTTTAGCCAAATGTTATGACAAATGTGGAAATATAAATAAATCAATAGAAACATTCGATATGGTTCTTAAAATCGACCCTGAAAATTTCTTTGTATTAAAAAATGCCGGTAAAAACTACTATGAAATTGGAAATAAAATTAAAGCTCTTGAATTATATAAAACTTTATTCGATCTTTCACCATTTGATGATAAGCTTCAGGTCAAAATTGAGCAGATTGAAGAAGAAATCAATACTTCACCAGAAACTGCTGGTTTTTTCAAAAAATCAATTGATGAAAAAAACTTATCTGAAGAAGATACTGACCTTCCAATTAATAAAACCGAAGAACCTGCCGTAGAAGAAATAAAAAAAGATAAGGAAACAGATACTCTCAATCTTATCAAAAAAGATATCCTGAAAATTGAAAAAAGCAAATCCCAAGAACTGAAAGAAAATGAAGCCCTGACATTTCTTGAACAAGAACTTAATAAACTTGATAGTGAAAAATTCTATACTGAAGATACATCTTCCGATCAAAGAGAAGAAATAAAAACAGAACTTTCTTCGACTTCAGAGCAAGCAAAAATAAAGGATGAAGTCTTAGAAAAAGCTATAACAGATGATGAATTATTGGATTTAAAAACACTTGTTGAGGATGAAGAATATCTTAAGGATTCTAAAATTGATTTCGGTCAATCTCCTGAATTAGAAAAAGATGATAAGTTTGAAAAGGAGATTTTTGGAATTAAAGATGAGAAATTTGAAGATGAAAAACCATCTGATGAAATTGCAGATCAAGATAAAAAAGAGAAAGTAGAAATCAAACAGGAAAATATTCAATCAGAGGCTATGATAACAAAAGAAGTTGAAGAACTTGAAAAAGAACTTGAAGACAGCCTGTCAGGAGATTTTGAAAAACCAATCGAGGAACAAAAGAAAAAAACCAAAGATGATAATATAACTGAAAAAGCAGATGTTGAAGAACAAGAAAAAGAATTTGAAGATAGTCTGTTAGGAGTTTTTGATAAACCAATCAAGGAACAAAAGGATGAAACTGAACCCGATACAACCTCTGAGAATAAAATACCTGAAAAAGCAGATGTTAAAGAACAAGAAAAAGTACTCGATGTTAGCATATCAGGTGATTCTGAAAAACCAATCGAGGATCAAAAGAATGAAACCGAAGATGATAATATAACTGAAAAAGCAGATGTTGAAGAACAAGAAAAAGAATTTGAAGATAGTCTGTTAGGAGTTTTTGATAAACCAATCAAGGAACAAAAGGATGAAACTGAACCCGATACAACCTCTGAGAATAAAATACCTGAAAAAGCAGATGTTGAAAAACAGGAAAAAGTATTTGACGTTAGCATATCAGGTGATTCTGAAAAACCAATCGAGGATCAAAAGCAAGAAACCAAAGATGATATAACTTCCGATGATAAAATAACTGATAAAGCAGATGTTGAAGAACAAGAAAAAGTACTTGACGTTAGCATATCAGATGATTCTGAAAAACCAATCGAGGATCAAAAGCAAGAAACCAAAGATGATATAACTTCCGATGATAAAATAACTGATAAAGCAGATGTTGATAAAGAAGAAAAGATCCCTGAAGATATTCCACCTTACAATGGAGAAATTAGAAGTATTACTATGGCAAAAATATATGAGGAACAGGGTAATATCGATAAAGCAATTAACGTTTATAAATCATTACTTGATGAACATCCTGAAGTACATGAAGATATAAAAAGATTAGAATCCGTTTTAAAAATTAATGAATCAACAGATGATAAAAAAGATGTGGAAGAGAGTAAAAAAGATGAGCCTACTAAAGGAAAGGGCATAGATGAATTTAAAAACTGGTTGGATAGTATTGAATAAGGGGGCAATTTGAGCAATATTTCTGATATTGGAAAAGATAAAACGATTAAATATGATAATAAAATATTTAAAATAGTTGATTATCAACATGTCAAACCAGGAAAAGGTGGAGCTTTTGCACGAACAAAATTAAAAAATGTTGAAACAGGTCGAGTAATTGAAAATACTTTCAGAGATAATGATAAATTTGAAATAATAAAAATACATAGAAGAAAATTCCAATTCCTCTACCATGACGGTTCTAATTACTGGTTTATGGATAATGAAACTTTTGATCAAATCTCAGTTGAAGAAAAAGTTATTTCCAATAAAATTATCTGGTTAATTGAAAATATGAATTGCGACCTTCTTTATGCTGATGAAAAAATAATTGACATTGAAATCCCTCTATTTTTAGAGTTGAAAATTGAAAAATCAGAACCCGGAATTAAAGGAGATACTTCAACTCCGGGAACAAAACCTGCGATATTAGAAGGTGGTGTGAAAATTGATGTTCCCCTTTTTATTAATTCCGGTGATATAATAAAAGTTGATACAAGAACAGGAAAATATATAGAACGAATCAAATAGTGTTTTTTTTATTTATATTAAGAGTTTTAAGTATTAAATACTTAAAACTCTATTTCTTTATTTTAAAATTTTAAAAATATGAAAATATTAACTGATGCTTTATCAATTTGCATGCTTAGTAAATCACTGCAAAAATTCTCAAAATCAATTATTAAAGACATATTCTTTTTTCCAAGTGGTTTATCATTTATAACTGATAGTGGATTAATTAATATCATTCTTCATGCTCGTTTTTCATGGATATTCTCTTCATGTAATATTTTAACTAATACAAAAAGAGCTACAGGATGGATCGAAGTGCTCAAAAATTCTACTATTGATAATATCTTGCAGTATAATAATGACAGAATAATATATTTTAATGTAAGTGTTGAACAATTTGCATCAGTAGAAAAATGGTATATCTGGATTGAATTAATCGGTGGTTTTCCTAATATATTTCTTACAAAAGGAAGTAATTATAAAATTGTAAGATTTTTTAGAAAATCAAGATCAAAAACAAGAACATTAAGTGTCGGTTCAAATTATCAACCTTTAAAATACAAATTAAATGAAACTACCTCCTTGAACAAAGATAATACAATCGATACATTAAAATTTAAAAACATAACAGAGTCAAATAATTTTTCGTCCGAGAATGTTATTAAAATTGAAGTAAAACCTGATATTTATCACATATTTCCTTATTTCAATCAGGAAAAATTTACTAAAATTGATCCATTGACAATTCTCAAAGAGATAACAGATATTGATAGAGAAAAAGAACCAGATGACAAAGAAATTGCTTTGAATAAAATTGAAAAAAAAATTGAGATTTTTAAAAGAAATAAAAATACTATGCTTAATCTCGAAGAATTAAAAAATATTGGTGAAAAAATTAAAATACTTCCTGAAAATCACTGGGATAGTATTAAATCAGAGAATCCAAAATTAGAATATTTTATCAGAAGATTGAAAAAATTAAAAAAGGGAACTGCAATAAAGAAAATTTTCTCACTGTACAGAAAACTTATAAACCAAAATTTAATATATGATGAAATGATCAAAAAGAATTTAAAATTAAAGAAAAAGATACTCAAAGGAGACAAAGAAACAATAGAAAATTATTTAAAAATCTCTGAAAAAGATAATAAAACAGGAAAAAAATTCAGAATCTTTCAATCTCCTTCTGGGAGAAAAATATATATTTCAAAAAAAAAAGAAGATGCTTATGATCTTACTTTTAAAATAGCAAAACCTAATGATTACTTTTTCCATACAAAAGATGCACCTGGTGCTCATACGGTTTTAATACTTGATGAAAAAAAAGATCCACCAATAGGGGATATTGAAATAACAGCTCAACTGGCAGCATTATTTTCATCTCAGAAAAATTCGTCTGTTGTTCCTGTTCAATATACAAAGAGAAAATATGTAAGAAAACCACGAAAATCCCCTCAAGGATTTGTTGTTCTTGAAAGAGAAAAAGTAATATTTGTCAAACCTATGAATTCAGACGATTTAATAAGATACAAAATTTAATAGGGTCGGGGCTTGCATTTTTGTATTTATGCAATAAAAAGATGATTAAAAAAAAAATATTATGTGATTACGTTTTTTAGAAAAATACAAAAATGCAAGCCCCGACCCTAAAAATGTTGGTGTAGGATTTCAAAGGCGACAACTGAAAAAGCAGAGGCAACATTAAGAGAGTTCTTGTACCCGGTCATCGGTATCTCGATAATATAATCAGAAAGATGCAGCACGCTTTCACTTATTCCCAGTGCTTCATTCCCGAGAACTAAAACCATTTTTTCAGGATATTTTAAATCCCAGTAATACTTCCCGGAATTTGTTACTTCTAAAACATAGATAGGTAAATCCATGTTATTGAATTTTCTAACAGCCTGAATTGTATGAGGATAATAGCTCCATTTAATATGTTTTTCAGCACCCTTGGCAGTTTGTTCAATTTGTTTATGAGGAGGTATAGCAGTTGTTCCGCATAATATAAGTTCTTCAACACCAACAGCATCTGCTGTTCTGAAAATTGCTCCTACATTACGAGCACTTCTTAAATTATCAAGAACTACAATAAAAGGTCTTCTGATATATTCTTCTCTCGTCCCATCTCCTCTTAGTATTACTGCATCACCCATAAAACATTATTCTCCTTTTAAAAAATCCTCCAAAAATATCCATTCACCCTCATCAGTAGTCCAATATGCATAAATTGAGAAGCCAATGTAATTTTCTTTTTTCCCGTACTTTAAACCTGATACAATCCCTGATATAGCAGAAATGACATTCTCTGCTTCCGGATTAAAATTCTTTCTAATTTCTTCATAGCTGGGAATACCTATTAAAAGAGGTCTATCCACAGAATTTGTAAGTTTAATAACTTCAGTAGAAACAAAAAAACTGTACAACCATGAATACCTTATCCCTGTATCATACATCATAACTACAATAAGATCTGTTCTTTCAGAAACTTCTCTATAGTAGTCTGATGACCATAAGCCCTTAACTTCAAGAAATTTTTCACCTAATCCATAAATATGTCCCATTGAGATTTTCGGTGTTGCAACAGATAATAACACATCATCTTTTTGACTTCTTTTTATTTTATCAAGAAGAAGCAGAAAATCCATATCACCTTCAAGTATAGGTTCAATATCCAAATGAATCCCATCAAAACCAATCTGGATAAATGCTGAACAAGTTGAAATAATATTATTTTGAACATCTAAGTCTGAAATATCAAGAATTCCCCCACCCTTGCTCTCTATTTGACCGAGCCATGCTTGCACAGAAATGACCTCAGGATATTCCTTTTTGAGTTCAATAATAAAAGATTCAGCATACTTATACTTTTCAAAAGCTACACTGCCTGTACTGTCAAAGGGTCCTGAATGCACAAATATATGTCTGATCTCTGCCCTCTTAAAATTAGAGACCAGGATTTTTAATGCATCTTTATCAAGAGGATCTCCAACCCATTTATGTGAGAGCCAAATTCCATTTTCACTACCATAAGAATGAATTCTCTCAAAAGACATCATTTTCGAAATAAAATAAAATAACAGGAATATTGTAATAATAAATATTATAAATAAATATGTAATCTTTCTTCTGGGCATTTAATAAATTATAATTTCCTGCAAATATTTAAAATCCTATCATCAATACTTATAATGTTCAGGTTTGTAGGGTCCTTCAACAGGATACCCAATATAATCCGACTGCTCCTTTGACATAGTTGTCAGTTTTGCTCCAATATGTTCAAGATGCAATCTGGCAACATCTTCATCAAGCTTTTTTGAAAGTCTGTAAACATCAATTTCATAATTATTCCTCCACAGATCCAATTGAGCCAATATTTGATTTGTAAAAGAATTGCTCATTACAAAGGATGGATGCCCTGTCCCACATCCGAGGTTAACAAGTCTCCCCTCTGCAAGTAAAATAATGGAACGACCATCAGGAAAAATATATTGATCAACTTGAGGTTTTATATTCACTTTTTCTATCCCAGTCCATTTTTCAAGTTCATCAACCTGTATCTCATTGTCAAAATGACCAATATTGCACACTATTGATTGATCCTTCATTTTTGACATGTTCTCTGCAGTAAGGACATTCAAGTTTCCTGTTGCTGTTATATAAATATTACCTTCATTTAATACATCTTCTAATATACTGACCTGAAATCCTTCCATTGAAGCTTGAAGAGCACAGATCGGATCTATTTCCGTAACAATAATACGTGCTCCATAACTTCTCATAGATTGTGCACAACCTTTGCCAACATCACCATAACCACATATAACAACTACTTTTCCGGCAATCATTATATCCGTAGCTCTTTTTATACCGTCTGCAAGTGATTCTCTGCAGCCATAGAGATTGTCAAATTTTGATTTCGTTACCGAATCATTAACATTAATTGCAGGGAATAGTAATTTTCCACTTTTTTTCATTTGATACAGTCGATGCACTCCTGTTGTCGTTTCCTCTGAAACTCCTTTTAAGTTTTCTGCAGTTCTATGCCATTTATTTGAATCTGATACCATCATTTCCTTTATCCTCTTCATCAACTCTAATTCATCAGGAGCTTTATCAGACCTTTCCAAAATCGAAGGATCTTCTTCTCCCTGATATCCCAGGTGAACCATCAGAGTTGCATCACCTCCATCATCTACTATTAAATCCGGTGAAGAATTATCAGGAAAAGATAAAGCCTGAGCTGTACACCACCAATATTCTTCAAGACTTTCACCTTTCCATGCAAAAACAGGAATTCCTTTCCTTGCTATATATGCAGCAGCATGGTCTTGAGTTGAAAAAATATTACAGCTTGCCCATCTGACCTGCGCTCCGAGCTCAATTAATGTATCAATTAATACTGCCGTCTGAATTGTCATATGTAAACTGCCTGAAATTTTAGAACCTTTAAGAGGTTTTTCATCTCTGTATTTTTTCCTTAGATCCATTAATCCAGGCATTTCTTTTTCAGCAAGTTTAACTTCTTTTTCTCCCCAGTCAGCAAGATTGATATCGGAAACTTTATAAGATAACGACATGTCAAGTTTCATAAATACTCCTTTTATTTCTTTATTTATTCCTTGTTTTAATTGCCTCGATAAGAACATCACAACCTCTTATAAGTTGATCTTTTTCGATGATATAAGGAGGCAGCAGCCTGATTATATTATCTCCAAGTACATTTACAAGAACTTTATTCAAAAAACAATATTTTTTTACATTCTCAGCTCCTGTTATTACATCAATACCTATCATCAATCCCCTACCTCTTATTTGAATTTCCTCATCAATATTAGATCTGAGATAATTGAATATGAATTCACCTTTTGATGAAATTTCCGACAAACATTCATTGTTAAGTTTTAAGAGAATGACTTTTGAAGCTGCAAGAGATACGGGATTCGGAGCAAATGTTGAACCATGTTCTCCCTTTGAAAGGACATTTTTTAACTTCTTTGATAAAATTAAAGCTCCAAGAGGAAATCCTCCTCCAAGTGCTTTAGCCACAGTAATAAGATCAGGACTGAATTTTTTATACTGAAATGCAAAAAATTTCCCTGTTCTTCCCAATCCGCTCTGTATTTCATCAACAATAACCGGGAATCCATAGCAATCCCTTCCCGAATTGAGAACTTCTACAAATTCATCTGAAACTTCTACAATACCTCCTGCTCCCTGGATAAATTCTAAAATCACACCTGCGACATTATTACCATTTTTTTTCAAAAAATCATTTAAGTATTCACAATCATTAAAAGGAAGTATTGTAATATGAGGTAAGAGAGGTTTGAAAATATCTGACATCCCTTTTTTCCCTGTTACAGACAATGAGCCAATTGTCCTTCCATGAAAACTCTCTGTGAAGGATATTATTATATCTCTATGTTTAGAATATTTTTTTATAGTTTTTATTGCTGCTTCATTAGCTTCTGAACCTGAATTTGAAAATATCACCCCTCCCTCCACATCAAACCGTGAAGACAGTAATTCTGCAACAGATTCACAATCCTCATCGAGAAAATAATTTGACAAATGAATATATCGTCTCATTTTTTTCTCAACAGCTTGTAAAATATCCTCATCACCAAACCCAAAAATATTTACCCCAATTCCTGAAAAAAGATCAAGGTAACTTTCTCCACTATCATCAATCAGATAGCATTTTCTTCCTTTTAAAGGTTTCAAGTTGTAAGGAGAATATAGTTGAACCAGGTTCGTCATTAAAGATTTCTCAAGGCATTGACAATTTGTGATTTTTCCTTAGTTCTTTGGTCAACTTCTTTGATTACCCTGGCTGGTATCCCTGCAGCAACAACATTTTGAGGAATATCATCAATTACAACTGCTCCTGCAGCAATAACTGATCCTTTCCCAATTTTTATACCTTCCAATATTACTGCATTAGCACCAATAAGAACATTATCACCTATGTCAACAGGAATTGAAGAAGGAGGTTCAATTACTCCTGCTATAACTGCACCAGCTCCAATATGACAATTTTTTCCAATTACAGCTCTCCCTCCAATCACCACATTCATATCTATCATTGTCATTTCACCTATCTGTGCACCGATATTTATTACTGCTCCCATCATAATTATACATCCCTTACCAATTTCTACACCTTTTCTTATAATCGCTCCAGGTTCAATTCTTGCATTATATTCCGAAAGATCAGCAAGGGGGATTGCAGAATTTCTTGATTTCATTTCAATTTCATAATCAGTTATATAATTATGATATTTTTCTAATAGAGAGGAAACACAAGCCCATTCACCTATAACTATACCAAATTTGTCATTTCCAAAATATCTTACATCTTCGAAATTAACTTTACTTAGATTTCCTTTTATAATTAATGTTATTTTCGTGCATTTCTTACTTTTAGAGATAAGTTCAATTATTTCTTTTGCATCCATAGCTTGACTCTTGACTTTTAAGGTGAGAGTATATAGTATCTTCAAAAAGTACGCAACTAATAATAAATATACGGAGGTTTGCATGTCAACTAATGGAGAGGCACCTCGTTGTCTGGATTGTAATCAATTAACCCGATATATATTAAAACAGAAAAAATACTGGTGTGCTAATTGCGCTAAATTTCTCGAACAGACTGAGACTGATCTTGAAACTAAAATTGAAGAATCCGATACACTAATTGAAGAGAATAAATCCGATGTCAATATAAATCTTGACTCTTCTAAAGACATTGAGCAGAAAAATACATTTAAATGCCCAAAATGTAACACTGCTCTAAGGATGATAGAACAGTACGAAAGATATTGGTGTGATGAATGCCAGGAATATATGCCAAAAAACTTCACCGGAGCAGACAAACCAATTTCAGAAGAAATAATTATAACTGAAAAAATACCACCCACCTCACAGGAAATATTGGACATCCCTAAAGAAGATCAAGCTGATATAACAGACATTGAAGGGGAAAATTTTGAAAGAGAAGTTTCTGTTGAAAAAACCATTGAAGAGGAAATTTCAGGTGAAGATATTTATGAAGAAGCTGAAAATGAAAAAATTGATGAAATGGAAAAGGACAATGAAGCAGAAACTTCTGACATTCTCACATGCCCAAGATGTGGCGATAAGATCAGGTTCCTTGAACAGTATAACAGGTACTGGTGTGATAAATGCGCTGATTACATACCAACAGACTTTAGCGACAAACAATCTACAGAAAAAATAGAAAAACAATTTCAGGAATCTAAGGAGAAAACAAAGAAAAAATTATTATGCCCGACTTGCGGTAAAGAAGTCAGGTTCATGGAACAATATGACAGATACTGGTGCGATAAATGTACCGATTACATGTCCTCAGATTTTGGTTATGAAGGAGAAATAATGTCCGAATCTGATTCAGTTGAAGAACAACTAGATGAATTAGACAGAGAAATTGGTACCCTGGACAATGAAAAATCTTTTAAAAAAATTAAAGATGAAAATTTCTTAACAGATAAAGAATCTGATCAAATAGTGGAAGATGACTATTTAAAAGGTGAAGAGAAATCGAAAAAAATACTTGAAATAAAAAAAACAGAGGAACCTATACCTGAAATAGAGGAATCTACAAAAGTAGAAAGCTTTAAAGAAGATGCTTCGGAACTAGAACCAGAAATCAAAGTAAAAAAAACATGTCCACAATGTGATGGTGAAATCAGATATGTAGAACAATTTGACAGATACTGGTGTGATAAATGTGCAGAGTATATGCCTGTTGATTTTGGAAAAGATAAAGAATTACCTGCAATTGATGCAATTGAAGAAAAAACAGAAAGCATAGAATCTAAAGAAGAGAAATTCATTCAAACCGGTGAAGAACAATATCAACAACTTCAAGAGGAAGTATCTGAAAAAATACCTGAAAGCTTTGATGAAGAATTTTCCACTGCCCCACCGACTAAAGAAGAAAAATTTATTCGAACCGGTGAAGAACAATATCAACAACTTCAAGAGGAAATATCTGAAAAAATACCTGAAAGCTTTGATGAAATAGAAAAAGAAGTTTTTACAGATACTTTAACTGAAGAATTAAAAGATCAGATAGATGAAAGCGTTGAAACATCTCAAGAAGAAATAGCACAAGAGATACCTGATAATTTTGATGAAATTGAAGATGAAGTTTTTACAGAGCCTTTGACTGAAGAATTAAAAGATCAGATAGATGAAAACATTGAAACAGCTCAAGAAGAAATAGCACAAGAGATGCCTGATAATTTTGATGAAATTGAAGATGAAGTTTTTACAGATACTTTAACTGAAAAATTAAAAGATCAGACAGATGAAAACATTGAAACAGCTCAAGAAGAAATAGCACAAGAGATACCTGATAATTTTGATGAAATTGAAGATGAAGTTTTTACAGAGCCTTTGACTGAAGAATTAAAAGATCAGATAGATGAAAGCATTGAAACAGCTCAAGAAAAAGAAACATCCGAATTATCAAAATTGTCACAAAGTGAAAAAGATAATGAAGTAATTGAAGATTTTACCAAAGAAGCATTGATATGCCCTGATTGTTCGGAAGAACTTCGTTATGTTGAACAATACAATAGATTCTGGTGTGATAAATGTTCCAAATACATGGCTCATGATTTTGGTAAATCAGAAACATCCTCAGAGGAAGATGAAGAATTTCCATCAGAAGCATCCTCTGAAAGTGTTGAATCCGAGGAAATTACTACTGTTGAGAAATCATGTCCTAAATGCAAGTCTGCTCTAAGATATGTTGAACAGTATGATAGATTCTGGTGTGATGAGTGTTCAGAGTATATGCCGCAAGATTTTACAGACAGCAAGCCTGCATCTGAAGTTAAAATAACAGATTTTATGGATGACAGTAAAAAACAGCTTTTCTGTCCAAAATGTAATGAAGAACTTGTGTTCAGTGAACAATATAACCGATTCTGGTGTGAAAATTGCAATGAATATATGCCCCTTGATTTTGGAGAAGAAAAGATTGAAATTACTCCTTCAGATATCCTTGGTGAAAAAGAAGAAAAAGAAGAAAAAGACATTGAAAATTCTGAATATGTTGAAAAATCTTCATCTGAATCAAATATAATTCAAGATTACATACATCAAGAAGAAGTTGAAATTTCTCCGGATATTACAGTATCAGAAAAAGAAAGATTTTGTAATACTTGCGGTAAAACAGTTCGCTATGTAGAGCAATATAACAGGTATTGGTGCGATAATTGTTCAGAGTACATACCTACCGATTATGAAAAGGAAGAAACAGTCAAATCACTGCCGTCATGCCCAAAATGCGGAAAGGATTTGATTATATGTCAGCCAAGCAATCATCTTTGGTGTTCTGATTGCGATATTACTTATAAAGAGTCAGATATTAAATCCTAAACTGAATTTATACAATTCTTTTATGGCTTTCTCAGTAAAACTCGAAGTATTCGAAGGTCCTCTTGAGCTTCTACTGTACTTGATAAGAAGGGACAGATTAAATATCTATGAAATTCCAATTGCTCACATTACAAATGAATACTTATCTTATATCAAATTTATTAGAGAACTTGATATTGAAATTGCCGGTGAATTTCTGGAAATTGCTTCCCTTCTTCTAAGAATCAAAGCAAGATCACTTCTTCCTATACAGATAGACTCTGAAAATGAAGACCTGCCGGATCCAAGAGAAGAATTGACGAGAAGACTTCTTCTTTATCAAGAATTCAGAGAAAAAGCGTTTTTTTTAAGAGAATTAGAGAAAAATAAATACTTAAGATATCCTTCAGTTCATAGAATTAAACACATTGAAAGCAGCAATAAAGTAACTCAGGATATTATTGAACTTGTCAGTGCTGCCAGAGAAGTAAATCTTAGATTAATCGGGAAATCACCTCTGACATTTATACTCAATATGATACCTCTCGAAGTCAGGATTGATCAAATAAAGACATTGATTGATAAATTAGATCGTAATAATATTACATTTGCTGATATACTTGAAGGCAAGAGAGAAAGAAGTTGGATTGTAGTTAATTTCATATCACTTCTTGAGCTGGTAAAAAATTCATTTATAAAAATTCATCAAAATGAACTTTATGGTAATTTATGGGTAAAATACTGCACTACATCGAAAAAATAATCCAATCCAGAGATCTTCCTGAAGATTTTCTTGATAGTGATTCATTATTTCATGATTCCGCCCTTCTTCCATCCTGGCGTGAAATCATTCAGCGAATTCAGTTTGGAATAGATAATAATGAAACTATACTTATCTGGGGGGATCAAGATGTTGATGGTATTACAGCATCTTCCATATTATTTCTTGCTCTTAGAGAACACACAAATAAATTATATGTACATATTCCGGATAGAATAAATGAAGGGATTGGTTTCAATATAAAAAAACTTGATGAGCTCTTAAAAAAAATAAAACCATCTCTTGTTATTACAGTAGATTGCTGCAGTCAGGGCAAGGATGGAGCTAATCTCCTGAAATCAAGAAATGTTGATCTTATTATCACTGATCATCATGAGACCAGAGATGAAAAGATACATTGTATCGGCTTGATGAACTGTAAAAAGAAAAACACCTCTTATCCATTTCAAAATCTTGCCGGGTGTGGTATTGCACTTAAAATTGCCCTTGAATTTTACCAGGATGATTATCTTTGGATGCTTGCATCTCTTGGAACTATCGCTGACAGAGTACCCATGCTTGATGAAAACAGATATATAGTAAAAAAAGGTTTAAATATACTTAAAAATAAGAAATTTAAACTTATCGATATCTTGTGTGAACTGCAAAATGTTGAAATCCCTTTGACAACGAGAGATGTTAAAAAATATATTATCTCCCCTCTTTCTTCTGATATAGTGCTTAAAGGACAATCCGTTTCATTTGGTTTTATGACAGATAATTTTAAAATTGAACATGTAAATAAGATAATCGAAAAATCAAGAAGATGGCATAACAAAAAAGAAAAAGTTATTTCAGAAGCTTCATCTGCAAAGGAATATATCAATAATAATATTTTCATATATCTTCCTTCAATCGAAAGAGACTATCTTGGAACAATAGCATCCTACTTTACACATACTGAAGGATTACCAGCTTTTGTTATCGGCTCAAGTTCAAATGGCAAAAACATTCTTGAAGCAAGAGGAAGCATGAATGAAGTATTACCAGTACTTGATAAAAATTCTGATTTGTTTTTAGATCATGGGGGTCATAAAAAAGCTGCAGGTGCTTCTATTTTAAATATAAAAATAGATGATTTTAAAACAGGACTCAAACTTTACAATTCCGAGATAAAAAATAGAGAATTAAGAATCGACATTCAATTAAGCTCTTGTGAAATAGATGACCATGTGTTATTATTATTTTCCCGTTTTGGACCATTTGGTCAGGATTTTCCAGAAATAGCAATTGAAATAATTGATGGAAAACCAAAAAAGAAAATTAATGGGAAAAATATTTTTTTACTGGATGAAGCTGCATCATTAAAGGAAGCAACTGTAGAAGATGATATTTGGAAATAAGCAGCTTATAACTGTTATAGATTACAGGAGGTTCCTTGCGTAAGAAAAAAGCTCTTCTTAAACCAGGAGATAAAAAATATCTTACCCCAAGAAAAATAAAGAAAAATAACTATCCAGCACCAATCACTATAACAAGTGATACATTTCAGCTTTACCTCGCCGATATAAAAAAAGAACCAATGTTCACAAAGGAACAGGAACAGGAAATAGGACAAATAATCAAACATGGCACTCCGACTGATAAACAAAAAGCAGTAAATCAACTTGTAAAAGCAAATCTTAGATTTGTTGTTTCTCTTGCTCTGCACTATGACAGAGAAAGAAAAATGATAACCGATCTTATCAATGAAGGAAATATTGGATTAATCAAAGCCGCCAATAAATTTGATTCGGACAGAGGATTTAAATTCATTTCCTATGCTGTATGGTGGATCCGGCAACATATACTTCATTATATTATCACTCACCAGCATCTGATAACAATTCCATTTAACAGAGCCGGACGATTGAGAAGAGTATTAAAAGCAGGAAGAGAAGCAGGATTTGACATTGAAAAAGGTTCAGCTTCCATTTCAATGATCGCTGAAGAATTGAATGTAAAGGTAAGGGATATTGAAGAAGCTTTTGAATTTGCTCAGAAAGATATTTCTCTGGACCTTGTACAGGCAAACGGAGGAAACGAGACAATTCTTGGATTCTACCCATCACCTGAGGAATACTATTTAAAAAAAGCTGAGATGCAAGAGATTACACGTCTTATGAAAAATCTTACTGACAGAGAACAGTTGATTTTGAAAATGTATTTTGGTCTCGGTGATTATCTACCTGCATCATTTGATAAAATCGGAAAAAAGCTCGGTGTTTCAAGAGAAAGGATCAGGCAGATAAAAGAAAGAGCTCTTCAGAAAATGCGTCAATCACCCGATTCAATAAAATTAAGAGAACTTATTGAGGGATAGGAAGTTTAAAACTTCTGATTTTTTTTTAATATAAATTCTTTTAATATAAAAAATATACCTGGAGGTAAAATGAATAAGGTGCTTATTGTATCAGGATCAAAATCCGATTTGGATATAGTAAAAACTGCAGAGAAGATATTAGATGAATTTTCAATTCCATACAGCTCAAAAATATCATCAGCTCACAGAATGCCTGAAAAGACCATGATCTTAGCAAAAAATGCAGAAGATAATGGGTTCAGTGTAATAATTGCAATTGCAGGTTATTCTGCACATCTGGCAGGTGTCATTGCAAGCTGGACTACACTCCCTGTAGTTAGTGTACCTGTGAGTAGCTCACCACTGAAGGGTTTGGACAGTATCTTCTCCAACATTCAAATGCCTGGAGGAATTCCTATAGCAACAATGAGCCTTGATAGTGCAGGCGCAAAAAATGCAGCTCTTTTTGCAATTGAAATTTTAAGTCTAAATGACAAAAAATTAAAAATAAAATTAATACAATACAGAAATAAATTATCAGGGAAGTGAAAACACTCAACTCTCTTGAAACGCTTTTGTATTTAAAGGAAGGCGGAATTGTTTTTTGCCCTACAGATACTGTCTGGGGATTGGCTATATCACCTTTTTGCAGATCAGCTTATAAAAATTTAATCAAATTAAAAAAGAGAACAATCAATAAACCCTTTCCAATCCTTGCTTCTAATAAAATAACAGCTTATAACTTATTATTAAATCCACAGTCATCACTTTTAAAATTAACAGAAACTTTCTGGCCAGGTAAACTTACAGTTATTTCAAGAGCAAAGAACTCAATCCCTGATCACCTTTCTGACAGTAAAGGAAATATTGCTGTAAGAGTTCCTTCAAAACCAACACCTTTGAAGATAATAAAATCCTTGAATTATATTGTAGCGACAAGCGCCAATCTATCAGGAGAGAATACAAAACTGAATATCAATGAAATTGATAAAGATTTTAAAGGGAAGCATATCCCTGTATTCGGTAAAATAAGAATATTGAAATCCAGTTCTCCATCTACACTAATCAAAGCAGAAAAAGATTATATTAAGATACTTAGAAAGGGTGATATTAATATTTTCAGTCTTTCCTCTTCAACTGATTTAAAAGTGATATATGATACCGATGAAACATTTAATGTTCTTTTCGTATGTACAGGAAACACATGCCGCAGCCCAATGGCGCAGAAAATCTCAGAGCACCTTGCCAGAGCATTGAACAGAAATATATCTTTCAAATCTGCAGGTTTAAAAATTGATAATAGAGCAAAAGATATATCATTTCATGTAAAGAATATTTTCAAGAATAAATTTAATATAAATTTTTCAAAAAAACCTAGAAAATTGAGAAAAAAAGAATTAGATATTGCAGACATGGTTATTATCATGGAAGAAAAACACATAAAAAAGATTAAACATTTTGGATGTGAAAATAAAACTTTTCTACTCGGTTCATTTTTAAAAAATCCCATTGAAATTCCCGATCCATGGAATAAAAGCAAAAAAATTTATTTACAAACATTTAATACAATTCAAAAATGTGTAGAGAAAATGATTAAATTCATTGATGAAGAATTATATAAATAGCTTTATAAAAGTTCAATATAAAGGTTAATTTTATTATACAAACAGTAAATTATAAAATTAGATTAGACAAACACTTGTATAAATTTTGTTGGACATAATTATATATTTCCTTATAATATTTTCTACTGCTTAAACATAAAATAATAAATATTAACCAAATGAAAGGAGAAATATGCAAAAGTTATTTTTGCAAGATGAAAATTTGGGAAGTTTCGTCTCAACTCTCATCAAGAACTATCCTGTAATAGGACCAGTTGCAAAGAAAACCAGGTTTGTATTTTCTAATTTAAAATCTTCTGATGATTTAAGATTAGATTACGATACTACAATTCTTCCACCAAAAAAGGTTTTTTTTCCTACAAAGCAAAACCTGTTAGAATTCGACGGAAATTCTATCAAAGGATGTATAAATCCTAAAAACAATATCCTCTTCGGTGTACATCCTTATGACATCAAAGCAATCTCAATGCTTGATAAATTATTCTCTGAAAATCATCGTGATAATAACTACCTGGCAAACCGGGAAGCAACTATCATCATTGGTTCCAATGTACAAAATCATTATAAACATGCTTTTTTTGGTACTCAGTGCAAAGATATGGAATTAAAAGGACATGATATGTTCTTAACAAAAATCATCGGAGGATATGCGGTTGAAACTCTGACTGAAAAGGGTAATAAACTCATTCAATCAGGAAAATTCGAACAACTTGATGAAGAAAAAATCAGAGAAGCTGAAGAAGTTAACAGAAAAGCAGATGAGAACTGTCCTGAGAAAATAAATTTCTCCTCAGAGGAGATTAAAGAAAAAATCAGAGCTTCTTTTGACTCTGATATTTGGGATGAATTAAGTAAAAAATGTTTTTCCTGCAGTTCATGTAATACAGTATGTCCAACATGTTACTGTTTTGATGTACAGGATCAATGGGCGATTGATCAGAAATCAGGAGTACGCTATAGAAGGTGGGATGGCTGTTTATCTATAGATTTTTCAGAAGTATCAGTTCAGGGAGGAACTGAAAATTTCAGGGAAACCAGAGCAAGCAGATTCAGGCATAGAGTGATGAGAAAGACAGCTTATTTAAATGATAAATTAGGATTTCCTGCATGTGTCGGTTGTGGCAGATGTTCAGGTGCTTGTACCATTAATATTGCAAATCCTGTAAAAATAATTGAAAGGATTATGGAGGTCTAAGCATGAGTGACCATAATAGTAAAGAGAATATATTTATGCCAAGACAGGCTGAAGTAATCAATTCTAAATGGCTGACCCCTACAGAAAAACATTTTTTACTTAAAATGAAAGATGGTAAAAGTTTTGAATTTATCCCGGGTCAGATAGTTGAAACCGGTCTCCCAGGATGGGGAGAAATACCGCTCGGATTATCAAGCTCTCCTACCCAAAAAGAAACATTTGAATTGGTCATACGCAAAGTTGGCAAAGTTTCGACAGCACTGGTCGGTTTGGATAAAGGTGATACTATGTTCATCAGAGGACCTCTCGGTAATGGTTTTCCTGTTGAAGAATTTATTGAAAAGGATGTCCTTGTAATTGCCGGAGGTATCGGTCTTGTACCAACCCGTAGCATGATCAATTATATTCTGGATATGAGAAAATCATTCAAGAATTTTACTATATTCTTCGGATGCAGAGATAACGACTGTAGATTATTCATTGATGATCTTGAAACATGGCATACAGATGACAATGTCAATTGTTTTGAAACTATGGACAATCCTTCCGATGGATGGAATAAAAACACAGGTGTTATAACTACATTATTTTCCAAAACTGAAATAGACAAGGAAACCTATGTAATAATCTGCGGACCTCCAATTATGTACAAGTTTGTCATTGGAGAATTAAGAAAAATAGGTATTCCGGACGAACATGTTTTTGTTGATCTAGAAAGAAGAATGAAATGTGGTGTCGGTAAATGCGGACATTGTCAGATCAATGATAAATATGTATGTATCGATGGACCGGTATTCAGATATTCTGAAATTGATGGTTTAGAGGAGGCAATATAATGGCAAAATTAAAATGTGCCTGGTTTGACTTTACATGCTGCGAAGGTTGCCAGGTTGAACTTACCAATTATGGAGAACCTTTTCTAACATTGATGGAATTTATAGAACCAGTTGAATTCAGAGAAGTAATGACCGAAAAAACAACA
>Ga0255381_10008_pt1 | contig 20868 bp, 18 predicted proteins | sample ANMaggSSYBR01E10_FD_182108 | JGI IMG/M metagenome (GOLD analysis project Ga0255381, IMG submission 182108) | Sediment cell enrichment communities from methane seep in Santa Monica Basin, California, United Staets - ANME aggregate JGI... | ecosystem: Environmental > Aquatic > Marine > Cold seeps >...
ATAGGTATTACTTTATCTGGAGTATGTTCTCCACCATCTTCAATAAATATCGCAAAATCTGGACACAAAAGCGTACACAACCCGCAATCAATGCAGTGGACATCCGGGACAATTTCCGGGGGATGATATCCTTTGGCGTTTGTACGAGGGGAAATAGCAAGGGTTCCTTGGGGGCAAAATTCTACACAAAAACCGCACCCCTTACAGCGGTCATCGATGATGTGAACGATGCCGTGTGCGATCCGGATGCGGTCTCTATCAAGAGGTTGTCTCCAAAGAACCATGGCTCCTCCCAGGTAAAATCAATAAGCAACAACCGATATTATTTAATCAAACAACCATAGGCAATTCTTGTTGAAAATTTTTCATCTTTCAGGACAACGTTAAATACGGTGTGTATGAGATGCGGTTCAAATTACATTAATACATTAATTGATTGATCTCTTCTAATGATTCCGGGGTCGGGCGCAATTTTTCGGCAGGCAGTCTATTGAGCGGGGTATCCGGAAGGTCATACAAATCAAAGAGTGACTTTTGTTTTGGGTTGATGTAAATTAACCCTGTAATTAACTCGTTTTTCCGATTGGCATTTTCCAGCATTTGGAGAGCTCTGGCCCGGTCAGTTGGTTCATAGTCTTGCCCAAGCTTTTTTAGGATGATATGAGTCCCGTCGAAAAGGGGAACGTCCAGTGTTTCACCTTTCTCATATTGAACTTTTATTGCCTTAACTTTCGGGACAAATGACAATTCATGCAGGGCAACTTCATGGGATTTGCCCCAGGCATACGAGTGGTATGAATCATCCTGATTGTTGAAGGTCACACAAGGGCTGATCACATCGATGACTGCAATTCCGCGGTGGAGTAAACCAGCCATTATTAATGCCTTTAACTGCTTGGGGTCCCCGGAGAAGGTTCGGGCTACAAAAGATGCCCTACCGGCAATGGCTTCCCAGATGATATCAACCGGCACATAGCGGTTTTGCCCTTGTTTTTTAAGCGCTAAACCCTTCTCTGCCGTTGCTGAGAACTGACCTTTAGTCAGACCATACACACCATTATTGGCAACAATATAAAGGAAAGGCAAGTTTCTTCTTGTAATATGTTTAAACTGTCCCATTCCGATACTTGCTGTGTCTCCATCACCGCTCACGCCAATCCCGATCATGGATGTATCCCCAAATGCAGCGCCGGTAGCCAGGGAGGGCATCCGGCCATGTAAGCCATTAAACCCAAACGAACGTTTCATAAAGTAGGTAGGCGCTTTACTGGAGCAGCCAATCCCGCTGACTTTAAACACTTTCTCCGGGGGGATGTTCAACTCAAAACAAGCTGAGATGACCTGCCCAACAATTGCATTGTGGCCGCAGCCCAGACATAAGGTTGACTTTTGACCTTTGTAATCTTCTTTAGTTAATCCAAGTTCATTCAACTTGACCTTTTTCTCAGCCATTAAGATTTCTCCTCTTTCAATACTGCATCTTTAATCCATTCCGCACTCAAGGGCAACCCATCAATGTGAGATAAGGAAACCAGATTTGAAGCACGATCAGGCAGCTCTAAAGAAAGAATACTGTGCATTTGTCCATCCCGGTTATTTTCGATCACATATACCCGTTCATATTTCTGAATGAATTCCAGCACTTTTGAACTTACAGGCAAAGCGCGCAAACGCAGATAATCCAGGTTTATCCCTTCAGCTTCCAAATAATCGCAGGCCTCCCTGACAGCAAAGTCAGTAGAACCAAAAGCAATAATCCCATTTTTGGATCCGGAGCGGGGGATAATTTCCGGGTCTGGAAGCATGACACGGGACGAATCTACTTTATGAAACGTTCGTTTGGGTTTAATGGCTTACATGGCCGGATGCCCTCCCTGGCTACCGGCGCTGCATTTGGGGATTCATCCTTGATTTTATCCGATCCAAATTTTCTTCCCAATCTTCAGGTTTCTCGCTGTATTTTGCATAATCATCATGTCCAGTTCCCCGGGTAAAATATGCGCTCTTCGGATGCTGGTTTCCGGGCACTGTTCGATAAGGAATATTATCCCCATCCAGATCAAGATACCTGCCCCAGTCATCTATAATTTTCTCTAAATCCTCTTCCCAAATGATCTTTCCTCGTTCAATGGGTGTGTCCGGGTACTCAAATGGCGGTGTCATCCATTGATTCTGTCCTAAATCCAAATCAGAAAGCACAAATACGGGTGTTTGCAGTAGCTCAGCCAGATCCAGGGCTTTCCAGCCAAATTCGAAACACTCTTTCATTGATCCGGGAATTAATACCACGTGTTCGGTATCTCCCTGCCCCAGGTAATAAGTCAGGTTGACATCACCTTGCGCTGTCCGGGTTGGCAGCCCAGTGCTGGGGCCCACCCGCTGAACATTCCAGACAACTATCGGAATCTCGGCAAAATATGCCAGGCTGGCATATTCACCCATCAAACTTAATCCAGGGCCAGAGGTTGCGGTCATTGCCCGTAAACCAGCCCACCCTGCACCAACCAGCATGCCAATCGCTGCTAATTCATCCTCGGCCTGAATGATAGCGTAAGTGTTTTTTCCTGTTTCAGGATCCTTTCTCAGATCTGGAGCATAGGCATGAATCGCCTCTGGTAAACTCGTCGCCGGGGTGATTGGGTACCACGACAAAAAGTGCATACCGCCATAAATCGTTCCTAAAGCTCCAGCAGTATTCCCGTTTGCCAAATGGCATCCATCGGTTAAATTCAACGGTTGAACCTTAAAAGGTGAAACGATTTCCAGGTTATTTTCAGCCCATTGGAAAGCATCCTGTATCACAGATACATTAAAATCAACCGCACCCTGTTTACCTTTGAAGTGAAACTCAAGAGCGCTTTTCAGGGTTTCTAGTTGGATATCCAGCAGGTATGCCAATACTCCCACATATACCATGTTGGCGACATAGTCCCTCAATTTCCGGGGAGGATCGGCCTGTTTAACAATAGTTTTTACAGGCATAGGGCAGAGAATCAAGTCCTCGCGGAGGATTGGTTCTTTTATATGGTCAGCATAAAGAAAGATGCCACCTGGAATCAGATCCTCCAGATCATCTAAAAAGGTTTTGGGATTCATAGCTACCGCAATTTCTGTCTTTTGACTGCGTCCTAAATACCCGGACTGGCTGACACGGATTTTATACCAGGTGGGTAAACCTTGAATGTTTGAGGGAAAGATGTTTTTCCCGGATACTGGAATCCCCATCTTAAAAATTGATCTGATCAAGGTCAAATTTGCTGTCTGACTGCCAGACCCATTCACTGTAGCGATATTTACCGAAAATTCGTTCACTACTTTCGGTGTTTTAATTTCTGGTGTTGTTTTCGCCATAAAAACTCCTGTAGTACCTTTCTCTTCAATAATTATTTGGCCAACAAGCGATCCATCAAATCAAAATGCTCCCGAAGGATATCCAATCCCCGGGATTTATCCTTGATAATCGCTGCTTCCGCCAGTTGATCATGATAAGTCCAAACCTGTTCCAGGTAATCCAGATCTGCATAGACATTTAATCCGACGGCTTCATAAGCATCCCAATATGCTTCCAATAATCCTGTTACAAAAACGTTGTGCAAACGGTTATAGATTGTGAGATGTAATTGCCGGTGTTCTTCATGGGGAATTCTGGTCGGGCTTCCCCTTAATTTTTCCCAGGCGCTCAAGACCAGTTTTCGGAGTTCCTCGTGGTCTGATTCCTGCAAAAGATCCACAGCCCGGGGAAAATAAGCATATTCCAGGTACCTTCTGAGATCAACAAAATCTTCAAAATAGGCAGCATCACGCTGAATTGCATAACACAGGCTGGCATCAACCGCAGGTGTAAATGAATACGGCAGCGGTCGAATACCCAGTCGCGGGCGGACATCCACCAGGCCCAGAGCTTTGGCAACGCTCACTTGCTCTCTAAGTTTAGCGGTGCTTAAACCGAGTTCTGAGCTGAGATCTTTCAGCGCAGGAAATTTTCCTTGTTCTGTTTCTGAGTATCGAAGGAGATAAGTGAAGAATTCTGAATGATCCATATTCGCCCCTGATATGATTAATGTGATCAATAAGATTAATCCAATTATATTTTAACATTCTCATTCTCCGCCGTCAAGCACTTGCACTAAACAAAGGAACCCGGAGTTTCTAAAAACTCCGGGTTCCTATAAATAAAAAAAATCCCCAATCCTCCAAGGATTGCGGATCAATGATCTTTCGCTGGGCTTTATCTTTATTTTTTTATTCAGTCTTTCAGCAGATCATGCACCGCTGAGACCAACAGCGCCACGCCCTGAGTCATGGCCTGTTCGTCAAAATTAAACTCCGGTTGATGCTGTTTGGCATCCAGTCCCTTCTCGGAATTAGCAGACCCAATCAGGCAGTAGCAGCCAGGTATTTCCTGCATCATAAACGCCATGTCTTCCGACGCCATTGTCCGGTATCCCTGATCAATAACCGCTTGCGGAAATAGTTCTCCCGCAGTTTGGCGCAGAACCGCAGCGATCTTTGGATCATTGTTCACTGCCGGAGAAATATCCTCGATTGTTATTCTGGCGCGGCATAAATATGCAGCCGCCGTCTGTTCAACAACCTCATGGAAACGTTTGAGTAATAAATCCCTGGTTTCCTCGGTAAAGGACCGGATTGTTCCGCTAAGGGTGACTTGTTCGGGGACCACATTATGGGCTTCTCCCCCATGGATTGAACTGACCGTGATTACGCCGCTGTCCAACGGTGGTATTTCCCTGGATACTATAGATTGAAGCGCATTAATGATTCCAGCTGCCGCGACAATTGGATCTATAGATTCATGAGGCATTCCACCATGTCCGCCTTTTCCTGTTATCTGTACCTGGAAAGTCTCTGAGGCAGACATCATCGGTCCATCCGTTATACCTATCCAACCCAGGGGCTTTTCATTCCAGAGATGTAGAGCAAGAGCGACCTCCGGCACAGGATCACTTAAGATCCCTTCCTTGATCATCGCAACTGCGCCGCCCAAACCCTCTTCTGCAGGTTGAAAGACAAATTTTATCGTTCCTGGAAGATTTTTGCGCCCCTCATGCAGTAATCGCGCGGTTGTCAAACCAATTGCCAGGTGGCCATCATGTCCACAGGCATGCATCAATCCTTCATTTTCAGAGGAATAATCCACATCGGTATTTTCTGCTACTGGCAGAGCATCCATATCAAAACGCAATAAAATCACTCTGCCCGGTTTTCCACCCTTCAGGGTTCCTACAACACCAGTTCCGGCGACTCCAGCTTGAATCACCATATCTTCCAGATTGGAAAGCTCTCTAACGATTATTTCTGCTGTTCGGTATTCCTGAAATCCCAGCTCAGGGTGGCGGTGAAAATCCCGCCTCAAATCCTGGGTATATGGAAATAATTCTTCGGCCTGGGAAAGTATAGAGGTCATGAGTGGATTCGCTCTACCTCATCGGGGTCAAATTCCTGGATGCCAGCTTCCCCCAGATCTACAGAAATCTTCTGGCTAAGCGGATTAAGGCGAATGACCTTGCCTTCTCCCTTTGGGGTAGATACCATTTTCCCCCGTTTTGGAAGGGTCTTTTTTGCTTCTACATACTGCTCATATTCATACATTAAACAGCAACGAAGTCTGCCGCACATGCCGGTGATTTCCGTTGGAGCCAGAGAGATTCCCTGTTCTTTGGCCATTTTGATCGAAATTGGGGTAAATTCCGTCATGAATTCAGTGCAGCAGCGAATTTCTCTCCCGCAAGCACCCATCCCGCCAATGATCTTAGCAGTGTCTCTGGGTCCAATTCTCCGCAGCTCTATTTTGGTTTTAGGATTTTTTTTCCTTAATTTGGCAAGTAATCCACCAAAATTCGGGTCACCTTTTTCTTCATAACAATAGAGGAAAACTAAAGTTTCACCTTCCAGGCTGTACTCAGCTGAAACAAACTTTACTTCTCTTAAATTTTCTCCAAGCGCGATTTCACGGCAAGTTTCCAGAACGTCCTGTTCCTTTTTCTCCCATACCTGGCGCATGACTAGATCACGTGAGGAAGCAATACGCAAAATCGGTTTCCACTTTTTGTTTTCTTTTCTACCTTTGGCATCCAAAAAGGAGACTACTTGCCCTAACTGCTGACCCCGGCTGGTTTCAACAATTACATAATCCCTCTCCTGAATTTCAGGACAGGCTGAAGCATTAAAATGATAAGTTTTTCCACCATCGTGGAATCGGATACCAACAACAAGAGCCATCATGTGCCTATTTTACCTTATTAATCATAGGAAGCGAGTTCCCCAAATGGACTGTACCCCAGAAACAGGACACAATAAGAAACACTTCTCGCACAAAAATTTCAGGGGACTGAAGTCCTGACTTTGGGTCTTCGATTACACTCAGACCGAGCATCGACCTACGTCGATGCTTAAGCTTTCCACTTATTTCATAGATCAATGAAAAATTAAGCGTCCCTAGAGAGGGACGCCCAGCGCCAGCTCTTTCTACGACTTTCGCGAAGCATCTACCCTTTGGGTAAAGGGCAGTCGGAACTCCTTAATACGATACGTGATCGCTACTCTATTCAGTAATTTATTTCGATATAGATAATAGAGAAAATGACAAAGGCAGCCTTTTTAGACAACCTCAGAGAACATTAAATCACCAACAGAAAATTAACTTCCTTTTATTGCCAAAATGCTTACCTGAGCTGCTATCCTTTCAGCAATTTCGATCAGTGCTAACGATACAGGGGATTCTGGATGAGAAATGACAACCGGGATTCCATTATCTCCGCCCTTGCGGACTTCGGGATCAATCGGAATCGATCCAATATAATCTACACCTGTCATTGCCGCTAATTTTTCTCCTCCACCAGTACCAAAGATATCCATCTTTTCACCTGATGGTGTTTCCAGGTAACTCATGTTTTCAATGACTCCCAAAATGGGGATTTTTAATTCCTGGAACATGTTAATCCCTCTCAGGGCATCATCGAGAGAAACCTGCTGGGGTAAAGTCACTATGACACCACCTTGCAGTTCCAGAGTCTGGTTTAAACTAAGCTGGACATCTCCCGTTCCAGGAGGAAGATCAACCACAAGATAATCCAGTTCCCCCCAATCCACATCCTGAATAAATTGCTTTATTGCGGAATGCAGCATCGGCCCACGCCAGATAAGCGCTTGTTCAGGTTTTACCATGAAGCCAATTGACATTACTTTTACAGAGTGTCCTTCTCCGGGCAAGATCTTATCTTCTGTGGCTCCGCCGAGTTGGTCTACACCCATCATGGTAGGAATATTCGGCCCGTAAATATCTGCATCCAGCAAACCAACTTTAGCCCCTTTCTGAGCCAGAACAACAGCAAGATTAACAGCTACGGTGCTTTTCCCTACACCACCTTTACCAGAAGCAATAGCAATCACGTTTTTTATATTGGTATGCTCTGATTTCTTTTGACCAACAGGTACATTTGCCCCCATTTCAATATTAACTTCAGTTACTCCCTCTATCGCCTGGACTGCCGCCAAGGCGCTGCCTTTGATTTCGTCCTTTAGTGGGCAGGCGGGGGTAGTGAGATTAACCGTGAAGTTTACTTTTGTGCCGTCAATCTCTATATTGTCAATCATGCCCAAACTGACCAGGTCCTTTCCGATTTCAGGGTCCAGGACTTCGCCCAGGGCAGTTAACACTAATTCACGAGTTATTTCTTTTGAGGCCATTTTCATCCATCCTGTATTTATAATTTCAATAAACCAGCCTTCATTTTAGCATGAATGATCTTTAAAATTCTCAATTTTGTATTAGAAAAAATCCTCAGAAAAATCTTCCCAGCTAAAAACATTTCTATAGATAATCATTTCCCTCGCGATTCTGACCACGTGACTAAATATCCCGCACTTAGTGCTTGAAGTCCATGTGGTGCAGAAGAGCCTGCTGTGAAATCGGGAAAATACATTTCAAGAGTGATTCAGGCTGATACTGGGACTGCGGTAAATCCGGGGAAAAAGACTGACAATATTTACAACTTACAATATAATGTAAAGGTAATCTAAAAGCCCAAAAGGCAGCCGGGGAGAAAGATACCTGATCCCCAAATAAGCAAAATCGTTCCAGAAGAGAATTTATCTTATGGCAGATGGCGAACAAATTTCCCCGGAACAGCGCGAAGTTGAGCTGGTTCCACATAATCCAGAATGGTCTCAGTTAGCTGAGGAAGAAGCCAAACGGATCCTGGAGCAACTTTCGATCCCGGTAATTGGCGTCTACCACATCGGCAGCACTTCAATCCCCGGGATTAAAGCAAAACCCATCCTCGATTTTGTCATAGAAGTGGAAGATTTGGACGCTATTATCCGATCAACTGAAATTCTGGGAGAACTAGGTTATATCTCCAAAGGCGAATACGGCATCCCTGGAAGGCAGTTCTTCACCAAAGACACCGATGGCGAACGCAGCCATCACCTGCATATTTTTCAGCAAGGCCACCCGGATATTGAAAGGCACCTGGTGTTTCGGGATTTTCTCCGCGCCAATCCGGAAGCTGCCCATAAGTATGAAGTCATAAAAGAAAAACTTGCCAAACGTTTCCCCAAGGAAAGCGGAAGTTATACAGAAGCGAAGTCTGATTTCATCCTTTCTATGGATGAGGTAGCCCGTTACTGGCTGGAACAAAACGGCTTTCAGAACAAACCGCCAGATCCCGAATCCTGAATCCTGAACGAACCCACTAACACAATGCTCCATTTTGAATAGGATCCACCCGGCTCATAATCCGGGAATATTTATTTAAACAACCCCCGAGGTAATAACAATCCCCGAGGTCGTACTGACCTCGGAGGTCTCTCTCGCGAGGTCTCTCTCGCGGCTCACTCCACAGTAACAGATTTTGCCAGGTTGCGGGGTTGATCTACATCCAAACCGCGTTGGGCTGCAATATGATAAGCCAACAACTGCAGCGGTATCACTGTGGTGACCGGGGATAACATCCAGGGGGTTTCAGGCACACTTAAAACAAGATCTGCCTGCTGCTGGATCTGTTCATCGCCTTCAGTAGCAACCGCTATTACCCGCCCACCCCGGGCTTTGACCTGTTCAATCTGGCTAAACATCTTATCGTACCAGGGATCACGGGGAGCGATTACCACGACTGGAAGATCTGCATCAATCAGCGCAATCGGCCCATGTTTCATTTCCCCTGCAGGATATCCTTCGGCATGGATATAAGATATCTCTTTCAGCTTCAGGGCACCCTCGTAAGCAGTGGGCATGTTCACACCCCTTCCCAGATACAACGCACTTTGTGCTTCCAATAAACTTTCAGCGACCTTCTTTACCTCTCCTTCCCTGTCCAGACAGCGTCCAGCAAGGTCCGGAACCAACCGCAAATCAGCCACCAGCTGGCGGCGTTGGTTTTCATCAATCGTACCTCGCAATTCTCCCAGAAGAATTGCCAACATATACAAATCCACCAACGGCGCGGTATAAGCTTTTGTGGAGGCAACACCAATTTCAGGTCCGACCTGCATGGAAATAAATCCATCTGCAATACGCATCGCCTGGGATCCAATCGCGTTTACAATCGACCACAAGGTGGCTCCCTTCTGACGTCCTTCTTCCATTGCTGCTAAAGTATCGGCTGTTTCCCCGGATTGGCTGATCGCTAAAACTACAGTATTCTCATCAACAATCGGATCCTGATAGCGGAACTCAGATCCAATTTCCACTTCCACCGGGATGCGGGCAATCTTTTCTATCAATACTTTTCCCACCATTCCCGCGTAGGATGCCGTTCCACAAGCGATAATAAAGATTTTCTTGATGTCTTTCACCTTCTCAGGGGAAAGATTTAAACTCGGCACTTGGATAGCGCCCAATTCAAAGTCAACCCTTCCCGCAATGGTATCCGTCAATGAGCGAACCTGTTCATGGATCTCTTTGTGCATGAAATGGCGGTATTCGCCTTTTTCTGCCGAAACCGGATCCCAGGGGATATTATGTACCTCGGGCTGAATCTCACCCCCGTCCAGCGACATTACCACCGCTCCTTCGCGGCTGACTACAGCCATCTGGCGGGACTCAAGGAAAACCATTTCCCGGGTATATTCCAGGATGGCAGGTAAATCCGACGCGATGTACATTTCATCCTTTCCATACCCAATCACAACCCCGCCGGCGTTTCCAATTCTGGCGGCGATGATTTTATCCGGGTCATTTTTGCTCAGTACAACAATGCCGTGAGCGCCTTTTAAGAGAAGCAGGGTTTGATGAACAGCATCTGTAAGATTAGTTCCGCCGGATAAATAACGCTCAATCAGGTGGACAATCACTTCTGAATCTGTTTCTGATTGGAAAACAATCCCTTCGTTTTCCAACTCCTCCCGAAGTGCGGAAAAATTTTCCACGATCCCGTTATGAACCAAAACCACATCCCCTGTCATCCCCAGGTGAGGATGCGCGTTCCGTGTATTTGGCACACCGTGGGTTGCCCAGCGAGTGTGTCCAATCCCAACGTTGCCCTTTAAGGGTGATTCGTGAACCAGTTGACTCAATCTTTCCAATTTGCCGGCATCCCGCCTGACTTCAATACCCCCATTCTCAAGAACTGCAATACCAGCTGAGTCATACCCCCGGTATTCAAGCTTCTTCAGCCCATTCATAATGATGGGGGTGGCGTTTTGGGGCCCAATATAACCTACTATTCCACACATAGGATTTACCCTCCCTGAATTAGTTCAGCCCTATTTGATCCATGTCTGCTGCAGCAAAATTCGCCAGAATTTTGCCCTACTGTCCAGACCAGATCAACAAGCTGAGTTTAGTTTGGAGTCACCAGGGATGCTTTTGTCCCGCCGGTCGCCCGGGGTTTTATCATCCGATTAAGTTAGGAGGGAAAAATCGGAGAGTGACAATCTCCGGAGGGCTTCCGCTGATAATTCGATTTTCCTGACCCAATTGCCCCCGGCCAGTTAGCCTCCATAATGGAGGAACCCTCATCCTCGTCAACTCAAGAACCTGCCTTTTGCCCAGTTTTGAATGTTTATCTATCCAAACGGCAAAAAAACTTGAGCCCGTGCGCTATTTTCCCAATTTGACCTTTTCCAGCCACCTCCTTTTTATAAAATAACCGCGAAGGAATAAAAGGTATTAAGTATTCCATCGCGGTTGTTATCTTACTCTAAGAACTGATTTCCTGCAACCTTAGGCGTCAACACTCGCTTTATTGATCAGGTCACCCTGCTGAATGTTGTCAATCACATCCTCGCCCTGAATCACTTTTCCAAATACGGTGTGTTTCCCATCCAGGTGGGGCTGGGGAAGATGGGTGATAAAAAACTGGCTGCCATTAGTATTTGGCCCTGAATTGGCCATGGAAATCACTTTACTGCCATGTTTCAGGGGATTGCCGGACAATTCGTCCTCAAATTTGTATCCTGGACCGCCCATGCCTGAACCAGTTGGGTCGCCGCCCTGGACCATGAACTTATCAATCACGCGGTGGAAAGAGATCCCGTCATAAAAAGCCTCTTTCACCAAAAAAACGAAGTTATTCACCGTTTTGGGGGCATGTTCGGGATAAAGCTCAAGCTGAACTTCCCCTTTGGTGGTCTCCAGTTTTACCAGATATACCCGATCCTCATCAATTGTCAATGCCGGCGGGTTTTCCCATTGTTTTGCCATAGATCCTCACTTTATAGTTATTATGCTTAAGAAATACCTGGGTATTATAACATCCAACTCTGCGGGGATTAACACACAGTAGTCCTTATAAAGAAAGGCACCAGACTTCGGAGTGAAGCCTGGTGCCAGGAGCAGATCTTAAGGTCCCATACCGGCAACCGCGATCTTCTAAGGAGTTGAGGGCAAATCCAGAGGTCTGGTTGAGGTCGAGCGGTCCAGATCACCAACTGCAGGTCTCTCTGGACGGGGCTTACCAGACAATACCAGTCTGGCCAGGAGCTTTCCATCTGCCTGTTCTACTGCCACAACACCAGCTCTCCAGCCGTTCTCCATTTCTGACAGGTTCGCTGCCTGCCCCCGGAAACGGGTATTTTCATCCACAAAGATTGTCAGCACTGTACCATCATGTTTAGTTAACTTGAATTTTCCAGCACCGACAGCCACAGCGGACACGGTACCCTGGGCCCTGATTACCTCCGGTCGAGTTCCAGCAATGACTAAAACTGCCATAAGATTGCCATCTTCATCAATCTTTGCGGCCACTCCAGCATGCCAGCCGACTTTCATTTCATCCAGACTGGACAATTGCCCCTGGTAGCGGGTTTTTTCATTAACAAAATATCTCACGGTTGTCCCGTCAGCTTTTTCAATCTCGAATTGTCCAGCTCCTGGGTCTACAGCCGTGACAACACCTTTTGCTTTTGCCAATTCAGGTGCATCTCCAGCTATCAACGCCAGAGTCATCAAGCTGCCTTCGCTGGTCTCCCTGGCGGCTACACCTGCCTTCCATCCCACTTGCAAATCATCCAGGCTGTTAACCTGACCACCGTAGCGTGTGTTTTCATTTACCAAGAATGTCATCTCTGTTCCGTCCGGTTTTTGAAGCTGGTAGGTTCCGGCTCCCGGATCTACCCGGGTGATTTCTCCCCGAACCCGGATTAAATCCACCGGGTCACCGGCAATTACCAGCACTGCGATTAACTTTCCGCCTTCCCCTTCCCCATTACCTTCATGGGCTGCAACACCGGCTTTCCATCCAATTTGAAGATCTTCCAGGCTCTCCACCCTCCCTCGGAAACGGGTATTCTCATCCACAAAAAAGGTCATTACTGTCCCATCGGATTTTTCAAGTTGGAATTTTCCTGCCGAAAGATTTACATCAATCACCTCTCCCCTCGCTTTTACATACCCCCCGGGGTCTTCCTCCGCGGCAAAAACTGTGCCGCTGATTGCAACTGTTATCAACATAGCCGCCATCAAAGATAAAACAATTTTCTTAAACATGGTTTCCTCCACTAAAAAAGGTCTGATATTTTCATACAGCTATAGAATACGCAACCCTTGTAAATAGAGGTCAACCAGATTGTAAAATCGATGTAAAAACCCTGGAGGATAAAAAACACTGCCGGCGATGATTGCCCGGCAGAGTAGTGCTAATCTGAAATTGGTCTTCAGGTATCAGCTATGTTATTTAGCTGGAAAAACTACCTCTTCTTTGCCGGTCAATTTCTCCTGGACAAGATTGGCGACAATATCCAGATGTCCCTTCTGATGGACAAAATCCAGATCGTCAGATTGGATTTTCAGTACCGGGCAAAGGTCAAATGTTTTCATCCAGTCATCATAAAACGAATCCAGCAGCGATAAATATTCCAGGGAAATTCCCAATTCCATTTTCCTTCCCCTCTCTTCAATCCTCTGGAGCAAAATTTCGGGGGAAGCGGTCAAATAAATCAACAGGTCAGGTTCAGGCAAGTGATCCGCAATCAGCTGGAACACCCTGCGGTAGGACATATAATCCCGTTCAGAGAGATTACCCTGGTGATAAAGTGCCCGGGCGAATATTTTTACATCCTCGTAAATGCTCCTGTCCGCGATCGCCGAATTGCTGTCGTGAACGAGTTCCAGATGCTGCTGCGCGCGATGGCCCAAGAAGAATATTTGCAGGTTAAAAGACCAGGCAGTCATATCCTGGTAAAAATCACTCAGGTAAGGATTATCAATGACAGATTCATAAGCTGTGCGCCACCCCAACCGGTCACCCAGGCGTTCAGTCAGGGAAGTTTTCCCGGTGCCGATATTCCCTGCGACAAGAACTAATTTTCCACTCATAAAACTGCCTCCCGCAATAATTTAACAATTCCCATTATATCCCGATTGTTCTCTGCCGCTTAAGCTAAGATCAGCGGCTGGCGATAAACCTATACTACAGATGGGTTAAAGGTCTAATTCCTTCACCCTTGCAGGCAGGTAAAATTCTCCTCCTGGCAGCAAAAACCCGCCAGGATAGTTTTTTGTTGTGAATTTCTCCCCTGGAAACCAGGATAGTTATCAATATTATTGAATTTGGATGGGGTTCATGGTGCTATACTAAAATAGAATCAAGTTCACGGATAGTATCGCGTATGATGAAAGATAATCTGTTATGGTGTTATCTACCAAATGTAAGATAACGTATTATTCTGTTATCGTGCAATTGAAACATAATTAACGTTAGGTTGCCTAAATCGCTCAAAAGCCCTCTGAAATTGCCTCTAACATTTGTAGGGTGTGAAAATGATACTTGACATGGGGGCCCCCGTCCCCATGTTCTTTGGGCGTGGTAGGGGGGGCCGTAAAGGGGCTTGGGAGACAGCCCTTCCTGCCCGCCCCGGCTCTAAAATCCTAACATGGCGCGACCCCTAATAAAGCACCATTTTCTAAAATTCCCACCCTTCAGCAAAAAAGAGGCAAAACAGGCTCCGCACCGGAATATGCAACGTAGACAAGCCCGGCCTTCCTTCGAGAGGGCAGCGCCCCCCTATTGAGGCATGAAAAATACGGGTTTCCTCACGTCCAATCCGTTTTTTATGCTCCATGGGGCCACCTAACCACCGCTCCACCTGATCGCCTTCAGCAAAAAACCCAAGGCTGAGCCGGAGCACGATGTTTTTTTGATTTATAATCAAAAGAAGCTGAAAACGGCGACAGGTGAGCTCATACGTTAGCACACTTTTACATATAAGCAAAATACTCATTGGAAATATTCACAATGTCTCAAGGACAAGATTTATCACTACCGGATTTCACTCCAGCAGATGTTAAGAATCTCATATCCGTTTTGGACGAATTCCTCAAAAAGACATCAGAGTTTTTCAATAAATACAATAATGAACCATCTGATGATTCCATTGCTATTCAAGAGAGGGTGAACTTTCCCAAAGAAGTATCTGTCAAGAACGCACATTATGGTGGATTCTTGTCTATGGAAGCTGCAGCTGATCATCTAATGGTCTTTAAAGATTCCCTTGTGGAACCTGCCAAATCAATCGCTCCGTGGACGTGTGTTCGCGGTCTTCTGGAATCTTGCGCCTTAGCATCTTGGTTCCTTGAACCTAAGATTGACGTTAATACTCGAGTAGGCAGATATTTTGCTTTTCGTTATACTGGGTTTGTTCAACAGATTAAACTTTACCGTGCAGGTGGAGATCGAAAAGATTATATAAATCGCGTAAGAGAACGAATAAAAAAAGTGGAACAGGAAGCCCTGAAACTTGGTTATCAACCTGTGTTAGATAACAAAGGTAATCTAGATGGTATTTGTCAAAGAATGCCTCCGATTACTGGCCTTATAGGAATTACGCTCGATAAAGAAGTTGAATATCGATTATTATCAGCAATAGCCCATGGGCATCATTGGGCTACAAATCAGGTCGGTTTTCGTGTAACTGGATACTCAGATTCAAAAGGCAATATCCAAACAGGTCTTGAAAAACACATTGATCCTAAGCTCATATTCTATGCAACAAGCATTGCAATAACTGCATTTGCACAGGTTCTTTGGTATATATGGCTTCTTTATGGATGGGATGAAGAGGAAATTATCAATGTCCTAAATGATACTTTTGACGAATTATTCTTAACCAATGAGAATCGCATTTGGAATAGATAACGCTTAACGAGTGTGCTAACCCCCGCTCCACCTGACAGCCGGTTAAGGGCGGCGAAACGGGGCTGGGAGATCGTCAATGAAGTCCCGGCTGCAGGTGAGGTCATCCGTTATGTATCTTATTTGATTGGGAAAACAATTATGTCAGATCCTTGGTTAGGGTGGTTTAAAGAATTACAATCAATTGCGCAAAATGGACTTACTTATTCAAAAGATCCTTTTGACCTTCAAAGATTTGAAGAATTAAGGGAATTAGCGTCACAGATGATTGCAAATGTTTCTGATCAGCCGCCTGTCAAAGTAAAGGGTTTATTTGATCAAGAAGTTGGTGCCGCAACACCAAAAGTCGATGTGCGTGGAGTCGTATTACAAGAAGATGAAATGCTGTTAGTCCGTCAAAACTGGAATGGGCTATGGACATTGCCTGGTGGTTGGGCGGAGGTAGGCTTAACCCCAAGTGAAGCGGTCGCTAAAGAAGTAAAGGAAGAAGCAGGCTACATAGTAGAACCTTATCGCTTGCTTGGCATATATGATCGAGACAAGCAAGGCTACCGCCCCCATCCAGACTATATCTATAAAATATTTATTCAATGTAAGATCCTTGATAAATATGCTTTAGATAAATTAGAAACTGATGCATCTCAATTCTTTCACCAAGATGATCTGCCTCCTCTTTATGAAGCAAATACGTCTCGCGAACAACTGGATAGGATGTTTGAACTAGCACGGAACGTGAATATACCATCAGATCTAGACTAGAAGATACATAACCCACGCTCCACCCGACCGCCTGCGGCGTGGGGAATTGGCCGACTTTTTGTATTTATTGCTTCTTGATCTATAATCATTAAGAGCAAAACCGGCGCCAGGTGAGCTATTCCGTTAGCCATCATTTATATACATGATATTTAGAAAGGATTACTAAGAGTTGAACGTAATTAAATCCCATAAAAAGACCATAATTACCATTTTAATTCTAGTATTTGGGATTTGTTTGATTGTAATGGCTTCCTGGGTAATAAAAGACACAATTAAAACTTCACCAGAACAAGTTATTAATGCATACCGAATGAATGGATATTCTATTAATAATGTTCGGTTAACCTATGGTGAACACCCAGGGCCAATGTTTATACCTGATTATGGAGTAAGATTTGATCTATTATCAGATGGCAAAACATATAACTTGTTTGTAGTGCAATACGATCGGTGGGAAAAAGCTCACAGATCTGCATATCATATCAATAGCCTAGATCGAAGGATGAATGGGGGTTATGCTTACGCTTTCTATTATGGAAAAGTGCTTGTTCAAATCTGCCCTTCCAATGTAGAATTGGGCCATGAACTTCAAAGAGTTTTGAAGAAAATCGAATGGTGAACTGAATTGTGTTCATCAACTGTAAATGATTCCTACAAAGGTTTAATGCCGGCTAACCCCCGCTCCACCCGACAGCCAGGGACGGACGGTAATTATCAGCGATGGGTATTAATTCCTTAATAACAATGCCAGCAGGCTTTTTGTTTTATACTGGTTAAGGGCTGCGGGTGAGCTCATCCGTTATACAGCTTATAAAAATGAATCAAGAAGAAAGTATTGCTGAACAATATCTAATGGGGCTAGGACTTGGTCAAGTTGTCTTCGAACCAGATGGCAATGTGCCACCTGATTTTTCCGTTGGAAGAACAACAGGCATGGAAGTAAGAAGATTGAATCAACAGTTTTTTGGTTCCTCAGGAACAGAGGGACTAGAGGAATTATCTTATCGACTTTGGGATCTGATAAAAAATGAATTATCAAAATTTGATTCAAAATTCACTGGCAACACTTATTTGATTGATGTTGAATATTCTCGCCCATATAATGAGTCATTTAAAGCAACAACAAAATCTATTAGAAAAGAATTGGACAACTTCTTAATTAGTGGAGACCTGCCACCAATAGATCTATCCATTAATAGCAATCTGAGTTTTTCTATTATTAGTGGCAAACCTATCCCTGGAAGGACCTTCGCTTTGGCTGGTGGACTCGATCATGATAGGGGAGGCTCAATACTGCAAATGTATATCGACAACATCAACTTTTGCATAGATCACAAATCTAACAAAATTGAACCTTACTTGAATATGTATGAAGATTGGTGGCTGTTATTAGTTGATGATATGGGCTGGGGAATGGATCTAATAACAGATAGTGCTTATGTGAAATCAAAAATCAATTGCCTAGAGAATTTCAATCGAATTGTCATAATTCGAAATGGTGATGGGAAATTCTTGTTGGACATGGATCAAAATTACGCTGTATAACCCCCGCTCCACCTGACAGCGGGTAACGGTGGCCATTAAAGGCGATGGCCTGGGTGTGTTAATCACAAAATCAGTAAATATTGGGTTTATACTGATTAAGCGCTGCAGGTGAGCTCATCCGTTAGGAAGCAAATAATTACTATATTATGGATACATCAATGAACAAATCAAATAATTCCAATGAAAACAGGTTCCGAGTAATTAATAAACGTCTTCGGATCTTGATTTCCTTCTTTATATTCGCTCTGGTTATTAGTGGAATTACAGCCATTCCTCTGAGATTTGAAATCTCATTACTAAATAATCTCTTAGGCGCTGGTTCATTATTTTCAAGAATCTGGCCATCAATGTCTGAATGGATCTCCTATTTGCATAAAGGTATCCTACTCATCAGTAATAATTACCCCTTTGCTTTTTATGGTACTGATTGGTTAGCATTTGCCCATATTGTTATTGCAATAGCTTTTATTGGTCCCCTAATTGATCCCGTCAGAAATATATGGGTTATTGAATTCGCAATGATTGCTTGTATCCTTGTAATTCCCACAGCTCTTATCTTTGGCCCTATTCGCGGAATACCTTTTTTCTGGAGGATAATTGATTGTTCTTTTGGAGTATTTGGATTTATTCCACTATGGTTTATCAGAAGAGATATTCACACATTAGATAGCCTTACAAAACACTAGTCGCTTCCTAACCACCGCTCCACCCGACAGCCAGGCAATGATGGCAATTTGAAAGGGATGTCAATTAATCCTTAACAGCAGGTCAAGTCTTATTTTGTTTTATACTGGTTAAGGGCTGCGGGTGAGCTCATCCGTTAGGCATTTACTTTCTATTATGATGGAAGAAAGATATCTAGAGAAACGGAAATCTATTGAAGCTGTATTTCAACCAGATAATCTTATTCCTGATTCTGGTAGTGAGATTTTGTCACCCTCTGGTAACTTCAAATTACAGGTTGATAGATATTCTCCTGGGCCAAACCGATGGGACTATTCCCGTGGTATTGTCACTCGATTATCTGATAACAATGAGATATCTGACATAAACCTCTTCTGGTTTATCGATTGTTTCGAAGGTTGTTAATGTATCTGTACAACAAAAATCCTCTTCAGTGTGTTGGGATTGAATATTATTAGCGTTTGGATATTCTGGTAAGGGGGCATAAGGATCTTGGAATATGAGCCATGAAAATAGTGAGCATCCAATTATGCAAAAAACGATGAGGGTACTGCAGAATAAGGGAAATTTCCTGCGAGATTGTTTCTCATTATTTACTTTAGATGAGCCCACAGATTTACCCTCTTATTATTCTTGAGATAATAGTTAATCAGCGATACCTAACGGATGAGCTTCGCGAAGCATCCTTTAGGGCATCCGCCTAAGATAACTTGATTATACTTGTGCCGCCGCGTCACCAGGGTCGGGTGGAGCGTGGGTTAGGTGGCCCAATTAGTGCAAAAGTAAGAAATTAATAATCCATTATTCAACATGTTTGCTAAGGATTGGTTTTCGTTCGAATAATACCTTCATCCCATTATCAATGACTTGCTTTGTCCCGTTATCTAATGGAGAAGAAGCCCAGGTTGGGTAAGTTATACCAAACTCCACTTCTGGACCGTTTGAATACCAAACCCGGATAGATGTAACTTTACCGTAGTGCTCAATCTGGTTGTCGGAAACAACACCAAATTGATAAACCCATTTAATATCATCGATAAATTTATCTGGATCTGGTACAAGCAAAATCAAATCAATATCTGATTCCTCACTTGCAGTCCCATTAGCATAAGACCCAACAAGTGCAGCAGCTTCTATATGAGATTGAGTAGTTACCCAGTCAATGAATTTAGCTATAAATTGATCTACTTTATCGACTTTTTTCATATCATTCTAAGATTGTAATTATATGCTTGCTTAAGCCTCCTAACGGATGAGCTTAACTATCCTGAGCTTGCGAAGGGCACCCGCAGACGGGCTTTATTTGACCCTATGCCGATCCCGAGAGCTCGCCTTAACCGGCTGTCGGGTGGAGCGGGGGTTAGGTTGATCCTTTATCTAGCTCATCTAGTACATCGTCGCGATAATCGGTGAAGCGCTTCCATCTTGAAAGAGCATCTCCCTTGAAATCAATCATTCTGCTGTCATAATAATCAATTGCAACCCAGCCATTCTGATTGCATAACGTAGCAATTACTGGGATAGGATTTCCCTGACCGCGAATATGAAGAGCAAAGCTTTCAACTTCCCCTTCCTCCTGAAGATTGATTTCGATTGATAAGTCCTCGTGCTTATAGTTACCCCAAGCAGGAACGCTCCAATCGACATTATCAATTGCCTTATTAATCTGCTCCCGAACAACAGATACTTCACCAATTGGGTTTGGTAACCAACCACTTGGTACTGTGTTCAGATCCTCTGGCGTGCCATCAGAGCTCATTATCAAAATATCCCAACTCATGCTCTTTTCCCTATATACCTAATTCAGTCGACCTAACGGATGAGCTCACCCGCCTAAGATAACTTGATTATACTTGCGCCGCCGCTTCACCAAGGTCGGGTGGAGCGGGGGTTAGGCATTGTCATCGAAAGCAGGACGTTTGCATGTTACCTTCTCATATCGGTAATCAATCAAAGACGAATCCTTATCAAGGACATCTTGCTCTTCAATGGGCAAATCATCATAAGGAGTTCCATCACTCTTCCGTATTTCAACTTCACGATTAAATACAAATGTATCATTGTCTTGCCATTTGCAGTTATCACTCAAACCCTCAACTCTAAGTAGTTCTCTGTAGGGCAATTCTTCTGGATTTCGGAAATCATACATGACTAAATCATATGGACATGCCCAAAAACAACCATCAACCGCAAGGACGAGATTATCTGGAGAAGGATAGACAGTTGCCCAACAAAATCCTGCACCTTTGTAACCAGTTTCAGGGAAGTATGTTAATGTTCTTTCAGA
>Ga0255381_10010_pt1 | contig 20290 bp, 15 predicted proteins | sample ANMaggSSYBR01E10_FD_182108 | JGI IMG/M metagenome (GOLD analysis project Ga0255381, IMG submission 182108) | Sediment cell enrichment communities from methane seep in Santa Monica Basin, California, United Staets - ANME aggregate JGI... | ecosystem: Environmental > Aquatic > Marine > Cold seeps >...
AATAACACATAATTGGATAGTGATTATTTTAATCTGTTCTTTTTTTCTAACTTATCAGCAATGTCACTTAAACCAATTTTCTCAAGTCCTTTCCGAGTTTGCCAACTAGTCCCTATATCCCATCCGTGTAATCTATAAATAGTATCTAACATCCTATCCCATATCTCGTGGTCAAGATGCTCTCCTTCGTAAGGTCCTGATTTAACAGGTTCATTATAATATCGTTCACATGGATAATCATCATTTCTGTCAAACCCTGCATGAATAGTATTAAAGGCTTTTTCTAAATTATGTGTTTGCAATCCAATATGCAATAACTCGTCTTTAGAAAGCAATCTTCCTGTCGCACTAGAAAATAAAGTAACCCAATCATCTACGGTCTGCCCATATACATAACTACATAACCCTAATATATCTTGGACAGCCTTTTTTTTCTGATTATAATATAGATCCTCTGGCACGTTTTCATATGAATTAATAGGTCGATCACTTCTTAGCCAAAAACCATTCAAACTGCCTCGTAAATGTCTTCCTGCAACAGGAGATAAAATAATTCCAAATCCCCATCCTTTATTAATTCGAATTCCGTCCAAAGAATCCTGTCCTTTAACATGAATTACAAATTTTTCAGAATTATTACCCAATTTTTCCGCTGCCTTTAAAGCCCCATCTGCTAGAAAATTCCCAAAGCCTTTTCTGTAAGCTAATTTTTTAAGCATCTCAATCATAGCTTGGTAATTTCCCCACACTAATTCAAGTCCATCGGTCTCCTTCTTGGTTATTAGCCCTTTTTCGTAACATTCAAAAGACCAAGAAATTACCTGGGCAGCATTGTCTCCATCCAATCCTAATTGGTTGGTTAACAGATGTGCATATATCGCCGCTTCTATATTTGTATTGTCGATTTTTGTACAATAAGAATTTGCAGAATTATTCCACCACCCTTCTCCCTGTACCTTATACGGACCCTCTTTAACATCCATCCAAGGTTTACAGGAAATAGGACAACTAAAACATGAAACAGTAGCTTTTCGGTATTTTTTTATTTCCTGTTCAGCAATTTTTGCAATTTTATCTTTGCCCCAATGTTCATCCTGCCCATTTCTTACTGGTCTATATCCCTGTTCCCAGGAAGGAGAATTCAATCGCCCTCCCATTGCACCATAATAACCTTTTTCACGAATTTCTTTAATTAATTGCCACTTATTTATTTTGCGCATTTCCTTATCTACGGCAACAATAAATTTGTCAGGCTGAACTATCTCAATACTTCTGTTTCCTCGAACTGCTATCGCCTTTAGATTTTTTGAGCCCATAACGGCTCCGCAGCCTGAACCACCAGCAGCACATCCTCTGTCCGCAATAATACAAGCAGATTTTACTAAATTTTCACCTGCTGGACCAATAGCTGCCACTCTAATTTTTTCATCTTTTAAATTCTGACGAATTTCCTTTTCTGTTTCCCAGGTAGTTTTCCCCCATAGGAAAGCAGCGTCCCTTATTTCAACATTTTTATTACATATCCAAAGATAAACAGGGCTTTTAGCTTTTCCACCAATTATTATATTATCAAATCCTGCAAATTTTAATTCGGCACCAAAAAATCCACCCACGTTAGCTGAACCTATACCATTATTAAAAACATTTTTAGAATCAACTGATACCCTGCACGCTCCGGGTGCAAGAGTACCTACCAATACACCGACACCAAAAGTTAACAAATTTTCGGGATCAGACCACTTTACATTAGGATTCAATTCATTTAAAAGTATCCAAGTATTTATAGCTCTTCCGCCTATCCATTTATTAGCATATTTTTCTGTAGGCTCAATCCATACTTTATTATCGGTAAGGTTAATTCGTAAAATGTTACCAGCATAACCGTAATGTTTATCACTTGTTTTTTTCATTTCATTACCCCCCTGGCTCCGAAAACACAGTATTTAACACATAGAGGAGCGTCTTCGTTTTCACAAAAATCACAAGTATCATCTATTTTCATAATTATTTTTTTATTTTCATTGCTTCTTAAAACTGTAGTACTAGACAATTCTGGATTAAAAAACTTATGTCCACTTTTATGAAAGGAACAAGCTAATTCGCACCTTAGGCATCCTTTGCATTTTTTTGGATCCAACCATAATTTAAAAACCTTCATTGTTTCCCCCACTTCATTTGATATTTAGATTTCTATAAAAATAATATTTTATTTAAAACCATTTAGAAATATATCTATATAATAAAATAATTAACATGAAGATTATATAACTTAAATTAATATATTTAAAATTTTTCTCTACCTTCTTGTAAAATCAATTTAAAAAAATTTCCCGAGGATATTTTAATAATAAAAAATCCCCGGGAATTTGTCTAATTTCTTTCATCTAAATAATTAAGAAATTTCAAGTATAAGTATTTTAACATTTTGTAATCATTCTATTCCGACCAAGAAACCCATTTTCCATCCCGTGAAACTTTCAAAGTCAAACCACCGGTAACAGATTGACCATCTTCATCTAATTTAGTTAATCCTATAACCCCGTTATATTGGAAATCTGGATCTGCAATATAGTCAACTATGGCTTTTCTATCCGGTCCAACCTTTTTCAAGGCTTCCAAAATTATTCCTATTGCATCATAAGCATAAGGTCCGGTAGCTTCGTAAGGCTCATTAAAACCTGCAGCCTTGTAAGCTTTCACAAAATCAGAATCTTCACCTAATGCTAATTTCCCTACTATAATTGTCCCTTCGGCAGCAGGTCCTGCAATTTCATTAAATGTTTCAGAATCTAATCCGGTTACCCCAAAGAAAACTATATCATCCATTCCCAATTCCTGCATTTGTCTCTTGCAAAGAGCTGCTTCTGTAGTAAGACCACCAAAATAGATTGCATCCGGTTTAAGTTCCTTAATTTTATTTAAGATAGGGCGAAAATCTTTAGTTCCAACACTAATTCCATCTTCAGATAATAAAAGCCCTCCTCTTTCCTCTAAAACTTTCTTAAAATTATTATTGCAATTATCCCCATAGCTACTAGTATCATAAATACTTGACCATTCTTTATATCCAAGTTTATCCACTACCAAATCAACTCCAAAATTATGCTCAGCTATATTATCCGCGCATATTCGAGAAACTTCTTTATAATCATTCCCACGGGTAATATCTGGGTGAATACTGCTTGGCATTATCTGCGCAACACCAAAGCGGTGAAAAGTGTGCACTGTTGCTAAAGCCACTGCACTATTAAAATGAGAGATTACTGCAACCACATCGGGATCTGAACATAGCTTTAAAGCCGCAGCAACTCCTGTAGCTGGATCCGAAGCATCATCTTCGGCAATTAACTTTATCTCATAAGGAAATTCGCCTGAAGCATTCGCTTGAAGAACTGCTAATTCAGCACTATTCTTTGCTCCTATTCCAAGATCGGCACAATTTCCCGTTAAGGGGTCAATAAAACCTATTTTTACTACTTCTTTTGCATCAGCCCAAACTAAATTTGTTTGACATAAGATAAACGCTAAAATCAAAGAAAAAATTAATATTAGATACATTTTATTTTTTGTCATGCTTTTCATTTTTTTAGTATTCAAGAAATCAAGAATATTAGATCTCTTAAACACACCTCCCTTTTTATTTTAGTGATACTTTTCTTGATATTTTTTCTTTTATTATATCACCTCCCTTTTATTTCTAATTTTTGGATAATCTGCAAGGACAAGAGGATAAATTGTTTATTAATTATACTTTTTCAATAACCTTTTTACCAAGAATTCCGGAAGGTTTAAAAAGTAGAAAAAGTATAACCACGATAAATGCAAATATTTCTTTATAGGGTGAACCTCCGGGAATGAAAGCCATAGTAAAAGATTCTACTATTCCTAAAATCAACCCACCAATTATGGCTCCATATACATTTCCTAATCCTCCCATTACTGCAGCAGAAAATCCAATAACACCTCCCATTAGACCCATATCAAATTTTACTATATTATAATACATACCATTTAAGATACCTGCCACTGCTCCTATAGTAGAAGCCAAAAAGAAAGTCATCATAAAAATTTTATCTAAATCTATGCCAAATACTTGAGCTGCCTCTACATTTTGGGAAGTAGCTCGTATCTGTAAACCTATTTTAGTTTTATTTATAAAAAGAGATAAAAGAAAATAAATTATTCCCGCTATTATTATAATCATAATATTACTAAATCTAATAGTTACTTCTCCAATTGAAAAAGCCCATTGAGGGAAAGTTAAAGGGAAAAGCTTGGGACTGGCTCCAGAGGGATAAAATATTTTTATCCCTTCTCGAATTATAAAACCTACTGCAACTGTACTTAAAAGAATTATCAGTCCGGGAGATTTTCTAAAAGGTTTTACACAAATCTTTTCAACTATTGTACCAATTAAACCCGTTATTATCACTGCAAAAATTACTGTAAGAAAAATCACTAACCAAGCTGGGAAAAATTCTATTTTTGATAAAAAAGTCATAACTGCCATACTTACAAATGCCCCCAAAAAGCAAAGATCTGCATGGGCAAATTGCACTACGTTTAATACTCCAAATAATAAAGAAAAACCAGAAGCAATAAGAGCATACATAATTCCCAACATTAAGCCCGTAATAACTTGATTAATAACTAAAGCCATGCTTAACTCCTTTCAATCAAATATAAAAATTTATTAAATGCTACTTTTTAAAATTCAAAAAATTATATTTTCTTATTCTCTCCGGAATAAGTCCTTGTGGTTTAAAGATTAATACTGCAATAATTATTATGCCATAAAACAACATTCTGGCCTCAGCAAAAAATCTAATCTTTTCGGGTATAACAGTTAAAAGGATAGCCCCTATTATTACACCTAAAATATTATCAAGACCACCCAGAATAACTATACAAATTAACACAACCGAAAAATGGAAAGTAAAACTTTCCGGAGAGATAAAACTGATATAGTGTGCATAAATTGCTCCGGCCATTCCCCCAAAAATTGCTCCAATTGCAGAAGCTTCTAATTTTCCTTTATTAACATTTATTCCTTGACATTTAGCTGCAATTTCATCTTCTCTAATAGCATTCCATACCAAGCCAGTTCTTGAATTATATAATCTTTTCGCTAAATACAGTGAAAATAAAGCTACAGCTAATACAAGATAATAATAATTTGCCTGAAATGGTAAATTAATACCAAATATATTTAACGAAGAACTAAAAGAATATTTTCCTATTGTAGGAAAAGGAATATTTGAAATGCCCCCGGAACCCCCGGTAAAGCTTAAATTATTTACCAACAAATGAAAGATAATTTGAAACGCCATAGTAACTAAGGCATAATAAAAACCTGTGCTTTTCAAAGTTAATGAACCTATTAATAAACCAAAGAGTGCAGACATTATTATTGCAGCCAAAATTCCCAGCCAAAATGAAAAGTGGGAATTAATTGTTAGTAGAGCCGAAGTATACGCACCTACACCAAAAAATGCTGCAAATGCAAAATTTACCATTCCAGTGCTTCCTAACTGAATATTTAGCCCTAAAGCTATAATCAAGTAGAGACCACTCATAATACAAATATGAAGCAAATAGGAATTGCCTTTAAATAAAAAAGGAATAGAAACAAGCAACAAAGTCATAAAAATAATTGAAAATGAATTACATTGGTTATATGATTCTTTTACGAGATTTGTAATTTTATGGTTTCCTCGAAGTATAAAAAATGCAATTATTGGCAGGATAAGTAAGAATAATCTATAATCTATTCCTTCTGAGGATAAAAAATTTATAAACATATAAAAAATAATTACTTCCGTAACAATTATGGTTAAAAAATAACTAATTTTTTTATATAATGTCCGTGAATAATCGTTACTCTTAATATTTGGGTTGTTCATTATATTCTCCTTCTAATCTCTTGCATATTTTCAGATTAAAATTATTAAATAGTTAAGTATGCTTTTTTAATTGCTTCGTTTTCTTTTAATTCTTTTACGAGTCCTTCTATAACAATTTGACCTTTTTGCAAGACGTAACCCCGAGATGCTATTTTTAGTGCCTTAACAGCATTCTGTTCCACTAATAGTATAGTAGTTCCTTCATTGTTTATCTTTTTAATTGCCTTGAATACTCCATCTACTAACATAGGGGCTAAACCTAAAGATGGTTCATCAAGAAGCATTATTTTAGGCTTACTCATCATTCCTCTACCAATTGCTAACATTCCTTGTTCACCACCGCTCAATGTTCCGGCTAATTGATTCTCTCTTTCCTTTAATACCGGAAATAAATCATAAACTTCTTTTAGTGTCTTGTTTATGCTTTTTTCATCCTTTTCATAAAGAGAACCTATTCTTAGATTTTCTAAAATATTTAAATCTGGAAATATTCCTCTATTTTCCATAACCATAGAAATTCCCTCTTTAATAATCTCACTGGTTTTCATTTTGTCTATTCGTTTATTTTCCAAATATATATTTCCATGAATAGGTCTTATTAAACCTATAATGGTATTTAAAATAGTTGTTTTGCCAGCTCCATTAGCTCCTAAAAGAGCTACGATCTCACCTTCATTAATGTTTAGAGAAACGTCTCTTAAAATTTCTACCGTACCATAGCGGGTAGTAATACCATTAATTTTTAGCATTTTTTAAATTTCTCCTCCTAAATAAGCCTCTATTACTTCTTTATTATTTGACGCTTTTTCGAAAGTACCTTCAAAAATCTTTACACCATGGTTAAAGACTATTACTCGTTGAGTGCTTCCTTTTATAACTCTCATATCATGCTCTATTAAAATAATATTTAAGTCTGGTTTCTTTATTTTTATTTTCTTTATGTCATCCATTAATTCTGTGGTTTCTTCTGGATTCATTCCTGCCGATGGTTCATCTAACAATAAAAGCTTAGGTCTCGAAGCAAGGGCTCTACAAATTTCTACTCTTTTTTTATCTGCTTGAGATAAATCTTTTGCTTTTTGATACATTTTATCTACCAATTCCTTACTAAAATAATTAAAAAGAATAATTGATTCTTCAATATTTTCTTTTAACTTCTTTTCGGTAAAATTCCTTCCAAACATTGAAATAAGCCAACTATAAGACTCCCACCGATGCATACCCAAGAGAACATTATCTAACGCACTCAAACCCCAAAATAGACGAGTATTCTGAAATGTTCTAGCTACACCCCTTTTAGTAATCTCATTGGAAGATAAGCTACTGATATTTTCACCATGGAAAAATATATCACCACTAGTAGGTTGATATATTCCGGTAATTAAATTAAAAAATGTTGTTTTTCCTGAACCATTTGGACCGATTAATCCTATTATTTCTCTTTCCTTTACAAAAAAATTAATATCCTTAAGTGCAGCTAAACCACCGAAATTAATTCCCAGTTTTTCAACTTTCAATATTTCCATCTGGTGTTATTTTTCCTCCCCTTCCCACAAATCTAATATTTTCCTATACGCGTTCATATTTCTTGTATATTTCTATTTGATTAAATTTATAGCATTATTCACTTATTTTACTTTTACAACAATATTTATGTATTTTTTATAGCTTTAGTTAAAGATAATTATTTGTTTAATTTTCTATTAAATTTTGATAATATGTTTATTTATTGAAATTATAATTTTATTCCATATAATGAGACATAATTCCATTTATTAATCTAAAATAAAAAAATAATCCTTAGAACAAATAGTGTTCTAAATTTTTTTCCTATCTATTTTCTAATATACGATATAGTTTCTAAAAATCCTTCTTTTTTTGTTAAAAAAAATAAATATTTTATGTGATTAAGCAAATAATATAAAAAAACCATTTTTATAAAATCATTCGGGCATCAACTACTTGGATGCCCTTTTCAAAAACAAATATAGGATTAAGGTCTATTTCATTAATTTCAGGATTTTCCGTAGTAAGCTGAGAAATTTTCATTAAAACTTCTTTTATGGCCTGAATATCTCGGGGAGGATTTCCTCTTGCCCCTTTTAAAATTTCGTATCCCTTTATCTCGGTGATCATCTCTCGGGCATCTCTTTCTTCTATGGGAAGAACGCGAAAGGAAATATCTTTTAATACCTCCACAAAGATCCCCCCCAATCCGAACATAATTACCGGACCAAAATGAGGATCTTTCATCATCCCAATAATAATCTCCGTTCCTTGAGGAACCATAGAATAGACTATCACTCCTGAAATTTTCGCATTTTTATTATATTTTTTAGCCTTGGAAATAATTTCCTGATAAGCTGCCGTGGCTTCTTCTTCGTCCTTAATCCCGACTTTTACTCCTCCCGCATCTGTTTTATGGATGATGTCAGGAGAGACAATTTTCATCACTATAGGGAAATTTATTTCTTTGGCCAATTCGGTAATTTCATCTTTGCCCTTTATCAATTTAAAATCAGGAATAGGAATTCCATATTCCTTCAGCAATTCTTTTGCCTCTGTCTCCAATAAAGGTCTTTTCTCTTTTTTAGCTCCTTCAATAAGTTTATGCACCTTATACTCCTCCTCCAGTTTCTGAATAAAAATATATTCTTCCAAATATATTTAAACTCTTTCGCATTGCTTCTTTCCAGGAAGGTAATTTATTAATTCTAAAAAATTGACATGTTACTAACTAAATAATCTTATGATACTATATAGTAATATTCATTTTGTTATTAAGCCATTCTCCATACCACACAAGATATTTTATACATATTGAAGCCTGCTGAGGATCTATAAATGTTGGTATTCCTGCTTCCCAAAGACTACGTCTCTGTTTTTCTACCTCGTCAGCACATAACCATGATACCATAATGGGTATTTTGAATTTCTCTTTAGCATCAATTAAAAATGATAATAGTTCATCTTTTGTATCGAAGTGACTAGGAATGGTGACTAATATCATATCTACTTCATCGTCTTTTAAAACTTCTATACAACGATAATAAAGATTTTCTTCTCTGGTAAAAGTCATATCAACTGGATTTTGAACCGAAGCAAAAGATGGTAAAAATGAACGTAATATATTTTTAGTTTTTTCAGACAATTTTGCCAGTTTTAAACCTAAAGATGATATCGCATCTGTTGCAATTACTCCTGGTCCGCCAGCATCAGATATTATAGCTATTTTATCACCTTTTAATGGACCTAAAGTACAAATTGCCGACGAAACATCATATAATTCTCTAAGATTATTTACTCGAATTATACCCATTTGACGGAACGCACTATCAATAATTTGATCTTTTCCACTCATTGCACCGGTATGGGAAAAAGTAGCTTTTGCTCCCTCAAGTGTATAACCGGATTTTAGTGCTACAATTGGTTTTTCAAGTGATATTTTTGGTGCAATTTGCAATAAGGAACGACCATCAGTTATATCTTCTAAATACAAGCTAATACATTTTGTATCCGGATCATTTCCTAAGTACTTAATAAGGTCAACTTCATTAACGTTTAATTTATTGCCGAGGCTAATGTATTTAGAAACACCTGCTCCTCGAATAGATAGATTACTTGCAAATGCACTACAAATAGATCCGCTCTGTGAAATAAAGGAAATATTCCCTTTTTTAGGGAATATTTCAAAAGTTGCGTGTAAATTATTTGAAGTATTGCAAAGACCTGCACAATTTGGTCCTATTATTCGGGTTGAAAATTGATTAATTAATTTTTTAATCTCTTCTTCTAATTTTATTCCATCAAATCCGATTTCTTTAAAACCTGCTGTCAATATCATTATAAATTTAGTATTTTTATTAATGCATGATTTTATTGCAGGAGCAATGACGCTTTTTGGTATCATAAAAATCGTTAAATCTATTCCCACAGGTAATTCGTCGACGCTCTTAAAAATGGGAATGTTAAGAACAGATCCGCCTTTAGGATTAACAAGATATAATTTTCCTTTAAAATTCTTCTCTACAATGTTTTTAACGATTCTATAACCCATTTTAGTTGGGCTGGCAGATGCGCCGATGATTGCAATAGACTGAGGATTAAAAAGATATTTTAATTTACTTTTCTGCATAGAAACTCCCGATCTTTTATATTTTGTAAAATTGAGTTTATTAATTAATTATAGCTCATTTGTTTATCTTGTATAAATTGAATTCCTTTATTAAATAATTCTATATTTAATTCAGTATTTCTCTTCAAGTTTTTTTTGATAGAAGAAATAACGTCATCCTTTTTAATAAATGAATTAATTCTATTATCTAATCCAAAAAGTACTCCCAATAAATATAAGTTTGCTGCTTTTTCCATACCTTCTTGTTTTGTTTTTAACTCTGCATCTATTAAAAAAATATTATTCTTTATTGATTCTTGTAATTGCTTTATTTTTTCTTTTTTAACTTTATTTTTTTTAGGTAAGAAGGCATTATCATTAATTGTCTTAGTATTTATTATTAAAATTGTATCTTTATTTATATAATCAATATATCCAAAAGTTTCATTCATATCCATTGATAATAATGAATTGGCTGAATATTTGGGTATTAGAGGCGAATAAACATCACCAATTCTTACCTGGGCTACCACGGAACCACCCCTTTGTGCTAATCCTTTTTTTTGCGTTACTATCACTTTTAGGTTTTTTGACATAGCAGCTGTTGCTAAAATTTTTGAAAGAGTTATAATACCTTGCCCGCCAGTGCCTAGTAATAAAACATTATAGACCATTTTCATTTTTTCTCCTTTCCAATTGCATTAATGGGGCATATGTGAGCACAAATTCCACACCCAGTACAAACGTTATTATCAATAAGATATTGATTATTATCTTTAATTATGGCGGGACAAGATGTATTTTTTAAACATGCACCACATTTTGTACACTTTTCCTGGTCTATATAATATGGTATATTATTATGTCCATGTCTCATTTTTTGCAGAACACACTCTTCTTTAGATATAATAACTTTTACACCCTTCTTAGATATTATTTCCGCTACGATATTAATTGATTTTTCTACTTCGAAAGGTTTTATTATTATAGTAGGTGCACCAATTGCTTCTGTTATTCTGGAAATACTAATTGTGTTAGAGGGTTTACCAAATAGGTTTTTACCTGTATTTGGATTAGGTTGAAAACCAGTCATAGAAGTCCAAAGATTGTCTAAAATAATCACTGTCAGATCAGAGCCATGTTGTATGGCATTAACTAAAGGTGGAATTCCGCTATGGAAAAATGTTGAATCTCCCAATGTTGCTATTACTGGTTTTGTTGTACCTGAAATTTTGAATCCATGGGCTAACCCTATACTTGCACCCATGGTAACTTCTGTCCATAATGTCTCAAGTGGTTTATAGACACCTAATGAAGTACACCCTATATCACCGGTAACAATAATCTCATCCTGTTTAAAACCTAATTTTTTTATAGCTTTATTAATTATATAATAAGTAGCTCTATGAGAACAGCCTGCACAAAATGTTAAATTACTTTCCGAGTTATAGAATTTAACTTTATTTCTATCTAGTTGAATATTTTTTTCGAATTCTAATTTTCTATCAATCAACTTGGATACAGCATTAACAACATTTTCCGTATTATTTTCCCCCACTCTAGAAAGGGTGCCATCCTCTTTTCCTAAAACTGGAATTATTTTTTTAATATTCGCCGTCGTCTTTTTAACCATTATTTCAATAATGGGTTCCTGTTCTTCTATGACAAGGATTTTATCTACACTCTGAATCATTTTTCCCACTTTATTTTCTGGCCATGGATTCTCGCTATCTATTTTTAAAGTACTAAGTTCCAAGCCGAAATAATTTATAATTTCTTGAAGATAAGTCCAAGAAACTCCAGAAGCGATTACTCCAAAATTATTTTTAATATCTAATTGATTTAAATTAAATTTATTAAATAATTCTAATATTTCTACATGCTTTTTTAGTAGTAATCTGCGCTGATTCGCTCTATTTGCTAAAATCGTAGTATAATTTTGTGCATCTTTTTTAAATTTAAATCTCTTTAAGGAAGAAGAATAATTATCACATTCAACTATTCCCATCGTATGTGCCACATTTGTAGTTGATCGAAGGATAATGGGAATCCGAATTTTTTCAGAAACTTCAAAAGCTATTTTTGCTAACTTTTTTGCATCCATAGGATCGGAAGGGTCTAAAATGGGAACTAAAGATATAAGGGAATAAAATCTTGAATCCTGTTCTGTACAGCCTGCATGAGTACCGGGATCATCTGTAACATAAATTACCATTCCTCCCTTAACCCCTTTGTTCGCAATATTGATAAGTGTATCTGAAGCAACATTTAAACCTGCCATTTTCATAGTAATTAATACCCTCTTGCCGGACCATGCAGCTGCTGTTGCTATATCAAAAGCTACTTTTTCATTAACACTCCATTCAACATACACTTTTAAATTTTCTTTTTTTACTATATCAGCTAAAAAAGGAATAAGCTCGCTGGAAGGGGTACCTGGATAACCGGTTACAACCTCGACGCCCGATTCTAATGCTCCTTCTGCTACTGCTTCATTTCCTGATAATAATTTTTTAATCACTTTTGATGCCTCCCTCCTAAATAGTTTTAAAATATTCAATTTAGATTATACTTTAGCTCCAAATAAAATATTAATTATCCAACATTCTTTATTTCTCTTATAGCCTGAATAAATTTTTTATTTTCATAAGCAGTTCCTATAGTAACGCGAATGAAATTTGCGCAACCGTAGGGTTTTCCTGGCCTAATAATGACTCCTTTTTTCAATAATTTATTAAAAATCACTTCGCTGCCTTCTTTCACATCAACAAAAATAAAATTTGTTTCTGTGGGAACATAGAAAAGTTCCAATTTTTTTAGTTCCCTATATAAATATTTTTTCCCTTCTTGATTTGAACTCAAAACTTTTCTACGGTGTTCTTCATCATCTAAAGAAGCTAGGGCTGCAACTTGAGCAAGTCGATTTGTAGTAAAAGGGTTTACTACTCTCCTTAGATAGCCGATTAACTCTGGCTTTGCTATACCGTAACCGACTCGAACTCCTGCTATCCCTGCTATTTTAGAGAAAGTACGAATGACAATAACATTTTTTCCTTCTAATATATAAGATAAGCTATTGGGGTAATTTTTATCTTCTACATAATCGTAATAAGCCTCATCAAAAACCACAATAACATCTTGTGGAACTTTTCTCATGAAAGCAGATACTTCTTCTTTGGTTATGATCGTACCGGTAGGATTATTGGGATTACATAGAAAAATCATTTTAGTTTTTTCATTAATTCTTTTAATTATTTCCTCTAAATCAAAACGGAAATCTTTAAGTTTAACTAAAATAAATTTCCCTCCCATAATTTTAACTGCAGTTCTGTAAGCAGGAAAAGTAGTTTCGCAAGTAATGACTTCATCGCCCTCATTAATAAAAGCCATTCCTATCAAATCAATAACATCGTCTGCTCCATTACCGTAAATGATCATCTCTTTGTCAATTTTTAACTTATCAGCTAATTTCTCCCTTAAGAGTTTACTTGTTGCTTCGGGATAGAGATTAATATTTTCTACCTCTTTTTTTATAGCCTCTACTGCCAAAGGGGAAGGTCCAACTGAGGTTTCATTGGAAGCTAATTTTATAACCTCTTTTAAACCTAATTCTCTCTTAACGTCTTCAATTGGTTTACCCGGGATATAAGGACTTAAACCTAAGATGCCCTTTCTCGCTAAGATTTTTTCATTTTTCATTTCTTTTACACCTTTCTATCTATTTAAAATAGATCATTAAATTACTTTTTTGTGAGTTCGATATTTTATATTTAAATTTTACGCTATTTTTTTCATCATACACTCTTTAAAATAAATTTACTCTTCCCTATATTTTTTATCACGTAACTATTATTTTTAATATTTGATTAATATTTTCTTTTTGACCATCTACATGATAATATTAATCCTACTACTTCTGAAAATTAACCATGCGCAAACAGATATAATCATTTTTCATGATAATATAAAAATGTAAACTGAAGTGCGTAAAATTTTTGTTATTCTACGTTCTTATAATAGGTATCAAGCTAAACTCAAACCTCTTTTTTGTGAGATAATTACGAATATAAATACAATTAAACCCATCAAATTAACCATTATATTTGGATAGTAAAAAGCAATTGCGGATAAAAGCAAGAAAATTCTTTCAAACCATTTTGTTTTCTTAAGAAAATAGTTTTCACAAAAAGCAGCAAAGGCAATTAATCCTAATAAAATTGATAAAATTACCTCCAACGACAAAAAAAATGAATTTTGCCATAATATGCCCGGTCTATAATAAAACATAAATGGAATTACAAACAACCCATTTGCCAAAATAAAAGCAGTGAACATAGTCTTTACTGGATTCGAACCTGCTATACCGGCAGCAACAATAGCAGATACTCCAACAGGAGGACTAACGTTTGCAATGACAGAAAACCAGATAAATATTAAATGAGCAGTAATAAGCGGAAATCCCATATTAATCAAAGTCGGTCCCGCAATAATCGCAATAATGATATAAACCGCACTACTGGGTAAGCCCATTCCTAATATTACAGCAATCAATCCAACCAATACTATAGCGAAAAAAGCCTTTTCCATGGAGAGGCCAGAAAGAATCCAGGAAAGCTTAAGACCAAGCCCGGTCATTCCAACTACTGCCAAAATAATTCCAATACATCCGACAATACTTCCTATTCCGATTACATTTTTACCTCCTTCAATGAAAGCCTCATAATAGAGTTTGAAATTTATATTTTTTCGCCTTATACTATCCACTGTAATAAGTACTGCAATCCCTCCCAAAGCAGCTAAATTTGGAGGATAGCCAAATAACATAATTATAATAATGATGATAATGGAGAAAAAATAAAACCAACCTTTTTTTAAAATATTTTTTACCGGTTCAGCTTTTTTTTCTTTATCGATACCGATATTTCGTTTTTTGGCTCTAATATGAATAAATGAATATAAAGATGTGTAATATAAAATTGCAGGAATTGCTGCAACCGCAATAATGGTTAAATAAGGTATTTGGGTAAATTCGACCATTAAAAAGGCGGTTACCCCCATAACTGGAGGCATAATTGATCCTCCAGTGGAAGCTGCCGCTTCAACTGCTCCGGCCATATAAGGCTGATATCCTGTTTTTTTCATAAGGGGAATAGTTAATACTCCTGTTGCAGTCACATTGGCGACGGCAATTCCAGAAATTGAGCCAAAAAGAGCACTACCGATTATCGCAGCTTTTGCAGGTCCACCAATCGATTTTTTTGTTACGGAAAAAGCCAGGTTCATAAAGAAATTTAAACCGCCTGTTTTGTCTAAAAAGGCACCCAATAGAATAAAAGGAACAACATAGAGGATCATTACCCTGCTTGCCATACCATAAAAACCTTCAAGCCCGGCATAAACTTGACTTACGATTGAATTTAAATCGAAACCGGGATTCCCAAAATGCCCTGGTATAAAATTACCAAAAAAGGCATATAAAAGAACTGTTAAGGCAACTAAAGTAAGTGTCCACCCAATAATTCTCCTACCAATATCAAGGGCAATAATGATCAAAATGCTACCAAAAATAATGTCGTAACTGTTAAGCATGCTTAACCGTATAAAACGGCTATATGGATCAATTAAAACATAGATCGAACAGATAATAGTAAGGATAATAATGAGAAGATCAATAAAAAAAGATATTTTTTCGTACTTTTTGGATTTGCTAAATGGATAAATAATTGCACACATTGAAAAAATAAGCATCAAATAAATCGAACGTTTAAAAACAATATCTACTATTGAATTAATAGTCCAGTAAACGACTAATATTGAAATCATTGCTAGTGCAAAATTAACGCAGTGCTTCTGAAAAGCTGTAAAATTTCTTGTTACTTTATTACTTTCCATCTTTAGTCCTTTTTAGATGATTTCGAGATATTACACATGAAACTACGATTAGATGTTGTACTTGTGATTGGGCTTTTTTCAGAATCATCAGTTAAATTATTGGCATTGTATGTTAAATTAGATTCACCCCACCCCCAAGGAATTCTTATGATACCTGGAGAAATGATATTGGATACATTTGCTTTCATTTCAATGCTACCATTTGGTGTGAATATCTTTATCAAGTCACCATTTTCAATCTTTCTTTCTTTAGCATCTAGGGAATGAATATCAACCAGAGGTTCAGGTTCGCATTTTAATAAGGATTCAATATTTCTAAATTGGCTATGGACAAAATAATTGGGTCTGGCACCACTAATGGCTAAAAGAGGGTATTCCTCTTTTAGTTTATAGTAACTGTAATTTTCAATGGATAGCTTAAAAGAAGGTAATCCACTAAAACCATATCGCTGCAATTTTTCAGATAAGATTTCAACTTTTTTAGATGGTGTGTGAAATCCATCTTCTAAATATTTTAAATAGCTTTTTTTGTGTTGAAAATCAATCCCCTTAGGTTTTGAGCGTAATTGTTTTACAGTGATTCCTGTTGGTTCTAACTGATAATCAATAGCTTGTTCGACATTTTTCCACGGAAATTCTTTTTCAAAATTCATTCTATGAGCTAACTCAAAAGTTATTTTCCAATCAGGCCAACTATTACCTAAAGAATTTATAATTTTATCTTGCAAAACAACTTGATTTGAATAAAGCGCTGGAAAGTTTATTCTCGTCGTTTCAAAAGATGTGGTAGTAGGTAGCACAATATCCGCATATTTGGCAGTTTGAGTCATAAATAAATCAATGACAATAATTAGATCCAGGGAATCTAACGCTTTTAAGAAACGCTTGGTATTAGCAACCGTTACCACCGGATTAGTACCTTGGATGATTAACACTTTTATTGGATAGGGTTTTTTATTGATAATTGCATCAGTTACAGGCCCTAAAGCAGGATTTCCTCTGGTTGGTCGAAAATGATCAAAAAGAGGATATTCATATGTGATGGGTTTGACATCTTTTGGGAGCAATTCAGATAATTCAATATTTCTAAAGGGAATGGGTAAAGGAATTTTATCACCACCTTTTTTATCAATATTCCCTGTCAATGCTCTTAAGATACAAATCGCTCTAGTGGTTTGAAAGACTTCCAAATTCATATCGAGTCCATTACCCTCTCCAATGCAGGCCGGTTTTGTAGTGGCATATAATCTAGCTATTGTTCTAATGACATCTGAATCAATATTTATGATTTTAGAAATAATTTTTGGAGAGTAGGCATCAATTATTTGAGATAATCGATCAAATCCAAGTGTCCATTTGTCAACAAATTTCTGATCATGTAATTTTTCCTTTATAATTACATTCATCATTGCCATAACAAAAAGACCATCTCCGCCCGGTTTAATTTGAAGCCATGAATCAGCGATTTGGGCAAGTTCCGTTTTAACGGGATCGATAACAATTAGTTTTGCTCCCTGTTCCTTAGCGTATAATATATTTTCAAAAAGTCTGGGTTTGGAATTATGGTCATTTCTTCCCCAAACAATAATGTATTTTGAGTTTTTATAATCAGGAGAGCTCATTTCTCCATAGGTCATGATGTGGGCAAATTCTCGGGCAGCATGGCATATTGAACCATTTCCGATAATATTTGGAGAGCCAAGTAGATTCATAAACCTCATAGCATAATGCCAGGTTGAACTCCAATCCGGAGCTTGCCCTCTAATCCAGCAAATGGATTCTGCACCATAATTTTTCTTATAATATTGAAGTTTTGATGCAATCAGATCTAGAATTATTTCCCAAGATTGTTTTTCCCATGTAGGTTTATTGGCTTTCTTTATTTTTAATAAAGGATCTGTTAAACGATCAGGCGAATATATAATTTCGTTCACTGCTTGTAATTTTGGACAGGAAATGTTTTTTTTCAGACAAGGAGATTTGATTCTCTCAGCAAAAATATTATTATTTTGATCTATGTTTACTTCAATTAAACAATTAGCAGAACATAGTCGGCAGACTGTTATCCTTTTCATTTTGTTATCACTCCTTTAAAGAAAGTCAATTAGTAATATGGCGTATTAAAAAACATTAATACGCCATATTACAACGAAAAACAATTATTTTATTTCATTAAACCAATTTCTTTATAATATTTTTCAGCACCAGGGTGCAGTGGAATTGGAGTCCATTCAATGGCACGTTCCACAGTAATGCTTTTTGCTGCTGAATGCACTTTTCCTAAATAATCTAATCCCTCAGGGCAATAAATTGCCTTTACGGCTTGATAGACAATCTCTTCGGATAAATCTTCGCTACAAATCCAAACCACAGCCATTCCAACAGTCTCTATATCCTCATCCACACCACGATAGGTTCCGCCTGGAAGGATGATGGGTGAATATTTCGGTTTTTCTTTCAATAATTTTTCGCGATAACCCGGGGCGAATCTAACAATATCAATATCATGAGTAAGAGATAATTCTACCATGGCAGCAGTTGGAATACCAGAGATTTCCATGACCGCATCAACCTGTCCTATTTTTAAAGCTTCCATTGCCTCATGCCCAGGAAGATACACCACTTTTTTGAAGTCTTTTTCCGGATCTATACCGTGAATACTTACCCAGTCAAAAAATGACTTATGCATGGATCCTCCAGGACTTCCGGCACATACAGTTTTCCCTTTGAGATCTAAAAAAGTTTTAATTCCAGTTTTTTTCAAAGTGTATGTTTCTCCCCATTGAGGCCACAAAATTCCCAATTGTCTCATATTGCTATATTTTTGTTGATAGGGATCCATTCCTCTAAAAGCCAGATAAGAATCCCCCGTATTAGCCAAACCGAAATCTGTTGTACCGGATTGTATACGATTCATATTCTCATCAACGCCACCGGAAGTAACAGCAGTAAAGGAAGCATTTTCAATGTTTTTTGATAAGTACTCAGAAATTCCTCCCCCTATCGGATAGAAAGAACCCCCTAAGGAACCTGTTGAAAAAGAGAATTGGGTTTTAGTTGCAGCAAATATACTTACTTGAAAAACAATTAGTAAACAAATGATACTAAAAAATAATACTGAATTTATTTTTATTTTTTTCATTAATTTTCCCTCCATTTTTTTTTAAAAGATTTATTATAGAGAATATTTTTCTTGCAAATCAAGCGTCACTTCATTCTCTACCATTACAAATTAAGAAGCTCCCATTAAATTTAAATCTCACCTTCTTTCTGGGAAAGAGACATGGTAATTCTTTTTACAAATTTTAGTTCTTCTAATTTTAATTTATAAGATATTCGAAAATTTCAAAATTAAATAAATATTCTATCTATATATTTGTTTAATCTTATTAAAAAATAATTAACTTGCTAGCAATTAATTTTATATACATTAGCCACAAAAACTATTAATCTTAAAATCAACAATACATTTCAAAAATGATGATAATTATTGTGTTTTTAAATATTTAAAACCTTGATTGTGTTCCGTTTCAAGAAATGTCTATCGGCTTAAATAGAATTTATATTTACTACTTTTTTTATAATTACACAACTAAAACTATATGAAATATTTAGCTAATTTCTCTTTTTTTAGCCTTTAGATTATCTAAATAAATAGTTTAACCTGAAACTTGTAACTCATTAGCCACTCGATCAATGGGCTCCCTTGATTAAAAAGCCATCTTCACCATATATAAAATTAACTATTTAAGTGTATCTTCCCTTTTAAAAATGATCCACATAAAAATAAAAACTATTTTTGCCACTAAAACAATATTTAAAAATTACATATTACTTAATAACTGTTTTGAAATATCTTGAGATAGGGCTATTAGCATGCTTTTGACTTTTTCCATTTTAGATAAATTAAAACGTGGCACCGGACCTGAAATACTAATAGCAGCAATTGCTTTACCTTCATTATTTATTATAGGTACTCCTATACAATTAACGCCAATTTTAAATTCTTCTTTATCAATTGCATACCCCTGTTTTTTAATTTTTTTCAAACATTTCTTTAGTTCTTCTACTGAAGAAATTGATTTAGGAGTAAAAGTAGTTAATTTTTCATTCTCATTAGGATAAAGCATTATAAATTCCTGTTCAGGACGAAAAGCTAACAATACTTTACCTAAGGAAGCGCAATGAGCTGCTACTTTTGTACCTACTTCAATACCAGCTTTTAACATTTCTTTGCTTTCGATTTTATATAGATATATAGCTTCTCTGCCTTCTAAAATTGCAAAATTAATAGTTTCATTAGTGTTTTGGGATAATCTTTGAAGAAATGGTGTGACCACCTTTATTAAATTTGTTGTGTTTTGAACTTTACAACCAAGAA
>Ga0255381_10011_pt2 | contig 19724 bp, 14 predicted proteins | sample ANMaggSSYBR01E10_FD_182108 | JGI IMG/M metagenome (GOLD analysis project Ga0255381, IMG submission 182108) | Sediment cell enrichment communities from methane seep in Santa Monica Basin, California, United Staets - ANME aggregate JGI... | ecosystem: Environmental > Aquatic > Marine > Cold seeps >...
CCGGTAAGGACAATGTACTGTGTGTTTCAGTAGATCGTGAGAAGTTCATCATAGATGCCGGGCCATTCTCTTTATCGAGAACCAGCAATGTGTTCTGTATTCCATCCGGTGAAATAACATTTGTTCCGCACTCATCCGGTCTCTCAGGAAGCGTATACATGGATTACTGTGAACTTGATTATGCAAAGGCAAGAGGAATTAACCTGCAGGTAGAAAACGGTATCGTTACGGACTGCCGGATTGAAAGTGGCGATAAGCAACTGGAAGAATACTTCAAAACAGCTGACAGTCAGAAAAAAACCATAAGTCAGGTCGGTTTCGGGCTGAATCCCGCAGCCAGATCGGTGTCATACATCCCCAAACTCGATACCAAGATATACGGGAGTTTTCACCTTACTTTCGGTGACAATCGAGCCGTTGGAGGAGATATCACGGGGTACACTGCCTGGGATATCATTGTCGAAAAACCCACGGTAACCTGTAATAACGATGTTATTTTGAATGATGGTGTTTTTAACATATAATCCATACTGTCAATTGGAGGATTTCATGAACAATATACAGGCAGCAAAACAGAAAGGTGGTGCTGAATTGTCAGCAAAACAAACAGGTATCTATCTGATCATCACACTCATTCTGACCATTCCGTTGTTCGCGCATTCAGGTGATCCGGCTCTATACGAACACACCGGCTTCAGCAATGCTTCCGGTAATACCGCTGAATCTTTCGTTTATCCTCCCGCTTCGCTTGATCAGAAGGCACCGACTTTTACCGTAAACCATACTGAAAACGGTACCGAAGTCACCATCAATGTTACCTCGGACGAGGATCTGTTCCAGGGATGGGTTGCCGGGAAGTGCATCTGGTTGAACTCCAACTGGGACTACTGGTGGCTCAATACCCGTATCGCATCGGACGCGAATAATTACATCTACGTTGCTGTAAAACTTTACGAATACTGTAATCCATCCAGTAATTTCGATATGTTCGTTCTCGAGAACAACGGCGATATAAACGGGGAGTTCCTCGATTGGAACGGGCCGGGAAACAATCCGTTAATCGTTAATAATCCCGATCCTAACATCTACATAGAACAGCCAACTCTGGACAGAGAAGGAGCGGTTGACGCAGACAACAACACATACCTTGTCTATACCAACGGCGGCAGCAACATCATCCTTACAAAACTGGATCCCGACGGCACCACACTCATCAGCAATCTCAACATCGTCACGGGAGCCAGCGCCTGGACAAATGAAGCACGAACGGCTATTGCCCCCGACGGCAGGATCTATGTTATCTGGTCTAAAAGCCTCCACGATATACACTATATATATTCCGACGACGGTGGAGATACAGGCACGTGGTCGACCCCGACATCCATCTGCTACAATGCATCCGATCAGTTGTGCAAACCTCAGATATCCTGTGACACCAACGGCAACGTTCATATGATCTGGCAGAATGCCAGCAGACTTGCATACATGAAACTCCTGCCGGACGGCACCGTGTCCATAGACGAGAGTCTTCTTACTTCGGGAAGTGTCTGGGCACCCATGATGAGTATAGATGATCAAAACAATTTGAACATAGTATGGGGAACGGGTAGTCAGGGATCGAATTCCGTCTACTATACCAAGATCAACGGTAACCTCGACGGAGGCGGCGCTTCCATGAGCGATGATGATCTCACTATTATCCAGGAAGCTGCTTTCGTTGTAAGCGACGATATCAGGTACGCTAAATGCATTACTGACGATTACATGAATGTTCACGCGGTTTACGAACAGGGCGAATACGGACGTCACCACCGAAAGTCCATGAATTACATCAAGATGAACGGTGTTCCATTACTGAGGATAGTGTGTCCCGATGAATCGGTGCTGTTCGTGGAGATGACCGGTAGCGGCACGGATTGGGAAGGAACTTTCACTCCTCCGATGAACGGTACCTATTCCACAGTGGTTTCAGGCTCGGATGCCAACGGTAATACGGGTACTTATACCTATGTATTCGAATATCCCAATACAGGTATTGAGTCACAGAGCGGTTTACCTGTCTCGGGTATCTGCTGTTCATGCTCTCCGAATCCGTTCAGCGGATCGATCAGTTTCTCCTATGCTCTTTCGCAAACAGGTAACGTCAGAGTAGACATCTACGATATGAGAGGCCGTCTGATCAAAACACTCATGAATGAGGAACGGCAGGTCGGTCTCCATTCCGTTAACTGGAACGCATACAGCATGAACCCGGGTATTTATCTGTGTCGTATCTCTTCCGGTGCTGTCTGTGAGACAATGAGATGTGTCATTATGGCTGATTAATTACGAGTTACCTGTAACAAGAATTATTTCCATCACGTTCTACGATCTGCGTGGACGAAAAACAGGCAAAACGGCGGAAAACCCGGAGTCAGTGTTTCTATTGAAACAATATCTTGATTCCTCCGAATGTGTACTGCTCAAGGCCAACACCGGTAAGCTCCACCTGGTAGATAATGTCGTGCTCCTGATCCGACACCCAGAAATTGTTACCATCAAATGTAAGAGCTGTTGGTTTCATGTCGCTTGAAATTACGGTTATATCGTATGTATCGATAATTACTCCGTCAGTTGTCACTTCAACGATCAGCTTATCGTCTTTGGCAGCATAGAATAGATGTGTGCCGTTCCAGGCCATATCCATTGGGTTTGCGTGAGGAACCGGAAATGAACTGAGAACGGTTCCTTCTTTACTCATCTGATATATCATCTGTTCAGATCGGGATGACACCCAGAGGTTGTTTCCATCCCATGTAATACCGAAATTGTGAATACCCGGAGATATGAAAGAGGAAACGTATGTACCGGATGTCGTATATTCGAATATTTTGCCCGGTTGGCTTGTATGTTTGATGAACATTCCCCACAAATTCGTTCCGTCAAACGCGGCTCCATTTCCATTTATTCCACCCGGTTCAGCCGGAGTGAAATAGCTTATGACCGAACCACCAGTACTGATTTTATAGAAAGTATCATAATGTCCGCCAAGCAGCCACAAGAAATTTCCATCCCAGGCGAGACCATTTGGAAAATAGTCAGGACTGTAGAAAGAGGATAGAACATTGACGGAACCTGCTCCGGTAACAACGGGTAATGTGAAAAGTACTATAAGAAACACTTTCATCTGGCACACTCCTTCTTCATATCGGCAGATAGTGAACTGAGTTTTCTGTTTGAAATGGAAATATCGCCGGCATTCCTGTCCTGTCAATACCTTGCCCGCACTCACTGCTCAAATCTTCTCATCCTTGAGAACCGGCGAATCTTTCGGTATTGTTCTTATGCAATATTTGAAGGGAGATGGCATGATTCTATCTTTTCGACAGAGTGTTTCAGAAATTCTGGTTTTAATCGTTGCTCTTTCATTATCCCTGCCGGCTTGTTCCGATGATTTCAGCACCTGCATCAATGAATGGAAGGCAAGAAGTGATGGCCGGGGATATTTCCGTGTTCTGGGTATGCCGTCCGAAATGCTTCCCGATGGAATTGACAACCTTGATCTGCTGATTCTGGGTGATAGCCTTGTTGAAGGATCGGATCTTGCGGTTATAGGTTTTGGCCGGGATACTCTCTGCTTTGGGATTGTGGAGTTTGATATGTTTCTGAACCCGGCAAAAGCGTATGCCTCTTTCAGAAGTGAAGACAGCCTGATAATTCTTTCCTCTGAATATCCATCAAGGGCTACAAGGTGTAATATGTCCTTCGTCTGGATGAATGAAAAACTGCTTCTCGTCCCGGTTGATTCATGGGTAAGCGACAGGTCCGCTGATCTTCTCGCTTCAGCGGATACCCTTCTTGAGTTAGGCGAGATCCGCGAGGCGGCTGACAGCATTAGCGCGATGATTTACGGCTGGGCATACTACGATACTAATGAACTCAGCTGCCGTTTTCTCCGGGCAGCTCACCGAGCTTCGATGGATGCTCCGGATGAGGAAGCACTTAACTATTACGACGAAGCTGTTTACGCCTTCGATATAATACAGTACAATGATACATGGTTCATATCTTTTACTTCACTTGATGATTTCCTGGGCAGTGAATATGCCGAATATATCGAAGCTGAAGAGCTTGCCGATATACTCCACGATTACGCGAAACTCTTCAGGAACAACGGTTTTGTTGTAGAAGCCACCTTTGACGACATTGCGGATATTCTTGAGGGTAAAGCGGAAGAATAAACCTCAGTTGACTCTATCCGTTCTTTTCCACATGAGTATTCAGGTTTGTACAATATTTCTTTTCGGGAGGTTGAATAGATGATTTCAGTGTTGTTATGCGCAATGCTTGTCAGTGCGGGTTTCCCCGGCCCGGAAAGCAGGGCGGACTACAGTATGACAGTGCGGTTTGAACCGGATTCGGACATGGTCATCGGGACTTCTGAAATAGTGTTTACTAACGGAGTAGGTTTTCCGGTTGATACCCTCTGGCTGCATCTCTATCCGAACGCTTACAGAGACAATACAACGGCCTTTGGTCAGGATCTTGAGGCTGTAGGCCGCTACTGCTTCAGAGCGTCTCCCGAGTCCGAAAAGGGTTGGATAGACCTTTCAAACTGGAGCCTTAACGGGAGCCCGATTGATATTTCAGTGGATGGCTCCCTGGGTTTCATAAGCCTTGATCATATCCTCAATCCCGGTGAGACCGCGGTGCTGCAGGGTGACTTCAGAGTGAAGATCCCCTGTTTCTGGAGCAGAATGGGGCATCAGGGGGATACTTTTCAAATAACGCAGTGGTATCCAAAGATGTGTGTTCTCGATGAGAACGGGTGGCATAGAGCCAGATACCGCCGGAGGGGTGAATTCTACAGTGACTTTGGAGACTACTCGGTAATGCTGGATGTTCCCGAGGACTTCATTACAGCAGCAACAGGATCGGTCGAAAGCGTATCGATAATGGAGGATTCACTCAGAAGAATTGAAACATGGAAAGCGTACGAAGTCCACGATTTCGCCTGGTCCGCAAGCCGTGATTATACTGTGAGGGAGCATACCTATACTTACCCCGATAGTCTGGGTGCCCGTTCGGTTGATATTCATCTTGTTCTTCTGGACGATGACGAAAAGCACTGGGCGGATGTTCCGGCAATTATCGATTCCACGCTGCTGTATTACGGAGAATGGTACGTGCCTTACCCCTACGATGATCTCTGGGTTGTTGAGCCGGTGACTTTGATGGCCGGGGGCATGGAATATCCTCAGTTCGTATTTTCAGGGGCTGATATTCCCTTAACAAGGGCTCTTGAGATGGTCACATCACATGAAATCGGACACCAGTGGTTCTACGGTATGCTTGGAAACGATGAGGTCGATGAAGCCTGGCTTGACGAAGGGATGAACACATTCAGCGAACTTCGTTACATGCAGAGGAGGCATGGCTTTTCGGGAAACATGTCCAGAACTCCCGACTGGATAATGGAGATAAGCGACCAGGATATGGGCCTCCTTACGTACGTAACAGGCACTGCCAACGGAGAGGAGGTTCCCGTACTCAGTGACGCTACTTCAGCGGGTGACGGCAGCCATCTCACCGGCTTCACCTACTACTCCAAACCGGCATTTTTCCTCAGAATGCTCCAGAGACAGGTCGGTGAAGAAGATTTCGACAGGATAATGTCCATATACTTCAACCGATTCATGTACCATCATCCACATACGGATGACTTCCGGGCGATTGTGGAGGAAGTTACCGGAAGATCATGGGAGGAGGAATTCGATTTCTGGCTAAGAGGGACCGGAAATGCTGACGTAAGAATTGCCGGTATTGAAGAGATAGGCGATTCAACCGTTGTGATAATTTCAGGTGATGTTCCCCATAACGTTGAACTTGATCTGCTTTTACTTTCGGGAAGTGATTCCCTTTTGACCGAACTTACCCTTGCCCCTGGAATCAACGATACCGTAACGGTATCAGGCAGCTGGCATGCGGCCGTTGCTGACCCGTTTCTCTGCATGCCTGACAGGGCCCCCTGGAATAATGCTCTGCCACCTTTGAGTCAGATCAAACCGATGTTCCTGCCGTTTCCAAGGCCTACCCATCAAAGTCTATGGGTTTTGCCGTTCCCGTCGTATGCCGCCGGTTCATGGCGGGGGGAGATTCTGTGTATGTCCGCTGCCATTCCTTCCTATATGGGAGGCCCTTCCACATGGGCAGCCCATGCATCGGTTCCATTTGAAAGCGGAAGTTTTTCCGACTGGGGTGCTTTCTATCATGCGCCTCTCTTCAAAAAAAATCGCAGGAGTCTCTACATGTCGCTTGGAGTAGGAAGGGGATATGGAACAGGCAGCGCTTCTCTTGGCGCGGACTATTTCATGGGAGGACGAGTGGCAACGGATACCCATCTTAGAATGTCTTTTGATATTGAACTTTTCAGCGTAGAAGACACAACTGTATACGGTGGAGCCAACGTTGAGGAAGGTAACGGATTTGAATTCACCGGAGGATTCTCAGCAATCGATCGTAACTACGGTATTTCATGGGAAGGAAGTTTGAGTGCCATGGCTTCCCCCGGATGGAACAACAGCTCCTATTCGCGGGTGGACGGTGAGTTTGATATCACCACCAGGATAATGGGCAGCTACCTTGCCAGAACCAGGATTTACGCAGGCAGAATAACAGGTGATGCCCCTGCTCACGTATTTCTTCGACCTGGTGGAGGTCTACTCGCAGAGGGCATTATAGGAGCGTTTCTCCCCCCCGACGGATCGTTATCACCTCAGGAGCATTTCTACGTTCGTTCAGGTCCAGCTCTGCCGGGCTACTGGAATAATCCCGTAAGGGGAAGAGCAGCCATTACGGTTGAGCAGAGGATACCGGTGCCGTTTCCTCTGATTCCTCTTGAGATATTCGGAGGTGTCGGCTGGCTTGCCGATGGTTTCAGGGATTTTTCCGAAGACACTTTCATGGCCGACGGGGGATTCACTGTAAGGTTCGCCATGCTGGAAGCACTGTTTCCGATCTGGGTATCAGATCCTGTTGACGGTGAGGACAACTGGGAATTCAGATGGCGGATAGGTCTGTCACCTGCCGGCTTCCCGGATCTTTACTGACAGCTGAAGGAGGACAATGAAAACCATTGTGTTAACCGTTCTGTTTCTGGTCGGTTCTGTTTTCTCTTCCGCGGAGGAATCATCCATTTCAAGTGACAACACCGATCGAGGACTGTTCAGCCTGATTATGGAATTTGCGGTCAGTGAAGGGCGTTTATGGGCCAGATCAATAGAACATGTGGATATGGACAGAATGCTTGAATTGATGGAAACAGGGCTTGTTACATTCCATAAAGCAGACTGGTATGTCATAGTTGATGATGAGTAATTCCGTTCAGTGCGTATTGTGTCCTCATCTGTGTATCCTTGCCCCGGGTGAGCGGGGAAGGTGCAGAGTCAGGCTTAATGTAGAAGGTGAACTGGTGAGCCTGGTTTACGGCCTGCCTGTTGCTGTCCATATCGATCCTGTGGAGAAGAAACCTCTATTTCATTTCATGCCGGGAATCGATGTTTTTTCAATTGCGACAGCTGGCTGCAATCTGAAGTGCGAGTTTTGTCAGAACTGGGAAATATCCCAGGCGGCCCCGGAGGATGTAACACCTTACGATATGCCGCCTGAAGCGGTTATTGAAAACGCTTTGTCGTACGGTTGTGAAGCGATCGCATATACGTACACCGAGCCTGTGGTTTTTTTTGAATACACCAGAGACTGCGCCAGGCTGGCCCGTGACGCTGGAATCAAGAATATCCTTGTCACCGCTGGTTACATTAACCCCGGGCCACTGTCTGAACTCTCGGAATACATCGACGCTGCGAATGTAGATCTTAAATCAATGTCCGACACTTACTACAGGAATATATGCGGAGGTACCCTTCAGCCGGTGCTTGATACGATTATTTCCCTGAAGGAATCGGGTACCTGGGTTGAGGTTACGAATCTCATTGTACCTACTTTAAACGATGATCCAGACGAAATCGACTTGCTTTCCAGGTGGGTACTTGATAACACCGGAAATGATACACCTCTTCATTTTTCAAGGTTTTTTCCCATGTACAGACTTGCCGATCTGGCCCCGACATCCATTGATACTCTGCGTGGAGCTCGGGAAAGAGCAATGGATACAGGTCTCAATTACGTGTACGTGGGAAATGCAGTTACCCCTGGAGGTACGATAACAAGGTGTCCCGAGTGTGGTGAAACTCTCGTTGCCAGACAGGGCTATATGATAACGGAAAGAAACATTCTGAATGGAAATTGCGGAAACTGCTCAGCCCCGATTGCAGGGGTCTGGGATGGAATGGAGGAGCGGTGAAAAATAGAATCAGCAGGCGGAGATTTCTATCATACGCTACCATGCTGCTTTTTTCGGCGGTCGCTGCCGCCAGTGGTAAACCTGGTAACAAAGACAGCGCTGATAAACCCGAAATCAAAAGAACATCCAGGAAAAAAGCGGATCATTACAGAGAGCTGGCGGGATGAGAATACTTGCCCTTACTTCTATTTTTCTGGTTGCCTGCGGAGGCAGTTCCCCCGCACAGGAGGAGGGCAGAAACAGTGGCGGCATGCTTAGACCTCCAGCAGTTGCGGGAAGGTTTTACCCGGGAGATTCAGCCACGTTAAGCACTATGGTTGACAGCCTGCTTGATATCTCCGGGGTGCAGCATCCCACCGGAGATGTAATAGCGGGAGTAGTTCCACACGCGGGGTACGTATTCAGTGGTGCTACCGCTGCTGATTTTTACAGCTCCATTGAAGGCGTTGATTATGATGTTGTTGTAATAGCAGGACCGTCGCACCGAGTCGCATTCAATGGATTCTCTATTTTCGATGGAAACGGATACCTTACTCCGTTGGGCGAAGTTGCTATAGCGACTGATATTGTTCAGCGACTCAGGCAATCGCATCCGTCAGCCTCTTTCATTCCGGAAGCTCATGAATCCGAACACTGTCTTGAGGTGCAGCTTCCCTTCCTTCAGAGGGTGCTGCAATCCGGTTTCAGAATAGTGCCAATTGTAATAGGCAATACCGGACCCGATGAACTGAAATACATGGCTGAACTGATACTCGCTGAAGCCTACGATCAACGGATTCTTGTAATTGCCAGCAGTGACCTATCCCATTACCCTTCCAGGGAACTGGCGGAAGAAGTTGATTCACTTACGGTTGAAGCGATACTGAACGGTGAAATGAATCCTTTTCTGGAGGTTACATCTGAGGAAAGGTTGCCTGATGGTCTTGCCACTTTTGCATGCGGAAGGCTTCCCATAGCGCTTGTCATGTCCTACGCGGCACTCTATCCGGATGTAACCCCGGAACTCCTTTCCATGACTACAAGTGCAGAATTTTCAGGTGATAATTCTCAGGTTGTGGGGTACGCTTCAATCGCATTTAAAACAGCGGAGTTCGAACCATCTGAATGGAGCATTTCCCCGGATTACAGGGATATTCTTCTTGAAATTGCCCACGAATCCGTCCGTTGTGCTGTTGAAGGTGAGAATTGTAATCTGCCGGACACACTGCCTGCCGAACTGGAGCTTCCAAGAGGAGTATTCGTCACATTGAAGCGAAACGGTCGACTGAGGGGATGCATAGGATCAATACGTCCTGTCGGTTCCCTTGCGGAAACCGTGATGAGCATGGCCCGTTCCGCAGCGCTTGAAGACCCCCGATTCATTCCTGTGACGGAGGTTGAGCTTCTGGAGCTGGAGTACGAAATATCGGTGCTTACTCCTCTGCAGATTCTTGATGACTGGCACGATGTGGTAGTAGGTACCGATGGCCTTATTATCGTGGGTTCAGATGGAAGATCCGGTGTACTGTTGCCCCAGGTTCCGATAGAGCAGGGGTGGAACCGGGAGCAGTATCTGGAAGGTATCTGCCAGAAAGCGGGAATGAATAGGAATGCATACCTGGGAGATGTAACCCTTTACCGTTTCCAGGCTCAGGTATTCTGATAAGATGGAAACACCTCCTCGGAACAGGAAAGAATCCCTTTCCGGGTTTTCTTATTTTACGGGAGGACTCCTTTCCATTCTGGTTCAGGCGGTTGTCCTAAGAGAATCTCTTTTCGGTTGTCACCAGGCGGAACTTGCTTCGGGTATCGTTCTGGCAGGATGGATAATCGGGTCAGGTCTCGGAGCGGCAGTGGGAGGCAGATCTTCCAGACACAGACTTTACTGGATGGCTGGAATTGTCATTCTGCCAATTCTAGGATTTGTCCAGGTTGCAGCATCGAGGACAGGGATCCTTCCTCTGGCACTAACGGTATTTCCCGTCGGATTTACCGCCGGTGTTGTGTTCCTGCAGCCCTTCGCTTTCGACAGGCCCGGCAGGATCTATGCACTCGAAGCTCTTGGCGCCGCAGCCGGCGGAGGAATATTCGTTATTCTATCACCTCATCTTCTTGCCGGTGAGATGCTGGCGGTGTCGGTTCTTTTCTCAGTTATCGGCCTTTTATCATGCAGGAGTACAATTCCCGGCTTGATCCTCGCGGTTGTACTGCTTGCATCACAGCTGTTTTCTATTCCGGAGGGTTTCAGCAGACGGCTTGGAGCCATTGCTTTTTGCAATTACGAGAATGTACAGGTTCATCCATCTCCATACGGCGAAGTAGTCACGGCTTCCAGAGCAGGCCAGCACGTGGTATTCAGGAGCGGACTGCTTGAAGCGACATGGCCTGCCCTCGAATCAGCGGAAGAAACCGTTACCGTTCCCCTTGTTGCCGCTCTGCCGGAGGCGGTACTCTATATAGGATCATCCCCTGAGGAAGCAGGAATGATAAGCAACTGGCCCACGGTTGACCTCTGCGTTACCGTTATTCCCGACAGGACGCTGAAAGATGTAATTAACTATCCGGGTGAAATCAGGACAGGCGACGGACGCCGGTACCTGACAGACGACGTATTTTCGTACGATCTTATTATCGTTTCTGCCGGTCAGCCCCTGACGCTTCTCTCAAACCGCTTCTACACCACTCAATTTATGAAACTTCTTGCAGAAAGACTTACGCCGGAAGGTATAGCTGCAATCCACCTGCCCGGCGGGATAAACAGGCTGCATCCACTGGAGGCGGAACTGGCCCGTTCAGTTGTGATGGCGTCAGAAACCTGCTTTGAATGGAGCAGGGTCATTCCTATTTCAGGTCTCATGCTCATTGCAGGCAATGGCCCGGAATTGTCATTCAGTGGAGGGGTACTTGCCGATAGAATGGACTCGTTGGGAGTTACGGGTGTTTTCGTAAATTCCGGAACTCTTCCATACGATCTTTCTGAATTCAGAATGGCAGCCTTTGATGACCAGATCGCTTCATCAACTGCGAAAGTAAACAGAGATCTTCGTCCGGAAGGTTTCAGAATAGCTCATGAACTGTGGAATTTCAGGATGGAAGATGGTGAAACAATTGATCTGACCGTTCCGGCAGTTGTACTGTTTATGTTAATAATGGTAACAGCGGCTTTACTTACCGGCAAACCACTTACTTCACTTGGTGTTGCCGCAGCGGGGTTCGCGGGACTGTCCGTCGAAGTTATTTCCCTGGTTGCGATTCAGGCCGCGACTGGCTGCTCATGGGTACTTGTGGGCGCCGTTACCGGGATATTCATGACGGGTGGAGCACTTGGAGCCTACTGGACAGATAGGGGATTACTAAAGGATGTTGGCAAAATAATTGCACTTTCAGGAATAGCGGCCGTTTTCTGTGCCGCTGCGCTTCATCTGTACAGTATTGGTCTGTTGAGCGGGATTTTTCTGACAGTTTGCCTGTTTCTTGGAACCTTTGTATGCGGAGTTTCCAGTGGCGGAGCTTTTACATCTGCCGCTTTCGTTCTTGGGAGCAATGGCACTCGAAAAATCGGAATTCTGGACTTTGCGGAGCACGGAGGGAGCGCAGCTGCTTCCCTGCTTATGCCGCTTGTTCTGTTTCCCCTGCTTGGTGCTGCGACGGTTCTGGTTATAGCAGCCGGATGGGTTGCGATCTGGACAGTTGTTTTCAAGTATCTATGACTTTCGAAAGAACGGAAAAGAGGAAGGCGGATCCCGAAGGACCCGCCTTTGCTATATAAGGGCTGTATTCAGTTGGAAACTCTTTCTACTACGAATTCCGCGCGACGGTTGAGGGCCTTGTTGGCAGCGGAGGCGTTGGAAACTGCAGGTCTTGTCTCTCCATAGCCAACCGTGGTCAGGCTGGAAGCGCTGACACCCCGGTCGAGGAGGTAGTCGTAGACAGCCATGGCTCTGTTCTCGCTGAGGGTCAGGTTGTACTCCTCTGTATAGTCAGAGTCCGAGTGTCCGCTTATTTGGACCGTTAGACCGTTAGCGATGATTTCCTCAGCAATTTCATCCAGGATGGTTTTGTATTCCGGTTGGATGTTGTACTGGTTAACGATGAAGTAAATCGGCTCGAATGCGACGGACTGGAGCTGGAAATCCAGAACAACAAGGTCGCCACTGAGGGAATTGACACTCTCGCTGGCGCCGAGGTAACCGTCGGCGCTTGCAGTGATTGTCCAGCTGCCCTCATCGAGATCCAACTCGTAAAGACCGTCATTGCCGGTCATGTCACTGACCGGAGCGACCGGTGCGGTGACGGTAGCGCCTGAGATGGCAATACCGGTCTCGATATCGGTGACGCTTCCCATGATTGTACATGGCACGGGCTGAAGAGCGTAATCCTGGCTGATATCGTGACCGCCTGATACCTGGATCGTTTCAGTTCTTTCCAGGTACCCGCTGGCATTTACTGCTACCGCAATGCTTCCCTCGGGTACTTCAACTGAGAAATATCCGGTTTCAGGGTCACTGATCGCAGGTTGTACCGCAGTCCCCGGGAAAGCCACGGTAGCTTCAAGGAACTCACCGGTTACGTCATCCGTTATTGTGCCGGATAACACAGCGCTGCCGGGATCTTCCCTCAGGTCGCTGGAGTACATGAGGTTCACGCCGACTCCCCATGAGGGATAATAGCCCTCAGGGAAAGGAGCGTAATGTGCTCTGTATGCGTTTGTTGGATTGCCGCCAGCCTGATACGCGTGATGTCCCAGGTCGGTCCACTCAGGATCGAAATTATCAAGCGCGAATGCCCCTACAACATCGAAAGCGAATCCGGAGGCAAAGGGGAATCTAATTCCAGGTTGAATGACTATCATGTCGTCGTAGTCCTGGCCGTTACCATCTTCGTAGTCGCGTTTCATGAAGTGACGCCACTCTGCTTCTGCAAAGAGGGTCAGCTTATTCATGGGATATTCGAAGCCGATTGCGAGATGGAATACAGGATCTTCAATTTCCATATCTACGTCAACACTGTCGCCTGTTCCGTACCTGAAGTCCGTGAACTGGAAACTCTGCTTGAAGTAGTGATATCCAATATTGGTATGCATTACAACAGGGTGTAGATCAAGTGAAACAAGCAGATCTGCTCCTGCTGAGAATTTCGTACCAATCATCGGGCGGCGCATCTCGAACATGGGCTGGCCCGGCTGCCAGATACCATCGTATTGATTGTTGTTGATAACGAATGGGCTGTTACCCCCATCGTAGATACTGAAACCAGCCCACGGCATCAATCCAATCCGTAAGTCTCCAGAAGAATCAATAGCGTACTTCAGAAAAAAACCGGCTTCACTGAACCCGTCATCATTCTCGTTTTCTCCCCCTGAGAGGTTTTCGCGACCCGGAATGTTGTCGCGTGAGAGACAGTCCCAAACGTAGGAGACTCTTCCCGCGATCTCCACTTTTTCACTAAGTCCTACTCCGGCTGTAATGTACCAGGTGCCGTTGTATTCTGTATCGGTGACATCTTCAGCACCACCTGCAAGTTGCGCGGTTCTGGTATCGTTACTCATCCCGAGAAATGAGAACAGGGCAAGAGAGAATTCCCCTGCTCCTATTGTTTTTGCGTCAACAGTCCGGTTGAGTCCCCTCAGACCCATATAGGACGGTAACGCCATAGCGCTGCATGAGATAAGTAGAATCGCAGCGATAATAAGTGACCCCTTTTTCATTATAACCTATCCTTTCATTAAGGTTATTGATTGCGCGGATATTAGTAATTCCTATCTCCTATGTCAATGATGTATGATGCTATAATGACGCACAAATGTGTATATATCGATAGCAATTCCCACATCTGTTATCGCTATGAAACTGCCGCTTGAATATCAGTTATAATTAACCAACACCGCTTTCAGCCCTGTTCGGTTGATTCGCGATCTGAATTCTTTATATTGACCCGTAACCAATGTGTTGCTGAAATATTGTATCTTATGGATTTCGTACTTATGGAGAATCGAATGTCACATGAATTTGGAGATTTTCTTAGAAACAGGTTGATTCAACAGAACATTGCATCTCACCAGGTTATCAAGGAAAATGGAGAACTGAAGCCTGGAGAAAGGCGGGAAATAGCCGTACTGTTTCTTGATCTGGAAGGGTTTACAGCCTTATCTGAAAGGCTGGATCATGAAGCAGTTCATGATATTGCCAGGGTTGTAATGGATGCTCTAGTTAATGTAACAGAAAAATTCGGCGGATACGTTGACAAGATCGAAGGAGACAGAATCATGGTTCTCTTCGGTGCCCTGAAGGCCGGCGAGAACGACAGTATAAGGGCAATATCATGCGGATTCATAATGCTCGACGCAGTAAGAACGGCAAACGATATTCTCTTCGATTCAGGTATTCCAATCATTGCAAGAGTAGGGATAAACAGTGGTCCGGTTACTGTAGCTCCCGATGCGATAGGACATTTGACCGCCATGGGAAAAACTGTGAACCTTGCTTCCCGCATGGAAGAAGCCGCCGAAGCCGGCACCATTCTGATTCCCGATAATATTTATTACAAGTGCAGGGATCAGTTTACCTGGGAAGATATGGGAATGATGATGCTGAAGGGTATCGACAGCCCTGTTCATGCTTGGCGCCCAACAGGTACCATGTCCTTAAGCAGACCACGATGGGAGCGTTTTTCGAAGGTTTGCACTTCGGGTTTCGTAGGAAGGTCAACCGAACTCGACAGGCTGAAGATCAAGCTGTCCGCGCAGAAATCAGGAAGTACAAAAAAAAATCGTCTTGGCGGAGTAAAGCACATCGTACTTGGAATCAAGGGTGAAGCGGGTATCGGAAAATCGCGTCTGATTCATGAATTCATCCAGCATCATTGCTGTGATGATGAGAATGTCATAGTACTGAAAGGTCAGGCTCTTTCTTACGCTCAACCTGCTTACAGCCTTTGGACAGGTCTTCTTCGCAATCTGCTTGATATCGAACACGACTGTAGAATGGATTATAAAGAATTCAGGCAGAAAATCTGCAACCTCAGTGATGACAGGGAACTGATCGATTCAGTGCCATTTCTGGCGGAACTCCTGTCGATCAGATCCGGCGATAGAAGGCTTGCTGAACTGGACAGCAAGGCTATAGTCCTTGAAACCAGAATTGCCTTCAGAAATCTACTGAAGGTTATGGCTACGCAAAGGTATCTGATAGTGGTGCTGGACGATCTGCACTGGATTAACTCCACCTGTCGCAATGTCCTAGAATTCATTATCAGCAACTGCAGTACGGAAAGACCAGTTCTTTTTATTCTGATTTACAGACCGGAAACGGATGATGGCGGAGCGGTGGAGTTCGATATTACATTCAACTACGCTGAACTGGAAGAGATTCTCCTTTCGAGTATGGATGAACATGCCTGCCATGATATAATAACGGGGATCCTGTCGAGTACCAGCGCTGAGGGAACCGGAAAGATATCCTCGGAAGCTGAAGCTTTTCTCATGATGCATTCCCGCGGCAATCCATTTTTTCTTGAGGAACTGATCCTTGATCTTATTGAATCGGCCATACTGAATGAGAACGATGGACGGTGGTTATTCAACAGCCCCATCAGGGAGATATACATACCCTCTTCGCTTACCGGATTGCTTCAATCGAGACTTGACCGTCTTTCAGAGGAATTGAAAGGCGTTCTTCAGAAATCCTCCGTATTGGGATTTGAATTCAGGCTTAGACTCTACAACAGGTTGATTGAAGAGCTTGCCATAAAAGAAGACAGTAGAGTAGTTCTCAACAATCTGGAGCGTAGACAATTCCTTATAGGTATGGGTACGGCATTCGAACAGAAGTACATATTCAGACACATCCTGATTCGCGATACCGCCTACAACAGTATACTTCAGAGTAACAGGAAGCTTCTTCACAGAATCACTGCCAGCCTGATTGAAGAGATGTATTCTGATGATGAACAGGAAATTGCCGATATACTTGCACATCACTGGGAAAAGGCCGATGTAAAGGATAAGGCAATTCACTGGGGTACTTTAAATCTTAAGTACACGGTAGAGACTTATCAGCATGAGAAAGCGCTGGAATTGTCAGAGAAACTGGAATCCTGGATAATGGAGCAGCCTCTGGATGAGAAAAGCAGCGATAAGCTGCTTGAGGTAATGATGTACAGAATTGATACTCTTGATCTTCTCGGAAGGAGGAAGGATCAGGAGCAGCTGCTTCTCAGAATGAAGGAAATCGCTGACACTCATGAAATGGTTACCTGGCAGGGTAAAATACAGTCCGCTCTTGGAAGCGTATATAGAATTACCGATCGCTTGAACGAAGCCGGCACATGTTCGCGGAAGGCTCTTGAAATCCATAGAAAAGCAGGTGACCGCAAATGTGAGAGTATGGTACTCTGCAATCTTGGCATACTCAGCAGAATTCAGGGCAGAACAGATGAAGCACAGGAGTATTTTGAGACAGCACTTACGATGAACCGCGAAGAGGGTGACAGAAGGGTAGAGGGTATACTGCTTGGAAATCTCGGGAACTCATATTTTAATCAGGAGCGGATGGATGAAGCTATCGAGTATTACGAAAAAGCCCTTGAGATTAACAGGGAAACCGGGGACAGGAGGAATGAAGGGATTGCTCTGGGGAATCTTGGGATTCCCTATATTTCAAAGGATGATATTGAGCAGGCCCTGAATTACTTTCAACAGGCGCTTGATCTTCACCGGGAGATAGGAAATAGAAAAAGCGAAGGAATAACACTGGGAAACATGGGGGTACTGTACTTCGAGCATGATCGTTTTGAAGAATCCCGGGAATGTTACGAAAAGGCCCTTGAAATTCACCTTGAAGTTGGGAGTCGTAGACCGAAAGCCGTTGTGCTTGCGGCTCTTTCATTACTCCTGATGAAACAGAATGATCCTGCGGGAGCCCTGCAGTATTACCAGGATGCTCTTTCGATTATTGAAGAACTGGAGCTGACAGACGGAGGATTTGACCAATTATCTGAACTCCACGATGAACTGCTTTCCTGTGGCTTTTCTGAAAAGGAAGTTCCGTGGCCCTCCCACTGGTCTACCTCAATGCGATAATGGCTGTTCTTCTCTATCCTGTTTAAAGTGTTACGGTTTTTTCAGTTGAGAAGCGAAGAAAACGAATGTCCAGCCGTTCAGGATTAGTTCAATTGAGATCAATAGACCGATGACAAGCAGACCCGAGAAGGGCCAGTTCGCAATAATGATGATTCCCAGGATGATGGATATCATTCCATTGATGATAATCCAGAATTTGTTCTTAAAACTGTGCTTCTGAAATGCCATGCATATACGAACAACACCTATAGCAACAAACATCCCCGCAAGCATAAGAGTAATGAATAGTTCGGATCGCACCGGGTTTACAACAATAGTGATCCCTGCCAGTAGATAGATGCATGAGGATATGATAAGGTATATGCGGCCTTTCCAGGCATTGATTGTAAAAGTGTGAACCAGCTGAACACATCCGCCGACAATTAGCAGAACACCGAACATTTCCGTAATAGTAAGACCAAGAGTAGCAGACATGCCTAATCCGATGATTCCGAGAATAACAAAGGCAACGCCAATACCCATGAGCCAATCCCTGTTTTTGTATAGTATCCCCTCTATTTTCTGAAACTCCGAATGTGTTTCCCGTGTTATTTCCTTCATGATATTCTTCCCTTCAAATGAGACTTGTTAATCAAAACATATCATAACAATTCATTTTATGCATTACTTGCATTATTACTGAGATTCCGGTTTGATATGTAAGTAATTCCGTTTGTCCGGTATCTGAGAATATGCTGCTACTCAACTGCGCATGTTCGTTAGTCAAATTCATTTGTTGACATGATATGGCTGCCTTCGGTATCATTTTACCGGTAAAGCAATTTAATTGGGCTGTGTTACGGATGGTACAGATTCAGTATTGTGTTTATCGAAAGAAGGAAGGAAAACACCATGAGAAGACAAATTCTTTTTAATTCAGTATTGGTCATGTTTCTTACGCTGAGTTTTTCATGTGGTAATTCGACATCACCTGTAGTCCATGTCATTGAAGAGGGAGCATGGACCGGAGCACTACTTGGTGAAGCAATTACCTTCACAGTGGAAGAGAGTCAGGTGAAGAATCTCCAGCTTACTTTCATTTACTGGGGTTTGAACCTGCCGGCGGATACCGTGATATGGACTCCTGATGATGCAGAAATTACGAGTAACGAGTTTCATATGTCAGATACACTGACTCGCGGGTACTACAGTTATTCAATGAATATCAATGGTACATTCGATCCCCCATCCGAGATTTCCGGCATGTTCGGAACGATGGGAGCTTTTGACAGTCTGGGTGCTCATCTTACAACCAGTGATTCTCTGTCCTGGTCCGGTAATCATGACTGAAAAGTAATTACGCGGCAAACTCTATACTGTTAACCCGCATCCATCACAAATACTCTACTACAGCATTGCATATAGCTGCGTCTGCTGCGTTATACTCATGCATCCGTCCTCGATGTACTGTTGAAGTACGCCTTCGGAGTATGCATTCGAAAGCCTTGCATCCACAACCATCTGCAGCGCTTCGCTACGAAAACTTGTGATGGATGCGGGTTAATGGCTGTCACAGAAGAGCGTTTCATTCTCCCCTGATCTCTTTCAATTGTTTCCGAATCCGTTCCGCTTCGGCTTCGTTGCCTATCTTCTCATACATGTCGGTCATACGTTCCAGGGTTGTTATCGTATACGGATGATTTATTCCAAGTGAATCCTCGAAAATGGTTAAGACCTGCCTGAAAAGCTGTTCTCCTTCCCTGTATTTCCCCTGGGATATGTACACTGGTGCAATATTCCCCAATGATATTGCCGTATTCGGGTGTTTCTCGCCCAATATTTCTTTTCTGATGGCAAGTGCTTTTTCGTAGTATGCCAAAGCTGTGTCCTGGTCGCCTATATGCCTATGAATACCCCCGATGTTATTGTATGAAGTCGCAGTATCAGGATGCTTCTCACCCAGCAGTTCCTTTCTGATGGCAAGTGCTTTCTCGTAGTAGGCTAAAGCCGTGTCATAATCTTTTTTACGCCAATGAGCCATTCCAATGTTATTGTATGACAGTGCCGTAGCCGGATGCTTCTCGCCCAGCAATTCTTTCTGTATTGTAAGAGCTTTATCATTCTACAAAAATGCCCTTGGCATCAGGAAAAAAATATTCGGTGAACAACATCAGGATACAGCAATTTCGTACTACAAATTCGGAGATGTTCATCTGCATAAAGGCGATTATGACAAGGCATTGTTATATCATAAGAAAGCCCTTGCCATACAGAAGGAATTGCTGGGTGAAAAACATCAGGACACAGCCGAATCATACAATAATATTGGAATGGTCCATTTGTATA
>Ga0255381_10012_pt1 | contig 17701 bp, 17 predicted proteins | sample ANMaggSSYBR01E10_FD_182108 | JGI IMG/M metagenome (GOLD analysis project Ga0255381, IMG submission 182108) | Sediment cell enrichment communities from methane seep in Santa Monica Basin, California, United Staets - ANME aggregate JGI... | ecosystem: Environmental > Aquatic > Marine > Cold seeps >...
GGAGCGACCATTTCTCCAAAACCATATTTCCCATCTTTCCGACTGGGACAAGTGAAAAAGAATATTCCATTACGCTTGAGTAATTTTCGCACATGTTGGATCGCCTGGGAATATCTTATGAAAATTATTTTTTTACCTACATAATTTAATTTGATAATATATTAATTAACATAAGTGAGGATATAGGTGTATCATATATTCAGAATTAGAAGAAAATGAAAAAACAAAATAAATACTTAGAGAGTTATATAATTCACAAAATACAAAAAGGAGAAAAACAATGATCAAGAGAATTTTTACTCTAATTCTTACTTTTTCTTTTGTATTTATTGCCAACTCAAATGCACAGAATACATGGGAAAAAACTTATGGCGGATGGCAGGATGAAGAGGGACGATCAGTTCTGCAAACAACTGATGGAGGCTATATCGTATCAGGATGGACAGATACATATGGTGCGGGTGATTATGATTACTACCTGGTCAAAACCAACAGTTACGGCGATACACTTTGGACAAAAACTTACGGAACAAACAGAGATGATCGGGCAGGCTGTGTTATTCAAACTGCAGACGGAGGATACATCATATCGGGATTCTCTCTACCGGTAAATGACACTCTTGGCGATATTTATTTTATTAAATTAAACGCCCAGGGCGACACAATTTGGTCTAAAAGATACTGGGGAGCCAATGACCATCGCGCTTATATGGTACAGGAGACCGAAGATGGAGGATTTATAATCTCTGGATCTACATACGCATACGGGGCATCATATTTAGACATTTTATTAATGAAAACCGACAGCCTGGGAGACACACTCTGGACAAAGACATACGGTGGCGACAGCATAGAACAGGGCTTTGCTTTGCCAACCACCGATGGTGGTTATATAATTTCAGGGTCTACTTCATCATACGGAGCAGGGGGTGCTGATATCTATCTAATCAAAACCAACAGCCAGGGAGACACACTCTGGACACAGACATACGGTGGATCCGGCGAAGAGGAAGGTTATGCTTTTCCAACCACCGATGGTGGTTATATAGTTTCAGGTTATACTTCATCATACGGAGCAGGAGGAAGTGATTTCTATCTAATCAAAACTAATAACCAAGGCGACACCATTTGGACTAAAACATACGGAGGTGACAGCACAGAATGGGGTGCTGCTTTGCCAACCACCGACGGTGGTTACATAGTTTCAGGTTATACTTCATCATACGGAGCAGGTAATGGAGACGTTTATCTTATTAAAACCGACGCATCAGGAAACTCCGTTTGGACAAAGACTTACGGAGGAACAGGTTTTGATTTCGGTGTAATAGGACAGCAAACTTCGGACGGAGGTTACATTATAGCAGGAACAACGACTTCTTTTGGAGCCGGTGGTGAGGACATCTATCTCATCAAGACAAATTCAAGTGGCAATGTTGCTGTTGAGGAAGAGATCATAGCTCCAAATAATTCTGGAACAAATTTCTTTGTAGAATCCAATCCTTTTATTTTCTTTACAACTATACCCGGACATGAGAACGAGTTTTTTGAAGTCAAAGATATTATCGGAAGATCCGTAGGTATATATAAAGGCGATAAAATTGGAGAAAATTTACTCCCCGGAATCTACTTTTTGTCTTTATCTAATACAAATATCCAGGGAATTAGAATTATAAAGATTAAATAAGTTTATTCAATTTTCTCATAACGAGTTTATACTCGGTAGTGTTGCGTGCGATAAAAGAAAAATAGTATATATGAAGTACTGGTCTGGTAAGTATAATTTATATAGAGTTATCTTATGCTGGAAGAGACCTCTTCCGTAGAACGGTTTACTTGAACAAATATTTTTACCTGATATATTTCCTCTCTGTTACAAAAAAACATGTAAACTTAGTTGATATATGCATATGTTAATCTATAATTGAAGAAATATATTCATCAAAGATGTTAAAATGGACAATAAAATAAAGAAATATTATTTTAAACCTTTTAATTATGAACAAGATAGAGTTTTATGTTCAAATTATTTAAAAGATGCTCATTTTATAAGTGGAATTAAACCTGAAAATCAAGAAGAAGATATTAAAAATTATCTCCGGTCAATTAAATCAAGGCAACGAAGAGATATCAATTTCTGTTCAATACTATATAGAAATAATCAATCCATTGGTTTAGTTGATGCTTTTCCTCTATTTAATGATCCGGAAACAGGTTTTGTAGTTTTCTATTATTTGATCAAAGAAATGAGAGGAAACAAATTAGGAAAGAAATTGGAAGATTATTCCATGAAATTATTTAAAAAATATGGATGTAAAAAAGCAAAATTAGAAGTTAGTTCAAAAAATGAAATTGCGATTAGATTTTATAAGAATCATGGATGGGAAATAAAGTGTGAAAAACAAAATAATCCAATTATGTACATTATGGTGAAAATCCTTGTATGATATGCACACATATATGGAAATAAATTGTCATATCAACTAAATCCTCTATAATAAATTAAGAAGTTGATTTAAGTGTTCGGAGTAAGAAGATTCAAAAGGAGGTTAATTGATGAATGTGCTTGTGATTATTGGCAGTCCACGTAAGAAAAATACTTTCTCAATGTGCAGACTTATTGAAGAAAAAGTAAATGCGACAGAAACTGTCGAATTTGAATATCTATTTTTAGGGAACATGAACCTTGAGTTATGTCGCGGTTGTATGCTATGTATTTCGAAGGGAGAGGAGTACTGTCCAATTAAAGATGATCTGCAGTCCATCATAGAAAAGATGCATAAGGCTGATATAACTGTTTTTTCCTCACCAGTATATGTCCATCATATAACATCAATAATGAAAAACTTCATTGACCGATCATGTTATCACTTTCATCGTCCGAGTTTCTTTGATAAGACCGCATTCGTTGTCACCACAACTGCCAGTTCCGGTCTGGAAGACACAAGCGAATATCTTAAAAGAACAGTGCGTGGTTACGGTTTTAACTTCATTGGATCATTGGATGTAATGATGGTAATCCATGAAAGGTCACAAAAATACAGACATCAAATTTCGATGAAAATTGATGACCTCTCAAAAAAAATCCTTCAAACGATGAAGTATAACAAGAAACCTGTTCCTGGTATATATAACCTAGTTTTATTTGGCATAATGAAGCAGGTTGCACCGCACATAGAACGAGATAATACCTGGTGGCAGGAAAAAGGTTTATTCGATAAAGATTATTATATTGACGTTCCCATTCCATTCTTCAATAAATTGATTGCAAATCTAATTCTCAAGAAGATAAAAAGGAAACAAGCAAAATACTTTAGATAAATGATGCTTGAATAGTGTCTATTACATATGAATTGCTAAATGAAAAATATAATCTATAATCTTAAGGATTGCAACGACCTGACAAATTTAATCTCGATCTATTTTTCAAGACACGCAGAGAGAAATTTTGTTTTGTATAAAGTGCCGGTTTGACGAGTAACTGTAATTGAGATAGAGTTAGGTTTATGCAATCAACCCTGACTATGTTTCTCATTTCATTGGTACAGATAAACTTAGACTGGGAGAAAAGAAAATGAAAAAATTATTGTTCATGGTCATCTGCTGTTGTTTATCTTTAATAATAATCAACTGTACAAAACAACATGAAAAGGCTCCTTTCCAAGAAGGAATTTATCTTGAGTACTCTTCTACAAATAAATATAAAGTCGGGATGAATAGAATAGAAAGAATAGAATTTGAACGAAATAGAAGTGGAGAATGGAATTGTAAGACGGAAATAATAATTAATTATAATAATACTGAAACTAAAGACACTGTAATTTGTACAATTGATGAAAGTGGAAAACTTAAAGGAGCAAGCCTTGACCCTAGCAAATATGTATACGGAGAGTACTGGATACCTCCTTCTCTTCCTCCAAAAGTACAAAATGGCACAGTAAAAAATTGGTATACAATATTAGGGGAAATACCTATTGTACATCAGATAAAACATTTTAATAAATGGGAAGTATGGACTATTGAGACAAAAGATTCTCATCAACACATAATCAGGTATTATGAAGTTAATACCGGTTGGTTAGTTGGGGAGTATCATTTAATTTATGAGCTTTATGAAGCTGAAAAAATACTTGTTAATACAAATTTAGATATTCCTACAGTGGAATAAGTAGTTGATAGGAGGAAATTAAATATATATATTCAAAATATTTTAACTTTCTCATATTGAATAAAGAGGGTAAAAGGAAAGTTTCCAGTTACTGTATTAAGTAGGTGCTCCTACTTACCTGGTATTTTTCCGATCTGCTCCAAAATGCAGGTGAACTTAAATGTTGCTTAATAATGAATAGAAAAATAGATAAAATAAAAGCAGGAATTGAAAATGAATTTCCTAAATCTAATATTACAAATAAATTTATCAAAGAGAATTTTGATTATTTGCCACTGTTTTCGGCAGAGGAATTTTATAATAGATTACCTGCTTACATCATTTATAGCCTGAATAATTTTGATCCTGACAACGAAGTATGTGAATTTACAATTTATGGGTTATCTCCCGGAAAGGATTATTCAGAAAACGAATTCTGGGCAATGAGATATGGACTCTTTAATAAGGTTCAATTAAATCTTGTATTGGAGTTCTTGGTCTTAATATCTATTGATAAAAGATTTAAGTTTATTTTTTCTCAGGTTAAAAGAGCACCAGAACGAATAATTAAGTCCAACGAACAATATAACAAATCATTTCAGCCGACTTCTAAAAGCAGTGGCTGAGTTCAACAGATCGTGGAAACTTAGAAAAAAAACAAGCAGCAATACATTAGTTGATATGTTGGTATCGGTATACAGGAAAAACGCAGGGACCGATATATTAAAGAAAAATTCTTACAAAGTACTCTTTACTTTATCAATAGCAAGATATATTCTAATTAAATAATATATAATGTGTAATATGAAGAAAAGAAAACATGTCTAAACAAAAACATATTACAACCGCAATCTTAGTGATAGAAATACTTGTATTGGGTCTGGTTTTAACATGGTTTACATGGAAGCTTACGATCCGCAAATTATCTGAGGAAGCGTTAGAGCAGGCTCGCATCGTGGCTCGATCAATTGACCCTAAACGAGTAGAAAGGTTAAAAGGCAATCAAGTCGACTTAACTTCACAGGATTATCTCCGAATTAAAGAACAATTAACCCTAATCCGTCAGTCCCATAGAACATGCCGTTTTCTCTACATAATGGGTCGTAATAGCGATGGAACGGTTTTTTTCTTTATGGATTCCCAACCAGAGGATTCCAAGGACTATACACCTCCCGGACTTATTTACGAGGAGGTGTCTGACGAATACCTGTATACATTTAATACTGGAGAAGAGCGTACCGTAGGACCGATTACGGATCGCTGGGGCACTCTGGTAACCAGTTTGGTTCCAATCTATGCTTACGATACAAACGAGTTGATTGCTGTACTGGGTATGGATATTACAGCAAAGGATTGGAATAAAAAGGTCATATCACAGTGTTTACTTCCGGTAGGTCTAACTATCTTAATAATACTTCTCACTATCTCTCTCCTTATACTATACCGAGCTAGACAGAAGATTAAGATTAATTATAATGAAAAAAACAAAATTGCCACAGAACTACAAAAAACTTTACAACACATTAAAAAACTCCAAGGAATACTGCCTATTTGTGCAAATTGTAAAAAAATAAGAGATGATAATGGATATTGGAAGCAGATTGAAGCTTACATCAGAGATCACTCTGAAGCTGAATTTAGCCATGACATTTGCCCTGAATGTTCCAAGAAACTTTACCCTGAGTACATTAATGATGACAAACAGAAAAACATATAACAAATTATTCTACCGGGTATTTTTCATCTGCACTCAAAAATGCAGGTAAATCCAAGAATTATAAAACATCAATATACAAGAAAAAAAGGATGGTACATTGTCCAAATTGGATGAAATAACGAATACAAAACCAGAGAGGATGAATGCATTCTTTGATGCCAGACATTCAAATTATGATAATGACATGCATCGAAATGTTGAATCATTTGACAACTTCTACCGGACAATAGCAGAGTCAGTTAATAAGACCCAAAAAAGAATAAAATTATTGGATTTAGGCGTGGGAACAGGCTTGGAATTAGAATTAATTGTCAAAAGAGTTCCAAATGCTGAAATAATCTGTGTTGACATATCTGCAAAAATGTTGGACATGCTCAAACAAAAGTATGAAGATATGAACATTGAAATGACGACAGTCAATGAATCATATATTTGTTATCAATTTGGAAAGAATAAATTTGACTATATTATTTCTGTCATGACAATGCATCATTTACAAAAGAATGAAAAGATACAATTATATACTAAAATAGTCCAAGCATTAAAGGTCTCAGGAAAATATATTGAAGGTGATTGGGTAGTTTCAAAAAAAGATGAAAAAGAATATATGGATAAATATTTAGCAAAGAAAAGATCATTTAAGCTCAATGACGAGGATATTTATCATATAGATATTCCATTTTCACTGGAAACCCAGGAAAATATATTCAAAGAAAGCGGTATGGATTTCAATATTGTATACAAAACACAAAAGATATCAATCTATGAAGGACGGAGAAAATGAAAATTCTGACACAACTTGTTATCTTGATATGTGTTCTCATACAGTTTCTGTCGTGTGACATCTTGCGAAAGCCAGCCACACAGGAGCACGTTTCCGAACAGACCACTTGGCACTCTCAAGCATTAGTCTTGTCTGATATCATCAGGATATTTCGTGAATCTAACCCCATGATCGACAATATAGCAATTGTCGATATTTGCCAAAAATATATGGGTGCCGATGAGTACATTGTGTTAGCATGGGGTATTAGGGGAGACAGAATTTTCGAAGGTTCTCTCTCTGATGAATTGTTCGGGCTATTCATTATTGATCGGTCCTTTACGAGAGTTGTGACAGTTCTCGACATCGTGCCCACTAAGAGATGGAATGATTATACTATGCGAATAGAGAAGCCGATTGTTGACAATATAATACTCGTTGGAGAAGGTACAACCTACGGAGACAATAAATTCTGTAAAGAATACATTCTTCCTGAGGAATAAGGAAAACAATAAAGCTGCCAACAAATTGTTTAAATGATGTTTGGGAACACGTGGATTTTCATCAAACGGGAATTCCCTGAAGCAGGTGAACTCAAGTTTTCAGACAAAAATAGGAATTGAAACTTGCCATTTAATATTGAAATCAAAGCCAGGGTTAGAGAACCGGATAAGTTAAGAAGCCTTGTAGAAAGTATCTCAACTGAGCCAGAGCAGATATTTTATCAAGAAGATGTATTTTTTTAGACTTGTAAAGGAAGACTGAAATTACGAATTTTCTCTGACGCTACCGGTGAATTGATATACTATGAGCGTCCAAACACCTGTGAGGTAAAACTGTCTGGTTATCAGATTTATGAAACTTCTAAGCCTGATGAATTGAGGTAATTACTTTCAATGTCTTTGGACGAAACAATTACAGTGAAAAAGAAAAGAGAAGTTTACAAAGTGGGACAGACCAGGATCCATCTGGACGAAGTCGATGAATTGGGGACTTTCATGGAATTGGAGGTTGTTCTATATTCTAACCAGACCCCGGAGGAAGGTAGAATTATTGCATCTGAACTTATGAATAAGTTGAGTATCAATGAAACTGATTTGGTTTCTGATGCCTATGCAGATATTCTATTGGACATGACCGAGCAAGGAGCTGTAATGAACTTCATAAATACTGTCATTTAGCTTTAGTCTTAAATTATAAAACCATTAATATATCTTTTTTACTTAGAAAAGTACTGATGATATTAAAACTTGACTTATTTACAAGTTCTGAAAGAATTATTAATAATGAAAATATTCCAAAAGGTTTTTATTGTTGCACTACTTATAATTATAGCACTCACGGGTTTTATCATCTCAAAAGGCAGAGAGTTTGAACCTGAAGTTTCTGTTTATGTAGAAGTTTTTAAAATTGATGATCATTGTTATTTTCTAAGATGGTTTTCTGATTTTTCTGATATAAATACTGATGAAGAATTATCAACTGAAATAAATCTTTTCTTTCCCTCCGGACAGGAGAAAATTACAGATATAAAAAAGACTATGTTTTTAGATCTGCAGGAAGAACTTGATTCTGTTATACTGCAAATTTCTTTTAAAAATACTTCGATCTCAGTGACAGGTCAGACAGAAGATGGAAAAATATTCCTGCCGGAAATCCCTGTTGTATATGAACCCCCTTATGATGCAGGAAGTAAAATTGATATTTTACTTGCCGATACATCTGAAATCGTCAATTTCATTTATCCAGACTCTTTTATGATAGAAAGAGCTGAAGTGGAGCATGTTATTTCTCCATCTCGTGAAAACAATGTACATCACAGCAGTTTTAAAATTATTGGCTATTCAACTGAAACTATGTTTTCAGACAGTGTCGAAGATGATGTGTACTATGTTTACAGAATAAGTACAATCTATTCAGACAGCATATTTAAATCAGAAACTTCATCTCCTATTGCCTCCTTTCCTCTTGATGTACCGGAAGATATTGAATTTTCAGGAAAGGTGAAATTTAATGAGAATTCCGGAGCAGGAGAGGTTTTACTGGAAGTGAAAATTCCTCGTCTGGAATATTTTTTAACAAAAAATCAACAGGATGATCATTCAGAACTTTTTGCAGTTCCTGAGAGTATTTTGATTTATAGGGTATCAAATTCTGATTCTGTAAGGCTAAGCTTGCAAGAACTTGAAATATTCACGGATGATTTACATAAAAATGATAATATCTTTTTAGATTCAGATATTGATGAAGCAAAATCATATAGATATAAAATCCTTGTTTACTATTCAAACGGTGTTGTTCTGAGCTCAAATGCAATAGGACCATTCAGGTATTTTAGAGAATGGTTTGACTTGAAGAAAATATCTTTGTTTATAGGTGGATTAATTTTTACTTTTGGAATCATATTTTTTATCTGGCAGGCGAAAAAAGGAAAAAAACTGTTTGTCAGAAAAATAAATGGAATTGATGCAGTGGATGAAGCAATCGGAAGGGCAACAGAAATGGGTAAAGATGTTCTGTTTATCCCGGGTATTATGGATATGGATGATGTTCAGACAATAGCCGGTATGATAATACTTGGTAGAATAGCGAAGAAGGTTGCAAATTATGAAACAAAAATTTCAGTACCTTCGATTGCACCGGTTGCTTACAACACAGCAAAAGAAGTAGTAAGACAAGCATTTATACAGGCTGGAAAACCGGATGCTTATAATGATGATATGGTTTATTACATTACAGGGGATCAATTTGGATATGCAGCTGCTGTCGATGGAATTATGATCCGGGAAAAACCTGCAACTATATTTTTAATGGGTCATTTCTATGCAGAATCCCTGATATTAGCGGAAACGGGACATTCAGTAGGAGCAATTCAGATTGCTGGAACTGCAGATCCTTCTCAACTGCCCTTTTTTATTGCAGCCTGTGATTATACACTGATAGGAGAGGAATTTTTTGCTGCAAGCGCATATCTCTCCGAAGATCCTCAGCTACTCGGAAGTTTGAAAGCTCAGGATGCAGGAAAGGCGGTAGCAATTATTTCAATAATAATAGGTAGTATCTTAATCAGTTTTGGTTTCGACTGGATTGCGAGGTTGTTTTTTACCGGATGAAAACGGACAAGGGGAGATAATTTGATATGAAGAAACAAATCGCTCTGATAATTACTTTTATAAGCGGAATTTTAATTATTATTTCTTTTTTTGTTCCTCATTATCCGATAGGCGAGATGGCAGATACTATGAAGAAATGGTATATGGTTGTTGCAGTATTTGCTATGATCCTTGGAATTATGAATCTTGTAAAAGTAAATACCATCAAAATTTTTAATTTACGAAAAGGATGGTGGTATTCTCTTGTTATACTTTCTTCTCTTCTGTTCATGGTTATTTCAGGATGGGTTGGAGGTGTTGAGAGTGGAAGTGCTTTTGATTATCTTTTCAAGCATGTGTACACACCTTTAAATGCAACTATGTTTTCTCTTCTTGCATTTTTTGTGGCATCGGCAAGTTTCAGAGCTTTCAGGGCAAGGAATATTGACGCAGCGTTACTTCTCATTGCTGCTATTCTGGTTATGATAGGCAGAGTACCTGTTGGTAATATGATTACATCCTATCTACCCAAAATTCAAGTTTGGATAATGGAAGTTCCTAACACTGCCGGTCAAAGAGCAATAATGATTGGTGCTGCTCTGGGTGTAATTGCTACATCTTTGAGAATTATTATCGGAATAGAGAGGTCTTATCTAAATTGAAAAAATTTAAATTTGATAGAAGAATTATTTTTATTCTTATTGCTTTGGCTGTAATCATTCCTTTGATGTTTCCTTTAAACATTCCGATAAAAGCAGATAGAAGCGAGAACAATGGCGTTTATAAGACTTTTAAACTTTTAGATTCATTGCCGGAGAACTCGATTATTCTGATTTCATTTGATTTTGATCCGGCTGCTGCTCCCGAACTTCTTCCAATGGGGGTTGCAATTATCGAACATGCTTTTTCAAAGGACATTAATGTTATTACCTGTGCTCTATGGCCTCAGGGAGTGAGATTTGCAGAAGAAGCACTTGTTTCAAATGCCGAAAAATATGATAAGGAAAGGTGGATTAATTTTGTTAATCTCGGATATAAAGCTGGGGGTGTAGTTGCAATAGATAATATTGTCTCTGACCTGCAGGAAACTTTTCCGGTAGATCTCTATGGTGTTGGTATTGATGAAATTGAAACAGTCAGTAAAGTGAAGAACAATTTAGAAGGAGTTGCTGTTATCATTACTCTTTCTGCAGGAGATCCGGGTGTTATTGGATGGGTTCAAATAGCCGGTGACAGGTATGGGAAAATCATTATTGCAGGTTGTACAGCAGTAAGTGCCCCGGCGTATAGACCGTATTTCAATTCAGGACAGCTATCTGGTCTCCTTGGAGGAATGGCAGGAGCAGCGGAATATGAGCAATTGATAGAAGTACCTGGAACAGCAAGCAGAGGAATGGATGCACAGTCGATAGCTCATATTCTTATTATTGTCTTCATTTTAATAGGGAATATAGCTTTTTTAATAAGCAGGAGGATGTCTTCTAAATGAATGCTGAAGTTATTGGATTGTGGATTGCCGGTTTCTTGACTTTGGCGATCTTCAGTTTTCTTTACAAAGATAATATATTCTATAAATTTTCCGAAGCTCTGTATGTCGGTATTTCAGCAGGATACATTTTTGTGCAGAGTTGGCATGATGTTGTTATTCCAAATCTTATAATTCCTCTCAGAGCAGGTGAATTGCTATATATATTTCCAGCTTTACTGTCGATTTTCATGCTCTTTCAACTCATTCCAAAATTGAGGTGGTTGAGCAGGTTGCCCATCGCTTTTGTTGTCGGAACAGGAGCTGGTTACGGATTTGTTACATTTTTAAAATCGAATCTCTATGAGCAAATATTCTCTGCAATTACACCTCTATGGACTGGAAGTATATGGAGTACAATGAGTGCGGTTATTTTATTGATCGGGACAGTAACAGGTGTTTTTTACTTCTTTTTTTCATTAGAACACAAAGGAGTATTGCGCTCAGGTGCTAGAATTGGTATGATGTTTTTAATGATAACATTTGGAGCTTCATTTGGATATACAGTTATGGCTCGTATTTCTTTGTTGATAGGGAGAATTTATTTTCTTCTCCATGACTGGCTTGGAATTGTAAAATAAGAAATACTATGGAAAAAGAGGACCCTCCTTTACGATCTCATTCTAAACATAAAATTAGAAATATATTCATAACGGGAGTTGTCACTTTGCTTCCGTTAGGACTTACTCTATTTATCTTTAAATTCGTAATTGAACTTGGTGGTTCTATATTTTCCCCTATAGCGAAATATATACCTATCCCGAAATTTATTACAGATTTATTGGGTTTTGTTCTTTTGATAATTATTATCTACCTTGTAGGTTTAGCGGCAAAAACCTTTGCAGGAAAAGTTCTTTTCTCGTGGACTACTTCAATTGTAACTAAATTGCCACTGGTGAGAACTATTTACAATGCAGCAAAAGAACTTACTGACACTTTTTTTCTTGAAAAAAGTGCATTTAAAAAAGTTGTTATAGTTGAATATCCAAGACATGGCTGTTATAGTTTGGCTTTTTTGACAAACACGTATTCATGGGTTGAGGGTTATAATACAAGTGGTTCAAAAGTGGAATTTTATTCTGTTTTTGTACCTACGACACCAAATCCAACTTCGGGGTATTATCTTATTCTGCCTGAAGATGAATTTCTTGTCACTGATCTTACAATTGAAGAAGGATTAAGAGTGATTATATCAGGAGGTACAGTATTGCCAAAGAGAAAATTAGAATTTGATATGAAAAAATATATAAAAAACAAAAAGGAAGAAGGAGATGTCTGAAGAAGGAAATAAATCAAAAGGCGTGATGTATTTTTTAAAAGAATTACTTACAAACAAAACTGATCTTTCCGGGAAAGAAGCTGAAATAATTATTAACAGAGGGAAGGAAGAAGGAATAATAACAGAAGGCGAGGCAGATATTTTAAAAGGAGTGTTTTATCTCGAGAGTACAAAAGTAGATGAGATAATGGTGCCAAGAGTAGATATGATTTTTCTCTCTGTACTGTCTTCACTTGATGAAATAATTGAAACTTATACAAATTTCAGATTTGGTAAAATTCCTCTCTACGGGAATAATATTGATGATGTTATAGGGATTTTAAAGGTCAAAGATATCATCCCATTTCTAAATATAATTAAAAAATCGGATTTGCCTTATAGAGCAGTGGATTTTGCATTTCTTCCTCATTTCATTCCTGAGAGCAAAACTGTCTTAGAGACAATCAGAGATCTACAGAAAAGACATTTATCTATTGCAATGGTTGTTGATGAATATGGTGGTATTTGCGGAATGGTTACTCTTGAAGATCTCATAGAGGAAATAATAGGTGAGATTGAAGACTCAAGAAGTCAGGATGAAGAAGATTTTATTGATGAAGGAACCGGAATTTATCTTGTAAAAGCAAGGATGGAAATTGCTGATTTCAACGAATTGTTCAATCTCGATCTGCATTCTGAAGATTATAATACAGTGGGAGGATATGTTCTCGATCATCAGGAGAAAATTCCGAAAAAAGGTGAAAAATTCACAATTGGAAAACTCGAGTTTGAAGTTGTCGATGCTACAAGACAGAGAATAATAAAGCTTAGAATAAAGAATAAATAATCGTAGTGTTTAAACAAGGACTGAAATTTTGAAACCATTTGTCCATCTTCATGTTCATTCTGATTACAGTTTCCTTGATGGTGCAATATCTATACCGAAGTTAATAAAAAAAACACTTGAATATAAAATGAATGCAGTAGCTATTACTGACCATGGTAATATGGCAGGAGCTATTGAATTCTATAAAAACTGCACAAAAAACGGTATCAAACCGATTGTCGGAATGGAAGCGTACCTGGCTCCGGAAGGAATAAAAGAAAAAGGGAAAATTTCCGAATTCAGGCACCTGACATTACTGTCAATGAATAATACAGGCTATAACAATCTGATAAAATTATCATCAAGAGGTTTTATTGAAGGGAAACACTGGGGAAGGGCAAGAATTGATCTTGATTTACTCAGTGAACACTCAGATGGACTTATTGCTCTCGGTGGTTGTTTGAGCGGGGAAATTCCAAGAAATATCCTTTCAAAAGATATTAAACTAGCCTGCAAAAATGCTGGAATTTACAAGGAGATATTTAATGGAAAATTCTACCTTGAGCTTATGAGCATAGGGCTTGAGCAAAATGATAGAATAAACAGAGGTCAGATTGAAGTTTCAAAAAAAGTAGGTGTTGGAGTTGTAGCAACGAATGATGTTCATTTTTTAAATGCAGAAGATCATGAAGCTCATGAAGTTTTATTATGTATAAATACAAAAAAGACTTTTAAAGATGAAAAAAGGATGACAAGTCCTGAAGAGATATATTTCAGATCAGCTGATGAGATGTGGGAAATATTTGGTGAGATACCTGAAGCTCTTCTGAATACTCAGAAAATTGCTGATATGTGTGACCTTAAAATCGATCTCAATCCAAGCAGACCTTATCTTCCAAAATTTGATATACCTGATGGATACAGCAGTCTTAAAAATTATCTTGAGTCTCTTGTCTGGATTGGAGCCAAGGAAAAATACAACAATAAATTATCTGAAGAGGTGAAAAAGAGAATTAAATTCGAACTCGATATAATTGCAAAAACAGGATATGCAGGTTATTTTTTAATGATAAGAGATATAGTAATAGCAGCTAAAAATTACGGAGCAAGAGTAGGACCCGGAAGAGGATCTGCAGTTGGAAGTGTTGTCCTATATTGTTTGGATATCATATCAATTGATCCTATGTCATATGATCTTCTTTTTGAACGGTTTTTAAATCCGGAGAGAATTAGTGCCCCTGATATTGATCTTGATTTTTCAGATGATAAAAGGGACTTTGTTTTTGATTATGCTGTTAAGAAATATGGTTCAAATGCTGTCTGTCATATCGGAACAACAGGAACACTTGGAGCAAAACAGGTTATAAGAGATGTTGCAAAAGTACTCGGATTGATTCCTGAAGAGATCAACAAAATTGCAGAGAATATCCCTTTCAGAATAGATAAGCCAAAAGATGATCCGAGGACACGTATTCAGTGGTTGTATGATAAGGATAGAAAATTTAAAGAAGCAATTGACCTTGATCATAGACTGAAAAAATTAATACCGTTGTCATCCAAACTAGAAGGATTAAAGAGGCAGCCTGGAATCCATGCGGCAGGACTTTTAATCGCACCGGGAGAGTTGACTGATTATGTCCCTTTGAGAAAAGATAAGAATAATTTGATTGTAAGTCAATATGATATGGAGGCAATCTACGAAGTTGGTTTGATCAAAGTTGATGTACTGGGATTAACTGCACTTACAATTATTGACAAAACCCTGGAAATATTAAAAAACTTAAGGAATGTTGAACTTGATATTGAGAACATATCATTGAAAGACAAGAAGACATACAGTCTTCTGTCAAAAGGTAAAACAACTGGTTTGTTTCAGCTTGAATCCCCTGGAATGAGGAAACTGTGTTCAAGATTTAAACCTAAATCCATTGATGATATAATAGCCATTATTTCACTATACAGACCGGGACCAATGGATCACATCGATACATTTATTGAAAGAAAAAATGGAAGAAAAAAAGTAGATTTCCTGCATCCTTCACTTGAGTCAATTCTGAAAGAAACTTATGGTATTCCAATATACCAGGAACAGATTATGCAAATTGCCAACACAGTAGCTGGATATAATCTGGGGAGAGCAGATATATTAAGAAGATCGATGGGCAAGAAAAAAATAGAGATCATGAAAGAGGAGAAGGATAATTTTCTCTCACAGGCAATAGAAAGAGGTATCAAAAAAGATATAGTATTAAAAATCTGGGATATGGTTGAACCTTTTGCCGGATATGGTTTCAATAAATCCCATGGTGCCGGATATGCATTTTTAGCTTACTATACAGCTTATTTAAAAGCTCATCATACAGTCGAATTTTTATCTGCAACCCTGACAAGTGAGATGTCAAATGTTGACAAGATATTGATTTTTATTGAAGAAGCAATAGATCTTGGAATAAAAATACTTCCCCCTTCTGTCAATTTCTCTGAAGTTGATTTTAAAGTTGATGGAAAAAGAAAGATAAGATACGCACTTGGAGCTATTAAAAATGTTGGAACAAAGGCAGCTCAATCGATTGTCAGAATAAGGGAAAAGAATGGTAAATACAAAAACTTCGAAAATTTTCTTGAAAGAATGGACTATGGATCAATCAATAAAAGAGCAATTGAATTTCTCATCAAAGCAGGAGCTTTTGATGAATTTGAGATAAACAGAAAGATGCTTTTTGAAAGTCTCGAATTCTCACATGATATTGCGATTCAGAAGCAGAAAGATACTCAAATAGGACAACTGGCTCTTTTTGGCTCTAAAGAAATCAACGACAGTAATGCAAGAGAGAAATTTAATTTTATTTCATGGAGTTTTACTGAGAAACTTGAAGCTGAGCTTGAATCCTACGGATTTTATTTTAGTGCACATCCGTTGGAGGAATACAGCAAGTATATTAAATTGGAAGGTCTTGAAACAATTTCCTATGTAAAGAGATATAAAGCAGTCAGCCATTTATTAGCAGGTCTGGTCACTAATATTGAAAAAACAAAATTTGGATGTTTTTTAAGACTTGAAGACAATAATTCTGAAATAGGAGTCAATATACCGAAAACCTTGCTTGAAAAAGTTGAAAATATAACAATTAGTTCTGTAGTTGCTCTGAAAGGTAAAATAAAAAAGGTTGACGGGAACGATACCTTTATTACTGAAAAAATTTCAAAATTGGATGACATCATAAAAAATAATATAAAAAGTCTTGAAATAAAAATTCCAACCGAAAAGATGGATGATGATACTTTAAAACAGATAAAAACCCTTATTGGTTATAATAATGGAAAATTTAGTGTTAATTTAGAAATCAGATCTCGCTACGGACCAAAAGTCAGATTGAAAAGTAAGATGAAAGTGTGCTTTGAAAAGAATTTGCCCTTTGAAATTGATGAAATTCTAGAGCAAAAAGGATATGCTTATTATAAAGCAAATATTAATTCTTAAAGTTTAATGATTATTGGGAGGAAATATGAAAAAGCTTATAATGATTATAATTATGTTTTTATATTTTTTCAATCTTTCAGCAGGTTTCCAACCTCTGAAGATTGTTGAAATTCCAACAGCCGGTATACCCCCTCATGGAGGTTATCTTTTTGGTATCAGACAGGATGGAGGTGGAAGAGTTACCGGTTATATGGGTTTTGGTTTTTCGGGAAGATTCCTTTTAACTGCGGGTTATGGTGGTGGAAATATACTTGGCAGAGGGGAACCTGATTGGAATCCATATCCTTTTGTTGAAGCAAGATTTCGTATAATAGATGAAAATATAGTAATACCTGCTGTTGCCATAGGGTATTCTTCATTTGGATATGATAATTACTCAAGAGAAGACAGAAGATTTTTTAGAAAAGAACATAATTTCTATATAGTCGGAAGTAAAGCTTTCAGATTAATTGATCTTTTTTGTATTCATGGAGGATTAAATGTTGAACCCGGACCGGATTCAACCGAGTCCCCGATTGATATATTTATTGGTGCAGAGATGGTTTTTAATCCTATGATCGAGGTAATTGCAGATTATAGATTCGGTTTAAATGATATGCAAAAAGACAGCATATATGGCGAAGGAAGAGGGTATATGTCAGTTGGAGCGAGGTTTTGGCCGATTTCTTCTATAAGTATATCATTTTATTTCTCTAATTTACTTGAAAACGGTGCGATAAGAACGGAACATGGTAAAATAACAAGGAGTATGGAAATTACCTATGAAGGAATATTTTAACAATAATTATGGAGGTTCTATGTACAATATTTTTATAATCAATCCGGGATCAACAAGTGATGAATTAAGTTATTTTAGAGGGGATGAAGAAATATTTCATGAAGTGTCGAGATATTC
>Ga0255381_10013_pt1 | contig 17378 bp, 19 predicted proteins | sample ANMaggSSYBR01E10_FD_182108 | JGI IMG/M metagenome (GOLD analysis project Ga0255381, IMG submission 182108) | Sediment cell enrichment communities from methane seep in Santa Monica Basin, California, United Staets - ANME aggregate JGI... | ecosystem: Environmental > Aquatic > Marine > Cold seeps >...
CAACACATCTTGCAAAGGCAGGTCACGATGTTACCTTGGTAGATATCCTTAAGGCGCATTTGGATGAGATAAAGAAAAACGGTCTTTCCATTGCTGGCTTTAAAGAGTTGAACGTACCTTTCTCTGGAAAAAATATTTGCTATGGTATAGATGAGATGAGTGGGAAGGATGTAGATGTTGTTTTTATTTCTGTAAAGGCATCTGTACTCCCCCAGATTTTACCTATGCTGAAGCAAGCTGCAAAGCCAGGTATGACGTTTGTTGCATTACAAAATGGACTAGATAATGAAGATCTTATTGCAGACGTCTTTGGAAAGGAAAATACCTTACGAATTGTAGTAAACTATGCAGGAAATCTCATTGATAATGGAAAGGTGAGGATGTCATTCTTCAATGCCCCAAACTATATAGGTATGATAGATCCTGCAGCTGAAAAAAAAGCTAGAACGTTGGCAGAGGTTATTACGGCAGCAGAGTTAGAAACTGCATTCACTTCAGATATCAAGAAATATGAATGGGAGAAAATCATACTCAACGCGGCATTGAGTCCTGTCTGTGCTTTGACAAGAAGGACGATGAAACAAATGATGGAATTTGAGGATACTAGAGGACTTGCTGAGGCAGTATTGCGTGAAGGAATTGAGGTCGCGGAGGCAAATGGCATCTACTTTGAGTCAGGTTTCTTGGAGCACTGTATGAGCTATCTTGACAAGGCGGGGCATCATAGGACTTCAATGCATGTGGACATTGAGAAAAAGAATCCTACGGAGATAGGTTTTATCAACGACAAGATAGTGAAGTATGGCAAGGCCAAAGGGATTCCTACACCATATAACTCTACAATTGTCTCTCTTATCAGAGGATCTGAGCTTCCAGAATATATTGGAGCATAAATGAAAGAGCTAGGTTGGAGATTTTATTGCATTTTTTGATAATTGGTAATGGCGGTGCAGGAGTAAGTGCACTCCGGGCAATACGTGATGTTGACAAAACATCCGATATTACTATCATCTCACGTGAAAAATATCCTGCCTATTCGCCTTGTTCACTTCCCAATTTAGTCGGAGGTGAGATAGATAAACCTACTATTTTTCGATTTGACAAACAGTTTTATAATAGACTTAATGCCAACTTTATCAAGAATTCTGAAGCAATAGAGATATCTCCAAATGATAAAGAAGTCAAGCTTGCAAATGGTAAGAGTATAAAGTTTGACAAGTTGCTAATTGCTGCTGGTGCAAGACCTATTACTCCAAAGAATATAAAAGGACAGGAACTCGATGGCGTACATTTTATGGGTACCCTGGATTCTGCTCTTGGGATAGTAGACCATATTAATCAAGGTGTTAGTCGTGCGGTGGTGGTTGGTGGTGGTTTTATGGGTGTTGAAACTGCTACCATGTTGAAAAACAGAGGGATAGATGTAACCCTTGTTGAAATGCTTCCCAACATTTTATCAAGAATGCTAGATCCAGATGTGTCTGATAAAGTGGCTGAGATTCTAAAAGATCATGGTATAAAGCTTGTTTTGAATGATTCTGTGAAGAGTATCAATGGTGAGAAGAAGGGTACAGGTGTTTCTCTTGGAAAAACTAAGTTGCGTTGTGATATGGTAGTAATAGCTATAGGTGTTACGCCAAATATTGAATTGGTTAAAGATTTTGGTATAAAAGTTAATCAAGGTATCATTGTGGATTCAACGATGCAGACCAACATTAAAGACATCTATGCTGCTGGAGATATTGCAGAGGTAAGAGATCAGATTGAGGGTAAACAAGGCTCATTTGCTATTTGGCCAAATGCAATAGAGCAGGGATGGATCGCAGGTTCAAACATGGCCAATAAAAAAATTATATATGATGGTGCCGAGGTTGTAAATGTTCTTGATATTTTTGATACACCTGTTGTAGCTATGGGCCGAACATCTAAAGAGATAGGTAAATGCAAGGCTATTACTCGTAATACTCCCCACTCATCTAAAAAGATATTTTTGAAAAATAATAAAATAGTCGGACTTCAGTTTGTTGGAACTATACAAAACGTTGGAGCTTTTTATAGTCTTATGAAAAAAGGTTCTGATGTTGGTGGTATCATGGATAGATTGTTGGATGATAATTTTGTGATTGCTCCTGATATCTAAAATTAAAAACCTGTGGCCGATATAATAAAGGTGATTCCAAAATAGATTAGGATCACTCCAAAAACTATCAACAAAGGTTTGTACCATTTTAATCCCATGATATTTGTTCCTTTTTTAGCAAAATAAGCAGCGCCTGTAAGCCAGACATAATCCATCCAAACATGGCAGATAAACATGAACAACACACCAATTAGCGCTGCAAATTCTAAAGCGATGATAATTAATTGAGCCCCGACTGTTAACCACCAAAGAATAAAATAAGGATTCAAACCAGTAAAAGCTAGACCCAAGATAAACAGATGTCGGTACGATGCTTTTGGTTTGTTTAAATCCTCAGGATTACCAATAATTGAATTCCTAATTTGAATAGTTCCAAATGCAATAAGTACAATTCCACCAATAAGTCCAATTACCATCTTTACTATAGGTTCACTTGCAACAGTGAGTAGGCCAAGTGCAAGGAGCATTATAAGTAAGAATTCGACAACAGTATGAGCAATTGAAAATATCAAGCCGCTTTTAGCGCCATGTTTAGTGCCATGTGTAATTGTTGCAAAAAACAAAGGACCCGGTGCAAGGGCACCCGAGGCAGTTAATATTATAACGGTAACAACGAAACTAAATAAATCCATAATTATCTTCCTAAATTTTACTTCGATATTTCTAGAAAACGCTCAGCCATCTTTTTCCGTCGTTTTTCTAGTTCTTCGGTCTCATCAAGATATTGTATAGCCTCTGTAGAGCAGTATTTAACGCACTTTGGATCTCCGTCACATAAGTCGCATTTAATGATTTCATCATCTATTGTTGTAACGGCATTGTATGGGCAGAGGACTGCACATAGTCTACATCCAATACATCTATCCTCATCTCTAATGATAACTCCATCTTTAATCTCATATGCATTTTGATGACAGAATTTTAAACACACCGGATCATCACATTGGAAACATACTATTGGAAACTCGTACCTATTGAACTCGTCCCTAACTATATTGATGGCTGCTTTCTTTGGGTTGCATTCCCCAAATTTTGTGAGTGAGCAGGCGATAGAGCATTCTCTACATCCAGTACATTTCTCTGGGTAGACATAGAGGTATTTCATATCAATGCCTCCAGTTCTTTGACATGCTCCTTTTTGACCTGTCCATCGTTGTCCCATCCACGTAGTTTGTAGTATCTAGAAAGAAGATTATCGAATTCTTTTCTATCAATGTGATGTCCTTTTGCTATTTTTAGAGGCATAGGATCGTCAAAATATCGTTTTGGTAGGGTGTCGTCTTTCCGTGATATTCCCTCACGGTTGTTGAACATTCTTTCAATGTCGATTATTCGTTTTCCAACTTCTTGTATGTCTTTTTCTTTAAATGTCCAGTCCGATGCACAATGTATAAGTTTTTTCATCCAAGTATAATCTACAAAATGTGGGCTGTTGAAGCCATGACATATGAATTTACATATACCTAAACTGTCTATGGCAGCGAAGATGTTGTCTGAAAAGTATACAGTTTTTTCTTTTCCCTTATAGGATGTTGGGTCGCCAGGTACGCCTTTGCCGTATATCCGATCCCTGAGCTCCTGAGGTAGATTGAGGAATATTTCAAGCGTTGGTCTGCTTCTAAGGTGATCTGCACCTCTTGAAGATGTAGCTATACCCAATGCGAATGCTTTGATGTATCTGACATCGTGTGGGTCGCTTTGCGGCAGTCCTTTAACAGCAATGAGATAGTCCTCAGATGCCTTGCCAAATCGTTTGACATTTCTTGTGCTTTCTGCTAGAATGTTTCCGAAGTCTTCTCTTCGAGATATTTTATAGAGCAATCTCTTTACGAGTTCGAAATCTCCAAAGTCAAGTTTTTCTTCTGTTATTTTTTTATCAATAATTCCCTTTTCGTAGAGTTCAAATGCCCAACCGAGAATAGTTCCTGATGATGATATGTCTAAGCCAAGCTCGTTGCATATGTTGCTGAGTTCGATAACATGAGCTGGGTCTTCTATACCAAGGTTTGCACCTAGGAGGCCAAGTGCTGTATACTCAGGTCCTTCTCCACCGAGTTTGTTTCTATGGCGGCAATGAACAATACATGAAGAGCAACCAATCATTTTATCAACAAAAGTTTCTATGACATCAGCATTTAAGGAATTCGACCATGCATTAAGCTGACTGTTTTTTGTTCGAATAGCACCTAATGCATTACTAACTTCATATAGAAGAGGAGTGCCAACAGTTCCAAGGACTGAAGTTATTTTTGAATTCATTATATAATCTTTTAGTTGTTCAACAATCTCAAGCATCTCCTCAGGATGAGCTATCTCAATACCCTGAGTACCTCTAGCTGCAATTGCCTTCAGATTCTTTGAACCCATAACTGCTCCAAGGCCACATCGCCCAGCAGCATTCTTCACGCCAGTTCTAACACATGCAAATCTTACTAGGTTTTCACCAGCCACACCACAAACAGCAGCTTCTACTTGCCCAAGGTCTTTTCTAAGAGTTTGTTGCACCTCTGTGGTGTCCATTCCCCAATAGTCGTTTGCGTCTTTGATTTCTATGTTGTTATCTGTTACATATAGATAGCATGGTTTCTTTGATTTACCTTGGATGATTAGTCTGTCGAAACCTGTGTATCTTAGTTCTGCTGCGAAGTATCCGCCGCAGTTTGAATCTCCGAGGATTCCTGTTTCTGGTGATTTTGCTGAGACGTTGAAACGGCTGGAGTTTGGGACTAGGGTACCTGTTAGGAAGCCTGTTCCGAAGATTAGGACGTTGTTTGGTGAAAGTGGATCGGTATTAGATTTTATCATCTTGTAGAGGTAGTAACTGTTTAGTCCTCTACCTCCTAAAAATAGTTTTTTTAATGAGTTATGGGTTTGTTTGATAGTAACTTTCTTTTTGGATAAATCAATGATACCAAGTTTTTTGTCAAGCATTACCTCGCCCGTGATACAGATTCAGAATATAGTTCCAGTATTAGAAGTTTCCATTATGTTTTTCTAGATATCAATTGCCATACCTAGCAGGTTTTTATTCTATGGATATAGTGATGAAAGACTATTTTCTTTTATATCCAAATTTCTTGTTATACGTATGATGATCTATTAAATCTAAAACAAATGCAATAATTTCAATTTTAGTTTCACCGTCTATTAGAGAGTAGAGCATTCTCCAATAGTTTGGGAGCTCTATTCTAAATAAATTTGTTATTTCGTATTTATTGATGTATTCTTTTGGAATAAGTGATTTAGCAATTGGGTCTCCATAATGTGGATTTGATTTTATTATTTCGATTTTCTTTGTTATTGCATTTAGAATCGTTTTTTCTGTTTTAGATTTGGGTGCTTCTTCTTTTAGATGGTTGTATACTTCTTTTGCGTCAGATGAGAGTATTACCCTTATTTTCTTCATAGTTCAAGCCCTTCGGAAATTTCTTTCCGCAAACGTGGACTTGTGTTGTGGATCCAAGTTATTCCTTTTATTGTAACTAGAATCTTATTGGATTCTTCTAAGTATGACAGTGTTATCATTAGTATTCTGTGATTAACTTGTTTTGGTAGTTTTTTCTTTATGTCTGCAACTGTAAATATGCTCTTATCCATATTCATTAGAGTGTGTTCTACCATTAGAACTGTGTTTAGTGTCGGAGAATGTTCAAGTCTATATTCTTGCTTTTTTGACATTTTCATCACAAATTGTTATTAGTTAATAAATATATGCTATTAACTAATATTTATACTTTTCCACATTTACGTTGAAAATCAGATAGATTTGATCATTTATTAACTGTTATAAGGGGCCACTGAAAGTATTATTTTGTATAATTTATATTAAACTCTAATCACAATTGATATTAGAGTTTAAGCCTCTAATATCATCAATGATTGGATACTAAGCCGCTCATTAATGTACAATGATGAGAGACTAAGAGTCTAATCATAGCCTCATGATTATAATCTAAAACCTGCTAGATATTGCTCCAGCTTATATTAACCTGGATAAAACCTTTGAAGCACTCTCATTAATAACCAAGTCAGCCATATCATCCAACGGAGTCGGATCCATATTAACAATCACCAAAACAGCACCACTTTTTTTAGCAATACGTGGCATCGAAGCAGCAGGATAAACAACCAATGAACTCCCCAATACAAGAAACATATCACAATTACGAGCAGCAAGCATTGCCATATCAAGCGCAACCTGAGGCAAAGGCTCACCAAAAAGCACCGTACCAGGTTTCAAAACACCCCCACAAGAACACCTCGGAGGCAAATCCTCCTGCAAAAGTCTATAAGCTTCATCCATAGAATAAATCCTGTTACAACTAAGACAGAAAATCTTCCTAGTATTACCATGAAGCTCAATAACATCAGAACTACCAGCTACTTGATGCAAACCATCAATATTCTGAGTAATCACGCGATAAAGCTTCCCACGCTTCTCCAACTCCACCAACGCAAAATGCCCCTCATTCGGCTTAGCCCTTTTAATAACAGGATACCTTTCATCCCTAAAAAAACTCCAATAATAAGAAGGGTTCTCTCTAAAACGGTTAACATCTGCATATATCGACGGATCATACTTCGACCAAAGACCACCAGCACCTCGAAAGGTAGAGATACCACTTTCAGCTGAGAAACCTGCACCAGTAAAGGCTACAATCTGATCAGAGGTTGAAACGAATTTCTTGAGTTTAGAAATAGCCTTCCCCATGACTTAAGGCCTCACAAAAGGATTATGTCTCTTCTCTGAGCCTATAGTGGTATTAGGTCCATGACCAGTATAAACAATGGTATCATCTGGTAGGTTGTAGAGACGTGTTTTAATTGATTTTTTCAAGTCTTCAAACGAACCCATACGAAGATCTGTTCGTCCAGTATTGCTTTGAAAAAGTGTATCACCAACAAATACCATAGCATTATGAAGGAAGCTTATACCACCTGGTGAATGACCGGGGGTATGTAAGACTTTGAATGCGCAACCACCTACATTTATGGTATCACCATCCTCAATAAATCGATCTGGTTTTGGTGGAGGTTCAATATTAAAACCCCATCTACGGGCTGCATTCTCTCCATCTTCAATGAAGAAGAAATCATCTTTATGGGCAAGAAACTCTGCTTTAAACGCTCTTTTCAACGGTGCCACTGCTGCGACATGATCAAAATGACCGTGAGTTGCCAAGATATGTGTTATTTCAATGCCAAGTCCCTTAACCGCACTCAAAATAATATCTGCCTCATCACCAGCATCTATAATGGCACCCTGCTTTGTCTGATCATCCCACACAATATAGCAGTTTGTCATTATTGGACCAACAACCAACTGTTTTACTTGAAGATTAGAAAAGGTCATCGAGTTCATCACCTTCCCCATCACCTTCCGGCATCTTTCCAAATTGCTGGAGGAACTGCTGTATCAATTCACTCTCTCGTTTGGTATACATAGGATCAGGTTCAAACCAGAAATATTTTGCCTTAGTCTCAGAGTTCAACTTTTCTTGCAAATCGGCTTGCATGTTCTGAGTACCTTTTATCACTATTATCACCTTATTCTCATCCCGTAGTTGGTACACCCCATCCACTGCTGGGACTTCGGCCACGTTATTATCGTTAAGCTCTAACCACTTGTCAGGTGGAAACGTAACAGGCAATATATTCAGACGTAGGTCACATCTCAAACAGCGCACCGCTTCCTGTTTAGCTTGTTCTTCATTATAACAGTTCTCCACCATTTCAAAATTTTCTTTCCTAACGTTTGGACTAATTTTTGGGATATCTACCCGATCCATATTGGCAAAACCTTCCACCTGACCTATATGTGGGTCTGGTTCTGACGATACAGCAAGTGTCTGATAGATATTTCCGTTACCACCAAGATATTTATCAATGGCCGAAGCGGCAGATGCCCCGTCAGCCACAGCCTCTATCACAGAAGCTGGCCCTCTCGATACTTCACCACCTGCAAAAACTCCTGGAATATTGGTTTGCATTTCTTTATTAACTGATATCATCTCATTTTTGGCATCTATCCCCTGAATCCAAGTAAGATCTGAACTTTGGCCGATCGCCAATATAACTTTATCTGTTTCAATTTTTTTCGTCTTACCAATATCGAATTTGGGGTCGAACTTACCTTTTTTGTCAAAAACAGAATTGCATTTGATCAATTCGATACCAGTGACCTTTCCGTTTTCGCCTAGAATCCTACCAGGACCCCAAGAATGGTGCATCACCACTCCTTCTTCCTTCGCCTCTTCTATCTCCCAATCATGGGCTGGCATCTCTTCGCCACATTCCAAGCAGGCAAGCTGGACCTCGCTGGCACCCAAGCGGATAGCGGTTCTTGCAACATCCATTGCGACATTCCCGCCTCCGATGACTACTAAGTGGCCACTCATAGATGTCACATTCTTCTTTTTTACATCCTTTAAAAAATCTAAGCCCCATTCTACTCCTTCCAGATCGGAGCCATCCACAGGTATTTTCTTACTGAGCCATGCTCCGCTACCTATGAAGACAACTTGAAAATCCTTTCGAAGATCTGATAGTGTCATATCCTTTCCAATAGAAGTATTAGTTTTAAATTCCACTTTTAATTCATTTAGAATATCGAGTTCCTTTTCCAAAGCATCTGGGAATAATCGGTAATCAGGTATTGCGTATCTCAGCATACCACCTATCTTTTCCTCAGATTCGAAGACGGTCACACCATGTCCTGATAATGCAAGATAATACGCTGCTGATAGTCCTGATGGACCACTCCCTACGATGGCAACCTTTTTTCCAGATGATTCTTTAGCCTTTACCTTCAAGGAACCGTCGTCATGATCTGCTGCGAACCATTTCAAAGCACATATGGCCATTGGCTGATTTAGTTCACCTCTACGGCATTCATCTTCACATGGACGAAAACATACGCGTCCCAATATACCGGGAAATGGTATCCTCTCTCTTATCACGGCTACTGCATCAGTATATTTTCCCTCATTGATGAGATTGATATATCTTGGAATATCTAAACCCGCAGGGCAATTGGAGATGCAGGGAACTAAGACTTCTTCCTTTTCACCCCTGGGCAGGTCCTTGTCAGTAAGTGCCCCTGTAGGGCAGACCTCAACACAGGCACCACAGAACCTGCAGTCTGACTCGTTATACATAGAACTCTTGGTGGGACCCACAAAAACCTTATCTTTATTAAAAACAAATCCCAAGGCTTCTACGCCTCTTAGTTCACGACATGCTCTAACACATCTTAAACAAGATACGCAGAGGTTATCATCACGTTCGAAAAGCGGTTCATTTTTATGCTTTGGAAGATCCCTAAAAACATATTTGGATAGATCCTGCTTGATACCGATGTATTGTGCAATCTTCTGTAACTCACAGTGACCAAGCAGGGGACAACACCGCTCGTCCTCAGGGACATTAGTTGAGCATTGTGTTATTGAACAACCCTCATGTTGAGCGCATTGAAGGCATGCATGTGGGTGGTCCCTTAGTATCTCAGCAAGGTTATCTCTGCGCGCTTCCTTCACTGCATCTGTCTCAGAATTTACCTCCATACCTTCCCTCACTTCAGTATCACAAGAGGTTAGTAATCCTTCTTGATCCTTAACCTCAACAAGGCAGAGGCGACAGCCAGAGAATCCATCTTTAGGCCCTGAACCATCATTTTGATATTTACCATCCTCTCTGAATATTGTCTCAACCGGTTTTTGACCGTGTGAACTCCCCAGACTGGGATGGTAACAAAGCCTGGGAATGTATATATCATTATGTTCGGCGGCCTCTAAGATTGCCATCCCCTTTTCGGCCTTAACCTCGTTACCATTGATCTTTATAGTAATGCTCATACTATTCCTCTGCAGTCTCACCAAGAATGGGAGATTGCCTCTTGTTTACATGCAGCCATACATGGTAAAGGTGGCCTATCAGTCATAGGTTTGCAGGGAGCACAAGTATATTTTATCTTCTTCCGCTCCGCCTCTGTGACAAATGCCACCTCATCATCAGATAAAGGATCATTCTCATCAGGTCCTACATCTAAAACACCATAGGGACATGCACTTATGCAATCCTTACAACCATTGCATTTATCGGTATCTATGGTTATGAAATAATCCCCAGAGCCATCCTTATATCCATAATTTGCTATCAAATGAATTCCTCCAAACTATTTCTTACCTTTATCAAGTAGTGCTTTAGCAAATAGGGCAGCACCAAGGGCACCAGCAATCTGTGTATCGTATTTTTCGGTCTTCATTATTGGTACTCCAACTTCTTTCTCAAGCCTTGTGATTACTCCTATGTTCTTTGCTATTCCACCGGTTATGGCAAAGTCTTTTTCGACGCCTATTCTTTCAAGGAGTGTCATAATCCTATGAGCCATAGCAGAACAATACGCAGCAAGTACCTTGTTCTTTGGCCAACCCTCTCTAAGAAGACCAGTAGCCTCAGTTTTTGCATACACTACACAAGTGCTACTTACTGGTGGTGGCTCTTTATCCACTTTAAGGGAGAGACCACCAATATCATTAATAGACACACCTAGAAGATCAGCAAATACTTCCATACCTCGACCTGTACCCGCTGCACATTTATCATTCATAAGGAAATTTGTAACCTTTCCACGTTCATCACAATGTATAGCTTTACAATCCTGACCACCCATGTCCAAAATAGTTCTAACAGAAGGTCCATACATAAAGTTACCACCACGAGCATGACATGCAATCTCTGTTATAGCACGTTGGCTGAAAGGAACATTAACACGGCCATATCCAGTACCAACGGTATATTTAATATCCTCTAGTTTGAGACCTGTATCTTCCATAGCCCAGTTTATCGCTTTCATAGCAGAATCAGGGCTATCCGAACCAGTTCTCATATTAGAATACGCATAAAGTTCACCATCTGCAAGTATAACAGCCTGGGAACTAACCGACCCTACATCCACTCCAGAAGTAATTACCTTACCTTTCCAATCAAGATCAGGATTAGTCCATCGTGACTCAGTCCATCTCCAAAGCTCAGCTTTTTCTGCCATTTTATTTACCTCCCTTCCAACCGGCAGCTGCAAGTGCAGCACCCAACGCACCTACAAACTCAGGATCCTTTGGTACCACTACTTCAAGTTCAAGATCTTTATTAAGAGAATCAACGAAACCTATGTTATTTGCCACGCCCCCCACAAGTACTACATCCTTATTGAATCCTATTTTCCGAACCATTGATGTAATCCTACTTGCCATAGCATCATGAACCGCTCTAGCCATATTTGCCTTTGAAACTTTATTATGAACCATTGTTACAACCTCTGATTCTGCAAATACCGTACATTGTGCATTCATAGGAATCTCCTCAGTAGCCTTCAAAGAAAGAGCGCCAAGTTCTTCAAGATTTACTTCTAGTGCACGAGACATAGCTTCAGTGAATGCTCCTGCACCTGCAGCACATTTCTCATTCACTTCAAAATCCAGAATTTTCCCTGTCTCATCACATCTCATACCTCTTCCTTCTTCAGCACCCACATCGATAACACTTCGGGCAGCAGCATGGAGAAATACAGCTCCTAATGAGTCACAGCCTACAACAGATTTAGTCTCATCATAAAAAGGAGCGAGTTTCTCACCTGCTCCAGTAGATACAGTCTTTTCTATATCATCTTTTGTGATACCTGCCTCTTTGAGGGCTTTATCTACTGCCTGCTGGGCACTTTTTTCTACCTCGAATCCTGCAAGAACATTGGATTTTCCAACAATTTTATTATCTTTCAAAATCACAACTTTAATATTTTTTGCACCCAAATCAATACCCATAGTAATCATATTCATGTCCTCCTTATTTTACACCAAGTGTCTCCATAAAAGCATTAATTTTAGCCTTTGTTCTAGCTTCATCAAACTCTCTCTCATCAGCATTATTCCCTTCAAAAGCCATAACATGAAAACCTGCATCAAGTAGAGCTAACCTGTTCTCTGCGATACCAACACTCAATCCTTCGCATCCTCTGTTGTAATGAAGCATCACACCGTCAAGTTTCCACTCTTTTGCGATCCGTATCATCATATCGCTCTTAAGGTGACATGAATAGAAATGCTGCCATTCTGGCTTATGCAACTCATATTTTACATACTCATAGAGCGCTTGATCCCTGCTTGAAAACTCAACATCTGGTCTGGTCTTTGGGCCCCAAGTACCATCCTTTTTTACTTCCCATTGACCAATCAGCCCAAAAGTATATAATGAACCGATAGAGACACATCCAAACTTCTCAAGATAACGAAAGATACTAAGGAAACTCCATGGTGGCTGTGTATCTGACATCACCCGGACACGCTCATTAGGTACAGCAGCGATACCTCGTTCAACCCTATCTTGTACCTCTGGAAGAAGATCTTTTTCATAAAAATCTGCCACTTGTTTCCCTGCTTTTTGAAGAGTTCCAAGGACATAAAGCGAATAAATAGATTTTTCATCCAAAGGTGCAGGTATAGCCTTATTCAATTCACAAGTCTCTGCCCATTTCGATGTCGATATAAAATGATTTTTTATAGCTTTAAATAATAGTTCATCATCGTAATCCCTGCCGGTAACCTTTTCTAAGAATTTAATTCCATCCTTCAATTGTTCTACTACATACTTGATTTTGCTGTCCGTGAGTTCATGGGCAGGTCCTACAGCATTATCCACTGTAAACATGGGGATTCCACCCTCAAGATCTGAAACCACCTGATACCACTTAGCATGTGAACAACAAATATGATCCTGCCAAATAAAATCAGGTTTCGGGAATCCAAGTGGCTTTGCCCCTTGGAATCTTGGGACAAACTCTCCATCCTTATATCCAAATGCAAACTTGTCAGTAATGATGGAACCCCAGTAATTTCGCATATAAGAACAAAGATCCCGCGGGTAACCCTTTACCTCAGCAGCTTCCATACATTCCAATGAGAGTTCCTTGTCAAACGCAATTGTAGCGCTATAGGGCTCGCTGGTAATAGGATAAACATCATCTCCAAGACCTGCGGGAATTGCGTCAAACGTCCATGCGCCACCAGCCCATCGTAATCCACCCTTGTCATGTGCCTCAGCATAGTCCTGATAAAACTTCATTCGGATATCTTTTGCTTTTCCCCAGCATTTCAGTTTTTCTGTTGGATATTTTGCTTCTAGTTCCATATTTCATCACCTCCTAGAATAAATCCTCCTCACCGATCATTTCAAGGAATGCTTCCACACGGATTTTGAATTGTCCTATAGGCACTGTCACGTCAAACTCCAAGAACAATGTTGGTATTCCAGTATCATTCAGTGCCTTTTTTATGGCTACGAAATCAGCCTCATGCGGATCGCAGAATTTCTGCTGCATGATGATAGCTCCATCAACATTCCACTCCTTACACAGGTTCAATATATGGGGGATTCTTTTGCGTTCCTCCCAGTCCTTCGTGGGGCAGGGAACTCTATCTATATACCGTGCTGCTATTGCAGCTAACAAATCTTTGCCTTGTTTCACTTCATTCCAAAAGTATCTGGAACCTGTACAATGGTCATCTACCACAAATGTAGCACCACTACTCTCCACCATGTTCATAAAAACAGTGTCATCATCTTCTGATCCAAGGATCATCAACCTACTTCCGACTTCCCTATCAGATGTGTGCTTCTCAAGTTTAGTTAGAAGTTTCTTTAACTCCTTGTTATGTTCAGCCTTATCAGTCATCTGCATAGCCATAACAACTTCCATGACCTCTTCACCAGTAATGGGCGGGTTGTCACTTTTCCTTAAATCATAGAGTTTTCTCATAAGACGCCGGTTCTCATTATACACCTTTATCGCATTGTCCAAATCCTTGTCAGTGATCTTCTTGCCAGTCCACTCTTCCACTTCCTTCTTAAAAACGCGGTACTCCTCGGTCAGGAACTCATATGCATGTGGACTCTGGACTTTGTGAGGCATGCAGAGGAATTTCTCAAACTCCACAGGCCTATGCTTAATCCAACTAGTATATGCCTGTCGGATATGAAGACAGGACTGAGCTATCATAAGGCCGTCTAGATATTTGTATCTGTTCTTAAGTCCTTGAGCAAGACAATCTCGACAAAACGGACAAAACATGGCAAAGATATGAGGTTCTGTAACATCCTGCGGTTCATGACTACCAAGAATACGCACAGGTAGTACCCCCGCAGCATACAATATCTCTTCAGGTACATAGGTACAAAAATAACCCATCACCTTTCCACCATTCTTCTCCTTCCACTCCTTAGCATAATCATGCCGGTTCTTTTCCCATTGCTTAAACTGTTCAATCATTTTCATTACTCCCTTTCTAAATATCTTTTAAAGAATCAATCTGATTTATACTCCAGATTGATGAAACTACTTTTATCAAAACCTATCGATTTGAAAAAAGATATCAAATCTCCGCTATCCCATTGAACAGTTGTATATGCCTCTTTTATACCTTCGTCTCTGAAATAACGGACCAGGGCCTCTCCTAGAGTCTTTCCTATGCCTTTCCCCATGAGTTTAGGATCAACCTCTATCATCTCAATCCATCCAGAGCGCTCTACACCGAAACCCCACTCTTTGATACAACCAATAATAAAGCCTGCGACCGTGTTATCCTTTTCAGCCACAATACACGTTTTAGGACTCTTTTTGATGAAGGACACAAATAAGTCCTCAATCGCATAATCCATACTTTGACCTAGACCTTCCCGGACAACTTTCCGGTGAATATCAGCTGCCTGACTAATATCCTTCTCCTGCATAGATCGTACAGTAATATCTGTCATAATAACCAACCTCAATCAACTCTGATAATTTTGACTTTTTTATCAATCCAATCTGGAGGAAGATAGATACGACCGCTATTGCCGCACTTCTTTACAATCTTCTCGAGCATTTCTTGACCATAGACTTCAAACTTTGTTGAATTCTCCATAAATAACCCCATAGCTACATTATAGCTATAATAAAGCTACTTTTAAATTTTTCCATCATTCAGTCCTCTGCGCAAAGGTTATACAAAAGATATAGGATATTGAAATCAAATGTCAAATCTGAATTTGTATAGAATTGAAAAAGACCACATACGAGATAATTTGAATAAATACACAAGAAAGGCATTTAAACTGCTTCCAAAATGTAAGAATCCTCACATTTTAGATATTGGATGTGGAACCGGAGTTCCAACAATAGAATTAGCAACAATATCTGATGGACATGTTATTGGGATAGATATTGATGTAACATCATTGAATTTGCTCCAAAGAAAAATAAGAGAAACGGGATTAAATAATCGAGTGAGTGTCATTAAGGATTCAATATTGACTATGGATTTCCCTGAAGAAAGCTTTGATATTATTTGGAGCGAAGGTTCAATATTTGTAATTGGGTTTGAAAATGGCATAAGGATGTGGCGTCGATTTTTAAAACCTAACGGATTTTTAGTAATCCATGATGAAAATAAAGATAAAACCAAAAAGCTTGAGTTAATAACAAAGTATGGCTATACATCTATCGCTCAATTTGAATTATCGGATAATCTCTGGTGGCTTGAATATTATATTCCCTTAGAACAGCTTATTCAAGAGTTCCGCCATAAGTATCCTAACGACTCTGATCTTAGTAATGAGCTTAATAAAGACCAGATTGAAATTGATAAATGCAAGTCAAATTCCACGGTGATTAGTTCATTTTTTGTAATAATGCAAAAGGCGTAAATGGATTGTTTAAAAATTCAATCATTCTCACATCCATCAGACAAACAAGATTTGAATGCGTTTTTTACTGGTAAAAAATATAAATTGAGAGCATAATTAACACGATACCAGCTAGGAACTGTATTCCAATAATTAATTTAAAGACACCAGGATTTTCTTCACGTTTAATTGTTCTCAAAGAGAATTTACCAATAGCCCTACCATACCTATATTCTATTACTGTAATTAGGAAAACAATGATGCCTAATATAAGATAAAATTGTGCTAACATATCATATCAGTAAATGATTTTTATTAAATAACTTTATTTGAGGGATAGAAATAGTACAGGAGGGCAGGATTTGAGCTCCTTTTTACCGGTAAAAAATACAGATTTTACTGAAGAATACCTACTCCTGTAAAAGTAGATATTCTTTACCAGGGCAATGAATACCAAAGATATTCTAGGTTGTAGTAAAGAAATAATCTTTTTTCACCAAAAAGTAAAATAATAGCACAATTACTATCATTGCTCCACCAGTTATATTTAATTAGAGGTTTTGATTATCGAAGATGGAGGCTTTGAAATGGAATTAAAAGGAAAATCTGCTATTGTGACAGGGGGAAGTCTAGGAATTGGCACAGCCATTGCAATTGCATTGGCTCGTGAAGGTACCGATGTCGCAATCAATTACCGCAAGCACGATGCCGAAGCTAAAGCCGTAGCTAAAAAGATTGAGAAATTAGGTAGGAAATGCCTTGTAATCAAAGCCGATGTTGCAAATTATAATGATGCTGAGAAAATGTTCCAACAAGTCAAAAAAGAATTTGGAGGAATAGATATCCTAGTATGCAATGCTGGCATCAACAGAGATCGCGTTATTTGGAAGATGAGCGAAAATGATTGGGACAATGTCATCGAGATCAATCTCAAAGGATATTTCATCTACAATAAACTCGCTGCCATGCAGTTTAAAGAGCAACGCTCAGGAAAGATTGTAAATATCACATCTATCAACGGCCTCAGGGGAAAATTCGGGCAGTGTAATTATTCTGCATCAAAGGGTGGGATAATCGCACTCACCAAAGCCTTAGCTAAAGAGGTCGGTAAATTCAATGTTAACGTCAACGCTGTTGCCCCAGGCATGGTTATGACCGAGATGGCTAAGAACATACCACCTGAATTCCTCCAAAAAGCAGTAGATGAAACTGTATTAGGGCGTATCGCAACAACAGAGGATGTTGCAAACGTTGTTATTTTCTTATGTAGTGAAAAAGCAAGGCACATCACTGGCGAAGTAATAAAAGTAGATGGTGGTCAGTACATTTAGATAGTGGGTGAAAAAGTGAAGGTTGGTATTGTAGGAATAGGTCACGGTAAATTCGGAAATCGCAGTGATGCTACTGTTCAAGAACTAGCATTTGAGCCGTTTAAGCAAGCGATCGAGGATACAAAAAACCTTAGACGGGAGGATATCGATGCTTTGGTTGTCGGCTCAGTTCCAGAGTACCATATGCAACGTTC
>Ga0255381_10014_pt1 | contig 16757 bp, 17 predicted proteins | sample ANMaggSSYBR01E10_FD_182108 | JGI IMG/M metagenome (GOLD analysis project Ga0255381, IMG submission 182108) | Sediment cell enrichment communities from methane seep in Santa Monica Basin, California, United Staets - ANME aggregate JGI... | ecosystem: Environmental > Aquatic > Marine > Cold seeps >...
AAGGGGAATTCTGGGAATAATAGTTTTGCCTCCTTTAAAAAGATAAACTCCCCAAATCCGCCCGGGGAGTTTTTTGTGTGACAGGGGAATCTAGAAATATTCTTCTTCATCATCGCTGTCGTCAAATTTTAATTCAAATTCCACATCCTCTCTGGGTTGACGAACCCATAACTGGATCAAGTCTCCATCATCTGACTCTTCGTTATGAGCTGCAAGGATAGTGATTTCGTCCGTGAGTCCTGCCTCGGTGCGGTATTCGAGCACGATGGTTTCATTATTCTGCCAAGCATTGAGGCAGCGATCAACCAGGGAGTACCCGTCAAACGCCCTCAACTCAGTAAAATAGGTATCGAATTGTCCTGGGCTATCTGCGACACCCTGGATCCATAAACCATTCACTTCTCGGAATTCCGGGGTTGGTCCTTCAATAATGGTAATTTTTTCTGTCATCACTGCCTGGATATGATTAATCCAAAACCTCCACTTACGGCTATCTTACCATAATTATGCGCGGGGTAAACCTTACGGTTTTCACAGCTCTTCAAGAGAAACTCTGCAGCTGAGACAATCCCCGAAATGCTCCCCTTCTCCTATACCTATGCGAAGTCGCCTTTGTCCTGATTCCCCTATCCTGAAGTATAATGAGAAAAACTGACCCAAAATTCATCTTGGTTTCCAGTAGATTCATTTTTGAATTTACTCTTCCCCTTTTTCGTCGGATTCTGGACTTCCCCGAGGATGGGCTTTCCCAAGACAGAGAGAATGTATGGATAATCTACAGATTATTGCCGTCTCTTCTAAATCGGGCTTTCCTTTATTAATCAGGGAGCACCTGCAATCTCACCTCCACCCCCTTCCTCCCTTCCAGGTTGATCACCTTTCCTCTTTAGAGGAGGAAATTCCTGAAAACCTTCAGTTTTCTGCCCGGGTTTTACTGCTTGATCTTGAGTCTCTAGGGGGGCGACTGGGAATCTGGAATAAAACTGGCTCAGGAGAATTTTCCCGGTCGCTTTTTGGTTTTGCTCTCTGAAGAAGATCAACCTGAACAGCTTCCTTCTTTTCAAATTGAAAATCCGGTTTATTTAATAAACCGAAGCGATCTCTCCAGCCCTCTATTTTCTTCCCTTTTATTAACTCTTGCCTCTCTGTCTGAACTAATCCAATCAAACAATGCCTTGCGGAGTAATTTACAAAAGAGGGAAAACGAGCTTCTTTCCTTGAGAAAAGCCAGCCTTCATCTTACATTAAATTTATCTCTGGACTCTGTTCTGGAAGCAATTCTGGAAAGCGCCATGGAGTTGGTTATTGGAAACGATACTCATATCTTTTTATACGAACATGGCGTTTTGTCTTTTGGAGCATCTATATTTGATGGCGTCCGGCAAAACAAACCCATCATGACCCCCAGGGAACACGGATCTACTTACAAGGTCGCGAGGGAAGGGGTTATGCTGGTTGTTAACAACGTTATGACTGATCCCCTCTTTGAAGACCAGCGGTGGGAAGGGGCCATCATAAGTCTTCCGTTAAAAATTGGAAACAAAGTGTTGGGAGTGATGAATGTTGCCTTAAGGCGTCCTCACGATTTTAATGAAAATGAAATTCAAGCCTTGAAATTCTTGGGGGGCCAGGCAGCGATTGCAATCCAAAATGCAAACCTTTATGAACAAGCTCAGCAAGAAATCTCTGATCGAAAAAAAGCTGAAAAAGCCGTCCAGCATCTGGCCAACCACGACTCTTTGACCGGGCTGCCAAATAGGAGGCTATTTAATGAGAGAATCCACCTTGAAATCTCCCGCTCCCAGAGGAATGAGAAAAAAATCGGTATCATGCTGTTTGATCTCGATCATCTGAAAAAAGTAAACGACTCCTATGGTCACAACGTGGGAGACTTACTTCTGCAGGCTGTTTCCCAAAGGTTGCTTGGTTTGTTAAGGAAAAGCGATACGGTTGCCCGCATGGGCGGAGATGAGTTTCTCTTAATCTTGCCTGAAATGAATACGCGGGAAGACGCAATAATTACTGCTGAAAGAATCCTGGACACATTGAGCTCTCCTTTTCATCTGGACTCCTATGAGATTCTTATTACCACCAGCATCGGAATTGCCTTTTTCCCGGAAGATGGCGAAGACGCAAATAGCCTGATTAAAAAAGCTGATATTTCCATGTATAAAGCCAAAGAAAAAGGCGGCAACATGTATCATATCTACACTTCATGAGAGCTTCTGTTTTTTCCATCATCAGAATAAACTATACTCCCGAGCAGCTTATGTTTCTTGAAATCAAATAAATTCAATGTACCAGTTAATTCTGCTGATTCCAACCAGTGTAGACATCAAATCGTTTGACGAAGGATGGCCTTCTTTTCTGGACGCCGTTGAACAAATGCCGGGGCTGCTCAGGGAGTCTGTGTCTCGTGTTGATCAACTAATCTACGGGAAAGAATACTTTCATCGAATATACACCTTTTCTTTCCCAGATCAAAAGACCCTTGAAAAGTCTCTGCTCTCCTCTCCCGGGGAAAAAGCAGGAAAGATTATCCATGATTTGACTGGGGGGAGAGTAACTCTGATGACTGCGGATTTCCAAGAAGATTCGCTAGACAATATCCAATCATTTACCTCCCAGAAAACAGATCTATGAAATCCTCCTCAACGAAAACTATCTTAAAGTGGCTCATTCTTCCTCTGGTTATTATTATTACAGTCTCGGCAGGATTCTTTGCTTACCAGATATATAAAGGAACTACTCCCCGAACTGGAAGGGTCATCACCTGGATACGTAATCCTCAAAATCACCCTGACTGGGAAATTGCCGCTCTCTCCCGCTGCAGGGAATCAACTCCTTTTATAATCCCAACTGCTGGATATATAGGCTATCTTTGGGATGATTCTTTCCGCCCGGGGCACCGTCATCAAGGTATTGATATCTTTACCAGCGAATCTTCAGGGGACACTCCTGTATATGCATCTTATGCTGGCTATCTTACTCGTCTCCCTGATCATCCGTGTCCCACAGGACCCTCTTCATCCTCAAAATCAACTTTGGCTTTACTACACTCACCTGGCAGACCTTGATGGAAATACTTATATAGTGGCTGATTTTCCTGCTGGAACTTCTGATCTCTTTGTGGAAGAAGGAACTCTTCTTGGCTACCAGGGAAATTTCTCAGGCACTCTCGGAAAACCGGTGGGAGTTCATCTTCATTTTTCGATAGTGATGGACGATGGAAATAATTGGTTCCTGAATGAATTAGATATTCATAATACCCTGGACCCATCTCCCTATTTTGATCTGCCGTTAAATGGAAAGTCCAATCAAGGAATTATCCCTGTCTGTCAAAATCAGCTATACTCTCCGTAAAACTATTTAAGAGGAGTAAAAAATCCCATGAAAGAATACAAAAATATCCTCACTGAAATAAAGGGCCGGGTTGGAATAGTTACTCTAAACAGACCCAAATCATATAATGCCTTGAATTATCAGCTTCTCTCAGAATTGATGGATTCATTAACTTCTTTTGATAAAGACAATTCTATCGGGGCAATGGTTATCAAAGGAAACGAAAAAACCTTTGCGGCCGGAGCAGATATCATTGACATGGTAAATGCTTCTCCGGATGATATGAAAAAGAGTCCCTTTATCCCTACCTTTGACCTCATCCGAGAGATAAAGAAACCTGTCATTGCCGCGGTCTCTGGATACTGCCTGGGAGGCGGGTGCGAATTGGCAATGTCCTGTGATTTGATTATCTCCTCGGAAAGCGCTGTTTTTGGACAGCCTGAAATAAATCTTGGTATCATTCCTGGAGCAGGAGGTACACAGAGGTTAACTCGGGCAGTTGGAAAAGTTATTGCCATGGAAATGATTCTGAACAATCGAACCTTATCCGCAGAGGAAGCTTATTCCTTTAATCTAATCAACAAAATATACCCGGTTGAAGATTACCTGAAACACACAATATCCCTGGCTCAGGAAATTGCCGAAAGAGCTCCCCTTGCTGTACAGGCAGCTAAAGAAATGATTAACCAATCCTTTGAAGTTTCCTTGACGGAAGGTTTACAAAATGAACGAGAATCTTTCTTTAACCTCTTTTCCTCTCGAGACCAGAAAGAAGGAATGAAATCTTTCCTGGATAAAAGGACTCCTTCCTGGAAAGGGGATTAAGGAATAGTTGTCAATTTTGGGAGAAAGAGGGAGAAGAAATATTAATCTATTCCCCATATCTGTATAGAATCATTAAATAGTAGTCTTAGTAGGGGCTGGGGATATGTGTATATAAGCTGAGTTAAGTAATTTTATCAAGAAAAAGAAGGAGAGATACACATACCCGGGGATTGCTGGCCTTGGGAGTGCTATATACAGGGGAGAGAGCAAAAGGAAATAGTTTTAATTTATCCACAGGCTGTTGGGGATAGGAGTCTAACAAGAGGATAAATTAAGTGAATAAAATAATCACAAGAAAGGTAGTTTTGAAATCTGTGGATAGTGGGGGTTTTTAAAAGAAAGTGTCCCCAAAATGGCCCCACTTTTGTGAGAAGTTATCCCCAAGAGGGAGAGGTTATCCACAGATAAGGTGGTTTTATCCACAGAAAAGGGGCCAGTTGTTAAGGGATATTTCAGGAAAAAGCCCTTAATGGGTGTCTTTTCCGAGGGTAGAAAAGGGGCAATTAGTCCTTAATTAGACATTTAAGGGGGAGATATTACTGTTCCGTCCGGAATAATGACGCTTTTTGGTACAACCACGATCCCATCCCGAATGGACCAATTGACGTGATCCTGCTCGGTGCCGAGGGGGAAAGGATTGATAACTACACTTGATCCAATCCGGGCGTTTTTGTCAATAATGGCGCCGTTAATTTGGCAGTTTTTACCAATTCCTATTGGGATCCCTTTTGAATTAATTCCCCTTTCTTCATAATAATCTGCTCCCATAATGATAGTATTTTTAATAACAGAGCCATCCTGGACGCGACAGCGCAAACCGATCACCGATCGATAGATATCTGCTTTTCCGATATAGCAGCCGTCAGACAAGGATACAGATTCCAGGGTAGCCCCGGAGATGATTGAACCCGGCAAAAAACGGGCGTGAGTATAAATGGGGTGGGTGACATCATAAAAGTTAAATGGGGGAGAAGGCAAAGTGAGATCCAGGTTGGCTTTATAAAAAGAACGAATAGTTCCAATATCTTCCCAGTAACCCTCAAAATCATAGCCGACAACTTTGTGGGTATGAATTGCGTGCGGGATGACTTCTTTTCCAAAATCAACGACATCCAGTTCTCGAAGCAGATCATTAAGGACGGTTGTTTTAAACAGGTAAATACCCATAGACCCCAGCAACGGAAGGGCCGGGTCTTCTCTACTAACGAAGGACTTCTGGACTTCTGGATCTTTTGGTTTTTCAACAAAGTCGGTGACCAGGTGGTCTTCTCCTCGTTTGAGAATTCCCAGTCGGGGAGCATCTTCCATGGATACAGGTTGCAAGGCAATTGAGATATCCCCGCCGGCTTCCCACATATGATGCGCCATCCGTTCGTAATCCATTCTGTAAAGATGATCTCCTGCCAGGATGAGTGTATAGTCTGCTTTGGTGGAATGGATTTCAAACATTTGCTGGCGGACAGCGTCTGCAGTTCCCTGGTACCAGGAGTCATTCAGAATAGTTTGTTCGGCAGCCCAGATCTGTACCCAGCCCCGGTGGAAAGGATCAAAGTTATAAGTCCTGGTGATGTGGCGGTGGAGTGAGACAGAGTTGAATTGAGTCAGGAGGGCAATCCGGCTTATATTCGAATTGATACAATTGCTGATTGGAATATCAATCAACCGGTATTTCCCACCGATAGGGACAGCAGGTTTTGCCCGGACTTTGGTTAAAGGAAACAGGCGGGTTCCCTGCCCTCCGCCCATGATAACTGCCAGGATGTCTTTTGTTGAAGGCATACCAGAACTCCTTTGATTGAATAATTCCGTTTAAATTATAACCCCTCCTTCGGGGAGAGAGGGTAGGCAAACAGGAAGGGCCAGGTAAGCAAAGAGAGGGAAAAATTTAAGCAGCGCCCGATTGAGTTTAAACTGGAGCTTTCCTGGCAGGTTATTGGCTCAAGTATATAAAAACCCATTCGAAATTTATTCCGAACGGGTTTTTGTTTTAGATGCCGAAGGTGGGAATCGAACCCACAATCCTCAAGGGAACGCGAGTTTGAGTCGCGCGCGTCTGCCAGTTCCGCCACTCCGGCGAGTCGTTGCCTAGTATACCCAAAAGAAGATATCAGGTCAAGACAGGCAGCTTGTTCAATGGTGGGCTTGGATGATACCAGGGGGTAAAAACTAATTACTTCGCAGATAAACCAGCCTTTAAAACCAGGAAAAAACGACCTTGTAAGGGAGATAAAATAAGGTAAAATGGGGAGAGATACAATGATACAATTTGTGGGAGGGTGGATGAAAATTGAGATAGACTTTGAAAGAAGGATTCCTCTCTATGAGCAAATTGCACACGGGATTTTAGGGCTGCTTGAGAGAGGAGAGCTGAAAGCAAATGATCAACTGCCCCCTATCAGGACTCTAGCGGACGAACTGGGAGTCAACTTTAACACAGTAGCCCGGGCCTACCGGTTGCTGGATCAGGGGTCTGTGATTTCCACTCAGCACGGAAGAGGCACATATATCCTTGGATTGGGGCAGAAAAAAACTAGCAGAAAACCCAAAAAGGAAAATATCGAACAACTCACCCGGTTTTATCTCAGGAAAGCCAGGTACCTCGGTTTTAAACCAGATGAAATAAGGAATTGTTTTGAAAAAATTTTTCAAGAGGGAAAGAGAAATGAATAATGTAGAAAAAAACAAGGAAATATTTAAGGGACCAGTAATCGTGTTCCTGGCTGTGGCTTTTATCCCCGCCTGGATTTTATTTTTAACCCCGGTGTTTTTAAGGACGGCAGGAATCGAAGAAACGGCGACAGTCGAGCTGGTAGCCTGGAGCGCAGCAATGTGGATGCCCGGATTAGGAGCCATAATAGCAACCCGGCTGGGAGAAAAAAAAGAGCTTAAAACCCTAGGATTAGGAAAACTGGGAAAGAAAAGGATTTATTTATGGGCCTGGTTGGGCCCAATCCTGGCAGTCCTTGTAGCAGGAGTGGTCAGCTGGCTTTTTGGGTGGGGAAAATTTGACCCTACATTTCAACTAATCAGGCAAGCGGTGGAGGGCCTGCCAAATGTACCAGAAACAGCTCTTCCTCTTCTTCTAGCCGCGCAGATTGCCGCCGCCCTGACTATAGCGCCGCTTTTTAATACGCTGTTTGCCTTGGGAGAAGAACTGGGTTGGAGGGGGTACTTACTACCTAAGCTCCTGCCCCTGGGACAAATTCCAGCCATGCTGATCAGCGGTGTGATCTGGGGAATCTGGCATGCGCCAGCAATATTGCAGGGGCATAATTATCCAGAAAACCCCGTGCTGGGGGTGGGGATGATGATCGTTTTTACAGTTTTGCTGGGTATCTTTTTTAGCTGGTTATACTTAAAAACTAAAAGTCCCTGGGCGCCTGCCCTGGCACACGGGACAGTAAACGCGGTGGCGGGTTTGCCCCTGTTATTTTTGACAGACGTGAATCTCTCTCTGGGAGGAAGCTTGACAAGCGTGTCTGGCTGGTTGGCCCTGGCCGCACTGGCTGGAATACTGTTTTGGAAAAGGGAGATTCCCCTCAAGTAAAAGGAATATGTTTCACGTGAAACATCGGAAAATATGACAACTACAGAGGTAATTTTAAGAATATTGAACACGCTGTTGATGGTGGGTATTCCTTGCTTGCTGGCTGTGATTCTGATTCGCAGGGGAAATGATGGATTCCGGCCGATTGGCATCGGAGTAGCTGCTTTTGTCCTCTCCCAGGTGGGGCATATTCCTTTTAATCAATTTGTTCTTCTTCCCGCCCTGGAAGGATGGGGAATTGGGTTATCTCAGCCAGGGTGGAAGCTGCTGGTTATGGGAATAGCCGTTGGTTTCTCCGCGGGGATTTTTGAAGAAACCGCCCGGTATTTATCGTTTCGGGTCTGGTTGAATAAAGAACCAAACACCCTTCTGCCGATAAAGTACGGTGTAGGACATGGAGGAATTGAAGCGTTCCTTCTGGGAATTCTGACTCTGTATGCCTTGATCCAGGTGCTGACGCTGGGAGGAGAAAGCTCGCTGGATTCCTTCTCGTCAGAGCAGGCTGATTTGATCCGGGCGCAGATTTTAGCTTATTGGGATGTCCCCTGGCAGCATTTGCTCCTGGGTGCCTGGGAGAGGGTATCTGCCATGATTTTTCATATTGGCGCATCCTTGATGGTTTATAAGAGTGTAAGGAAGAAAAAACCCGGTTGGTTGGCGATCGCTGTTCTCGGGCATACCTTGTTGAACGCTTTTGCTGTTATTTCATCCCAAAAGATGGATATTGTTTTAGTGGAGAGCATCCTGTTTATATTTTCCCTGGGGTGGTTGTTTTGGGCCTGGACCCTGCGGGAGAGAGAAGATGAAGAGTTAATGACTGATCTTCCCTTGCCCGGGGAAATGCGGTTACAAATACAACGAATTACAGCAGAGCAGCTGGAAGAGAGTCGATATGATGAATAACGAACCGATTATACAAACAAAAAACTTATCACGATCGTTTGGTGATATCCTGGCGGTCGACCGCGTGTCATTTGCCATTAATCCGGGAGAAGTGTTTGGTTTGCTGGGGCCAAATGGTGCAGGAAAAACCACCACGGTTCGCATGTTGGCAGCTTTGCTTGAGCCCACCAGCGGCGAGGCATACGTAGCCGGATTCCAGATCGGAAAAGAAGACCAGAAAATTCGGCGGAAGATCGGACTTCTGCCTGAAGCGCCAGGTTTGTATGATGCATTAACCGCGGAGCAGAACCTGGCTTTTTACGGAGCGATGTATGGAGTGGAAGATATCTTCCGCCAGATTAAACACTACCTGGAGTTCCTTGGTTTGTGGAATAGAAGACACGAACCAGTGGCGACTTTTTCCAAGGGTATGCGCCAGAAATTGGCAATTGCCCGAGCCTTGCTCCATGAGCCTGAAGTTCTGTTCCTGGATGAACCTACCAGCGGGCTTGATCCGCAGGCAGCGCGACTGGTCCGGGAATTTATTGCAGGGCTTAAGGGGGAAGGGCGCACAATAATTCTTTGTACTCACAATTTGGAAGAGGCTGATCGCTTGTGTGACCGGGTTGCTTTTGTGAATGGACATTTGGTTGCGCTTGATTCGCCCAAAGTATTGAGAAGAAAAATCTTCGGCAGAAAAGTTGTTTTCCATTTAATAGAGGCGAAAACTGAGTTTACCAAAGTGGTAGTACCCTTTGATTTTGTAAGCGAGGTTCAGGTGGTTGAGAATAAAATCCTGGCTTCTGTTGAAGATCCGGAAAAAAACAACCCGGAAATTATTCGCGCTCTGATGGAGGAGGGAGCAGAGATTCAATTTGTAGGAGAACTGCGCCGCCGACTGGAAGATGTTTACCTGGAGTTGATGAAGTCAGCAGAAGGAAGTAACAATGAATAGAATAAAAGCGATTATTGTAAAAGAGTGGCGGGAAGTTTTTAAAAATAAGTTTGTCTTTTTTACGGTGTCTTTTCTGCCTTTGATGATTACAGCGCTGCCGCTGGGAATGATCTATTTTGCGACCGGATCCGAAAGTTTTGCAGGAGTCACTGCGGCGGATCTGCCGCCTCAGTTTTCAACAATGTGCGGAGAGCTGAGTGGAGGGGATTGTATGATGTATTACATTGTCACCCAGTTTCTTCTTTTGTTTATGATGATCCCGGTGATTATCCCAATGACCATTGCTTCCTACAGTATTGTCGGTGAAAAAACCACTCGGACCCTCGAACCTCTGCTGGTGACGCCAGTTACAACGCTTGAAATCCTGGTTGGAAAAGGGTTGGCAGGAATAATTCCGGCAGTTTCTGCTACCTGGATAGGATATTTGTTGTATGCAGCCGGTGCGCATATCATGGTAGATAATCCTGCAGTGGTTAGTAAATTATTTGATCCGTTGTGGATGACGGCTATCTTTGTTGTAGGTCCGCTCCTGTCGGTTTTTGGAGTGAGTATCGCTGTGATGATTTCATCCCGGGTGAATGACCCTCGGGTGGCGGAGCAAATCTCGGGTATTTTTGTGCTCCCGGTTGTGGGTTTGTTTATTGGGCAAACCGCGGGATTTATTCTGGTGAACCAGCAGTTCATTCTCTGGATGGCTGGAATTCTCCTGGTTTTGGATAGCGTTTTGTTTTATTTCGCGACACAAATTTTCCAGCGGGAGACTATCTTATCTAGGTGGAAATAATTTTATGAAAAACAAGCAACGATTTTTTTACCTGATGACATTGCTGATTCTTATGTTGCCTGCCAGCGTAAAAGCCCAAGAATCTCAACCTGATCTAAATCTCTACCTGATCCGGAACTTTGGTTATGGTGGAATTGGAGAAATCCAGGGAAACTTTACACTGAAGATTAGAGATCCGCAGGCCGAGCTGGATAAGATTGAGTTTTATCTTGACGAGGAGCTGATTGCGACAGTTCTCCAGGAACCCTACGAATATAAATTTCATACCAGTTCTTACCCGGAGGGGAAGCATATTTTTTATGCTGTTGGCACCCTGGATGACGGCACTCTTTTGAAGTCCAACCGGATTACAAAGGTGTTCTTGTCCTCGGGACAAGCCTGGTCTGAAACAGAGGGCTTGATTGTGCCTGTTCTTTTATTTGCCGCAGGACTCACTGTTTTAGGGCTGGTTATTCCTGTGTTGTTAAGTAGGAAAAAGGATTTTGTGTTGGGAAAATATGGTCCTGCAGGAGGGGCAGTTTGCCCTCGCTGTGACCTGCCCTTCTCGAGGTTTTTCCTTTCGCCAAACCTGCTTGTTGGTAAGTTAGTCCGCTGTCCGCACTGCGGCAAAATCAGCATCCGGGCCAGGGCTTCCCAGGGCCAATTACAGGAAGCAGAAAAGAAATATAAAAATGAAGAGCCCAGCAAGGTTAAAGAAATGGACGAACAGGGATATCAAAAACTGCTGGACGAGTCGCGATATGAGGATTGACAGATTACAGCTTTCGAAAATAAAAGGTAAAAAGATGTTCATTAGACTATAATTAACCAGCCAAAATAAAATAAACGAGTAATTGCCCATTATGTTTAATGATCTTACTTCTTCCATCTCTGAGCCGGAAGCCCGCAAGAAAACCCAAAAAGTAGCACAATTGGTGGAAATTAGCGCGATTCTGAATTCCACCCTAAAACCTGATATTCTGTTGAAGAACATCCTTGATACGGCTGCTGATCTTCTTGAATGCAGCGGGGTATCAATCCTTCTATATGATGAACGGGAAAAGGAATTGAGGTTTGCGGCAACAACTACCGGGGATATAGAAAAATTGGAACAAATACCTGTCCCGCTGGACAATAGCCTGGCAGGAACGATATTTACCGAGAACCGGCACCTGGTAATAAACAGCACCCGCGATGATCCCCGACACTATAACGAAGTAGGCGACGAAGTTGGCCTTCAGATTGATTCTCTGTTGGGGGTGCCGATGAGGATCAAGGATCGGGTAACCGGCGTCATTGAAGCGTTAAATAAAAATGAAGGCGAGTTTTCAGATTTTGATGTTTCTCTCCTTCTGGTTGTTGCGTCACAAGCGGCTATCTCAATTCATAATGCCCGGCTGATTCAAGCCCTTCAGAAAGCCAATATTGAATTGAGCCAGGCGGATAAACTGAAACGGGATCTTATGTCTGTTGCGTCTCATGAATTGCGAACGCCGCTGGGAAATATTCTAGGTTATGCAACACTACTTCATGAAGATGCCATCGAAGAGAATAAGCCCCTGGCTGAATCCATATTAAAGGCATCTTCAAAATTAAGGGCAGTTCTGGACGATATTGCCAATATGAACTTGCTTTATACGGGAAAAGCAGATTTGGATTTCACAGATACCTCTCTTCAACGGGTGATCAATTACGCTCAAGAAGAGGTCAGGATGACGGTAAACAAGGAAGATCATACCGTGGACTATCAGATACCTGAAGAGCCAATTCAACTGTGTATTGATCTGCCGAAAATGAGTGTGGTTTTTGTGAACTTACTGCTCAATGCTATCCAGTTTACACCAGTTGAGGGAGAAATCCGATTAGCGATTGATGATCGGGATGATGAAGTCGTGGTCTCGATAGCTGATTCCGGGAGGGGAATTTCTCCGGAAAATCTGGAAAAGATATTTGAGGTTTTTTACCAGGTAGACGATCATATGACAAGGCGTTACGGGGGATTAGGACTGGGGTTATCAATTGCAAGGGAACTAGTCAATTTGCATGGGGGAAGAATCTGGGCTGAGAGCGAAGGACTTGGCGAGGGATCCACCTTCCGGGTTGTGCTTCCAAAATCAGCTGGCTGAGAATCTAGAGGATATTCATTTCAAAAGCAACTTATTCATCTAATGCCAGGGCTTCACACATGTCAAGAAAGCCGTCGAAGGCGGCCAGGCGTACCTGGTAATCTTTTCCTGTGAAACCAAGCGCGGTGACAGTTTTTTTCCAGGCAGGATGCAGTTGGGGTTGATCCGGCATTGCCGAAATGGCTTCAGTCCAGGTAGTAAGCAGCGGCCATAAAGCGTCAGCGGGTTTGCCGCTCTGAAGGATTTCCTCAAGGGCTGCTTGATAATAAATTTTCCGCTGGGCTAGAAGAGGCACAGGAGAGGCTTTTTCCTGGAGGGTTGTCAGGGTTGTGTCCCAGTGATTAATCCAATCCTGGAGAATCTCCTCTGTAACAGAAACTCCTCCCAATAAATGAATTAGAGCTACAGCCAATCCCGGAGCGCCAGCATTTGCGGCCTTTTCGGGAAACTTGATTCCAAGGCGGCGGGTTGGTAGCGGGGGTCCGGTTAAGAGAGCCACAGCATTCAATGTTTTGTAAAGGGCATCCATGAAAGCAGGGAGTTCAAAGATAGCTTCCCGGGGAGGGGAAATCTGTCTGTCCAGCCAGAACTGGCGGGCACTCTCGAGCAGTGGCCTGGTTCTGGCCTGGATATTCTCCGGGTATGAAAAGTTACTGCGCACACCAGCTTGCGTATAGTCGAAGAAGTGCCGGGGGTCATATAGAGGTTGGCCGTCTCGGATGGCAGGACCAAACCAGGGATCCGCCCGTAAATCTCTTGGTCTCCGATACAATAGCTGATCATGATGCTCTATATCAAAATGGATTTCCGGTGTAATCCGTTTGATCTCATGTGTTTTTTCAGGGGGAGAAGAATGGATAAATACCAGGTCAATATCTCCTGCTCCTCCAAGAAGCGGAGAGCCGTATAAAAGAGATCCTTGCAGATATACAGAGAGGATGCCTCGATCTTTTTTGGTTTCTTTGTCAACTAGAAGTTGAGCGTGTTTACGGAGAATTTCCGGCGTAAAGCGCATTGAGTTTGTGTCCCTTTTTTCGCTTATGCCTTATTGAAAAATTGAGTTTGATATGGATGCAGTTTTAATGTTTGGCGAATTCTTTTTTCAACCCAATCCAGATCCTGTTCCTTGGCAACATAGTTCAGTTGATTGGTGTTAATTCGCAATACCGGAGATCCGGTATGACCCTCATTGTAAAATCCACTATAGGCAATGTTTAGGTCCTCAATGTAACTCTGATCCATATTCCTTTCGTACGGCCGGTCCCTTTGAGCAATTCGCTGCATGAGGACAGCTGTTTCGGCTTGCAGGTAAACGATCAAATCTGGCAGGGGAAGTTTTTCGGCCAGGGCATTATGTACGCTGATGTAGGTTTCCAGCTCATCGCCAGACAGATTTAAACGGGCAAACAAAAAATCTTTCTCGAAGGTGTAGTCCGCAATCAGGTTGTTGCCAGAGGTCAGCGCAAGCGGCACTTCCTGTTGTTGGTGATACCGGCTTAGCAAAAAGAAGATCTGGGTTTGAAAAGCATAAGTGTCCCTGTCAGCGTAAAAATCTGCCAGGAACGGATTTTCTTCAAATACTTCCAGCAGCAGATCTGCTTGGAAACGGGAAGCTAATAAACGGGAGAGAGTTGTTTTACCGACACCGATCGCGCCTTCAATTGCTATGTACATAAGATGGTTGTTGTTCCTTTTTTCGACCAAAAAGAGGGCCTGGACAATTGAAATAATTACAATAACAAAACGATACAGCAACGCATGCTTGACAAACCACAAGCGTTAACGCTACACTGAACAGTATAACGCCTATCAATTATATCTTATAAGGAGGGAATTATGGTGGGCCTGAATCGAGTTCAATTGATCGGAAATTTGGGACGTGATCCTGAACTCAAAAACATACCAAGTGGAAAAAAAGTCTGTGTTTTCAGTATGGCGGTAAACCGCCGCTGGAAGGACAAAGAAGGAGAATACCAGGAGGTGACCGACTGGTTTAATATTGAGGCCTGGGAAAGACTGGCAGAGATCTGTGGGGAATATCTCAAAAAGGGAAGCAGGGTATTTTTAGAAGGAAGGCTGCAAATCGATTCCTATGAAGATGAGGGCAATACGCGTTACTTCACCAAAGTGATTGCTTCCCAAATGCAGATGCTTGACCGCAAAGAGCCCGAAGTTGGCTGATTATCTCTAACAAGACCTGATTCGGGAGCTGACAAGCTGTCTATTACAGGATAAAAAATCCGTAGATTTTCTACAGACAAACACCCGGGCGCATTCATCGCCCGGGTGTTTGCAGTTAAAACAAGCTAAGCTCTCCTTTTCTGTTACTCGGCTTGACTGGTTGAAAATATCAGTTTCAAAGGTAAACGAGTATAATCTTCTTATCTTTAAGGTCCAGTCTATTTCAAGCTGTTATTTGAGAAAGGAAGCTGACCGATGTCACCTCAGAAAAACAAGATAATCCCCCTGCTGGCAACAGTTATTTTATTGTTAACCGCGATCAGCATGGCCTGCAATCTCCCTGCCGGATTACAGGAACGGTTTTTTGGTGCAGAAACTACCCCAACAGAAACTCTTGAACCGACGTTTACGCCGCAGCCTTTACCCCCGACGATTGTGGAAACGGATCCGCCGCAAGGTAGCACAATTAATGTCGGTGGACCAATAACCTTCTACTTTAATCAAAATATGGATCAAGTTTCAGTTGAGGAGGCCGTATCAGGAGATCCTGAGCTGGCAGGGGTATTTTCCTGGAGCGATCCGGCCACGCTGATCTATACTCCCGATCAACCACTCCTCCCAAATACAATGCTCGTGATCCAGGTGGATACAACAGCTAAAGCCGCCAATGGTTTGACATTCACAGAAACAGTGCAAGTAAATTTCTTTACCCCGGATAAGCTTAAAGCAACACATTTTTTGCCGTCCCCGGGATCAATGGAGATTGACCCAGCTTCTGCAGTTGTGGTTACTTTTAATCAGCCAGTTGTTTCCCTCGGAGAATCTTTACCAGGTGAACCCGCATTTACAATCAGCCCTGCCGCAGCAGGGAAAGGGGAATGGATAAACACCAGTACTTACCTGTTCTTGCCGGAAACGGCATTGGCGGGGGGAGTGACCTACACGGCGGAATTGTCCACTTTACTGACAAGCACAGCCGGCACAGGGTTGGATCCAGAAATACCCAGATCCTGGACTTTTTCTACTGCATATCCTCAACTACTGGATTGGAGCCCCTCTGAAGGAGCAAAAAATGTCTCTCTTGATACATCCCTGAAATTAACTTTTAACCAGGCAATGGATACTAATAGTGTCGCAGCAGAATTGAAGTTGGTTAACGGTACCGGAAAAGAGGTGACAGGAGATCTGGTATGGACTGATGATTCTACAGAAGCCGTATTTACCCCTGATCAACTTCTGGATAGGGCCACAACATATGCGGCTATCCTTCCAGGAGAAACCAAAGCAGCCGGGAATACTCCGCTGCAGTTGGATACAACCTGGCAATTTGAAACAGTGGGAGAGTTTTCGTTCTTTGGAACTCCTGCAGGACAAAATCAAACATTTTCAATTTACGAGGGAGCGACGCTGTATTTTAACAGTCCGGTCGACCTGGAAAATTTTGAGGAAAATATTAGCTTTACCCCGGAGGTTCCCAACCTCCGGCCTTCTGTTGGTGGTAGCGAAAACGTTCTTCATATCTATGGTGATTTTGAACCGATGACAAACTACAACCTGGTTGTCAAACAATCTCTGGCTGATATCTGGGGCAGCTCTTTAAAAGGTTCGTTGTCTTTGTTTTTCACCACTGAGGCCTTGCCGTCGAACCTGGTTATCACCCAGGGATCCAACATTCTTTTCTTAACCGGAACGGAGAACACGATCCCGGCAGATGGAGCAAATCTATACCAGTTTTCAGTAAATATTGGCACGATTCCTTTAGAAGCGTATGCTAACTTTTTCGGACCGAATCGTTATTCAACCCTGGATGAGTATTTTCCTGCCGATTCCCAGCGCTGGAACCATGTTGCAAACATTCCCGGGGACGACAACTATGCAGTCAATCTTCCGCTAAACCAGGCTGGGACACCTATAGCCCCAGGCCTGTACCGTTACCAGATTTATTCTCAGGAGCTTCCCTACAATCCTTCGCCGTACCTGCTGGCAGTCAGCAATGTACATCTGACCATGAAGACCAGCCCCCAAAATCTTCTAATTTGGGCAGTTGATTTGGAGACCAGGGCTCCGGTGAAGGATACGGAAATCTACGTATATAACGCAGGTGGAGAGGTTTTGTATAAAGGGGAAACAAATCAA
>Ga0255381_10016_pt1 | contig 16588 bp, 18 predicted proteins | sample ANMaggSSYBR01E10_FD_182108 | JGI IMG/M metagenome (GOLD analysis project Ga0255381, IMG submission 182108) | Sediment cell enrichment communities from methane seep in Santa Monica Basin, California, United Staets - ANME aggregate JGI... | ecosystem: Environmental > Aquatic > Marine > Cold seeps >...
GAGAAATATTGTCACAGAGACTGGGGGAACTATATCATGAAGAATAATGCGTCTTGGAGGGAGTGGCAGAGAATGAAGAAGCCACCAGTTACCGAGATCCTTCCTGAATCTTGCACTGGTTTTCTTGGACACACTCACCGTCCAAGAAAAGATCAAAATAAATAGAAAAGAACCGTCCTTAAGTAATCCTCCAACAATAATCATGGAACTCGTCAGCAAGAGAATATTTAACCAGGACCAGATACGTAAGATTGACAATGTGCGTAATGACTGAATAATATTTTTCCTTGTCAACACCCACGCACCGGATACCGACGGAAGCTTACTTGGAAGATGGTTAGAACCAAGTCGTTTACGGTCGTTCATTTCATTAATTCGATCAAAATCACCTAGCCTGAAAGCAACCTGTTGGGCTTGAAAATGATGTGTCTCCTGTGCAGCCCGGCTAAGATTTACTTTGTCTGAAATTTTCCACAATACAGCTAGACAAATTGTCATTAGGCCAATTGATATAACAAGAACCAGCAACCAAGAACCTCCAAGAAATGCTGACACGAGCGGAAACGACAGAAATTCAAGAAGAGGTTGAAACGGAGTGAAAAAACAAGAAGTCAAGATGCTGCCAATTGAAATTGTGGAGAAGGATACACCCATAATTAAAGCGAGTATACGAATCGATCGCATGATCACGCTTCGTTTGGTATCATCCCGTAAACGGTACACCCCTACAACCCAAGCTACTGCGAATAAGCCAAGATGTATTGGAATAATGATTACTAGTGGTTTTAAAGCTGCGACAGCTAGATTTCCCAAGGTCAACATTCTTATTCCGTGATTTACATCAAGTTCAAGAAGTGAAAAACCAAAGACGAATGTTGCTCCAGATATGAAGACTATCTTGCTAAGCCATTCCCCAAACAACCAGGTCAATGTGATAAACCGACGATCAGCAGGGGTTTGGCAGAGAAGATAGGCATCATCTTTTGAGAAAACGAGCGGGCTCCGAATAGCAGCCTTAAAAATTAAATATAAGCACCACAAAATAAATAAGAGCGTACCGATGTTAGGGACGAGACCGGCAAATGCAATACCCTGGTAATCAAGAATAGGTGCTATTGCGTTTGCCAAAATATCGGATAGCCAAAACATGACTATCAGGAACCAGGCGCTAAAGAATGCAATTAGGTAGAGAAGATAAATATACGCTAAGGCAGAACGATCACGGATGTCATAGCTAACGATAGTTAGCCAGTAGCCAAAGCTGGATATGACTTGTTTGGAACGAATAGTCAAGACAGCTCGTCTATCAGCCGAGTTCAAAGTGCCCCCTTTTCATTTGAACCAATTGGCCACCTAATGTACTTGCTAATGACAGATCGTGAGTAGTGATAATGATGGCCGTTCCTTCGGCGCTAAGAGTAGAAAGTTTCTCACAAAGTACCGCAGTGCCTGGGGGATCAAGAGTAGAGGTGGGTTCATCCATCAGTAGCACACTAAATGGACGAATGAGGCAGAGGATGATACCTAACTTCAAACGCATACCTCTAGATAGAGCATGGGGATACATATCCTTGGCATCGGATAGATCAAATTCACTAAGTAAGATTTCGGCTCGTTTTTCAAAATCATGCTCAACGCTATGAGCATGCGAAATAAAACGGATATGCTCCCAGGTTGTGAGTTCTTGGTAAAAACGTGGATAATCGGGTAGGTAAGAAAGTTGTCTTTTTGCAGAGCACTCTCTTTGATAAAGGTTAAATCCATCGATCAAAACCGTCCCGCTTGAAGGGAGTAATAAGCCACTTAGACACTTAAGCAAAGTGGTTTTTCCAACACCATTTGAGCCTGTTATTGTTACAATCTCGCCATTGTTTACCGTGAACGAGGTTTCTTGTAGTGCTTTATAGGAACCATACTGATAGGAGATATTTTCGACTTGTAATGGAGGGGTGCTCATAGGGGTAAAACCTCGATACATTTAGTAAGAAATATTGATTTATTCATCTCTGATAAAATAGGCGGTATAACGGATGAGCTTCGCGAAACACCCTGGCGGGGCACCCGCAGCCGGTCTCTTTACCCCGGTCCTCGGTCTCCTGAACCCGGTCGTTCGCGCAGCGAACACTACCGGCAGTCAGGTGGAGCGGGGGTTAGCTGACAAGTTGTTAGTCCTCGTTGTTGAGAATATTTTCTGCGCGATTCAATAGAGCTTGAATGTTTTTATATGTATCTTCTGATCTTCTGGCAATTTTGCAGATGACAACAATTACTTCATCATCAAATACTGCATAGATGATTCGATATTGACCTTGTCTGACCCTATAAAGTTGTTCTTCAAGTTTAACGCAACCAGACGGCCTAGGATCATCACGAAGAGAGCGCATGGTATCAACCACACGCTCCCGTTGGTTCTTTGGTATACGCTGAAGCTGTTTTTCTACCTTTTGGTGGATTCTTAGCTTATACGTAGGGTTCATTGACCAATCCGCTCAAACACTTCTTCAGCATCTAAAGCAGTGGCAGGGTTCTGAATATATTCTGCTAAAGCTTGACGTCCATCCAACAGATCTTCTAAAAGCTCTACTCTCTCAATCAAATTGTCAAATAGCTCTGGTTCGATAAGCATTGCCTTTGGTTTACTGTGAGAAAGAACCAGGAGAGGCCCATCTTTCAGATTGGCAATAATAGAAGATAAATCTGCTCTGAGTTCAGTTACGGTTGTTGTTCTAAACATTGTAAATCCTTAAGTATGTACAAAATATGATGATAAATTAAGTAAGAATTAGTGTACAAATTATATAACGATTTCTAGATTTGTCAATGGAGATGGAGTTTAATGTTGGACAGCTAACGGATGAGCTTCGCGAAGCATCCTGTAAGGGCACTTGTCCTGAGCGGAGCGTAGCCCCTCGTCAAGCTCGGGATAAACTCTGACGAAGGGTCGCGAAGCCCTTCGATTCCTCTTTGTTTCACTCAGGACAGGCATTCTGAGCCCTTCGACTTCCTCCTCGGTTACACTCGGAGTCCGCTCAGGACAGGCTTACCCTTCGGGTAAAGGGCACTCATCATATATAACTTGATTATACTTGCACCGTTCGGTCACCAGGATCGGGTGGAGCGGGGGTTATGCATTATTACCATGAATCACTTCATCTATTGTGGAAATTATTTCTTTTATATCAGCTAATGGGTTGGCCGCAACTGATCGAATCCATTTCACATCATCAAGAATACAGTTTGAAAACATCCCCTCGGGCAAACTTTTTAAAAACTCTTCAGTGTTAATAGTGAGAGGACGAAATACGGTTACTCCTGTTTTCGGCATCGCCCAAAGGGAGATGCTGTCCTCTTTGCTCATTTCATTTGCGAACGTACTGGCCATCGACATTGTGTGGTCGATACGATCAGCAATTCCAATTCTTCCCCATGCGATCATAGTGGCTAATAATGGTATAGCTGCTGCGCCGCGCGAACCCTGAACCCCGATATTCGGGGCGGCTAAATAGCCCCCACCAAAACTTATCTCTGAGTTTGCAAGCTCTGTATCTCTAAACATGATAAGAGCAGAATCTTTAGGTTGGAACAACCATTTATGAGCTGATACAGCAATAGAATCAGCTAAATCAATGCCTTCAAGCAAATATTCATGAGTTGGACTCAGACGTAGTGGTCCGGCCCAGGCAGCATCAACATGAGTCCAATTTGCCTGACCTGCTAACTCCAGTGGATCTATTTCGCCTGTGGCTGTTGTTCCAGCTGTCAGAACCAAACAGGCCTTTGAAATGTCACCGAGCTTTTCAGGATCAAGTTGGCCATGAGAGTTGGTTGGTATCTGTTCATAAGGCAAGCCAAGTATCCTGGCTGCTTTCTTGATACTTAAATGTGCTGCCTCTGATGCAATGATCTTTTCTATACCTTTCGCGTCCCTAGCGGCCCACAGCGCAGTAATATTTGCGATTGTTGATCCCGAACACATGTGACCGCCATTCATACCAAAGAAGGGAGTCAACCACTCGATTACTATTTTTTCAGCCTCTATAGCAAATGGTGCAGTCGCAGGATGTAGCAGATTTTGATTAAGACGAGCATTCCAAAGAGCTGTTGCCCATGTAATCCAAGGTGTTGGGGGATCCATATGCGCCAATACCTTGGGTCGACCAAGGTGGGCGGCTCGGCCAAGCACATGAGGAGCGAGCAAATCCAATGTTTCTAATTCATCCATCCCAAGATTTGGAAATGTGTTTGGCAAGTCCTCTTGTACAAAAGATACTTGGTTAAGTAAATTTATCGCATGTTCCAAACCGGTATCAGGAAAAAAGCTCCTATCTTTTTTATCCATCTATATGTTCTCCATGATGTATAACGGATTAGCTTCGCGAAGCATCCTGTAAGGGCACCCGTCCTGAGCGGAGCGAATCGGAGACGAAGGGTCGGGTGGAACGGGGGTTAGGTACCATCATCCCAGGCAGTGATAACTCTATAATTGGATCTTATTTTCTGAGTATTCTCATTATCATCTATCGAGATCGTAACTATTCCTACAACAGATGCTCCCCGATTTTCAATGAGTTGAATAGAAGCACCAATTTGTGCGCCAGTTTCGATCCATTCGTCAACAATTAGAACCCGCATTCCTTCAACCAAGATATCTTGGCGAATCTCAAGCTGCTTATTCAGGCCAGTGTAATCGGTGAAATTAATCTGGTCCGTTGATACGGGAAGTTTCCCACCTTTACGAATTGTGAGTATACCAACATTCAATTTCTGGGATATTGCAGTGCCAAGAATGAAACCTAAAGCATCAATACAAGCGACTATATCAACACCTGTTTTAGGAACCTGATCAACAAGATCGTTAACTAAGTTATTGAAACCATCGAAATGACTAAATAGTGGAGTAACATCACACCGACCATTTGTGTTTCTGTCAATTAAGGATAAATAATTCTTCATATTTGGTACCCAACGGATGAGCTTTGCGAAGCACCCTGGCGGGGCACCTGCAGCCGGGTCTTGTTTTTATGGTCCTGTATACCAGGTCGCCCACCTTAACCGGCTGTCAGGTGGAGCGTGGGTTAGGCGCTGCAAGATTTAGATGATACTCCAATTTGAATATCAAGCTTTCTGAAACATCTTCAGAGCAAAAACAAATAGCCATTGGTGGATAGTCAATGCTGAAATTCGTTCACCTAAACCCATGTAAGGAGTACCTGCCATTGCGCCACCTAAACCGCCAATGAGGACGATAGCGCCAAATGATATAAATGTATATAATGCAAATCCTGGGAAAATACCAGTTCGATGTGTCCATATACCAATCAGCAGTGTTGATAGAAAGGAAAAGGGTAGAAGAGCACCAAATACCAGGATCAGGTGTATCTTGCCTGAAATAGTGGCCGGAGTCCCCATAGCATCTTGTGGGAAGATTGCAGTTCCGACAATTGCCACTCCCGCGCCAATAATAAACCAAGCCCCAATGTTGGCTATCGTGGTGTTATATTCACCATCCCGGATAAACTGTAATACTCCTATACCAAACACGATATGGAGTAAACCATAGATCAGATCGATAATAGTAATCAGGGATCTATTGGGTGCACCTGGTGAAAGCAATTCACTTACTGAATCAGATATGTGATTGTAACCCGGTCGTAGCGCTCCACCTAGGACGTACAATAGTATATATGTTAAGGGAATGAGCATTCCACAAACAAAAAATATTTTCCGATTCATTTTATCTCCTTATAACATAGCAGAATATATTTGCATCGCCTAACGGATGAGCTTTGCGAAGCACCCTGGCGGGGCACCTGCAGCCGGGTCTTGCCTTTCCCGTCCTCTGTCTCCGGTTGTCCGTTTTGTCAGGCTGTCAGGTGGAGCGGGGTTAGGCGGTGAATTGACTTGATGATACTGTCAAGCTATCCTTTTTGACTCAGCTTGCTGAGATTGTTGATACGAATAAACTATCTTAATTCAAGCGGAGGATCAATCACCAACGCCTCTGCCTGGCTGAATGCGGCCATTTCATGGGAGATACAAATGCTCCGAGTAATCAGCAATGCTCTCCGCAGCAATGGTCTGAAACCACAATCCCCAGTCGTCGTCAATCCCCGCTGTGTACCCGATTCCTTCAGGACTCTGACCGAAAATCGCCCCATACAATACGCAAGCCGCAAGGTAAGTTCCTTCTCTATTCGGATGACTGCCATCCTCTACCCATAAATCCAATTGAGATGCACTTTGAAGACCATTCAACCAGGCTAACCCTACAGGTGCTATCGCTATATTTAGTTCATTACCAATCTTGAGGAAACCTACCTCCAATTCGGCCTGCATACTTGCGAAGTCTTGATGCCCTTCACTTGGTAAACCATTACGTCGACCCCAGGTCATGAACAAAATAGTATCGGCTCCCACGGCTTTGATTTCGTCATGCAAAAAGCGAACGGCTGGATACATAAGTCGTTCACGTGTGTCGGTCAGCGAAGGGATGACGCTTTGTTCTTGCAGCACGACAAATTCCCACTCGTTACCCCTGATTTTCTCGAGAGTTTCCTCAGATGACAAATGGTCTGTCAACGTCCAACCTCCCGGAGCCACCATCACGACTTGCACCTGATACCCACCCGATTGGGCCATCCTTTCGAACATATCAGGCAATCCGTTGCTAGAAGTGTAGCTATTGCCAATAAACAGAACATCAATCCGTTCTTGTGACCTGAAATCCTGAAGTCCTTCCAAAATTCCACAGCCAGTCAAGAAGAGAACAAATACTAACTGGAAAAGAAATTGCCGAAAAATATATCTTTTTCTGATCATTATTTTTAATAAAGGCAGTCATAAATTTTGTCTGCCTAACGGATGAGCTTTGCGAAGCACCCTGGCGGGGCACCTGCAGCCGGGTCTTGCCTTTCCCGTCCTCTGTCTCCGGTCGTCCGTCTTGTCAGGCTGTCAGGTTGAGCGGGGGTTGTGTGTTATTCCAGAATCAACGTCTTCGTATTACTTATCGATAGACCATTAATTGGATGATTATATATTTCTATAATGCGCCCATTCTCCAAGTTAAGAGTGAAGGTCGCGGACTTGATGCCTTCAATGATAACCTGCACATTAGCAATATTTCCCTCCACATTGACAACCTTGAAGATCTTCGTGCCGAGAAGCTGAGCATGGTCCTCAATTTCTTGAGTGCCAACCATGGAGAAAATTAAGTCACCGTTGATATAGACATCAATATGCTTCTCGAGAAAGCCGTAACCGAGACCTACAGCAACCTCCCCCGGCGCTCCCTGAAATAAGGCCTCTTGGGGTTGAGTCCTGCATCCTCCTAACGTAGCCATAGCAATCAGTATGATGATGATTTTCTTCATTCTTTTCTCACACATAACGGGGTATTCACCGGCTCGGCGTTTTTATCCCGAAACATTTTTTTGCTCGTAACCAATCTTGATTTTTCGCGCTGCTTACTCTGTGGCGAAGCCGAGTCTGGTGCAATTTGGGGTTTAGTGGTTTTTCATCTACCCCCTAGGGTGATAGGTTAGGTTGGCATGTGATCAGCAGAATAGGAGCATTATAAAATTGAACCTATCAAACCTATATCTCTTGCTCCACCGATATGGATTGTATGCCACATGGGTTCCTGTTTTCGAAGACCAGCCAAAAGCCACTGTAATTCTAAAGTGCCTGCCCAGAAACGTGCACGATCAACCCATTCCGTTATTTCAGGATAGAAACGACACATACGACGAAGAAACGACTCACCATAATTGTAGAGAATACACGCAATATCCACGGCAGGATCACCCATACCTGCGGTCCCTAAATCAATGACGCCAGTCATAGCTCCCTGTTGCTCATCCCATAGAAGATGGTAGCAGGGAATATCTCCGTTTATAAGTTTCGGCGAGTAATCCATGAAATCCTGATTGGCAACTATGGGACCAAAGTGACGGGTCACCCAGGCACGCGAGTGCGGCATCATATGTGGAAATACTTCTTTTTGCACATCTTCGAAGAGTTCAAGCCATACATCTCTGTCACGGTTCACCTCTGATGCCCCTATAGCATGGGTCTCCACTTCATCAAGAGGCGTTGTATGCATCTGAGATAGGAATATAGCTAATTGCTCGGCAATCCTATCCTGTATGTACCCAGACTGTTTAAGTACATCTTCACGATACATTGGTATGCCGGGAATCATTGGATAGGATCCCATGCCCTCGTCTATGTAATCATATTTGGGCAAAGGCATATTAACTCTTGAGTTTAGTAATGAGAGTACGCGCAGTTCATGCTCAAATAATGTCTTTGCCCAAGATTGGTTCTTCGGAAAACGGAATACCCGTTCATTATTAATGATCATAATATCATTGACAAATCCGTCGTCAATGAAACGATGAGTATCAATGCTCAGATCGGGAAAACAGGTTTTGATGCGTGTAAGATATTCTTTCTGCATATGTTTACGACCAAAGTAATAGTGCCACCTAACGGATGAGCTCGGCAGCGCGTACCCCAGGGTCCGTTGGAGCGTTGGTTAGCCGCCGCTTATAACTAATCTGAGTGTGATTACCGCAGATTATTACTCCCAGCGGAATGCCCGGGTTGCTATTATCGTTCCAACTACCAATACCCCACCAAGCACAGCGATTTCAACCAGGTGCTCACTCAAAGACTCACCGAACCACAATCCTCTCAATAAAGTCACCACATGGGTCAGAGGGATAAAGCGAGACACGTTGCGAACAGCCTCTGGCATCACCTCCAGGGGTAAAGTTGTTCCGGAGAGAAACATCATCGGAAAGAAGAGCACATTCCCTATCACCGCGGCCACCCGTGCGTTGGGAGCCACCCCAGCCAGAACATAGCCCATTGAGAGGAAGGCAAACGCGCTCAAGCATATACCCGCTATCATCATTAGAAGGTTGCCTTTAAACTGGACATCATACGCGATCTTTCCCAAAAGGAACAGAAGCAGAATTCCCAGCATAGTCATCGCAAAGTAGACCAGCACATCGCTGGTAAAGTAGGTAAGTGGACGCAGCGGAGTGGCTCGAAAGCGGCGCAATAACCCCGCTTCCCGTCGACCTGCGGTGCCGATGGGCACAGTTATCAACCCTACCACCCCGATTATTATTGCTGCGTAAGCAGGCACGTTATTTTCTAGTTGGCCTCGGCCTCCGAACATCGATTCTGGGGAGTTCCCGAAGACGAAACCCATCATGATCAACATCAATGGCGCAAAAAGAAGTGTGAAAAACACACTAACCGGCTCCCGCAAGTAAAGCTTAGTCTGAACTATCGTTAGTTTCCGTAAAGCACGTATTTGATACATCCTAGTTCCTCATCTCTTTCCCGGTCAGTGAAAGGAACACATCTTCCAGTGTCGGCTGTTCAGTACGCAGTTGATTAAAACGAATACCGTCCACCTCAAGAGTGTTGACCACGCCGCTGATCAGTCCATCCTTCTGACCATAGACCACTACTCGCTCCCCGATCCGCTCCACCCTGATGACGCCGGGGACCGTACGCAGAGATTCTTCGTCAAAGTGTCCATCCACTCTGAAGACCACCCGATTTTCGGTCCCCAGAGAATCGATCAGATTCTGTGGCGTATCGAGGGCAACGATTCTCCCGTGGTCTATGATCGCCACTCGGTCGCACAATCGCTCTGCCTCCTCCATAAAGTGTGTGGTCAGGAAGACGGTCTTGCCTTGCTGACTAATTCCCCGCACCAGGTCCCACATCGCCCGGCGGGACTGAGGGTCCAGGCCGGTGGTCAATTCGTCCAGGAAGACCAGGTCTGGGTTGTTGATCAGCGCCAAGGCGATAAAAATCCGCTGTTTCTGGCCACCGGAAAGCTTGGCGAGATAGGCGTTGCCTTTCTCAGCCATCCCCATTTGTTCAAGCAGTGGCTTCCAGTTGACTGAGTTGCTATAGAAGGCGGCGAAAAGGTCCAACGCTTCCCAAACCTTGATCTGGAGAGGCAGGGCGGCCGCCTGAAACTGGATGCCGATGAGCTCCCGTAGTTCGTAACCGTCCCGTTGTGGGTCCAAACCCAGTACCTGAATGCTTCCCCCATCGGGCTGGCGCAAGCCTTCGATACACTCGATCGTCGTCGTCTTACCAGCCCCATTTGGTCCTACCATTCCGAAAATCTCTCCTTCGTGAATCTCGAAAGAGACACCATCCACTGCACGCACATTTGGGTACAGCTTTACAAGATCTCTCACTTCAACAACGATGCCATTCTGAATTTTCAATATCTTACCCGTTCCTTGAATAATTCTAAGTCGTCTACAGCTCGGCGGCTAACGGTAGAGCTCAGCGGCGCGTACCCCAGCGTCCGCTGCAGCGGGGGTTAGGCGGTATCTAGAAATTCCGGTTTATATCTGGCACCATAATGCCGTCTTGCCCTACTATCAATGTAGGCCAATCAATCCCATCAAGGTAATATACTGTCACGGATTCTGAGCCCTCTTGTGGTCTCCATCCTTGAGGAATGAACTCGATTTTCCATGACTTATTATCCCGGCCATCTATAGTTGCATAGAACCGATCATCGCCAAGGGGTACTTCAATTGATATCATCGTGTTACCTTTGATGGGTGTTCCGTGAGCCATGGAAGTTGCGGCATTTTTAAGGTGCCGCTTTGAACTCCTTGACCCAATGGCAACCACACCGGAAAATACACACAGCATGATTAATACTGGATGCTTTGTTATTATTGCTGCTATCAACAATATTATTGCCAACACCGCAAGACCGATATTAAACCCGCGCGAAGCCAAGATATTTGAGGATTGTTGTAACTTATCGATCTGTTCCCGGGGTGTCAGTTTCATAACTTTGCTTCCTGGTTTGATAGTTAATTTTTGGTGGTGATGTGGTTTTGAGTCTAACGGATGAGCTTTGCGAAGCACCCTGGCGGGGCACCTGCCGCCGTTTCCAGCTTTTATTGATTATAAATCAAAAAAACATCGTGCTCCGGCTAAGCCCTGGGTTTTTTGCTGAAGGCGATCAGGTGGAGCGGGGGTTAGATGGCGTTTTTGTTCATGGCCATAACCATAACATTTAATTTCACTTTATGCGTCTTTAATAACTTTGATTACCGTTGCCTTTACTCGTTTCCGGCAATTCGGGCACTCAACCCACTGCCAACTACCTTCATTATCAACACCATGGGGAGAAATCAAATTGACAAGGAAAGATACTTCAAATTCGTATCCGCAATCCCGGCAACGGCAAGCGTAGTTTCTATTTAGATTGATTGCCATTAAAATTGTGCTGATAATAAATAATAGTAACCACCAGTGCCAGTAATCTGGAAATAGAAAAAGTGCTCCAAGGCCAATTACAATCAGGTAGAATAATAACGAAGCAGTCCTAATTATCCAGTCTTTGAGTGTTGGATCTTGGTACTGGTTATTGGTTAGTTTCATAATTTCTTAATTTCCTATTTTCAAATATTAGTTAGTATTTTCATTAAGCCATCTAACGGATTAGCTTTGCGAAGCACCCTGGCGGGGCACCCGCTGCCGGGCTTTGTTTTTGCCAGTTTATAGTTCTAAAACCCCTACCTTAACCGGCTGTCGGGTGGAGTGGATGTTAGCTTGCTTCTCCCTACTCCGTTCGTGTTTCCTTTACGATGGTTCCCCAAACAACTGCGGTGCGTGTCGTCGTAGATCTTCTGACAGCCCACCTTCTGACCATCCCACCAGACTACTCAGATGGATCTGCGGTGCAGTGAGATTGAACGTGAATTCCGGGAAACCCACTTGTTCAGCACGTTGCAAGTATAGGGCATCCCCAAGCCAGCGACCTCTGTTGATGCACTTGACATCTTCCCATTTGCATCGTATCTCAAGAAAAGGCCAGTTGCGATACTGAAGCCCCTTCTCTGAGACTCGTAGATAGCTCCGTCGATCTCCAGCCATCATTCTACGGAAGGCCGGAATCGCCTTCCTCCACCATGGGAATATCAGGAGAAGGAATAGAGAACAGACAATGCTGGCGAGCACCATACACCACGACCAGAATCCCAGTATTCGGTTCACGTATTGCCAGTGCTTCTTCACTGGGTAGAGGTATGCTTCGTCTTGATCCCTGTTCATGTTAAATGGTTACCTCATCACTACAGCCGCTCCAGCAAGCTAACGGAAGAGCTTTGCGAAGCACCCTGGCGGGGCACCCGCTTAAGACAATTTAATTGTACTTGCGCCGCCATTTCATCAGGGTCGGGTGGAGCGTGGGTTAGCCCCCCCCGCTTGCCCCAGCCCTCTGATCAAAGAGTTTGGGCCTAATCACCTTCAAACAGAGTCGTGTTGAAAAAAGAGATCATCCGCTCCCCATACTCGTTAGGATAGGCAAAGATTCCACTTGTGTGTTCCGTTTCGGGCAGTTCCCACAACTGCGCCGTTGGACCGGCGTGTTCGTAGAACTGACGGTTCATGAACTGTTCCGTTCCTTGACCTGCTGAGATGAATAGTATAGGACGTGGCGAAATTTGTGTTACTAACTCCTTTATCGGTGTCGCTCGAACCCCGCTCATCAACTCTAAAAACCGATCTGTCATCCACACTTCTGGAACCATAAAAAATAATTTCCGGTACTCCGGCGGCATTGGTGATAGTACATCCTCTAGCTTGCCTGCATCCGCTCCATCTGCTATCAACGCCCGAATTGCCGGTGTTGCCGCAGCTCCCTGGATCAGAACCATACCTCCCAGCGACAATCCCACACCTCCTATGCGCTGCGGATCAACCTCTTCTCGACTCTGAAGGTAGCTCACAGCTGCCTGCACATCCAGGCTCGAGTTTGCTGCCTTGAAGAATTCTCCACCGCTTTCCCCGTGAGCTCGCAGATCGAACAACAGCACCCCGTAACCTTCCTGGGCAAGGACCTCTGTATGATATACCATATGCGTCCGATTGCCATTACCTCCATGGATCGCTATGATAGCCGCGCCGTTGTGCGACGGGACGTACCACCCCGCCAAGTTCACCCCATCAGTTGTCGGAAACCTCACTTCCTCATAGTCTATACCCACGTCTGCTGGTGTGACCGACACAGCTAAGCGCGGGGGGTGTGTGATCTGATATGCGCGATAGCCTGGAATCACAACGTAAACCACCAACAGCGCTTCTATCAACACCAGTATAAGCATCCGCCGCAAGTAACGCGCTGGCGATTTTATGAACAATCTCAATATGGCTTCACCAACCCAGCCAACAAGGACCCCAACAATGAGCCCACCAATTAACCACAAGATGAGGTTCCCGAATGTGCCAAAGGTTGCACCGATGATGCCACCAATCAACATGTTTATGAAAGCTGGATTGCGTAAGAATGACCTTTTCGTGCTGACCTTCAATGTTGTACCCTCCTGACATTAACTTTGGGCGGGCTAACGGATTAGCTTTGCGAAGCACCCTGGCGGGGCACCTGCAGCCGGGTCTTGGTTTGACGATACTTTATCCCGAAACGCCCGCCTTAACCGGCTTTCGGGTGGAGCGGGGGTTAGGTGCAAGTCCGACATCAAGTTGCTTGCTTATTGAAATTGCGAAAATAAAAGGCCAATAGAATAGATAGTACCAATAAAATTGGACCCCAGGCTATGAAAGCAATAGAAGCGATGGGATTATTTGTCATAAACCCAATAAGCCCTAAAAAAGAGAAGATGGCATAAAGAATGAATAACCAACGGATAGTGTTATTGAGTGGAGTAGAAGAGAAAAGTGGTGCGACAAATACCGCTGCCAGAGAAGAGAAGAAACCCCACCCTAACCATTCTAAGGAATACATCACAGAGCCTGTACCATAGGGTAAAAACCGTGTTAGATCCGATGGTACAGCTGGCAGACTTTGTTGGATCACTGTAAGTTGAACAAATCTATTGATGCTCACAGCCACGGTACACAATATAATAAAGCTAATCCCAAGCGCCCCGAAAATCTTATTGTCTCCGTCATTTACAAAGTGAATAGCTGTAAATAGTATGACGAATACCTGCACAGTAAGGAACATTATCATGCCTCCAACCAATGGAACGAATCCAGACGTTGGGTTTACAAAACCTTCCGTGGAAAAGTGGAAAACAAGTAATAAGAGATAACTTACCCCCAATACCACAGCAATTGCTGATGCATAAAAACCTATTTGACCAGCTTTATTTCTTTTCATATCTCACCTTCACATCTAAATTTTTATCTTTGCACCTAACGGTTTATTCAGGCGCTCGGCGTTTTTAACCCAAATCATCCTTTGCGCTATTGCCAAATGATAAAAAATCGCGCTGCGTGCCCTCAGGCGAAGCCGAGTCGCCTGCAATTTGGGTTAGTTGCCATTTTTTAGGAAAAGTGAGAACTCACTTTAACATTAGTTGCTGAGATGATAGCAAACCCATTATCAGCAATACGTCTGCTCCAGCATGAAAGAGTGCCGCTCCAAGCAGGCTACCAGATTTCATCATTATTAAACTACCAACCACTCCAATTATTACTAAAACTATTGAGAAGATTACTAAACTCGCTGTATCATAACTGACTTCTACATGCGCTACAATGAATACCAATGTTGTCACGATAATCGTTGCGATAGTACCAATATTCGCCTGAAAACTATCTAAGAAAACTGCCCGATAAACTAATTCTTCTCGGAATGCGTTTGCGAAACTAAAGACTAATGCCATTGGGATTGCAGCTATGATTGTTTTGATTGCCAAACCTTGATCTTGCGCCTGCAAGACTCCTAACCCACCAAATAATAGCAATCCAATAATGCCAACGACTATGCCCCACATTTTTTCGCTGCTCTGAATATAGATTGTGGATAATTCATGTCCAGACAAATACCAGCCGATTATCACCGGCGCAGAGATTAGAAATGTACTGATAACCATAGTGTAGGCCATACCCGACAAATTATTGCTGTTCAAGGAGAACATGGCTGCTATTTTTCCAGTCAAGTAGAAATCTAACATCCAGCCTATAGAAACCAGGAAAAATGCCCACATGATGGTTTTCTGATTAGGGAAGTACTTTTGCGATACAAAATAAAGGATAAGGAAGAAAATCAGCAAACCTATTTTATAAAAATCTTGAAGTTTCTCAGGAATCAATCTCAATAGGTTCAGGCCTAAGACAAAAACCAAGCCCCCAAGTATTACGTAGATAATCGACCATATTACTTGTATATTCATTTTTTGCATTTCTTCTTCCTGTTGGTAATTTTTTCTCAATTATCAGACAGTTGTGGCTTATTGGCAACTAACGGATTAGCTTTGCGAAGCACCCTGGCGGGGCACCTGCAGCCGGGTCTTGCCTTTACCATCCTCCGTCCCCAGTCTTCCGTCCTTAACCGGCTGTCGGGTGAAGCGGGGGTTAGGGCGCTAGTTATAACTATTAAAGTAGCTCAGCAATCATAATCGAGGTAAGCCGTTTTGAGCCGTTTGTAGAACTGACGTCCCTTGACCAATAAATGAGGTATTTCCTTTAACGGGAATTTTTGAAGAAAAGCGAAATGCTTACTCAAAGCAATTCCCCTGGTGTATAAATTGTGATACTCGGAATAAAATTCCTTTAATGGTAGTGTTGTGGGGAGTAGTGTATGAATGAAATCAAAATAGTCATAATTATTAACAATGAGTTGATCTCTTACTTCTTGATATAAATCTGTGCCGGGCAGGGGTGTCAGTACGGCGTAGGATGCAAAGATCAATTCTAATTGCTGGCTATATTTCTTAAGAGACGCAAAATCTTCTTTAGTAAATTCTGGCCGGATTATGAAAGAGGCGTAGACGTCGACTCCAAGATCATGCAGAATCCGGACCGCTTTTTCGTTATCTTTAGTCGTTGATTTCTTTTGAATATAGGCAAGATCTTCATCCCGAAAAAACTCAATGCCCACAAATACTCGCTCAAGTCCAACATCACGCCAATCCTTCAGAAGATCAGGATTTTTTGTAATGGTATCGCTCCTGGCGTATAGAAAATAACGTTTTTTGATTTCCGCTTCTTTGATCAGCTGAGCCAGTCTGTTCATTCTTGGCGCATCAATCAGAGACTCGTCATCGGCAAAGAAGACATAATCCTCCTCTATCCTAGCTAATTCCTCAATAATTTTTTCGGGTTTTCTCCTATAATACTGCCCCCCAGATAGTTTCCATTGGGCACAGAATTTACACCGATAAGGACATCCTTTTGATGTTCGGATAGAGGCTAATGGTTTCATCCATTCTGAATAGTAGAATGGCCGATATTCTTTTGTTAAACCTCGGTTTGGAAAAGGAAATTCGTCGAGACTATTATAAGGTTTTTCATTTGTTTTTGTTAAGCTGTTTCCCTTTACAACTGCGACTCCCGGTATTCCGTCGAGCTGCTCTTTTCTTTCGTATCTTCCCACAATTTCTTTGAACGAAAAAACTCCTTCACCGATGACAATCAAATCTATAAAGGATGATATGAAATCCTCTGGAACTACAGTAGCGTGGTGTCCTCCAACCACCGTTAGGATTTTTCTATCCCATGTTTTTATTTGCTCAAATAGGCTTTTGACAATATTTACATGGATAGTATAAGCAGTTATCCC
>Ga0255381_10017_pt1 | contig 16440 bp, 13 predicted proteins | sample ANMaggSSYBR01E10_FD_182108 | JGI IMG/M metagenome (GOLD analysis project Ga0255381, IMG submission 182108) | Sediment cell enrichment communities from methane seep in Santa Monica Basin, California, United Staets - ANME aggregate JGI... | ecosystem: Environmental > Aquatic > Marine > Cold seeps >...
AAGGTTTACTCGATAAGGAAGATACTCAAGGAATAGAGCTTACCTTTGGCAACAAAGAAGCGATGCTTGAGATGATAGAGAAGATCGCCCATCGGGAAGGATTAGGAGAGCTCTTATCTCATGGTTCTTACCTTGCTGCTCAAAAAATAGGCAAAGGTTCAGAAAAGTTTATCCACCAGGTAAAAGGGCAGGAGATTCCCATGCACGACCCCCGTCTGAAGACCGGGCTGGGTTTGCAGTATGCCCTCTCTGATTACGGAGCAGACCATATGAAGGCTCCCCATGATCCTTTCTTTAAAGACAAAGATTCAATAGGGGTAAAAGAAATGAGCGGATTGGGTATCTTAGAACCGATATCTCCCACTGATATGGGTAAAAAGAAAGTAGCTCTCTTTAAATTATGGGATATCTATTGGTCTTTACTTGATTTATTAGGAGTCTGTGTTTTTGGTTACGTCCCCCGTAGTGTAGGTTCCATGGAAGAGCTCCTAGAGATCATTCGTTCTGCTACCGGATGGAGGACCAGCTGGTTTGAGCTGATGCAGGTAGGAGAACGTTCTATCAATATGGCCCGTATCTTTAATTACCGGGAAGGATTTACTTCTAAAGATGATACCTTGCCCGGGGTCTTCTTCAATAACTTCAAAGGCGGACCATTGGATGGAAAACTGGCCATTAATAAAGAAGATTTCCAAAAGGCCCTAAGACTACGTTATGAGCTTATGGGTTGGAATCCGGATATCGGAATTCCTGCTCCTGCTAAATTAATTGAATTAAGTTTGGATTGGCTTATCGAAGAGGTTGAATAGGTAAGATTATTAGTAGATAGAGGAGAGTATTTAGCAGTACGATAGCAGCCCAAACATATCCGCAATACAGCTCTTTAGCTATAATAATTAAAATTCAATAGTTATTAAGTAAAATAAGAAATGAGACAATATCTATAATTAATGAACAACTATAGACAGTACAAATAAACGAAAGGAGAAAAAGATGTCTTTTGTAACCACTAAAGAGATGTTAAAGGAAGCTCAAAAAGGAAGATACGCTATCGGGGCATTCAATGCCAATAATATGGAGATCATCCAGGCCATAATAGAGACTGCCGAAGAAGAAAGAGCGCCGGTGATCCTGCAAGCCTCCCAGGGAGCTATAAAATACGCCGGACTGGATATGATTGTAGCCATGGTTAAAGTTATGGCTGAAAAAGTGAAGATACCGGTTGCCCTGCACTTGGATCACGGAACAGACTATTATCAGAATATAAAATGTCTGAGAGCGGGCTTTAGCTCTCTAATGTACGATGGGTCAAAATTACCGTTTGATGAAAATGTTAAGATGACCAAAAAGGTAGTGGAGATGGCTCACGCCTGTGATATTCCGGTAGAGGCAGAATTAGGTCAGATAGGTAAGATGGGCGATAGTGATGAACCGGGAGTGGCCTTAGAGAAGCTAAAAGAGAGCATGGCAGTCCCGGAAGAAGCGCTAAGGTTTGTCAAGCTAACCGGGATAGATTTTCTGGCTGCTGCCGTAGGGACCATTCACGGCTGTCGTACCCCTTTCGCCAAGTTAGATATTCCCCGTATCGAAAAGATAAGAAAATTAAGCGGAGTTCCTCTGGTCTTACACGGTGCCTCCGGAGCTGATGACCAAGAGATTAGAAAAGGTATCACCGCCGGGATATGCAAGATCAATATCGATACCCGCATCAGGATGGAATTTAGCCAAAAGATGAGAGAGGTAATAAAAGCAAATCCCCAAGAGATCGACCCCCGCAAAATATTGGGACCGGCAAAAGAGGCGGCCAAAGAGATTATTCGGGATAGAATAAGAGTCTTCGGTTGTAAGGGAAAGGCGTGATGAAGATGATTAAAAGGATAGGTATCCTAACCGGGGGAGGAGACTGCTGTGGCTTAAATCAGACGATAAGAGGAGCAGTCTACCGGGCTAAAGATTTTAATTACCAGCTATTCGGCATTCACGATGGTTGGAAAGGTTTACTCGAAGGATCGATCTCTCCCCTTAATCTTATAGATGTTGAGGAATTAGTAGATAAGGCAGGTACTTTCCTAGGTTCATCCCGAACCAATCCCTACAAAATAGAAGATGGGGTAGGAAAGGTTTTAAAGACCATTAAAAATCACAGTTTAGATGCTATTATAGCTGTCGGCGGAGAAGATACCCTGGGGGTAGCTAATAAATTATTTAAAGAGGAAAAAGTGAACCTGGTCGGTGCTCCCAAGACCATGGATAATGACCTTAGCGGGACCGACTATACCTTCGGTTTTGACAGCTCGGTAACCAGGGCGGTAGAGGCTATGCGAGCTTTGGAAGATACCGGGCGTTCTCATCACCGGGTTATGGTCTTGGAAGTTATGGGCAGACACGCCGGTTGGGTAGCCCTCTTCAGCGGAATGGCCTGTGGAGCTGATTGGATTTTAATCCCCGAATACGAAACAGATATCCACAAAATGTGTAAACAGCTACAGAGAGTATATGAAAGAAAAAAATATGCCCTTGTGGTAACCTCAGAAGGGGTTGATCTGGGGACTTCCGAGAAAAAAGAAGAGTTAGATCAGTTCGGGCATATGATTTTAAGAGAAAGAGGAGTAGGCAGTCAGCTAAATAAGCTGATCTGTGAAAAAACAGGCTTAGAAGTAAGGCATGCCGTAATCGGACATATGCAAAGAGGTGGAATACCCACAGTCTTTGATAGAATTTTAGGTCTTCGCTCAGGGGTTACTGCAGTCAATCTGATTCATGAGGAAAAATATGGCTATATGGCCGGTTTGCAGGGGAATGAAGTTATCGGTGTTCCCCTGGAAGAAGCAGTGAGTAAGCTTAAAACCGTAGATAGGAAATGGTGGGAACTGGCGCAGGTGTTCTTTAAATAACGAAATTAGTGTAGAGCAAGATAGCGTAGAGTGTACAGCGTATAGCGTATAGTGCGGGCAGGAAGTGAAAGTAAGATTAACGAAAAACTAAAATCTAAAAGCGCAAAACCAAAACTCAAAACTTAAAATTAAAGAGTGAGGGGAACAATTGCGGGCAATATTAACGGAGAGGAAGATAGTCGTTATTGAATAGCGAATAGTATCTCGTGAGAAATCGCATGGAATTTATAAGTTTGTAGAAATAAAAAAATAAGTGTAAAATACTAAATATCAATACCTAGAAGAGAAGGAGGAGTTATAAATTGTTTAACAAAATCGCTAATATAGTAAGAGGATTGGCTGTGGATATGATAGAGACGGCCAACTCCGGTCACCCGGGATTACCCCTGGGTTGTGCAGAGATCGGAGCAGTACTCTTTGGAATTGTATTAAAATACGATTCTTCTGTTCCGGACTGGCCCGACCGAGATCGTTTTGTGCTCTCTGCCGGACACGGTTCAGCCTGGTTGTATTCCCTGTTACACCTTTCGGGATATAAACTTTCACTGGAGGATCTAAAAAAATTCAGACAGTTTAATTCTGTGACCCCCGGTCATCCTGAATACCAAGAGACTCCCGGGGTAGAAGTTACTACCGGACCTTTAGGACAGGGTTTTGCCAATGCTGTGGGAATGGCACTTGCTGAGGAGATGTTAGCGGCCAGATATAACACTGATGATTATAAAATCGTCGATCATCATACTTATACCCTTTTAGGTGATGGCTGTATGATGGAAGGCATTACTTCTGAGGCCGCCTCACTGGCCGGACACCTGGGTCTGGGAAAATTAATCGCTATCTATGATGATAATGATATCTGTCTTGCCGGAGAGACATGCGCAACTTTTAGCGAATCAGTAGCCGATAGATTCAAGGCCTACAACTGGAAGGTAATCGACCATATTAACGGTCATAGTATCGAAGAGCTTAAAGCAGCTGTTATTAAAGCCAAAGAGAATGAAGACAAACCTACTTTAATTATTGCTAAAACCCATATCGGTTATGGTGCCCCTACCAAGCAGGATTCCAGTAACTGTCACGGTGCACCTTTAGGAGAAGAAGAAGTAAAAGGCCTGAAGAAAAATTTAGGATTACCCTTAGATAAAAAATATTACCTCTCCTCTGAGGTTAAGGAATTTTTTGAAGACCGTAAAAAACAGCTTACTAAAAAAAGAGAAGAGTGGGAAGATAAATTTACCCAGTGGGCTAAAAAGTATCCTCAATTAAAAGAACAATGGGACCAGGCTTTAAACCTAATCATCCCTCAAGACTTGGAACTGGATAACCTGCAAATAAAATCTCCGACAGCTACCCGAGTGGCCTCATCGGAAACTTTAAATAAACTTGCCGATAAAATTCCCTATCTTATCGGAGGTTCAGCGGACCTATCTCCCTCTACCAAGACCTACCTTGATAACTATAAAGAGGTACAAAAAGACAGTTTTGCAGGTAGAAACCTCAGGTTTGGTGTCAGGGAACATGCTATGGGGGCGATTGTTAACGGTATAGCAGCACACAAGGGGTTAAGACCCTACTGTTCCACCTTCTTTGTCTTTTCCGATTATATGCGTCCGGCTATTAGAATGGCAGCTCTAATGGGGCTCCCGGTAATCTATATCTTTACCCATGATTCTATCATGGTGGGAGAAGATGGTCCCACCCATCAGCCGGTAGAGCAATTAGAAGCCTTAAGGATTATACCGAACCTAAAAGTCTTAAGACCTGCCGATGAAGAAGAGACTAAATTAGCCTGGATAGAAATTTTAAAAAGAACAGAAGGTCCCACCGCCCTGGTTCTATCCCGGCAGAATCTACCCCATCTGGAAAAACACCGCGGTAGCAAAGAATTCTCCTGTGGCGGCTATGTAATATCTCCTAAAGAGAAAGAAGCTCCCCGGGTAGTGCTGATGGCCAGCGGCAGCGAAGTATCAATAGCTCAAAAGGTAAACCTTGTCTTGAAGGTGAGCGGTATCACCTCCCGGGTAGTATCTGTTCCGGACCGGGAGGAATTTTTAAGACAGGAGAAAGAGTATATAGAAAAAGTTCTGGGACCCCAAGACGCACTCCGGGTAGTGATCGAAGCCAACAGCGGACAGGGCTGGTATCAGCTATTAAGCGATTCTGATTACACCGTATTTATGAAGTCTTTTGGCAGGAGTGCACCGGGTCAGCAATTGGCTGAATACTTTGGTTTTACTCCTGAGAAAATAGTCGATAATATTATGCAAAAGTTAACTAAATAAAAGTGGTAAGATTATGCTATAAACTAATAGATTATAGGATACATACACCGGAATTCTTATCCCTGCCAAAAACTAATCTAAGTAGGTTTATACTGGCTTATTGATGAGGTCAAACGATGAAGGTAAGTATTAAGCTGGAGGGGTATTTAAAGTACAAATACCCCTCTGATATCTTAGAACTAAACTATTCTAAACCGGTAACCGTTCACAAGGTTTTAGAAGATGCTAAGATTTCTTCTGCCGATATCTTTTTCATTAAAGCAGGAGATTTAATTGTAAAAAGAGATTATCTTCTAACTGAATCTAATGAAGTTAAACTATTTCCGATTATCGGAGGAGGGTAGAGAATGAAATTCTATTTCTACTTCTTTAACCCCATCTATTTCCAGGAAACCGTTGGCTTTATAATTATCAAAAGTCATTTCAGAGTAGGTAAAAATTTCTCCTTTTGTTAATAATTTTATCATTATTTTATTTTAATATTTTTAATGTGCATTCGACTGGTAAACTGGTTAACCGGCAAACAGGCTAACTAAAATTAATCGGTCAACCGGCTAATCGGTTAATTAAATTTCCATTTCTCCCACCCATCTTTCCCATACTCTAAAATTTATTTCTTTTCTGTTTAAAATATGAATAAATTCTACATTATAGATGATAACACCAAAGCTGCTATCAAAGAAAGGATATTTGCCGGAGGAGATATTGTCAGAGGTTCGGCTACGGTAATCTCCGCAGTAGGAGATGGCAAAGTAGCAGCTCGGGCAATTAATGAATTTTTATCTTCGGGTAAAAGTTTGAGAAAAACAATACAGTAAAAAGCAAACTAAAAAGATTTAAATTTAAATATCTATTTTAAAATAATCCTTGTAATAGGAGTGATGATATACAAGGACTATTTTATTTAAGCTCCTCTGTTATGTTATAATTTATCAGGTTATTAAATTTTTTGTTGGCATTTAATTACTTTGCTTAAGACAAAAGATCCCAAACATAAAAATAAATATATTATTAGAAGATTTATTTGCACCGGATATTTGCTTATTTTTTATGGAGGTTAAAGATAAAGGTAAAGTTAAAATATGGTAAAGAAGAAGTACAATTAGCTTTACCCCAAAAAAATATAAGCAACTCCCCAGAAAAAATCAAGGAAATGTTTGGAGAAAATATTGTTTCTGCCTATAAATTTATTAATCATAACTGTGATAATTCACACTTAAAAGATTTGGGTAATTTGAAAAGCGACAATAAGCTTTGGGGTAATCCTCTTCATGAAGAGATGCAGGAAGCAGCAGAGAAGTTAGGAGTAGATTTTAATATTAATATAGTAACTAATGAACATCACGAAATTATTGAAGAGGATATAATTATTAATATTTGAAAATTCTTTTAGATTATATGAGGATGAAGGGTAAACACTTATTTAAAATTAAAATTGGCATGAAAATTACTTTTATTAACTCGAAGGACAGAATACCATGGGCTTACCCGCGGGTATCTACTATAAAAATGAAGATAAATTAACAAAATTGATAGTAAAATTAAAAAGTATTTATTGAGGTACGATAGATGAAATATATATTAGCGGATGATCTAACTGGTGCAAACGATACCGGAGTTCAATTTACTAAAAAAGGATATAATACAAAAGTATCAATATTTAATGAACAATCAACAATAATTATTCCTGATAATTTAGATGTTTTTGTAGTTGATACCGAGACTCGTGAATTGAAAAGTAAAATTGCCAGAGAAAAATTAAGAAATATTTTAAAAAAATTAAATATTAATAAAAATGATATGATTTTTAAAAAAGTAGATTCAACTTTAAGAGGCAACGTAGGTGATGAAATTGAAGAAATAATGAATATTTTAAAAAAAGATATTTGTGTTTTTAGCCCTAGTTTTCCGTCTTACCAAAGAATAACAGTGGAGGGATACCTAATTGTTGACCAGAAACATTTAGGGGTAAGTGAGTATTCTTGCTATAATTCAACACAGGTAGAGAATTCTTTTATCCCCTTTTTATTAAAAACCCAGACTAATTTTCCTATTGGGCAGATTGACTTAAAAGATGTTGTTAAAGGGCAAAAAACTATTTTAGCAAAAATAAATAAATTATACCAAAAGGGAAATAAAATAATAGTTATTGATTCCACCAGCGAGCAACATTTAGCGGATATATTTAGTAGCGGCTTAAAGTTTGATGGATCAGTTTTATTTTCAGGATCCGCAGGTTTAGCCAATAATTTTCCTAATATATATGATAAGAATGAAGATCTCAAGATAAATATTGAAAATAGTAAAAGTCCGGTTATAGTAATTGCAGGTTCGCGAAATTCTATAATGGAAGATCAAATAAATTATCTTAAAGATAGAGTAGATTTTACCGAATTAAAAATAGATTTAGAACAAATATTTTCTAACAAAAACAGGATTTTAGATAATTATAATACTAAATGCATTGAGGCTATAAAAGCCAACCGTGATTTAGTAATACACACTAATGCTATTTATAATGAAGAGAAACTAATAAATAAAAAATTGATGTTGAAATACAAGCTTAGTTTTAGAGAGTTGGAGATTCATATTAAAACTTTTCTTGGTGAACTCATATCTAAAATATTAAAAAATAATTGTGTAAGGAATTTATTTTTAACTGGTGGCGACATAGCATTAGGAGTTTGTGAAGAGTTAGGCATATATGATATGGATATTTTAGATGAGCTTTTGCCAGGCATTCCTTTGGCTATCGCTAGTTATAAAAACTATAAATTAAATATTATAACCAAGGCAGGTGGATTTGGCAAAAAAGATACATTATATAATTTAATCAATAAATTAAAAAATTATTAAGAACGGAGGAAAAGTTCATTATTCATTAATAGTGGACTAGATTATATTTTACAATGAAAAGACCAGTTATTGCTATTACTATGGGTGATCCAGCAGGTATAGGAGCAGAGATTATAGTTAAAGCTTTAAGTAGAAAAGAGATTTGTAAAGAATCAAAACCAATAATTATTGGAAGTAAATGTGCTATAGATGATGCAATAAAATTTATTCCTTTAAATTTAAAGTTGAATGTTATTAAGAATATAGAAGAGATAAAAGGAGAATTTGGAATAATAGATCTTATAGATATGGACAATATAGGACTCGATGAATTTAATTATGGGAAAATAAGCGCTAAAGCAGGTAAAGTATCATTGGATTATATTTACAAGGGGATTGATTTAGCTATGGAAAGTTTAGTAGATGCGGTAGTAACTGGACCTATTCATAAAGAAGCTATTAAGGCTGCTGGCTCACCTTACACAGGCCATACTGAAATATTTGCATCGCGTACTAAAACAAAAAATTACGCCATGATGTTAGCAGACGAAAATTTAAGAGTAATTCATGTTTCTACACATGTTTCTTTACGCCAAGCATGTGATTTAGTAAAAAAGAAAAGGATTTTAACTGTTGTTCATTTGGCGGATAAAGCGTTAAAAGATTTAGGAATTAAAAATCCAAAAATTGGAGTAGCTGGACTAAACCCCCATGCCGGAGAAGGGGGACTTTTCGGTAAAGAAGAACTTGAAGAGATTATTCCCGCTATTGAACAAGCGAAAAAAGAACATATAACCGTTGATGGACCGGTTCCTCCGGATACTATTTTTTCCAAAGTAATTGGTGGTCAGTATGATATTGCGGTAGTTATGTATCATGATCAAGGACATATACCTATGAAAGTTACCGGATTTAAGTATAATAAATCGACCAATAAATGGTCATCCATGAGTGGCGTCAATGTTACAGTCGGTTTACCGATAATTAGAACTTCGGTGGATCATGGCGTTGCATTTGGAAAAGCGGGTGAGGGTAGAGCCAACGAAGAAAGCATGATAGAAGCTATTAAAATGGCTATTGATTTTGCTAGAAAAAAATAGTAAACATGTAAAAGCAAAAATTATTATAAAACGAAATAACAACCACCATTAAAAATAATATAATTAAAACAAAAGACGAATAAAGCTAATAAAATATTAAGAGTTATAATATAATTTTGTAATGTAGAAAATTTAAAAAAGGAAAAGGATATATGGATTTTTATGGCTTTCCTATACCGGACGGATCGGTTGGAGTGCGTAATTTTATTGGTATTCTCCTACCCTACAATCATCCAAAACCTGTTTCCACTGAGGATCTGCTTCATCAGTGAGTTTGTAGTGATTTCTCCAGTTGCTATCTCTCCCCTGTACAAAGCGGTAGACAGAATAGCTGTCTACATAGTAGGAATAGGGTATGCCATAACCTAATATTACTACCTTTAAAGTAATAATATTTACCCAGTAGTTTCTCCTTTATACTAAAACAGTCTACAGGATAAGCCTGCTATAATCATTAAGTGATGAAATAAAATACCATTTATTCGCATATTTAGAGAACTGATGATGAGAAGAATCATGTTGAATGAGCTTTCCGGAATAGTTAGTGATTACTTCTCTACCATGTATATTTCTCTTCGGCTTTGACAGGTAAAAGTTATTTTCTTTTATAGATACGTGTCATTAAGCCTTTAACCTGGCCATCATTAAATTTTTTACGTAACTGTTTCATAATATAGGACCTCCCTTTTAATTTTTAAGTAACAAAATCTAGAATTATGTTTAACTTTGTATTGTTTTATGATATGATATTATTAAACTTGTCTGACAAGTTAAATAATTAGGCATGCAATCTATAAAAAGGAGAATCTCATTGTTTAATAAAATTAAGACTAAAAAAGTTTATATGAAAATAGTAGAACAAGTTAGAGATTTAATAAAAGAGGGTAAATTAAAACCTAGAGATAAACTTCCTCCGGAGCAAGTGCTGGCCGAGAACTTTGGAACCTCCCGCCCTTCAGTGAGGGAAGCGCTGAGCGCGTTGGAAATATTGGGCATCACAGAAAGCAGGGGAGGCAAAGGAAATTTTATAAAAGATACGCCCGGATCCCCTTTGTATGAGCAAAAAGTCATGAAGTTAGAGAAAGAGGAGAGCCCTTTTGAAATACTGGAAGCAAGAAAAGCTCTGGAAATCCAGATTGTTGATCTTGCCGCTAATAAAGCTACCCAGAAAGATATCGATACTATTTATGAGTCTTTACATGAAATGGAGGAAGCTGTAAGTAATATTCCCAAAATGATGGAACTAGATGGGGAGTTTCACATGAATATAGCCAGAGCAGCACATAATAATCTTCTTTTTTCCATGATGGATTATTTGAATAATTTATTAAAAGAAGAACTCTGGGTAAATATGAAAGAGAAAATTTGGAATCTTCCTGGTTACCCTCAGAAATATTTAAAAGAGCACGCCGAGATTATTAATGCGATTAAAAATAAAGATAGCAAAAATGCCCGTAAGCGAGTGTATGATCATTTGGACGGTGTTGAAAAAGATTTATTAAGAAATTAAAGGAGAACGCTATGCAAGACTCAATGTATAAATTTATGAAAGTGGGATTAATTCACTTTATGGCTTATCCTCAGGTGATGAAAGGTGAAGGACCGATTCTTGAGACCTTACAGAAAATAGCGGAGGATGATTTCTTTACTGCGATAGAAGTATCCTGGATCAAGGATGCGAAAATAAGGCAGAAAGCAAAAAAACTATTGGAAGTCAGTCATTTAACCGTTGCTTATGGCGCTCAACCTCGTTTATTGGTTAAAAAATTAAATCTTAATTCCTTTGATGAAGCAGAAAGGCAAGAGGCGGTTGATGAGGTGAAAGCAGGAATTGACGAAGCATATGAGATAGGAGCAAAAGGCCTTGCTTTTCTGAGTGGTACAGACCCAGGAGACAAGAAACGAGAACCGGCTTTGAAGCTATTAATCTCTTCCGCTAAAGAAATATGCGATTATGCTAAATCCAAGGGAGACCTAGGAATCACCCTGGAGGTTTTTGATCAGAAAATTGATAAGAAATGCTTAATTGGTCCAGCGAAAGATGCCAGGATGGTGGCAGAGAAAGTGAGAAAGGAATTCGATAACTTTGGATTGATGGTTGATTTATCCCATCTTCCCCTTTTAGGTGAGACGCCCGCGCAAGCCATTATGCCGGTTAAGGATTATTTGGTCCATGCCCATATGGGTAATTGTATTTTAAAAGACAAAGAGCATCCCGGTTATGGTGACCAGCATCCCAGGTTTGGTATTAAAGGCGGGGAAAATGATGTCAAGGAATTAACCGAATACTTAAAGGTTTTATTGAATATTGGATTCTTAAATCCAGAAAATCCGCCCATTGTAAGCTTTGAGGTAAAACCACTAGTTGATGAGTCCTCAGAAGTGGTTATTGCTAATGCCAAGCGGGCGTTAAGAGAAGCATGGGCGAGAGTTTAAGGGGGGAATTAATAATGGAAAAAATTGGATTTATCGGTGTTGGTATCATGGGTAAACCAATGGCTAAAAACCTGATTAATGCAGGTTACAATATGATTGCTTATGATATTATCGAAAAAGCTTTAAATGAAATAGTGGAATACGGAGCAGACAGGGGTACATCACCCAAAAACGTAGCAGAAAATAGTGATGTGATTTTTACTATGCTGCCTAATTCGCCTCATGTGAAAGAAGTAGTGCTTGGGAAAAACGGTGTTATAGAAGGAGTAAGGAAAGGTCAAATTTTGATCGATATGAGTTCCATCGCGCCTTTGGTTTCCCAAGAGATTGCCCAAGAATTAGAGAAAAAAGGATTGGAGATATTAGATGCTCCGGTAAGCGGGGGTGAGGAAAAAGCAAAATCCGGAACGCTTGCTTTCATGGTAGGCGGGAAAAAAGAAGTATTTGAGAAATGCAAAGATATTCTGGATGTTATGGGAGGAAGTGTAACTTTGGTAGGGGATATTGGTGCCGGACAAACCACCAAATTAGCCAATCAGGTTATCGTTGCCCTGAACATAGCTGCCGTAGCGGAAGCTATGATCTTGGGCAAAAAAGCAGGAGTAGACCCTGAAAAGATTTTCAATGCCATTAGAGGAGGTCTTGCCGGCAGCAGATGCATGGAAGATAAAGCACCCAGGATGTTAAAAGGTAACTATGCTCCCGGATTTAAAATGAAATTACACTTGAAAGATCTTACCAATGTTTTTGAAACCAGCCGAAGCTTACATACTGCCATGCCATTGACCGCTCAGGTTATGGAAATGATGCAGGTTCTTATCGCTGATGGCAATGAGGAAATTGACCATGGTGGATTAGCTTTGTTTTATGAAAAAATGAATGGAATTTCTTTAAAAAAAGATTAATAAATATTAAAAAAGAAGTAAAGAAATGACGATACAATTAAAAGGCATCATACCTCCGATGGTAACCCCTTTAGATAAGAACGAAGATGTAGATAAAAAAGCAATAGAAAGAGTAGTTAATTTTCTAATAAAAGGAGGAATTCACGGTATATTCCCTCTGGGTAGCACTGGAGAATGGTATGGTCTTAGTTTTAAACAGAAAAAAGAAATTATCGAGACAGTGGTGGAAGTAAACAATCAAAGAATACCCGTCTATGCAGGTACGGGAGCTACTACCACCAAGGAAACAATTTCTCTTACCAGGTTAGCTGCTGAGATAGGGGTGGATGCTGTTTCGGTTATTACCCCGGTTTTTATCAGCCCTAATGATGAAGAATTATACAATCATTATCAGGCGATTGCTTCCAGTACAGATTTGCCTATCATTCTGTATAATAATCCTGGACGCACAGGGACTAATTTAAGTGTTGACTTGGTGGCCAAACTAAGCAAAATTGATAATATCGTAGGGATTAAAGACAGTAGTGGTGATATGACTCAAGGTGCTGAATACATCCGTAGAACTGATGATGATTTCGCGGTTCTAGCCGGCAGAGATACTCTAATCTTTGCATTTTTATCTTATGGCGGTAAAGGGGCTATTGCAGCTACTGCGAATATTGTTCCTCAAATTATAGTAAAGATATACGAAGAACATCAAAAAGGCAATTACCAGGAAGCTTTAAAGGCTCAATTTCAGTTGGCTCCCTTGCGCATGGCATTTCGCCTGGGAAGTTTTCCTGTTGTCATAAAGGAAGGCTTAAATCTTTTAGGTATGGAGGTGGGGTCTACTTTAAAACCAGTAGAACCATTAACGGAGGAAGCCAGAGAAAAACTAAGACAAATACTTCTTGATATGCAGGTTTTATAAAAGATAGAACAAGGAAAAATCTGCACTTATTTTAGCTTGCTTTGGAAAGAAGGTTTGCAAAAATATATTGCATTACAAATGATTGATTTCAATCTACCCGATAAAAAAGGCTTGTTAACATAAAATAAAAAAGTTATTGGTATTAGTCATCATGGCGAATTAAATCGAATGGTCAAAAAGATTGTAATAGATTTATCAATCATTAAGAAAAGGAATATGATATAAATTAAATTTACGAGAACAGAAAAGCTATTTAGCTATTAAAGCTATGAATAGAAAATATCATTATAAAGGTTTAAATTTTATGAAAGCATTAGTAAAATATTCAAAAGGCGAGGGAAATATTGAAATAAGAGAAATGCCTGAACCCTACCCGGGACCGGGAGAAGTGAAAATTGAGGTTAAAGCAGCTGGTATTTGTGGAACGGATATTCATATTTATCATGAGGAATTCAAAAGTAATCCGCCGGTTATTTTGGGCCATGAATTTTGCGGTGCAATAGCAGAGGTAGGGGAAAATGTAACCGATTTTAAAGCGGGGGATAGAGTGACTTCAGAAACAGCTGCCAGAGTATGTGGAAAATGCCTTTATTGTAAAACAGGCAATTATAATTTGTGTCCTGAAAGGTTAGGTTTAGGGTGTGGGTTAAATGGAGCATTTACTAAATATTGTGTAGTTAGACAAGAATTAGTCCATTTTCTTCCCGATAATGTAGATTTTATTTCGGGAGCTTTATGTGAACCTCTATCTTGCACTATTCATGGGGTTATTGACCAAACGCATATTTCGGCAGGGGATATCGTTGCCATTACAGGACCGGGAGCAATAGGTCTTCTTAGTTTGCAATTAAGTAAATTGGCCGGTGCATTTGTAATTGTATTAGGTCTTTCTGCCGATAAACATAGACTTTCTTTAGCTAAAAAATTAGGAGCAGATGCGGTAGTAAATATTGAAGAGGAAGACCCGGAAAAAATAATTAAAAAACTAAGCAAAGATTATGGAGCGGATGTCATACTTGAATGTTCAGGAGCTCCTGCCGCGGCAGATTTAGGGTTAAAATTGGTTAGAAAGAGGGGGCAATATACTCAAATGGGTCTTTTCGGAAGACCTATCCATATAGATTTTGAACAGATTGCCTACAAAGAATTACAAGTATCAGGTTTTGTAAGTCAGAATTGGACAACCTGGGAACGTGCATTAAATCTACTTGGAGAGGGTAAGATACAAACAAGACCATTGGTAACTGATATACTACCTATTACCGATTGGAAAAAAGGTTTTGAAAAATTTGAAAAGAAAAAAGGAATTAAAATAGTTTTACTTCCCGTTGAATAGGTTATTTCTTATTTTTACTTTATTGGGGAAATTTAGAAGATCTCCAAAAATATATTGAATCATGAGTTAAAGATTTTAGCTTACCCGACGAGGGTAATATTATTTATAAATGGTTAAGAAAACACGGAAAAAATATAAGAAAATCATTGTTTTAAATAAAAATTAATTAAATTAATTTTACAATTATATTCAATAAAGAACTTAAAAGGAGAAGAATATGCCAATTATAGATTCCAAGACAGGACAAATAAAAAGGGATTATACAGTTGAAGAATTAATTGAAAAAGCAAAAGAGATGAGAGCCTACAATATGGTGGCCATTACCGCTGCCGGTTCCGGTCATACTGGAGGTACTTTATCCATTATGGATATAACCGCTGCCTTATACTTAAAGGAGATTAATCATGACCCGGCGAATCCTGATTGGGAAGAAAGAGATAGAGTTTTTTGGTCAGTAGGACATAAGGCGCCGGCTCTCTATGTTGCTCTGGGAGAGACAGGTTATTTTTCCCTTGATGAAGTAGTGAAATTAAGAAAATTATGGTCCGGTTTTGAAGGACATCCCAACCGCTTTAAATTACCGGGATTAGAACTATCCTGTGGTTCATTGGGACAGGGTTTAGGAGTTGCTGTCGGCTGTGCCTTAAATGCCAGATTAGAGAAAAAAGATTATAGAACTTTTTGTATTTTAGGAGACGGTGAATTAAATGAAGGTTCAATATGGGAAAGTGCGATGTCTGCCGCTCATTACAAATTAGATAATCTGATAGCCATAGTGGATAGAAATAATCTGCAGATTGACGGCCCAACTGAAGAGGTTATGCAATTGGAATCTTTGCTTTCCAAATGGCAGTCATTCGGCTGGTATACTATAGAGATTGACGGCCATGATACGATAGAGATTCTAAAATCATTCGAGAAGTCAAAGATCCTAAAAGGCAAACCCACAGTCATCATTGCCCATACGGTCAAAGGAAAGGGAGTATCCTATACTGAAGATGTAGTTGGTTATCATGGTGTATGCCCCAAGGATGGACGAAAAGGAGCGGAATCATTGGAAAAAGCCTTACAGGATATTAAAGCCAAAAATTTTGATGAGGAAAAAGTAGATACCCTGCTTCAAGAGGCCAGTACATATCAGGAAGAAGTCAACCGGAAGATTGATAAAGCTATGCCCAAATTCAGCCGGGATTACTGGTGGAATAAAGCAGAGACCATGAAGGTAAAAATGCTGCCAACCCGAAGCGGATTTGGGGATGCTATTGAGAAATTGGGTGAATCGAAATCAGTGGTAGCTTTCGGTGCCGATATTACCAATTCAATCTGTATGAATCAATTTTATGAAAATCATCCGGAAAGAAAAGAACGGTTTTTCCAGATGGGTATTGCCGAACAGAATATGACCTCGGTGGCTTCCGGATTTGCCAAAGAAGGAAAGATCCCCTTTATCGGCTCATACGGGGTCTTTATAACCGGTAGGAATTGGGATCAGATAAGAACAACCGTCTGTTATAATAACTATAATGTTAAAATAGCCGATGCCCATGCCGGTATCTCGGTAGGTGCTGACGGAGCAACCCATCAGGCTTTGGAAGATATCAGCAATCTCTATTATCTACCTAATATGCATATTACTGTTCCTGCTGATTCCATAGAGACTGAAAAAGCAACTCATGCCATAGCTTCTATTATAGGACCGGCGGTAGTAAGATATGCTCGAGAGGCAACTCCTATAATTACTA